>Ga0210398_10000858_pt1 | contig 33186 bp, 29 predicted proteins | sample IncBWC4OmetaG_FD_161047 | JGI IMG/M metagenome (GOLD analysis project Ga0210398, IMG submission 161047) | Forest soil microbial communities from Barre Woods Harvard Forest LTER site, Petersham, Massachusetts, United States - Inc-BW-C-4-O | ecosystem: Environmental > Terrestrial > Soil >... | reverse complement strand
GATCATTCGAGCCTGCCTTTCATAGTAATAAGTGCGTATAAGTGTTCATCAGTGGTTAAAAACGGTTCGACTCTGTGCTCTCTGCGCCCTCCGTGTTAAAAATGGATTAGCGTGAATTAGCGTCCATTAGCGGTTAAAAAAAGTTTCTCCGTAGCCTGCTTATATCGGCATCGATCCGTATCTGTGTTCATCCGTGTTCATCTGTGGTTAAACTTCCGATCCGTATCTGTGTTCGTCTGTGGTTAAAGTAGTCTCACTCTGGCAACGGCCGGGCCTTGAGCGGACGGCAGGGTGCGCCGGCGCAGATCATGCGCGGCGGCATGTCCCGCACGACGACCGAGCGCGCGCCCACGACGCACAGTTCGCCCACGGTCACGCCCGGGCCGACAAAGACATCCGCGCCGAGCCAGGCATTTTCGCCGATGATGATGGGGCGCGCCACAAGCGGCATGTCCCAGCGGGTGAAATCGTGCGTGCCGGCGCAGAGGTGGCAGTGCTGGCTGAGATTGGCGCCGTAGTTGAGCGTGATGGGCGCGAGATTGTAGAGATTGACGTGCGGGCCGACCATGGCGCGCGGCGCGAGGGTGAGTTTCCAGGGAAAGGAAATCCTGGCGGTGGGAAAAACCACCACCTGACCCGGGGCAGAAATGTTGGCGCCGAAAAGCCGCAGCAATCGCGCGCGAAAACCATGCAGCGGCCGCGGGCTCCAACGGAAAAGCGTGGCTTGCACGAAGGCCCATAACCAGCGCCCCAGCAGCTCGCGCGTGGCATAGGGTGTGACGCAGCCCTGGCCGAGATAAGGTTTTTCGTCGCTGGGCACAGTTGGAATGATGTGGGGGTGGCGCGGGCGTAGCAACGCGGAAGCGTTACGTTAACAGCCCGCTAGAGCGGTTTTAAAATTAGTGTAGCCACGAAGGATCACATCCGCCTTCGCCCCATTCGACAGGCTCAGGGCTTCGGCAGACAAGAAGAACACAGAGAGCTCACTTTTTTAACCGCTAATGGACGCTAATTCACGTTAATCCCTTTTTAACACGGAGGGCGCAGAGAGCACGGAGTCGAACCGTTTTTAACCACTGATGAACACTTATACGCACTTATTACCATGAAAGGCAGGCTCGAATGATCGGGTTTGGATTGGCTGACAAAAAACTGTGCTGCTGCAGCGCTTTCTGATCGCAACGACGGCCGGAAAAGTTTTTCCGCAGCCTATGAGTGATGATTAGTGCTCATCCGTGTAATCCGTGGTTAAAAGTCTTTCTTTGTGTGCTTCGTGTCTTCGTGGTTAAGGCCTGAAGCCATCAGTGGTTAATAACTCCAAATAAAAATAATATGTGCTCTATGTGATCTTTTGTGGCAAAAATGGTTGCGGCTTTATAATGTTTCAAAATCAGCGAGCAGCGTGCGGGCGAACCGTGGAAAATCATACGGCTCGGTCCGGCGGCGGGCCGCTGCAGCCAGGCGGGCGCGCAGGACAGGGTCTAGGAGCAATTTTTTGAGCGCGGCGGCGAGGCACTCGGCTGCAGCAGGCGCGGTGTGATCAAAAACCAGGCCGTTTTCACCATCGGCGACAAAATCGGTGAAGCACGCGAGGCGCGATACGACCGGCACGGCGCCGGCGGCCATGGCCTCGGCGATGGCGACGCCAAAGGTTTCGCCCTGCGCCGCGATGCTCGGGTAACAAAAAATATCGGTGTCTTGGTAGGTCTGTTTCAGCGCGTGATCGTCGAAAACCGGCGGCAAAATGGAGAATCGATCGGGTGGAAGAAACTCCGCGGCCTGGCGGGCGAGGCCGGCGGCATAATCGGGGCCGGAGCCGCCTTGGGCGACATCCGCCGGGCCGCACAGCCTGACCCGCCAAGCGGGCAGATTTTTTTTCGCGGCGAGCAGGCGCAGCGCGGCAAGGAGAAGATCGAGTCCCTTTTCACGATGGAGGCGGCCGACATAGCTGATCGTGAGCGGCGTATCCGGCGCGGATGGGGCGGGCGCTCTTTGGAGTTCATTCCAAGCGATGGGATAGCCGGTAATGCGTACGGCTGGAGTAAGGCGGGAATTTTCCACGGCAATTTTTTCCTGCACGATGGTGCTGGGCGCAAGCACACGGGCGATTCGGCGGTAGCAACGAAACTGGCCCTTGGGCATGCGGCCGGCCAAAATGACCACGCGTCCGGCGGCAGGCCGCAGCCGACCGAGCCAGGCGGGCAGGGCGACGCAATTGACGATGACGATATCGGCCGGAGGGAGCGCGCGAAAAACGCGCCAGCTCCAGAAAAAATCATGCCACAGGTTTTGCCAAAGCCGCCGGGTGTGGGCGCAGCCGCGCAGGCGCACGTGCTGCACGCCGGCCAGCGTTTCGCGGTCGGGAAAGCCTGGCCAGCGGCGCGAGAAAACGGTGACCTCGTGGCCGGCGGCGGCGAATTCAAGGGCGAGCCGGTGCCAGGTTTTTTCCGTGGCGCCGCCGGCGGCGGGCGGCACCGGCAGGAAGAAACCCATGACGATGGAAATTTTCATTTATTGGTCCTATAGGTCAGATAGGACCTATTTTGGCGCAGCCAAGGCGAGTGCGCGGAGAAACCCTTCAGTGGTTTGCGCGTAGGTATAATGGGAAATTTTGTCGGCGACGGCACGTTTGATTTTTTCTTGTTGCGCGGGTGGCGTGGCGAGCGCGGCGGCGAGTTTCTCCTGCAGGTGCGCGGCATCGCCGGCGCGAAAAACCCAGCCGGTTTCCCCATCGAGCACGAGGTCGCGCTGGCAGCCGACGCGGTCGCTCACGAGGCAGGGCGCGCCCATGTGCATGGCTTCGTTGACGGCGAGGCCCCAGGTTTCGTAAACGCCGCGCGAGGGCAGCGCGAAGATATCGGCCAGGAGATAGCGGGCGGGCATTTCGCTCTGGTTGGCGAAAGGAAGGAAATGCATGCGCCCGGGGGGCGCGGTTCGGGCGCGATCGAGCAGGGCGCTTTTTTCCTCTCCGTCACCCACGAAGACCAGCGCGGTGCCGGGTGCATCGAGGGCCAGGAACGCTTCCAATAGTTCGCGGGGTTGCTTGGCTGCCGTGAGTTTTCCGGCGAAAAGGACCACGCGAGTGTCTGGCGCGAGGCCGAGTTGGGCGCGCAGCGCCTGCGCGGCGGCGCGATATCCGTCCCGGCTTGGATCAAAGTGCTCGTGATTCACGGAGTGCGGCGCCAAGAAAAGTTTTTTCCCTGGCACGCCGAGCGCGAGGAAGTAGTCGCGGTTGGCCGCGCCGACGCAGGTGAGGGCGGCAAATTGGCGATAGAGTGTGCGAAATAAAAAATTCTTCCACCCTGGCAGGGCAGGCCGGCCCAGGAGATGCGAGTCGCCGCGGAAGATGAGCGGCACGCCGTGGCACCGCGCCCAGGCGATGACGCGCAGATGGCTCGCGTAAGCATAACCAAAAAGCAGGAGTGCGTCCGGTCGCCACGCGGCGAGGCGGGCAGTGAGCTCGGGATTGCGCAGGCCCATGAAGTGATGGGTGCCGGGGTCGCGCGCGACATTGGGCACGAACTCGCTTTCATAACCGCCGAGCAAATCGACGTCCCAAGTGATTTTTTTTCCGAACTGCGGGTCGCGGGTGGCCTCGACGCCGAATTTCCAGAGGTAAAAGACGCGGAACTCAAGCGCGGTGTGCGTGCGCAGCCAGCGAAACCACGGGCTGTAGTATTGGTTGGGATGCGAGAGAACGATGGCCAGGCGTGGCGAATTCATCGGGATTCAGTGTATTTTAACCACAGATGGACACGCCTTCGCCCGTTCGACAAGCCCTTCGACGAGCTCAGGGTCTTGAGCCTGTCGAAACAGCTCAGGGCTATGGCGTGGCAGACACGGATGAACGCAGATACGGATCGGAAGTTTAACCACTAATTTTCGCTAATCGGCACTAATAATTCGGATCGGATTTTTGACCACTGATGGGCACTGATTAACACTGATATGAGGAGGCTGCTGAAAAACTTTGCTGGCCGTCGTTGCGAGAAGAAAGCGCTGCTGCAGCGTTTTCCTGCTCGCAACCCGACGGCCTACACGGCCTTGGCCGTGTGCTGCACAGCAGCACAGTTTTTCAAGGCAGCCTATTAGCGTGAATTAGTGTCATTAGCGGTTAAAATGCATTGATCGCTTCGGTTCGGCAGAGTTTTTCGTCAGTCATCCGCGTCTATCCGTGTTCATCCGCGGTTAAAAAACTCCGATCCGAATCATAAGTGATCATCAGTGCCCATTAGTGGTTAAAATGCTCTACCGTCTTGCGACGGTCTTCATCCGAGAAAATTGCGCAGGACAAAGGGCACGCCGAGCACGGCGATCACCGCCTGGAAGAGCGAGCTCAGCCAGGTGCTCAGGGTGAGTTCGGATTGGAATGACCACGCCATGATCAGCACGAGGATCAGGCCCGCATAGGAAAGCATCGGGCTTTGCGATGCCCACATGCTATATTTTTTCAGGCCGAAGGCGAACACCGCCCCGAGCAGGCCCACCCCGAAGAAACCGAAATTCGCATAAGCTTCGGCGAGCAGGCCGAAGGCGATGGTGGTTTTTTGCGTATCTTCGGCCCGTTGCAGGCCATAATAAACGGAAAGGGTATCGGTGCTGATTTTGCCGACGGGTTTGTTTGCCCAGAAAAAACGGGGCACGAATTGGCCGGGAATTTGCCCGTAGGTCAGTCCGTCAAGGTAGGGCCGGCGGTCGGGTGTGTTGTCTACGACGAGGCAGATGATCTGGAAAAGCGACGTGCGCTCGATCAGTTTCTCCGTCAGGCTGCTTTTTTGATGGAGATCGAGGCCGTCCTGGATCCACTCGGTGTAAAATGCCGGCAACTCGGCCAGGCTGGGCATGGAGGCAATATCCGTATTCTCGTTATTCCAATATTTCTCGCGCATGGTCGTCTTGCCATTGTGCAACAAGGCAATGATCGGCAGGGTAATGACAATGATGACAATGGGCAGGCGCTTGCTGCCGGAAACATAGCCGATCAGGACGAGAACGATGATGGACATGCCGCCCAGAAGATACAGGGTGGCGAAATTGAAAATGACCTGAAGGGTGATGTTCAGGACCAGCATCACTTTTTCCTGGTAATTGAGGGTGCCTTGTCCCCAACGCAGGCCTTGAATGAAGCTGATAATGATGCCGATGCCGTAGAATACGGCGCGCAACGGGCTTTCGAGATCGTTGGGGATGAGATCGCTGAAATTGGCAATGCCGGTGTAGATCGTCGTCAGCACGAGGCCGTAGCCGAGGTATCTTCCGGTATCGTCGGAGATCACCTCTTCCGTCCAGAACTTTGTGGTGCGTGGACGTCCCGAGGTGGCCGCATAAGTGACATTGGCGATGATTTGGAAGAGAAGCACGGCCGCCCCGGCCTGGGTGACCACCGACTCGGAAAAGGCCTCGAGATTACTCTGGCCGTTGAGCAACGGCAGGGCGTAGATGTTGGCGCCGGTCAGCATGAAGACCTCGAAGACGGGAAACCCATGGGTCGCGCGTTTGGCCCACATCAAGGCCGGCAGCGCCGCGAGGAAAATGATGGCCAATCCCTCGTAGAACGCGGTGGACGAACTGACCTCGGCATTGAAGGAATAGTAGCCGAGCGTAAGCGCGATCAGCACCAGCCCGCCCCGAAAGAGATTGAGATCAGGCGGCGGAGCAGCCGGCTCTGGCTCAACTTCATCCGAAGGAGTGGAGGCGGGATCAGTCATTCAGAGTATTTTCGATTTAATCGGCCACATCGGCATGTCTTTGCGACACGTCCTTTATTTTGTCATTCCGAGCCGAGCGAGGAATCTCCGAAATTGAAATCGACAAAACAGCAGAGATTCCTCGCTCGGCTCGGAATGACAATTTTACCAGTCATGGGCGTCAGTTTGCGCAGCGAGCGACTGGTCAAAGAATTCGCACAGCCGGCGCGTGCCGGCGCGGGCGGTAAATTGGGCGTTGAAGAAGGGGGTGTTTCGCGGGCCGGTCTGCAATCGCGCGGGGTCCGCGGCCAAAGCGGAAAAGAAATCACGAGCCTGCCGCATATTGGCCGCCGCCGGCAGGGAAACAATCCGGGCAAAGTCCAGTTCGGCCAGGCGCGCCTCGGCGGCGCTGCCCGCGGGCACGAATGCCAGCACCGGCCGGTCGGCGAGGAAATATGGTGCGATCCTCGAAGGCGTGTAACCCGGATCGTCCGAGCCAAGCAGCAGGAGCGCGTCGGCGGCGAGCATGGTCTTGAGCGATTCGGGATAACCGATGCGCGCCGGCTGCTCGCTCACGAGGTCACCCACGCCATGGGACTCGGCGATCGGCTTGACCGTGGGCATGGCTTGCGCGGAAGGGGCATAACTTGTGCCGATAAAATGCAGCCGCAGCCGCGCGGCCAGCGCCGGCTGTTCATCGCGAAATGCCCGTAGCGCCGCGAAAAGTGCCTGCAACGCCCCGGACATGATGGACCCGACGGCGCCAACGCTGACGAGATGGGCGCAACCCGGCTCAGGGCTGAACGCCGGGGCGATGGCCGGATCGCCCTGCACGCCGGCGAAATCGGCCTCGGATCCGCCAAAGGGAATGACCACGGATGGTTTGTCGGAAAACCACGGGTAGCGCGCACGCAATTGCCCAAGGTAACTTTCCGAAACACTGACGAAACCGGCCGCGGGCCGGAAAGCCGGCTCTTCAAAACGTCCGGCCTGCCAGCGTGCGAAGCGGTATTTCCAACCGCCGGGCGGAGGCGGTGCGCCGGGGCGCTCGTAATAGTCAGTGCGCCACGGATCCTGCACATCGATGACGAAGGGCACGCCAAATTTCTTTTTCCAACCCGCGCCCAGCGTGAACACAAGGAATTGCGTCGTGGAAAAAAACACCAGGTCGAAACGCTCCCGATGCAGCAAGTGGGCGCCAGCTCCGCGCAAATGCAGCCACGCGCGCGGCCCCAAGCTGCCGAGGCCGGCGAACCGCGTGAGTCCTGCCGGCAACGCGCCACAACGATGCACAGTCACATCGGACGGCAGCGCGGAGGCCGGCGGCGTATCATGCCGCCCCGGTACCTGGCGTGGATCGACGGCCAGCACGACGGGTTCCCAGCCAAACTCCCGAAAATAGGGCAGGTTCAGGCGCGCCCGCTGCGCGTCGGGGGCATTGACGGGCGGGAAGTGAGGCGACACGAGCAGTACGCGCCGCAGCGGGGCCGGATCACGCATGATGATTATGGACGGCGAAGAGGGTGAGCAAAATACTGATGACGGCAGCGGTGGCGTGCCAGCGGGGGTGCTTTTCAACGAGATCGGCGTTGAGCGCCAGTGCGGCCGGACAAGCCCAGACAAAATAGCGGTCAAAGCTATGAAAGCCCCAGTAAGGTCCACCGCACACGATGGCTGCGCCATTGAGCGCGAGCCACCCCAGCAGGACAAGGGTCAGGGCATCATGGCTGCGCGCGCGCCAGCATCGCCAGGCCGGCAACGCCAGCAGCACGAATAGCGCCACCACATGGGCATAGATATAAATGATCTTCCACGCTGGCACGGGTGTACGCCATGGGGTGGTGAGCAGGGCGGTGAATGGCCCCGACCAATGTCCGGAAGTGCCGGCAAAGGCGTCCACGCCGGCGAGGTTTAATTGGGCGAGCGGAGCGGCATAAACATGGAATTGATGCAGCACGTCGCCATAAAGCCGCAGGTTGATGATGGCGCAGAGGATTCCGACGATGAAGATCGGCCAGGCAAACCGCGCAAGCCGCACGGCCGACCAGCGTCCCTGGCTGCGTGCACAAGCGAGGGCGAGCGGGAGGGTGAGAAAAATGCCGTAGGGTTTGGTCGCACACATCAGGCCGGCGGCGAAGCCGGCGAGTTCGAGCCGTCCGCGTTGCCAGGCGAGCAGGGCGCTGAGCCCGGTAAACAAATAAAACGCCTCGGCGATCGGATGCACGGTGGCGAGCAACCACGCGGGTGGCAACCACACCAGCGCCAAGGCCACCGCAAAGCGCCGGGTGAGTAGGTAAAGCAGGGCCGGCACGGCCGCCGCGGTCAAAATGAACGCACTGAGCGCCGCGGCTGGCGCGGGCAGCAACCAAAGCAGCCAGCCGTAACCCAGCGGCCAGCCGGGAAACACGCGTGAATCATAAAAAGTAAGTGAGGCGGGTGGTGCGCCGGTATAGATCACCCGGGCGAATTTCAGATACGAGCCGGCATCGGAAGTCGACAGATAGTGGGCCCAATTCTCGCCGCCGACGGTGAAAATCAGGGTGAGCAGGACCAGGCGCAGCACCAGGCCGAGGACGAGAAGCCAGGCGAGCCGCCGCCAGTCGGAGAAGTTTTCCGGCGGCGTCTCAGTCATGTGTTGTGTCGGCCATCATAGTTTTTCCACAGCCTATCATCGCAGAGAAAGTTTCTTTATGAACTTTGTGCTGCTTTGTAGCTAAAAAAATTCAATCCGTATCCGCGTACATCTGCGTCTGCCACGCCGTAGCTTTAGCGAAGGCGGGTTTATCTGCGGTTAAAAAACTCCGATCCGAATTATAAGTGATTATAAGTGCCCATCAGTGGTTAATCACTCCAAACCAAAATAATATGTGCTCTCTGTGCTCTAAATCACCGGCGGTTTGGCATCCCCGTTCTTGGCCGGTGCCGGCAGGTTGAAACCGAAAAAATATTCCTCCGCAAACTCGCCCGGGGCCCGCAACTCGGCCGGGAGAACGGAGGTATTCCAAGGTGACGTGGGTTGGGCTTGGGAACGATAACATTCCAGGGCGCGGAATTTTAACGGCTGGAAGTCTTCCATCGGCAGGCGGTGGGCCGCGCCGGAAAGGAACAGGTTCTTGAGGAGAAAATACGGTTTCCACCAAGCCCACACGGGATATTGCCACACCTCGGGCTGGCGCGGTGAATGCCGCAACGCATCGCTTACGCAGGTGAAGGTGGCGGTGTGTTCATCGCTGCCATCGTGGTGGCAGGGCAGGAAAATTTCGTCCGGCCGGATGTCATCAAGCAGGGCGGCGAGTTTTCCCACCAGGGCGTCGCGTTTTGCCCGGCCAAGCTGGCTGAGTGAACCGTCGCGTTCATTGAGAAAATGAATCGCGCTTGACTCGACGCCGAGCACGGCGAGGGCATTAAATGCCTCGGTGCGGCGTATTTCGGCGATGTCGACCGGCGTCAATTCGGGATGTTCGGGATGGGACAAGCAACCGTCGGTGATGAAGACCACATGCACCGGCAGGCCTTCGTGGCGTTTGCGCGCGATGAGTCCGCCGCAGCCGATGGTTTCGTCGTCCTGATGGGGCGCAAAGACGACGGTCATGCCATCCTTGAAAACATAGCACCGCCCCCAAAGCCGGAGCAGGCCGCGGCAAAGCCGGATGGCGATCTGGCGCAAGCGGCGCTTGGTGTCGGTTCGAGTCATTCGCTGAAATCGGAAAGACGCAGATGGCCGGCGAAAGTTTTGCGCAATCTCATGGATGGATGGAAGTCGGTGTCGCAGTGAGCGCCTGGTCGACGGTTGCCAGCAGGCGCGGGGCCTCGCATTCCCAGCAAAACTGTTCTTCCGCGGCGCGCCGGGCGGCGGCCTGCATCGCGCGCAGGCGGGTTGGATCGGCGAGCAGGCGGTCGAGCTGCCGGGCCAATTCTCCGGTTTCATGGGCGGTTACGAGCAGGCCTGCATCTGGCGCGGTGCGCAGTACCTCGCCCTGGCCGGCGGTATCGGTGGCGATGATCGCGAGGCCGGCATTCATATATTGGAAAATCTTGTTGCTGATGGTGAGATCCTTGTTGCGGGGCCAGCGCGGTTCAAGGGCGAGGCCAAGGTCGAATTCGGTCAGTTTTTGCGGCAGGCTTTCCGGCGGAACAAACGGAATGAAGCCGATCAGGGAACGGCGTTCCGGAGGCAAACGGCGGAGGATTTTTTCACGATAGCCCGGAAGCTCGCCGCCAATCAAAAACACTCGGCTGGGCACGGTCATGCGGCTCCACGCGGCGAAAAACAGTTCCAGCCCGCGTCCGGGGCCGATCGTTTGTGAGGACCAGACGAATGAAGGCGGCCCGCCGCTGGCCGGACGGTCGAGCCGCGAGGATGGTTGCAAGGGGAAGACATTACGCACGACCATCGGCACCGGGGCGTCGCAGACGGCGGCCAGCGCCTCCGCCATGCTATGTGAAGTGGTCGAGACATAGCGCGCGTGTTGGAGCGCGAATCTTTCGGCCTGACGCAAAAGCTTGAGCGGACGTGCGCGCCGGTCGGGAAAAAGCAAGTCCTCGGAATACCAATCCTCGACATCCACCGCCACCGGGCGGCCGGCGCGGATGAGCGCCGCCACGGCCCAGAGCGGAATTTCCGTATGCGCGATGATCAGGTCGGCCGGCGTGGCCAGCGCCCGGCGCAACAGCGCATGGGCCGGCCCGAGCGCAAAGGCGCTCTCGATGCGCAGCCAGCGCAGCATCTGGCGTGCACCCCAAGTAGCGGTGCGATGCCATAAACTTTTCAGCCGTGCACCCGGCGCGCGCGCGGCGTAGTCGAGGGTCATACGTCGAAAAGGCAGGGAGGCGATCAGGGCGCGATCCATTTGCTCAAACTGGCTGAGCGCGGAAACAGTCAGCACGGTGACATCGTAACCCGCCGCCCCGAGCGCCGTCGCTTCTTTCACCACGCGCGGGTTGCGGCAAAGGTGCGAAGAGGTGAAGATAAGGATTTTCTTTGGATTCATGGGCGACGCAGCCAGTGCCTAGAACTCATTTCAAAATCCAAAACGAGCAGCGTGGCTTAGTTTTGGCGAGGAGCGAGGCGTAGCCGAGGGAGCAATCCTCAAAGAGGCTTGCCCCTCGGCGACAACGCTGCTCCTCGTCCAACAAATCAGCCACCCGAAGGGTTTGGCAGGAGAAAGCCGTCGGCGCGGCGTTGTGTCGCGAGGGGATAGGCCCTCCGGGCATACCCCGCTCGCGACCCGCCTGGCGGCGACGGCTTTCCTGCCAAACGATGCTCATTTTGGATTTTGAAATAAGTTCTTAAGACGCCAGACATTTTTCCAGCCGATGAACCGCGCGAGCGCAGCGGTGCGCGGCCCCATGGCCGGCCGGTCGAGATCGGCACCGCCCAATGTGGCCACCTGCGCTGCAGCCGTACGCATCAACTCGGGCGGCGCGGGGAAAAAATCGTGGAGAAATCGCTGGTAATAATTCGCGCAGGCCCGACGGATCCGTGGCGAATTTTCGGCGGCGAGGAGGTGCCGGGCGCTCAATTCGATGGAATGAAACTGTGATCGCCGGCTGCGTTCGTCGCGGCGCTGGCTCAGGCTGCCGGGCAGGCCGGAACGATAGTAGCTGCGCGCGCCGGGCGTGAAGGCCAGTCCGGCGCTGGCCAGCAGCACGCGGCAAAAATACTCGCCGTCGTCGTTAAGCGTGAGCGATTCATCCCACGGCCCGGCGCGTTCCGCCACGGCGCGCGGCACGAGCCAGGATGAAGGATGCATCATGGCGCCGGTGCGGGCGGCGAAGACCAGGAAATCAACCGGTGCGAAGTCGCGGAACACCGCCTCATCGACAAAACGCGCGGCGGCCGGGTCAGCGGAAAACCGGCCCCAGGCGCAGGAAGCGACCGTGCCGGGCGGGCGGGCCGAAAGCAGGGCCACTTGGGCGGAGATTTTGTCCGGGCTGATCAAGTCGTCGGCATCGAGAAATTGAAAAAACTCGCCGTGCGCCTCGCGGATCGCGTGGTTGCGCGCCGCGGCCGCGCCGCGGTTTTCCTGCAGGATGAGGCGCACGCCGCGGCCGGCATAGGTGTGGGCGATGGCGGCACTGTTATCGCTGGAGCCGTCATCCACCACGATGATTTCCTTGTTTACCCACGTCTGGGCCAGCGCGGATTCCAGCGTCTGCGCCAGCCAGGGCGCGGCGTTGTGACAGGGGACGAGAATGGAAATGAGCGGCTGATTCACAGAGGTGTTCTTGGAATAGCTTCTAAGGTCGGAGGTGGCCCGTAAAGCACCCGGCGTACGTCCTCGTCGGTCAGCCGAAAGAAGAAATAAATGTCTCCGATCCTTCCGTCCGGGACGCGTTGGCGGCAATAAGCGCCGAGGCGGCCCGCGGCCAACCCATCGCGTTGGGCTGGCGCAACAGGCTGCTGGTTTGGTGCCCGGAGGATTTCCTGGTACGCAATCTCGTTGTCGGAAGTGTAAGGCGCCTGCAAAACGGTCGCACTGAAAATGTAATATCCGGCGTGGAGCTTCGCCAGGCTTCCCGGCATGGACAAAAGGGTGCCCTGGACTCCATTGGCTTCAAGATCGGGCACGGCGAGCTGGCCGATAAAAAATTGTGCGTTCGGTTCGTGGGCGATGATTTGAGCCTGCCATGTGGAAAGCCGGGGGAGATCGGCCCCCCAATCAATGGTGCTGTCCACAAACCAGCGGTAGCCTTGGGTTGGGCCACCGGCGATCGGGGATAAATAAGCATGTTCCCGACCATGGAACCAGGCGGCTTCCCCGACATTGGCAAAAACCAGAAGGAGTGCAGCCACCGTCCATCGGCGCTGAGCGAGCCAGGACAAACCGCCGCCTCCGACAATGCAGAGCGCGGGATAAATGGGCAGCAAATGCCGCGCGCCGGCATTGCGATTGCTCATCATCGTCATGGCCAGATACACGGCGATGAAGATCCACCAAGGGCTGACGCTATTGACCAATGGGGTGTCATTGGCCGGGTTTGGTTTTTTTGTTTTATGCTGAAGGCCCGCGCGCAGACTGACGAGGCCGGCGATGGCGACAGCGACCAGCATGGCTGGGGGTGTCTTGAGCAGGAGGATCGCCGGGAAAAACAGCCACGTGCCGCCGGAGTAAATGTGCCCGGCCAAGAAACTATAATGTTTCATTGAGAGCAACCGCATCCCGGTAAGGTCGTAGAGATACGGATCCGGAAACAAATGCAGGGTTCGCAGGATGCTGGTGACGCGGTAAAGGATGGTTCCCGGGCCGACCTCCGCCCACGGATAGACGAGGCCCCCGGGCCGCGCGTGGAAGCCGAAAAACGTCCAGATCGTAATCCATGCGGCCAACCCCAATACGACGTGGCCCATCGCCAGCTGGCGCCAGGGTCGCGGACGCTGGATGGACCAAAGGCGCCAGCCAAGCAATGCAGCCGCGATGGCAACGAACCCGAGGCCGGAATATTTGGTCAGCAGCAGCAATCCAAGGGCGACACCTGCGAGCAGGCTGCGACGACTGTTCGGCTCGCAGATAAATCGCCAATAGGTGCCGACGGCGGCCGTGTACCAAAGGGCGGTGGCCAGGTCGGTGGTGACAAGGGAGGCATTCGAAATAACCAGCGGACAAAAGACAAAAAAGGTGAGTGCGCCGAGTCCGCCGACGTCGCCGAATATCCGGCGAGCCCAAAGGAACACCATGAAGCCCAACCCGGCGCCAAGCAGGGTGGTCATGGCCCTTCCGGCGATCAAGATGTGCGACGCGTTGTTGCCCGATTTAAAAAGGTATTCGTCGCCAATCTGGTTTGGGTAGTAGTTGTTGAGCGCGGCCTGCCGTTGCTTGGAAGGAAAGGTGAAACCGCCGAGATAGGGCCCGATCCCTTCGAATTTCTGCGCGAAGAATAGGTTGCTGGTAAATACGCGATAGTCGCCATTCACCCAGTAGCTGACCCCGGCACCGAGATGGCCGTCCTCATCAACCGTGCACGAGCTGCGGTGGGCCAAATCCAGGCAGAGCCAGCAAAAGATTGCGATGAGCACGGTCGCGATAAGCCCGGTGGTGACGGAAGGAAGCTTAAGTTGATTTATCAAGTAAATCCAGGTGGCAGAAAATTAACTCAGGCGGAAGCGACGGAGGCAGTTTCCAGGTAATACTGCCATTCAGCCGCGGCATATTGCAGCCGGGCGTGCCACGCGTAGTGCAGCAGGGCCGGCCGGCCGGCGGCAATGGCTTCGCGGCAGGTTGGCGGGTCGATCACGAGGCGATAATCCGAGGCCGGAAGCGGCCGGCCATTTTGCGCGCCGAACACGATGGCCCAGAGCGTTTGCTCGAGCAGGCGCTGGTCGCCGCCTTCGGCCAGTAAAAGCGCGCAGGCGCGCTCGAGCAGGTCCCAATCCACCTGTTCAGGATGCACCGCGACGACGCCGGAGTTGACGCCGGGCGCGGCGGTGACGCCAAGTTTTTCCTGCAGCCCGCTGCGTGGCAGGGTGTAGCCGTCGTCGCCCAGGTCAGCCATGTAAAACGGCTCGGCGCGCGCGAGGCGGTCGAGCATTTCGTCAGGCCGGCGCCAGAAAATCATGTCGCTGTCGAGAAACAGCCGGTAGCCGCGTTCGCCGGCGAGGGTGTCGGTGAGCTTACGGAGGAGCACGAAGCGGCGCCGGTGCGCGTGGAGGGTGGGAAACCGAGCTGGCGGCAGCACGGAGGCAATTTTTTCGTCGAGACCGGCGTGGCCCAGCACGCGCGCGGCGGGAAATAGTCTCGTGAGTTGCTGCGCGATTTCGTCGTCCATCGTTCCGTCGCTGACAAAACAAAATTCTGCGCCCAGGCCGCTCTGCCGCACGAAAGAGTGGGCGCAAAACAAAGTTTGCTGCCAGAAGCGCCGGCCAGTGAGAAAATAAATTGGTGCCGTGAGTTTTGTTTCGCTGTCTGGCAGCACAGGAAGGCGGGTTGCGGCGGCGCACATGCGTCGTTCGCCGAGCAACGCACGCACGCTCAATCCCAAGCCGTAGGTGCGGGCGAGATCGCACCACTGCCGCGGACGATGCCACAGGCGATAAGCCAGGCGGCCGAGGCGCAGTTGGCGGGCAAGGGAGGTCATGGGGCGGGCAGGCGACTGAGCGCGACGCGCCAGGCGGAGCGGAAATAGCCGCGTTTGGATTGGGCCACGTAATGGTGCATCACCGCGTGCGGTGCGCGGCACTCGTCCGCGGATGGCAGCAGCAAATAATCCTCGGCGGGTGCGACCGCGCCATCGTGCACGGCGAGCAGCATGGCGACGAGTGCTTGCTCGAGATAATAGCTGGTGCCTTCGGCTTCGATCAGGCGACGGCACCAGAACTCGAGTTTTTCCCAGTCAAGGGCATCGCTGCGCAGTCCGCACAGGCCGACGTTGACGCGCGGCGGGAGCGGCGCGCCGGCGAGCGACTCGAGCAGCGCGGGTGAGTAGCCATAGCTGTCCTGGACATCGACCATGTGCAGCGGGCGGTCTGGCGCCGCGAGCCAGGCGAGGAGAAAATCCGGCCGACGGAAAAATAGCATGTCGGAATCGAGCACGAGCCGCCAGCCGTGCGCGCCGGCGTGGACGTCGGTGAGTTTGCGGAGATTGGGATAGTGCGTGCGGCGTTCGCGCAGCACGGGAAATTTGGCGGCGGGCAGGACGGCGTCGAGTGAATCCTCGATTTCCGCGGCGCGCCGCCAGCGCGCGGTGGGAAAGAGTCGCGTGAGTTGGGCGCGGGTGGCTTCGTCGGCCGAGCCGTCGTCGTGAAATATGGCCTGGGCCGCGTGGCCGGCGTGGGCCTGGAAGGTTTGCAGGCAGAAAGCCGTCTGATCCCAAAATTTTTTGCCGGTGAGAAAATGCAGTTCCGGCCAGTCTTTGGCTGGTGCGATGGATTGCGGCGTGAGTTGTGCCGCGGCCCGGGTCATCCCCGCGTGCGCACGGCCGTCGCGAAACTGTTCGAGCGGCCCGCCGGCGGCGATGGATTTTTTCACCGCGGCCGCGGGCGCGTGCCAGAGCCAATAGGCACCACGGCCAAGGCCAAGGGATCGGGCGGCGGAACGGGGTTTCATTTTAGAACGGCTTTAAAATCAGTTTAGCCACGAAGGATCACAAAGAACACAGAGAGTACCTTTCTTTGAGCGCTATGTGATCTTTGTGGCAAAAAATTCAGCTGACCCCTTACGGTTTTATTTAAACTGCTCTAGCAGGGACACGCCCGTCAAAATGTCCGCATGTCCCGGCGTAGCGCACGCGCGCGGCGGGCGATGACCAAGGGTGCTGGGTGAACCAGGCTTTGGTTTTACGCAGGGCAGCGCCGAACGGGGTGAGCGGTGGCCAGGGGTTGGCCTCATGCAACGTGAGGACGTGCATCCAGGAAGTTTGCATGGCCCGATTTAGGCGCATGAGGTAGCCAGCCTCGAGTCGCGCGGCTGGAATAAGGTGGGTGAGCGCGAGCTGCGGAAAATAAGCGACTTCCCAGCCAGCGGTCATGAGTGTGAGCACAAGATCGTTGTCTCCGCCGGAGACGAGGGCAGCGCCCCGGCGGTCGAGCGCGGCGCGGCGCGGATCGTCGGCAACGGCATCGAGCCACGCGGTGGTGGCGCTGCGCCGTAGCGCCATGCCCGCGCCGATGGGCGCGCTGGCGGGATAGACATTGCGCGTTGTGTCGGACGGCCGCAGGCCCGAGGAGATGAGCGGACGGTCACCTGGATCGCGTAGCGCGAGCAGCGGGAAAAATTCGTGCGTCCATGCCGGGGGCTCAACCGCAAACTCTGGGGCGGATTTTCCACCGAGCGCGCCAACCCGCGGATGGGCAGAAAAAAGCGCGAGCACCTGTTCAAGATAATCGGGTGCGAGGACATTGTCGTCATCGACGAGCACAAAAATGGATCCTTCCGCCTCGGTGAAACCGCGGCGCCGCGCGGCGGTGAGGCCGAGCTCGGGTTCGCGCACGATCCGAAGATTGCCCGGCGCGTCGCCGGCCAATGACGCGAGATCAAGGGCCGGCGCAGAGGCATTATCTACCAGCACGGTTTCCCAGCGATCGGCGGGCAGCGTCTGATCGCGCAATCCGGCGAGCGTGCGCCGCAGGCGCGCCGCGTTGGGATTGTGAGCGGGGATAAGAACGGAGAGCATCGATTATCGCTGGCGATTAGTAAGCGAGGCGATGGCCAAGACGAATTAGCGGGCCCTCAAAAATGCGCCAGGAAACGGCGGCCATGATCCATACGACCCCGAATATTCCGCAAATACCGATCCAATATTGCCAGGTACTGGGCGGGAAACCCAGCAGGATGTAGCGATGCACCACATAGGCTACCAATTCATGCCAGAGATAGATGAAATAGGAGTATTTTCCAAGATGGCGCAGCCAGCGGAAGTTCAGTGGCCGGGCCAGCCAGGGCGGACGCACCATCACTACCGTGAGCGTGAGGGTGGTGAAAAAAACCGCGAGCGATGCATAGCCGTATTTAACGGCTGCATAATGAGGGTTATCATTGATTAAAGAGCACAGTGCCGAGGCAAAACCCAAGGCCAGCAGCCAACGCCACCAGCGGTAAAACCATGCCCGGATCGGATGGCCTTCCGGGGTGCGGACGAGCCATGCCCCCAGCCAGCCGAGGGCCAGCCCATCCAACCGAAAGGGTGTGAAGGTGTAATAAAAGATGAATGGTAACTCGCGCATGGTCAGGCTCGTGGCAAAGCGCACTATCCATCCGCCCAGCCAAACACTGAGCAATATCCAGGGAAGTTTTCGCGGCGACACGGCGCGTGTGAACCACGGGGCGAAAAGATAAAACTGTTCCTCTACCGCGAGCGACCAGGTGACCGTGAGCGGAAGCCAGGCTGGTGCGTAGGCCAGATTCGATAAAAAAAGCGGGTAAACCGCAAAACTGACGGTTTGGGGTACATGGGCTGACCGCAAAAATATCACGGCCAAAAACACATAATAGATTGGGATGATGCGCAGGGCGCGCCGCGCGTAGAATACCCGGGCGAGTCGGGGCGAATTGCGTTGGTCGAGCAGGATGCCACCGATCAAAAACCCCGACAGCACGAAGAACAGGTCAACGCCATACCAGCCAACCGCAAGACTTCGGACATAAAACATCCACCAACCGCGGTTGGTCAAATTGAGGTCGTCGAAGATGAAATGCTCAAGCAAAACCAAACCGATGGCGAGACCGCGCAAGCCGTCGAGCTCATTGATTCGTAACTCGGTGGGTTTGTGCGTTGGGGTGATAAAGGCGGATTCCAACCGAAATTATTTTCGCTGGCCGACGACGCGCGCGGGCATCCCGACGGCGACGCTGTAGGGTGGTAGGTCGCCGGTCACGACGGCGCCCGCGCCGACGATGCAGCCGTCGCCAATGGTCACGCCGCCGAGAACTTTCACGCCGGCGCCGAGCCAGACATCGTTGCCGATTTTAATCGGCAGCGGCACATCGGGCTTGAAGCGGATGAGTTCGCCGGGCGGTGGCACCGCATGGTTGGCGGCGACAATGCAGCAATGCATGGCGATGAGCGTGTGGGCGCCAATCTCCACGCCGCCGTGCCCGTAAATCACGGAGTAGGGGCCAAAATGGACGTTTTCACCGCAGCGAATCGAACCGCTGTAAGCGTGCAGCACCACGCCGCGTTCGAGCTGGCAGGATGGGCCAAGCTCGATGAGGCCGGCGGGCGTGCCGAGCTGCATCTCAACGTTGGGCGCGATGCGCGCGTCATGGCCGAGCCGCGCGCCCGCGCGTTGCAGGCACCAGCGGCGGTATGAATTCAATGATCGCTGAATGATAGGCATGGAGGATTAATAGCACCAGCGGCGGCCCCAAGCAATGAAGGGTGTTTCGAACCACCGCCAGCTGGCGGCTGCAACGACGAGCAAGCCGGCAAGGCCAACCACAAGTTGCAGCCATGTGGTGGGAGCGCCAATCGCAAGGTGCCCACGAAAGACAAGACTAACGACAATTCCTATGATGAGACCTTGAAACAGATAGATAAAATATGACCAGCGGCCAAGCAGCACGAGCGGCGTGGTACTGAGCAGTTGGCAAAGTTTACTGGCTGGGTGGGTTTCGCATAATAGCAACCAGCTCGAATAAAATACGGCCATGACCGTGTAGCCCCAGGCCGACATCGGCAGGCTGCCATTGCCCGCGCGCAATTTTGTGAGCGCCATGCACCCAACTGCAGCAATGCCCATCAGGCTGGGTAATAGATTAGGTCGCCGTTCACACCACATGCGCAGGATGGGATTGCGCATGCCCCAGGCCGATAACAGGCCAAATCCCAAAGCATCCATGCGATCAAATGGGAGCATCGCTACGGTAAAGGAATTCTCACCAGCCGCCAGCAACGCGAGCCGGACACAGGGTGCGAAGAGAATAAAGCCCAACAGTAAAATACCGATTCGTTCCGGACGGATCCAGCGAATCAGCCAAGGTGCGCCTAGATAAAATTGTTCCTCGATACCCAGGGACCAGAGATGTGAGAGCGGCCGATATCCCCAGTCACCCACGGCAGCCATCCAGAGATTGGTTGAAAAAAGAAAGTACACCGCAGCCGGCCATGGCCGGCTACCTTGGGGCGGACCATAAAGCCCGTCGGCTTGTGCTCCTAGAATCGTAACGATGCACAGCAAGCAAATTGGCAGGATACGAACGGCCCGGCGTAAGTAGAACGTAGTGAAAAGCTGTGGCGAGTCGCGATGATCCAGCAGAATGCCGCCGATGAGGTAACCAGACAGTACAAAAAAAAGGTCCACGCCGGTGTAGCTGAGGGTTAGCGCGGCTGCGAGATAGGCGCCGGGCGAGCCAAGTATGTTACCGAGCAATGGCACGACGAAATGATGGATAAGCACAAGCGCAATGGCCACGCCACGCAGTCCGTCGAGCGCAAGGATGCGGGCCGGAGAATTATTCACGCGCTGGTGGATTGTGGTAACTCAGCGAGGAATTGCCGGTGGATTTTTTCCGGGTCACAGGCGCCGGCGGCGATGGCGCGCATTCGGGTGGAAAGAGCGGTCCAGGTTGTGGCGTCGGCGAGTTGGGCGACTAGCGAATCGAGCATCGTCCAATCAGCGAGATCAAGCGTCAGTGGCCAGGCGTGACGGTATGCCCAGTTGTTGATCGGGTTACCTGATGGCGCGGCGATCAGGATGGGCAGGCCGAGGTGGCTGAACTCGATGAGCCGGCTGGGGAAACCGGTCGGTGGATGGCGATACCACGCTGGGTCGAGTGGATACATCACGGTGAGAGCACTGGCCTCGGCGGCGAGGAAACTCAACGCTTCGGCAACTGAGTCGAAGGTGGGCTGGTGGCGGAAGGCTGTACCTGTCGCGCGGAGCTGGGCCAGCGCCGGATTATCGATAGGCGTGAGGACGAGCAACGAGCCGCCGCATTTGGCCGCAGAACGCGCCACCGCCGCGAGGTATTCGACATGGTGGGCATGAAACGCGCCGGCGTGGGCGATGACGGGCGCGGCGCGGAAGTGAACGGGCCAGCCGTCAGCGGGCGCGGTGTTCTCTCCGGGCACGGGCGTGAGCGTGCGCACCGCGCCGGGCTGGCAGAGCGGTGCGAGTTGCTCACGCATTTCATCGGAGACGGTCCAGACGCATGCGGCCTCGCGCAGCACGTCGCGCGTAAATTTCTCGCCGTCGCGCACGAGGCGCGGTGGCAGGGCGGTTTCGCGAAACAAGTCATGCACGATGACGGCGAGCGGTACATGCCAGGCGCGGGCGAGCTGCGCGGCGGTGAGCGAGGTGTGTCCCCACAGGACCGTGAGAATGACGTCGGGTGGTGGCTCGGTCCAGCTTGGATCGTCGCGCATCGCCTTTGTCCACATCCGTGCGCGAAGCCATTGGGTAAAGGGCCATGCGGGGCGCGCGGGCGGCCACCAGCTTTTCCTGGGCAAAGCGCGTAATTCGAAGCCATGGCCATCGGGCAGCGGGCGAAACGCCGGCGCGGGTGCGGCCACGGTGACGCGCCAGCCTTCCTGCACCAGCCGTTGCAGGTGGCGGTAGATGATCACGGCGCCACCAGGCTGCGGCGTCGGAAACACATCGCTCACATAAAGCAAATGCGGAGTGTTTGGCATTACCACCCGGCCCAGCGAAGGAGTTTGTTGATCACCTTGTTCTTGAACGTGAAGGGGTGCGGCTGGCTGGCAGCGAGCCAGCCATGGAACCACTTCTCAAAACGCGTGCGCGGATCAGCGAAACGTTCTGGCGAGGCGAAGCCATGCGCTCGGGCGAGATCGATCCAATCGATGTCCCAGATGGCCTGCCGGGCGAAGCGGCGCGCGCCGTGTTTCTCCATTTCCTGCAAAACCTGGCGGTCGGTGCCGTAGTGGCCGTCGATTTTCGTCGAGGCCATGTCGATGCCCTGAAGTTCGTAGCCTTCGACCCATGCGCGTGGCACGGGCATTTTCCAGGGATTGGGCGGATCCATGTGGTGGTACATCCGGTAGATCGAAATGGCACTACGGCGCGGATACTTGAGCGTCTCGATGACCTCGTAGCGACGGTGCTTGGATTTCATGCGCGTCCAATCGGTGTATTGGTAGTGGAGGACTTTGATATCGGTGAGGAAGAGTTTAGGACCGTGTTTGTCCTGCGGTACACGCGGACCATGGAGGTAGGTGCTGTTGTATGCCTGGCCGTCGTCGACAAGGCCAAAGTGCCAAGGTGTGTGATAGACCGCAATTGACTCGTGGAATGGATAAATATCCGCGCGTTCGAACCAGAGCGATGTACCTGGTGGCGCGGCCAATAACGTAGTCCACTCAGGAGAGGTGGTGAAGTTGGAGCTAAGCATCTCGTCGGCATCAAGCGCGATGAGAATATGTTGGCCCGGGATTTGACGAGCGGTCGCAAGAAGCAGCGCCCGCTGCTCGGGTTCACTGAAATCAGGCGCGGTGTAATGAACGAGGCGGACCTTGGGGTAGCGCGCAGCGATTTCACGCGAGCCGTCATCGGACTGTTGGTCGGCAATGATGATATGGTCGGCCCAGGTCGAGGCGCATTGCAGGAAGCGGTCGAGAATCCACGCCTCATTGCGCACAGGCGTGAGGCAAATCAAGTTAGGACGGGACGAATTCATGGTTTGCGACAAAGCTGGCGAAGACGGTCAAGCGCGCGGGAGAGACGGTGGAGCGGTTTGTAATACCATGGAATGGCATCGAACCAAGCATGCATTTCACGGCTGGCCACCTGGTCAAGCGTCGCGGTCTTCGCCGCCGCGTGTTCGCGAAAGACGCTGATCGACTGCGGGACATGGCGCGGCTTAACGCCGGCGCAACCGAGGCGCTTAAAGAGATCCGTATCCATGATGAACTGCAGCGACTCGTTGAAAGGCTGGTGCACGAGCCGCGGCCAGAACGTCGCATGGCTCGGCAAAATGCGTCCGCCCACCCGGACTTGAAAGGCGAACGCCGGCAGCAGCCGCACACGGCGCAGCGCCGGTTCCTCACTGACCCGCACATCATAGTCGCCAAAAAACAGTTCGCGCCGGCCGGGCCGGTAGCAGGCGGCGATCGCGGCGAAAGCGCCGGGGAGATAGTAATCGTCAGAGTTGATCCAACCGAAAAGCTCGCCGGTCGCGCGGGCAAAACCTTTGTTGAGCGCGTGCGACTGGCCGCGATCCGGCTCCGACTCCCAGTGGGCGAGCCAAGGGGCGTATTTTTTCAGGATGGGCACGGTCTCATCGTCGCTGCCGCCATCAATGACGATGAATTCGAGCGCGGGATAATTTTGCAGCAGCACGGAACGAAGGGTCTCCTCGATAAAGCGGCCCTGGCGAAAGGACGGACAGACTATGCTGAGCTTCGGCCACTGGCCCGACGCCGGTGGCGTGGCGTAACGGTTGGGCGACGTTTCCTCGGTCCACGGCCAGCCAGTGCGGCCGGGCGGTGACGGGGGAAGTTTTTGCAGCAGGCTCACAAAAAACGATAGGTTTCGAGTCGCCAGCCACCGTCGGCCGTGGCGTGGATTTTCTTTGCGGGGTAGCCAGCCAAACGCGCGGTCAGCCCTCGCAGGCCCGGCATGGTGGAGAGATGGGTGCGCTGGAAAGTTTTTCTCAAGGGTGAGGAGAAATGACCGGCCTGCGCTTTTTCAAGAACGCCGCGGGCCTCGGTGAGATAAGAATCCATGGCACGGCTCTTTTGGCCGGCGTGGGTGCGGAAGCCGGCGAGCGGCGAGGGCGTGCCGGTGAGTTCGGCGTGCTGGTAGAAACGAGCCCACAGCTCGAAGTCACCGGCCAGGCGGAGCGACGCGTCGAGACGGGAGCCGGCTTTTTCCCAGAGCGAACGGCGCCAGAAAGTCGATTCCTGGGGAATCCAGCCGTAGTGATGAGTCCCGCCGGGCAGGTAGCCGCCATCGAGAAAGGCGGTGCGCGAAAACCCCTCGATGCTGGTGACGCCGAGGGAATGGCCTTCCGGAGACCAGGTGCTCGGCGCGAGGCTGGACAGCCAGTCGATTTCAGGAAAGCGCGCAAAAATTTCGCCGACCGTGCGCAGGGTCCAGGGAAAGTGCAGGTCGTCGCTGTTGAGCCAGCCCATGATTTCTCCGGTCGTGCGCGCGAAGCCCTTGTTGAGCGCGGCGTAAAGTCCGCTGTCCGGCTCGCTGCACCACCAGCCAAGGCGGCTGGAGCGGCTGACGATGAGGTCGCGGCTGCCGTCGGTGGAGCCCCCATCGACGACCACGTAATCAAGCTGCGGATAATTCTGCCCCAGCACGCTGTCGAGCGTCGCGGCGAGAAATGGCGCCTGGTTGAATGACGGGGTGACGAGGGAGAAGGTCGGATGCACAGTTCGAAAAAAGGCGGAGCGATGAAGCGACGATGCGCTTAGGGCTGGCGCGAGCCGCCTGGCGTGGGCAGCGCTTTCAGCAGTGAGATCAAGCCGGCGGCGACGGCGATCGTGAGCGTGGGCATGATGTAGCGTGGGTCACTGGCGGGAAACAGAACCTGGCGGCCAGCGCTGGCGGCCAACGCAGCCATGGCCGTGACGGCGGCAAGATTGTAACGCCCCGGGCCGAGCCGGCCGGCGACGGCGCCGAATGCGGCCACGGCAATGGCCAGGGTATAAGGCGGTGTGATCAAAAATCCGGCGGAGCCCCAGCGCAGCACCGGCCAATAATCGTGCCAAGCAAAGTGGGGCGGCTGGGTAATGGGATGGATGAGCTGGGCCCTGAAGCTGTTGTAAAACAGCGTGACCCAGCCGGAGTTGCCGGTGATTTTATTGAGGCCAAAGGCCATCCCGAGGGCGCCCACGGCGGCGAGCGCAGATGACAGGCGATTCATCGCCGGCCAGGGACAATCCAGGCAAAAATTTATCGCAAAGAATGCCGCGATGAACAGGGCACAGTCGGTTCGCGCGCAAATGGAGAGAGCCCAGCAGGCAAGCGCCCAGCGCGGCTTGCCGAGTTCGACGGCACAATAAACTCCACCCAGCACCAAAAACAGCGAAAGGGCATCGGGGGTGGAGAGCTTGGCCAGTGGATAAAAATAAAATGCCCAATAGAGCGGCACGAGCATCATGGCCACCACGGGTGCCGAGGCGTAACGCGCGAACCAACGCTGGAGCAGCAGGCAGGCAAGGAAAATGGAAAAGCTCGAAATGAAGACGGAGCACGCCACCGGCTCGAACCCGGCGTGCAATCCGAGCGCGATCAGGCCGATGTACAGCACGCGTTGCCGGTAAAATTGCAGTTGTTCGGAGAATACTTCAGGGTCCGCGGCCACCGCCTGGCGAAAACCATCGGGAGAGGAAAGCAACGCCTGATAGTTTTCAGCGGGCATGCCCTTGGCGGCAAGGGCGTAGGCGCGAGCCTCGATTTGCGCGGGGTCATGCTCGGTGAGCTGCACGGCATTGCCGAGATAGGCGAGCAGGTCCCAGTTGTACGACGCCTTCCGCGAGGCGTGGAAGCAGGCGATGGCAAAGTATGCCACCAGCAAGCCATGGATGAGTTTGGAGGGGAGGGTGAGGCGGGTGGGGTTCATGGAAGAACTTGAATGGCTACCATTCGAGAATGAACCGAGCGAGTTCAGGTAATTGGGCGAGCCAGGTGCGGTGGCCAGTGGATTGATCTTCGCGGGCGGCGCGGCCGAGTGCGGCCCAGTCTGTTTCCCGCAGCGTGCACCAGTCTTGCTTCAGACCGAGTGACATGGCCCCGCCCACGGGCGGGGTCAGTCGAGGCCAGCGACGATGGAGGCTGGTGTGCAGACGCTCGCGCCAGAGTGGCGGGCGGATCGAAGGGAACAGCCAGCCGTTGCGACGATGGGTGATGTATTCGTTCATCGTCGGGGCGTCATGCGCGAGTACGGCGCAGCTGCTACACATCGCTTCCAGCACCGTCAGGCCGACTCCTTCATAGAGACGTGGTGCGAGGTAGAAATTAGCTTCGCGGAGGAGCGTGTCATAAGCGGATTTTTCCGCGAACTTCCCCAGGTTCACGACCTCGACCGCGCCGAGGCGCGCGGGCAGTTCATACTCCTGCGATTCGAAACCCGGGTCGGTCGCTTGACGGAAGATAAGCCGCTCAATGTGCAGCTCCTGGCACAGACGCTCAAGAAATTCCCGCCCGGCGAGGCCCGTACGGTTCCAGTAGAAGAGCGTGCGAGCGCCGCCCCAGCGGGTCGGGGGAAAATCCGCCGGGTCTTTATGAAAACGTGCGCGCAGGCATGAGAGTCCCGCGCGTTGCGCGTCGCGGCGAACCGGTTCGGACAAGGCGACGATGCGGAGGTTTTTCCGGGGCAAGGTCGCCCACCAGCCGGGCGTGAAGTGGCGGGCATTGTCCCACATGGGAAGCCAGACGATTTTAGCGCGAGGTTCAGCGAGAATTTCAGGGGGAGGCTGAATCTGGCAAAAAATCAGCGGGCGACTGAAATCGACATTTTGTGACGGCGGCCACGACGTGAGTTCAATGTGAATCAGGTGGCGTAGCGGTGTGACCAGAATGTCATTGAACGCGGGGCTGGCCTGCGTGTGCCAAGGCAGGCAATAGGCGTGCAGCTTGGGCAAGGCGGAGGCCGGCGCAGCATCACGGTTAAGTTGGCCTTCGGTCATAGCGGGACGGACGGATCGCGTTCGGCACGCACCATCATCGCGACGACCTCGGGCATTTTGCTGCGGGCGTGCCAGCCGAGTTCTGCCTGCGCTTTGGCGGGGTCCGCCCAGCCTTGCTCGTGGTCGGCCGGACGCAGCAACGCGGCATCGCGCACCGTATATTCGAGCCAGTCGAGGCCCACGCTCGCGAAGGCAGCCGCGGCGAATTCTTCCAACGTGTGGCTTTGGCCGGTCGCAACGACGTAGTCGCTGGCTGACGGGCGTTGCAGCATCAGCCACATGGCCTCGACATATTCGGGGGCCCAACCCCAGTCGCGCCGAATGGCCAGGTTGCCGAGGTGGAGTTTGTCGTGCGAACCAGCGGCAATGGCGCACGCCGCGCGCACAATCTTGCGCGTCACGAACCGATCGGGCCGCAGGGGCGATTCGTGGTTGTAGAGGATGCCCGAACACGAGAATAACCCATAAGCCTCGCGGTAATTGGCGACTTCCCAAAAGGCCGCCGCCTTCGCCACGGCGTAGGGGCTATGCGGCCGAAAGGGGGTCGACTCGTTTGCGGGTTCGCTCCGGGTGTCGCCGAAGCACTCTCCCGAGCAAGCGTTGTAGAACTTGATCGGCTTCCCGAGAAATCGGATGGCTTCAAGCACGTTGAGCGTGCCCACGCTGATACTTTCCAGCGTCTCGACCGGCTGCTGAAAGGAAAGCCCCACCGAACTTTGGCCAGAGAGGTTATAGATTTCATCAGGCTGCGTCTTCATCAGTACTTGCAGCACACTGCGAAAATCGGTCACGGCCATCGATTCGAGCGCGACGCGCCCACGGAGTTGCAAGCGTGCGAGATTGACGAAGGGCGAGACCTGCGCATCGCGCGACGTACCCCATACTTCGTAGCCTTTTTCAAGGAGGAAGCGTGCAAGATAAGCGCCGTCCTGCCCCGAGATGCCGCAGATCAGGGCGCGCTTCATGGCGTGGGTCCCCGGGTGTGACGTGGAGCAATCCAGTTTGTTTTCATGAAGAGTGTTACTAGGCGGGCAGGTTGGCCTGGCGTGGGGCTGGCACTTGAAGCACCTCGGAGATGAAGCTCCGGAACGTGCGATCGAAATTCTCCCGCGTATGCTGGCGCCGGGCAAATTCCCATGTGGCGCGGCTGCGGGTGGCGAACTCCGTCGGAGAGAACGCGGCGACGCGACGCACGCTTTCGACGATCGCGGCGACGCTGGCCTCCCGAAGCTCGACGCCAAAGTCCTCTGTATCCACACTGGCTTCCCGGGTGACGATGGGGATCAGTCCGCCGTGCATACAGGTGATGGCCGATCCGCCGCCTCCTTCGGAGCACGAGGGGTACACGATGGCCCCATGTTCTGCGAGCAGCGTTCGGAAAGCAGGCGAACCTGTGTCCACCCAGTCCAGAAGGCGCACATTGGGCAGGGCGAGCTCCCGGCGGTAGGTTTCCATGAAATCCGGTTCGGAGCTAACCGGCCCAGCTATCGTAAGCTGCAATTCAGGCGTTTGCACGAAGGCCTCAAGCACTAGATCCAGGCCCTTATGCACGAGGCCATGGCTGCCAAACCAAAGGAAGCGAGTCCGCAAGGCGGAGAAGTTTTTCTCGCCGGGCCAGTCTTGCGTATAGGTTGAGGAGAGCGGGATGCGGTGGATGGGCTTTCGGGCGAAGGCGAAGGTCTCGATGGTGAAGCGGTTGCCGGTGGTCGTGGCAAGATCGGCGACTTCGATCCCTCGTGAGGGCGGGACCTGACGGCGGGGCGGCAACGTGGCGCCGCGCCGAAGTCGCAAAGCTTCCAAGCGGGCGAGTTCGGCCCGATTTTGAAACAGCCAATGGGCTCCGGTGGCATGAAGTAATTTTTTCGTCCCGGCGGAGACCATCGGGGCAAACCGCTCGAGATTGGAATGAATGTCGAAAACCAGCACACAATCAACGGGGGGGCGGTAGAGGTGATTGTTAAAATCAACCGCTTCCACGCGAAATCCGGCGTCGGTTAACGCCCGGGCAATCGCGTGGCATTCCCATCGATTGGTATGGTAGTGGGTGGCGTGTTCGCCATCAAAACAGTCGATGAGGTAAGAGAGTGCGACGGTGCCGCGGCTCGGAGCGTGGGTCGGTGGCAGCACGATCACTTGAGATTTGGGATCGGCGGGGCGGCCGAAGACACGGGCGGCAAGGCTGAAGGCGCGGCGCAACACGGGCATCATTTGTGGGCAACGACGGTGCGCATGTGATTGAATCTAGGCACGGGCGGGCAGGACTGGCTGGTGTTTGGCCGGATCGTAGAAAAGGTAGTTGTGGTAGGAACGTGCCGTGGGCGAAGGCAGATAGCTGGTGCCAGGGACGACCTGGCCGTGGTCGTCCACGACATGATATTGATAGCCGAGCCCGGCCATGAGCTTGAGGAATTCGCGATAGTCTGGTTTGGCGCGATCGTGAAAGTCGGTGGGGTATTCCATCAACTCGACCAGCAACATCGGCCGCAACCGGCGGAGGGTCTCGAGGCCGCCCTGAGCCACGGGTAATTCCCATCCTTCGACGTCGATCTTGATGAAATCGATATGGTCGATCTTTTCGCGGGCCACGAAGCCATCAAGCGTATCGAGCACAATGCGCGCGGTCGGGAGGGCCGAGTCCGGGCCAATGAGATAGTTGGAGGCTTGGAACCCGGCGGTGATAAGGCCCTCCCCGGCATGATCGGAAAGAGCCGCCATGACCGGCGTGACCAGGCGTTCGGCTTGGTTGAGCGCGATATTTTCGCGCAGCTCGCCGAAGGTGGAAGGCAGCGGTTCGAAGCTGTAGATATGGCCGGAGCGGATGGTTTGCGTGGCGCAGATGGAAAAAAGGCCGGCGTTGGCGCCGATATCGAGGAAGATGTCGGCGGGGCGCAGGTTGGCGGCGAAGAGAGCGAGCTCGGCGTCTTCATACGAACCATCGCGCACATAGGTGTAAGTAACGCTGTTGCCGTCACCCGAGTAGTAGAGTTCAAAGCCCTGCGGCCAGCGGATGCGCACGCGGCCATCGTGAATTAAAATCGTGGCGCGGCGGGCGCCGATGGTGGAAGCGACATGCCGGAGGGCCACGCCCGAATCTGCTTCGATAAAAAGCGGCTGCGATCCCGCGGTGAGATACCGGATGAGTCGCTGGACAAGGCGTTGGCGAAGGGTCATGGGGAGGAGGGAAGCGGGGTGATGGTCCAATCGAGAACCGGCCGGACAAATCCCGGCTGGCGGCCGCCGCCGGCGATGGCATCGCGCTGCACCGTGTTGAGCTGCAGGGCGCGTGTTGGGCGGATCACTTCGCGGATGCCGGGAATGTGGCTTAAGAGCGAGAGGGTGTAATGGTCCTCGTTGAGGAGGTTGGCTGGCACCGTGCAACGGCTGCGGTAGCGGCCTGGCCCGCGCGGTAGTTGCGCTTGCTGGCTGAAGTTTTGGTCGCCGGCGCAGAACACGACATCGCCGGACGCCGTTTCGATGGTGAATCCAACCCAGAGCCGGCTGACTGGCGCAAGGATTTCATAATCGATCTCCACCTGGAAAGTCTGTTCGACCGGCACGATCTGAGCTAATGAACCATCACTTGCCGTCACGCGGATGGCCATGACGCGCAGGACCTGTCCGTCATTGGGAGCTTCCGCCACCGACCACGTTCTTTGGCCGTAAACCTGATCGGCGAACTCAAGGTAGCGGGCCACGATCTGGCGGGTCGGCCCGGCTTCAACCACCCGGCCGGAGGCGAGCAAGATGGCGCGGGAGCAAAGATTTTGGACGGCACCCATGTTGTGGCTGACAAAGAGCACGGTGCGGCCGCCGCGGGCGACGGCGCCGATTTTGCCGAGGCATTTTTGCTGGAAGGCAGCGTCACCGACGGCGAGCACTTCATCGATGATGAGAATTTCCGGTTCGAGGTGGGCGGCGACGGCGAAGGCGAGGCGCACATACATGCCGCTGGAATAGTATTTCACCGGGGTATCCAGGAACTTCTCCACTTCGGCAAAGGCGATGATTTCGTCGAACTTGCGGCGGATTTCGGCGCGCCCCATCCCAAGGATGGCGCCATTGAGGAAAATATTCTCCCGTCCGGTCAGCTCGGGATGGAAGCCGGTGCCGACCTCGAGCAAGGAGGCCACGCGGCCGCGGAGTGTGACCCAGCCCGTGGTGGGCTCGGTGATGCGCGAAAGGATCTTGAGCAGCGTGGACTTGCCCGCGCCGTTGCGGCCGATGATGCCGACGACCTCACCGCGGTTGATGGAGAAGTTTACCTCGCGCAGCGCCCAGAATTCCTCGCGCGTGGCCGGTTGTTCGGCGGATTTGGATCGCAGCCAGCGAACAGGCGCGTGCAGGGTGGAGGTGATTTTCTCGCGCAACGAACCCCGCGCCGCCTGATGGTGCAAGGTGTAACGCTTGCCCAGGTTTTCTACGGTGATGACAGGGTCAATGGACACTGGATTAAATTACATCCGCGAAGGTTTTTTCGGTTTTGCGGAAATACCACACGCCGGTCACGAGCAGCACGGCGACGAGCGCGCAGGAGTAGGCCAGGCTCGACCAGGGCGGCGGGGCGGCGCCGCGGAGAAGAGCCCAGCGGAAGCCGTCGATGATGCCGACCATCGGGTTGAGCTCGTAGAGCGTGCGCCAGCGCGCGGGCACGAGGTTGCTGGTGAATGCCACTGGCGATACATAGAGTCCGAACTGGATGATGAAGGGCAGCACGAAGCGAAAGTCGCGGTATTTGACGTTGAGCGCGGTGAGCCACAGGCCGGCGCCGAGCGCCGCGCCGAAGGCGACGAACAAAAACAACGGAAGTGCCAGCACGCGCGCGTCGGGCACGACGCCGTAAATGGCCATGAGCAAGGCGAGAAAGGCGGCCGAGATCAAAAAGTCCACCAGGCTCACGACCACCGCGCTGAACGGAATGATGAGGCGCGGAAAATAGACTTTCGAAATCAGGTTGGCGCTGCTCACGAGGCTGTTGCTCGAGGAGGAGAGCGATGAAGAGAAAAACTGCCAGGGCAACTGCGCGGCGAAAATCAGGATTGGCCGCGGCACGCCGCCCGTGGGCAGCTTGAGGATCTGGCCAAAGATACAAAACACGGCGGTCGTCATCGCGGGCTGGATCAGCGCCCACGCCACGCCCACGGCGGTCTGCTTGTAGCGCACCAGCAGGTCGCGCCAGGTAAGGAACAAAAACAATTCACGATAGCGCCAGAGGTCGCGCCAGTAGTGCGCTTCGGTGCGGCCGGCCTCGAGGACGAGCGTGGGGGCTTCGGAAGGATTGGGGGTGTCGGTCATATCACTATACTGTACTAACCACTAATGCACACTCACAGTCACTAATACTCCGACGCAGGCAGAAGACCGACTTAACCACTGATGTACACTTATAGTCACTGATAATATGGAGTTGGGTTTTTTATCTGCTTTTTCCGGATCAGTGATCATCAGTGCCCATCAGTGGTTAAAGTGCCCTATCACCAGAGGGCGGCGAGGCGGGTGCGGAAGTTTTCGTACGAGAAATACCGCGCGCGGTCGAGGATGGTCTCGGTGTTCCAATCGCGGCGCAGCGCGGCGATGCAGGCGGTGGCGAGCCGGTTCCCGCCGCCGTAATCGACCAGCGTCCCGCATTCGCTGGTGATCACCTCGGGCACGCCGCCGGCGCGTGCGCCCAGGCAGGGTTTGCCGTGGGCCATGGCCTCGAGAAATACGAGGCCGAAACCTTCCTTCCCGCTTGGGAGCGCGAAAAGATCGCAGGCATTAAACTCATCCGCGAGCCGCGACTCCTCGACAAAGCCCAGGAACTCGACCGCCTCGGCCACGCCTTGCGTTTGCGCGAGTATTTCCAGGCGCGGCAGGTCGTTACCCGTGCCGGCGATGCGCAGGCGGGCGCCGGGTAGCTCGTCCCGGATGGCCGGCAGGGCGGCGATGAGATGATCCACCCCCTTGTAGGTTTCGGCGGAGTCGAGGCGGGTGAGCGTGAAGATCACGTGGGCGTTCGGCCGCGGCGGCGCCGCGACGATGGGGAAGGCCGGGTCGAGCGCGTTGGGCAGCACGGCGAGTTGTTCGGGGCGCAGTCCCGGGCAGCATTTCATCAGTTCGCGGCGCGTATAGTCGCTCACGCAAAAAATCCGCCGCGCGCCGCGCAGGGCCATGCGCTCCAGCAGGCCGAAGGGCCGCCACACATCGATGCCGTGCGCGACCAGGTAGTAGTCCAACGAAGGGCGAAAAAATTTGGCGGCGCGGGCGATGAAAAGCTGCCGCACGTGCCCGCAGACGATGCGCCGGCTGCGCACGCCGAGGCCCAGGGCCGCGAGGGAAAAGCGCCATTTGTTGCGGCCACCGGCGAAGGCTTTTCCCAGCCGGCCGTTGGTGTAACGGGCGAGGAGGGTGTCCGGAAAATCCTTGTCGTTGAGCACGGCGAGGGAGACGCGGCCATCCGGCGTGGCGGCGGCTTCCTCGCACAGCGCGCGCAAATAAAGGCGCAGCATGCGGGGGATGCCGCCCTCGGAGGCAAAAAGCTCAGGACACAGCAGGAGTGTGGGCATCAGAACAAAAGCTGAAAGCTGAAGGCTGGAGGCTGAAAGCTGAACGAGGGGAGAAACGGAAAAGTGGAATAAAGCGCAGCAGATTTTTCAGCTTTTAGCCTTCAGCCTTCAGTTTTGTTTAAACACGGGCTGGCGGTTCACAAAGGCGATGAGCATGGCGAGGCTCCAGAGGCGCGACCATTCGCGGGTGTCGCTGCCGGTGAGGAAGTGTTTCCAGCGGTCCTGCACCGCGCCGGTGGCGAAGAGGTTGCTGCGGGCCACGCTGGCGGTGGAAAATGTTTCGTCGAGAAAAGGCCGCAGTTCGCGGCGCATCCAAACGGGAAAGGGCAGGGTGAAGCCTTGTTTTTTGCGGAGGAGGGTTTCCGGCGGCAGCACGTCGGCCGCCGCCTCGGCGAGGGCGGTTTTTGGGCGGTCGCGTCCGTCCTTGAACGACGCGGGCTGGCGCCAGAGCCACTCGAAAAGCGGGCGGTCGACGAAGGGCACGCGCAATTCGAGGGAATGGCGCATGCTCATGACATCGCTGTCGCGCAGGAGCACGTCGGCCATGTAGGTGCGCGACTCCCACGCGCTGATGAGTTCGAACTGGCCGGCGCCGGCGAGCTCGGCGGTGATGGTGGCGAGTTGGGGATGGTGCGGCGGCTGGCCGCCCATGGTGGCTTGCAAATCGGGATGCAGCAGCGAGCCGCCCGCGGCCGCGGAAAAGACGCGCCGCTGCAGCGAGGCCAGTTCATGCGCGTCGCGCGCGTGGCGAAGAAAATCGGCGAGTTTGCGCGCACGCACGCCGCGACGGGCGAGGCCGGCGAGCAGGGCGTTGCGCATGATCGCGGGCAGTTTCAGCCACAGGGGCAGCCAGCGCGCCAACCGCGGAATGTCGCGGAACGAGGGATAGCCGCCGAAGAATTCATCGCCGCCGAGACCGGAGA
>Ga0210398_10000857_pt1 | contig 33188 bp, 20 predicted proteins | sample IncBWC4OmetaG_FD_161047 | JGI IMG/M metagenome (GOLD analysis project Ga0210398, IMG submission 161047) | Forest soil microbial communities from Barre Woods Harvard Forest LTER site, Petersham, Massachusetts, United States - Inc-BW-C-4-O | ecosystem: Environmental > Terrestrial > Soil >... | reverse complement strand
CCTCCGTACTACATCAAAGCCAATCCTGGCGGCTTCTCGGTGATCGCTTTGGCACTGAACTCCGACGTATTGCCGGCAGGCGAGGTGTATGATCTCGCCGACAGCGTCGTGGTGCAGAAGCTCTCGGAGCTGCCGGGGGTAGCCCAGGTGCGCATTTCCGGCGCGGACCGTTACGGCATCCGCATTCAGGTATCGCCGCGACTGCTGGGGAACATGAATGTTTCGCTGGAGCAGGTTCGCACGACCATCTTGGCTGCGACGCAGAACCTACCCAAAGGATCAATCAGCATCGGTGATCAATCGTATGCCATCAGCGTCAACGACCAGGCGAAGAGGGCGGCAGACTACCGCCGCGTCGTCGTGTCGTACCGCGGCGGAGCTCCGGTCTATCTGGGCGACGTGGCGACCATCAGCGACAGCGTCATCAACGACAAATTGGACGGGTGGTTCAACGACCAGCAATCGGTGCTGGTGTACGTCTTCAAGCAGCCCGAGGCCAACGTCGTCGACATCGTCGATTCGGTAAAAGCCTTGTTGCCGGAGCTTGGCCGCTGGTTGCCGCCATCAGTCAAAGTGCACGTCCTATTTGACCGGACGATGTTGATCAGGGCGTCGATCGCCGATGTCCAGCGCACGTTGGCAACCGCGATCGTTCTCGTCGTCCTCATCGTCGCTCTGTTCCTGCGACGACTTTGGCCGACGCTCGTTCCCGGATTCACGATTCCCGTCGTGCTCGGCGCCACCGCGGTCGTGATGTATCTCGCCGGCTACAGCCTCGACAACCTGTCGCTGATGGCGATTACAATTTCGATCGGGTTCATCGTCGATGACGCGGTGATTATCGTCGAAAACGTCACTCGACTGGTGGACGGCGGCGACGATGCCGTGACGGCTTCGCTGAAAGGCGCCCGGCAGATGGGGTTCACGATCGTCTCCATCACCGGGGCATTGCTCGGCGCTCTGTTGCCGATACTGCTTATGCCCGACGTGGTCGGGCGCTATTTCCGCGAGTTTGGCGTCACTTTGGCGACGGCGATCATCGCCTCGGCGATCGTGTCGCTGACGCTTACGCCGATGTTGTGCAGCCGCTTGTTTGGGCCGAGTAGACGGCCGCATCCGCCGTCGTCTCAACGTGACGGCTCCGCTGCGGTCGCCTTCTATATGCGCAGCCTTGAATGGGCGCTGTCGCATCCAGTCGCCATCGTCTCGATTCTGGTCTTGATGCTGGCGGGCACGGCAGGCCTGTTTGTGGCGCTGCCCAAGGGCTTCATGCCGACGCAGGATACCGGGATTCTCGGCGTCCGCTCGGTCACGATCGCCAATGTCTCCTTTGCTGCTATGGAACGGCTGCAACGTTCGGTGAGCAGCGCGCTGCTCAAGGATCCCGCGGTCGAGGGATTGACCTCCTATATCGGGACCGACAACGGGTCGCCGTTGAACAACGGCTTCATTACGGTGAGTCTTAAGCCGCTCGAGGACAGGAAAGCGTCGATCGATGAGGTCATGAATCGCATGCGCAGGGAGCTGGCCGGGATTGCCGGCGTCCGGCTGTTTTTCAAGCCGTGGCAGGACCTCCAGCTCGGCGTAGAGAATTCGGCCTCGCGATACCAGTACACCCTGATCGGCTCTAATCCGGACGAGCTGTGGCGCTGGAGCGAGGTCGTACGGCGCAAGATGCTGGCCATGCCGGAACTGACTGACATCATCACCACCGCGGAAACCGCGGGGCTGGAGGCCGGCCTCATCGTCGACCGCCAGCGCGCCGCCGCGTTCGGCGTGACGCAGGTCGCGATCAACAACACGCTCTACGACGCGTTCGGCCAGCGGCAAATCGCGACCATCTATCTGCCGTTCAACTATTCGCGCGTCGTCATGGAGGTCGAACCGGCCTACCAGACCGGCCCGGCGATGTTGCGCGACATTTTCGTATTGGGCAACCTCAAGTCGCAACCGTCCGGGACAGGCTCTGCCAATCCGCATTCTCTGATCGTGGGTTCCACGGCGGCGGGCGCGGGCAGTCCTCGGGTCGGGGTGTTGGGTGGGGTTTCGTCCGGCGCGGCCAACCCTCAGACCGCCACCGGCGCCGCAAGCGCCGCCAACACCACGTCCGCGCTGTCAGGTAGCAACATCAACGCCCAGGTGCCGCTCGGTTTGTTGATGCGTCCAAGACGCGCACACGGCTCCATGTGGCTGCGCCACTCTGACCAATTTCCCTCCGTCACGCTGTCGTTCGATACCCATCCCGGCGTCTCGATCGGCGAGGCGATCGCACAGATTCGCGCCGCGGCGGTCAGCGTCCATCTGCCCGACGACATCAAGGCCGAATTCCGAGGCGAGGCGGCGGAAGCCAGCACGTCCTGGATGAAGCAGACGTTGCTGTTTCTCGGCGCGGTGTTCGCCGTCTATGTCGTGCTCGGCATGCTGTACGAGAGCTACGTCCATCCGTTCACAATTCTGACGACGCTGCCTTCCGCCGCGTTCGGCGCGTTGCTCGCGCTGCTGCTGACGAAAACTGAATTTACGCTTATCACGACAATCGCCTGCATCCTCGTCGTGGGCATCGTGATGAAGAACGCCATCATGATGGTGGATTTTGCGCTCGCTGCGCAACGCGACGACATGCTGTCGGCCGCGGCGGCGATCAGGCACGCCGCGCGCCTTCGCGTCCGACCGATCGTCATGACGACGCTCGTCACGATTCTCAGCGCCATACCGATTGCGCTCGGCACCGGGCCCGGCCACGAGTTGCGGCAGCCGCTCGGCATCGCCACGGTCGGCGGGCTATTGGTCTCGCAAGTGCTCACGTTGTACACGACGCCGGTGGTATATCTGGTGGTAGAGCAGCTCCGCGCCATGCGCAGGCGGCCGGCATCCGTTTGAAAATATAGCGGCTTTTTATCGGACCGGCGGTCTTGGTAATCAGGTTATTTTGCGACATTTGCACTTTAACATTGCATGAATTTGGGTTACACTGAATTGATGCACGTTGAGGCTGTGCATCTCAAGTCTTCTGTATATTCATTCGCACGAGCCGCTAATCTTTATTAGCGGGCAACAGGAGCAGACCATGAACCATCCCCGTAAGATCCGTTGGGTTCTGGCGCACGAGCCCATCGAGCTGTTTGTACGCGCGGCACGGAAGTTTTCCGACGAGGTCAATGCCCGCGCGGCCGGGCAACTGGACATCGAGGTCCTGACGCTTAGCGAGTACGCCGCCAAGTGTAACGGCGGCAAGAAAGTCACCAAGCACGACCTGCTCGACCTGATGGAGTCGGGCGCCATCGAGATGAGCCAGATGTACACCACGTGGCTCGGCGAACGGTACAGCAAGGACATGAACGTGCTCGACCTGCCGTTCCTGTTCCGCGATCACGACCATGCCGCACGGGTGTTGGACGGTGAGATCGGCCGTTGCCTGCTCGACGAGCTGAGCGTGAACAACTCGAACGTCAAGGGCCTGGCCTTCACCTATAGCGGCGGCTTCCGCATGATCCCGGCGCGGACCGAGATCAACGCGATGAGCGATTTCGCCGGGCTGAAGGTGCGCAGCAACCGCAGCCCCGTCGCGGTCGATACCTTCAAGGCGATCGGCGCCGAGCCTGTGGTGATGGAGCTTGAGGACATCACCGAGGCGGTCGAGCAAGGCCTGATCGTCGGCGGCGAGAGCACCTATCCGCGGTTTTATGCGCTGAACCAGAACGAGGTGTGCGAGGTGATCAACGACACCGCCCACAGCCTGTTCCTGACCTCGATCATCGTCAGCAGCAAGTTCTGGGACAGCCTCGGCGGCGACCTGCAGACGGTCATCGCGGAGGCCGCGCTCAACGCCGCGCGGTTCGAGCGCAAGGAATCGGTGGACGACATTGCCCTGGTGCAGCAGCGCTGCGTCGACGACGGCATCAGAGTGGTGACGCTGTCCGAGGACGAGCTCGGCAAGTTCAAGGAGGCGGTGCGGCCGGTCTATGCCAAGTATGAGCCGATCTTCGGCGGCTTGGTCGAGAAGATCCGCAGCGCCTGACCGAGCGGCGGCTCAATAGCCGACTGCAACAAACCATCTGCGCAAGGTGGGGGCTGCTCTGATTTCCAGGCGTGTCGGCAGCCCCTAGACTTGAAGTTGATCTCTGCAATGCCGCTCGCGTGAAGACTATGGCGGATGTTTTGGTTCGGCTCGACGCGTGGCCGCGCCGGAGGTGAGCCCCGCCCGATGCGATAAGCGCGGCTTTCAACGGATCGTTGCTTCCGCGTCATGAATTACGCCTATCGCCTCGCTACGTTGAAACTCGAGTCCGATCTGGAATTACTGGAGTTGTCGCCTTGGGATGGTCCGGCGGCCGCGCAAGCCGATGTCGCCGTTCGATTCGGCAAGGTACCGCTACGGTTCGAGACCCCCGACCGGGTCGAAGCCATCTTTCAGACTCGTGGCCGCGACGAATATTTGCTGAGCTTGCCGGGAACGGGTCGAATCCTGATCCGCCACGGGCGCGAAGTCACGGTCGAGCCGGAAGCAGACGCCGATCCGCTCTACACCCGGGCGCTGCTGACCGGCCCGATGCAAGCGATGCTATGGCATCAGCGTGGACTGTTGCCGTTGCATGCCAATGCCGTCGCGATCGGCGACCGTGCAGTGGCGCTGGCCGGACCTTCTGCCGCTGGCAAGTCAACCCTGGCAGCGATCCTGGCGCGCGACGGTCACCTAATCTTGGCCGACGACGTTTGTGCGGTCGACATTGGCGCCAATCCTCCGAGAGCCACGGTTCTTCCTGGGGTCGCGCCGCTACGGCTGTGGCGCGATACGATCGAACGGCTCGGCCTCCCCCTGAATGGATTGCGTCGGGCCTTGTCGGACAAGGAAAAATTCCTGGTCGACCGCTGGAGCGGATGTCGCGAACCGCGAAGGCTCGCCGCCGTGATCGTGCTCGCGCGGCGAATGAATGTTGCACTGGCAATCGAGCGGCTGGAGGGTCCGCTCGTCGATCGCATGTTGCGCGGCGTCGTTCACATGCGCCGTCAGGCGCGTGCGCTGTGCCGCGAGGAAGACGTATCGGCTGGGCTGGCGCAAATGACCCAGGCTGGGGTTACGGTCTGGCGCCTGAAAGTGCCCGACGATCCGGGCTGCCTTGAGCAGGCAGCGGCAAAGGTGAAGGACGTTTTGGAGCAAAGCTGATGGCTGCGAAAATCTGGTGGCTGGCTTCCTATCCGAAGTCGGGGAACACCTGGCTGCGCCTGATGCTTGCCGCGATCTTGTTGCGCAAGCCGCCCGATATAAACAGGTTGGCCTTTCTGGGTACAAATGCAAGCAACCGATTGGCTTTCGACAGGATCATAGGTCTCGAATCCGCCGATCTTTCATTGAAGCAGCAGATCATGCTGCGTCCGCGTGTCTACGAAGTCTGGGCTGCCGAGGCGCAACGGCCGCTATGCTGCAAGGCGCACGACGCCTATGACTTGACGCCAGCCGGCGAGCCGCTCTTTCCGACGGCGGCGACTTACGGTGCGATCTACGTGGTGCGCGATCCACGGGCGGTGGCGGTTTCCTTCGCCCATCACACCTTGGATTCAATCGACGGCGCTATCGCGCGGATGAACGATCCAAACGCGTCATTCTCCAATCCGAGTTGGCTGCTGCCTCAACAATTGCATCAGCGCCTGCTGCGCTGGAGCGAGCACGTCGAATCGTGGCTAAGCGCGCCATTCCCCGTGCACCTATTGCGCTACGAAGATATGAAAGCGGACCCGCACGCCGCCTTTGGCGCCATCGCGGCAGTGCTCGGTTTGCCAGGCGATCGTGAATCGATTGCGGCAGCGGTCGACGCCACAAGCTTCTCGCATCTGCAAGCCCAGGAGCGCGCGTCGGGCTTTATAGAGAAGCCGTACAGGGCGGCGGCGTTTTTCCGCGAAGGCCGCATCGACGGCTGGCACGAGACGCTCACGGCGGAGCAGGCCGAACGTATCGTGGCGGCACACGGCCCGGTCATGCGGCGATTGGGCTATGACACGACGCTGATGCCCTACCAACGACAGCGGGCAGAAGCGAACAGTCTACAGGCTTGACGTCTCCTCCCAACGGCCGGCCTGGCCAGCTATCGATGCCAGATCCCCCTGTTTCCGGGTTGCTTAAATCATTTTGCTCGTTCGCGGCTCTCGACACCGTTGCTAAAATAGCTGCCACTTTAAGCACGATCATCGTGATCGCCTTCTCCTTGGTTCAGAGACAGCAAACGGGCGCGTTTGTTCTTACGCTCACCGCACCCAATAGGTAATGGAACCAGGGTGAGGTATTCAGCACTCGCAGCGCGAATAATATTGCGATTTGCGTGATGAGCATGCCTGGCTGCCTTCACCCGACAGGGCCGCAGGTCATTGGCGACTTATGATGCATGTTTAATGGACGCTTTGCAGTTACCTGCCGCCATTGACTACCGAATGATTTGCTTATCAGCCATAACACGGAACCGAACTTCGCGGCACCACGTTTACGCGCACGGGAAGCGGTGCGCCTTATTATTGCACAATCCGTAATTGTGAGCGAATATGCGTCCATTGCGGAAGATTAGCCGACTGTCTCTATTCATCGCCTCAGCCTGTAACGGCGACGGTTCTACTCCAGCGTTCATATGATGCGTGCCATGGAGGGCGTTATGAGTAGCCTCAAAGGGATAAACGGCCAGTCTGTTGAGCATTTGAGGAATAGAGTTGCATTCGATTATTCTACTCTTCCATCGCCGACGGTGGAATTCTTGAAAGCGCAAGTTCATCGTATTCGCCGACAAACGGCGATCTCAATCATCGGCATCGGAAAAGATCTCATCGCCGCAAAACACTATCTGTCCCACGGCTTGTTCCTCAGTTGGGTCGAGGCGGAGGTGGGCATTCCGGCGCGTACTGCACAAGCTTACATGCGGGTAGCTCACTGGTCAGGGCATAAAAGCGCAACGGTTGCGCTTTTGCCTCCCTCGGTTCTTTATCTCCTTTCCTCCCCTCGCACGCCCCAAGCATTTATTGCTGATGTGCTCCGGCGGATCGAATTGGGCGAGCGCATCGCGCTGCCCACCATTCGAAAAGAGCTAAAGCACTCAAGGGAGGGCAGAATTGATCAAAAAGCGACCGGCGTGGATGCCGTGCAGTGGGAGCAGAAAAACTGGTCAGTTATGATCGAACCTGCAACGGCACTGCGGCGGGCGGTCACTATTCTAGCGCGTGGATTGTCCGCAAATGACTTCGCGGAGGTGCGACAAATTCTTACCAGTGAGACGATGCGTCAGGATCGCGCCTTGGGGAAGAATATCGCAGCAGCCTTTGCCGAGTGCAACGCGACCGATGGGATTGAAAGCAGCGCGTATGGTTACCGCAGACATGGGCCATCGCTGTGTGCGGAGACTGCGCCAAGCATTGCCAAGGGCGGAACGGATAGAGGCGTTCTTACGCGGAAAAGCCGTTTCACAGCCCGATCCGCTTAGCCCACTGGCATGTTCCGTAGGCATCGCACATAATAAGTGTAGGGTTCGGATGGCGAAATGCCGACGCCGCCGCAAAATCCGAATCCGGATTGGCTAATCTAGCGCGCCACCAATCACGCGAGCCGCGCTGCCGGTCTCGTACTCCCGCCACATGCGCTCCAAGGCCGACGCAACTTGAGCGCCGAACCGCTTGCCGTCGAGAAACGACGGCGTCGCCTTCATCTTTTCGTCGATATGGCGCTTGAGGCTATCGCGTAGAGAAGCGTTGCCGGCGAGATCGATCGCGCATGCGGCGTAGGCAACGGGATCGCGCACGATCAATCGGTCGAGCCCGATGGCGCGCAATAATGCCGGCCCCTGGAGACCTCGCTGGGTCGCGCCGTCCATGACCACCGGCGGCAGCCCCGCCTCAAGCGGATCCAGAAGCGAAGTAGCGCCGCAAAATGGGAAGGAATCCAGGTAAACGTCGCAAAGTCGCAAACGCTGCAGAATGTCTGCCCTGTTCGGTGCTCTGCTCAGCACGATGACGCGATCCGAGTCGATTTGCTTTGCCAGCATGGCCGCACTGAGCCGTTCCATGAAGGCGTCGACCGGATATTTACTGCTCCAGTTGGGGTTGAACGGGTAAAGGACGAGGCGCGCCTCGGGCATTGCGGCGAGGATGCCCAGCCACGTCTCCTGGACTTCCGGGATTATCTTGAAGAAATTGGCGCCGCTGGCGAAGACGACCGCGCCAGCCGGAATCCCGAGGGATTCGCGCGTCGGCGATTCAGTCGGTGCCACGTCCGTTTCGGCGGAAAAATCATAGCAGTGCGCCGGCCCATCAATCATCAAAAGGCGTTCACTGTAGTGGGATTGCGCATCGGCCGGCTCGGACAGGCGACCAGACAGGAAATAGTCGACGTTGCGCAGCCCGGTCGTCGTGCACGAGCACACATTGGCGACTTGCACCCTGGCGAGGCGGTGCGCGGCCAGCAACGTGAACCCGTTCATTGTCTGCGTCGTGTTGGTTCCGATCAGAAGGAGATCGAGATCCGCCTGACGGATCGCTTGCACGCGCGGTCCCAAGCGATCCGGCAAGACAACGAGATCGTCGGCGAGCTGCGCGCAAAACTGCTCCACCGGATGGTTAACCAGCATCTCCGCAAGTAGAATGACTTCAAACTTCGTCCGATCGATGTGGCGATACATCGGGATCATCGCGTAAGTTTCGCTCGTCGGTCCAAAGTGGGTGGCGATAATCCCAAGCCGCAGCCTGTCGCGGCTGGCTCGCGGGCCGAACTGGTAATCCACCGGGCTGTTGCGGGCGGCCAAAGCCGCCTCGATCATGGCGGCGCGTTGACTGTAAATTTGCCGCAGGTTCGCGGAGTTAAAATAGAGCTGATTAAAGTTTGCGATCCGCGAAAACAGGATTGCGGCATCCCGCCAGAGCCGGCTTGAGGGGTTGGCCAGTACCGCATCGTGAAGATAGGACACCCAGCGCGTTGCGAACTCCAAGTATCTTTTGGCCTCACCCGTCTCGCGAAGCATCCGGGGAGCCGCGAGCATGTACGAAACATAGGGACGTACCAACCAGGCCGGGACGGCTGTCAGCTCGTGGAAACATGGCAGCTCATGCGGAAACAGGAACAGCATGGCGGCCAGCAGCTTGCCCGGCTCGACGCGGTGCGGCTGCATGTTGTCCAGTGCCGCCTTGATTTTCACAATGAATGAGCGGTCGGATTCCAGCGGCACGCCGTCACGAAGGCCGCTGCTGAAAAACAGCCGGTGCAACCTGCCGAGGCGACCCGCGTAGTGGCGCTGCACGTCGGCAGGATTCAGTTCCATCCATTGCGTGGCGAGATCACGGCGGGCCGCTGCCAATGCGGACGTCACGCTCGTAACGGAGGACCAGGTGGGATCGCTGGAAGGTAGAATGATGACAGCCAAATATTGCTCTTCCGACAAGACGGCGGGCCAAGCGTGCAGGCCTCAATAATGATTGGTTTGCAGCGAATACGTCAAAGATATTGTACCAGGCCGGTGCATGCCATAGAGGTCAGTGCGATGTGTGCGCGCGACGCGACGGAAAGCGAGGAAGAACCGCCAGGGCCTGCCGGCCGCAGTGACCTCGGCTTGACGGCTGTGTCGGCACTTCATGGATTTGGAATAGTTCCTGACAAGGTGACGCGACTGCGCAACCTCACGCGATGCGCTGTTTTCAAGGTCATCGCACAAGGACAGACATATGCGTTGAAGCTCTATCCAAGGGAGTACGATGCAGCAGAGCTTGGGCAAGAAATTGAATTTGTCAGACAACTGAAAAGACGCGGTTGCTCGGTTCCGGAATACCGTACGGCCGTCGATGGCGCACTTTACGTTGTCACGCGGTCGGGCGTCCGCGCCGCGGTTTACGAATGGGTTCAAGGCCGTTGCCTGTCCGTGCTTGACGACAGGAGACTAGTCCTCGTTGCGAATTTGCTGGTGGCTATTCACGGATCGGCTTGCGGTCCCATCGGCACCCGGTCGGACGGCTGGGTTTGGACCGAAACGTTGAAGTGTCTGAAGGGGATCCGACCGCCGTCCGATCTCAAGGAGCGGATGTTACGGGTGACTCGGGCGGGCCGGCCATGGTCCGCAGATGAACGCTTGATCCTTTGCCACGGCGACTGTTGTCCCAAAAATGTCCTATGGCCGGCAGGATCCTCGGTCCCCGTCCTGATCGATTTCACCAATTCCATTTCAGCACCGGCCGAATGGGAACTCGCGGTGTTTTGTGCCGACGTGTTTATCTCCGCTGCGAATCCGACCGAACTGGACAGCCTGTCACGGAAGGTGGCAGCCGCCTATGTGACCGCGGGTGGGACATGCGATTTCGGCCGCGTTCAGCGCTTCCTTGCGACAGCTGTCGTCCAAAGGGCGATCCTGAAGGCGTTCAACTGTGCAGGGCACGAAAAACGGGCGATTTGGCAGAGGTTGCGACGGACAGGTTCGACGTTCGCTGCTTGACGGCTGTCGGGACCTGTTGGCAGGCACGCTCACGTGCTCGGCATGCCATCAAAGTCCGCTCACCTCGAGTTTTGCCAGTAGGAATGACGCGGCCAACCGAGGTTCAAGCGGCACCCACCGGCGACCATCCGTCGTCTGCTCGATCGCACGCGGCCACATGCAGGTGGCGATGCTCCGCCATTCCGGCGCCATCCGCAGCACGGCTTCCCGTTCGCGAAAGACGACAAGGGTCGGGACCCGCTGCGACAGCGCGAAATATGCGGCAAAGCCGTCTATCGATATGAGGTAGTCGAGCGTACGCAAATAACCCATCCACTCCAGGAGGTCGGTAGATCCGGTGAGGTTGATGCGATTGGTCGAATTCGATGCCAGCGCCTGCTGTTCCGCGACGCTGAGGCCGGCACCGGTGCCGAAAAGGAGTAGTTCGAGGTCCCCGGTCGAGAGCAGCCGGCAGAGTTCAACAACCCAGGGAATACTCAGCACTCGGGCGCTGTCAGGCTGGCTTCCACTGTGGAGTTGAATGCCGATTCGCGTTCGTCCGTGCTGTCGCGCTCGATCTGGCAGTTCAAATTTCGGAAAGGCGGTAAATTCGAGATCGCCGGGGTCATCGGGCTCATTGCCGCGGCCGTCACGATCCCAGAAGATATTGACGTAGCGACCGACACGGGCAAAGGCGTAGTCCCGCATCGCCTCGACGGTTTCGAAGTGAAGGTAGTCTTCGACGTACTCTACCCCCGGGAAGAGACGTGCCACACGCGCAATCGTGGAGTCGATGCCTGGGCGCCGCTCGAGCCGACGCAGCGAACAAGGACGACGGCGGGCCCGCTCTGCAATCTTACAGAGAGCGATGTAGGCGTCACCGAGCGTTCCTGAAAACAAGTACTCGACTTTGGCCACCGACATGGCGGCGTCAGCCGATCGTAGCGTTTGTTGGTATAGCCTGTTCAGCCAGATCGACGCAGATGCGTTGAGCCGGAGCTTTAAGCCGTTCCATCAACCAGTTATTGACCAGACAATCGATGACGACGTGAACGCGGGCCGAGCCGCCGAAATTGTGGACTTTGTGCGGCATCGACACATCCACATACCAGAGCTGCCCGGGATTCATCGGAATCGAAGTTCCTGAGACGTAAAATTCGGCCTTGTCGTTGGTCACGACGGGGATGTGGAGTCGTACTTCACGCTTATGTTCCGTATCTTCATCGTCGGTGTGCTCTCCAATCGCGGCGCCCGGCAGAAGAGCGAGCAGACGGGCCCGCTGCAAAGAACATTCAAAAAAGCCGAGGACTTCGCCCATGTAAGGTAAGCTGGCGAGCAGCGGCGTATCTCGGTAGCTTTCGCCAACGTCAAGTGTAACGGGGCTTCCATCGCGCGAACGGAGCGCGGCTCCGACCCAATTCTTGCCGGCATGCTCCTCAATCACGGGAGCCCAGAAGTCATTGCCGACCCGGTCCAGATCCGCTCGGAGCATTTCGACCGAGAACGACTTTTCTAACCGCACCGCAATCTCGCGCAAACCGGCCCTCTGCTGTGGATCGCTGCGACCAGCGAGCAATCTTAAGTCCGGATAGGATAAGGGAGCAATATTGGCAAACAACGCGATTTTGCTAGTTTAGTCGAGATCGATGAAGGTGGGCAAAAGATACCATTACCGTCCCCACGGTTTGCCCCCTGTCACCGGCGAATCAAATCAAGGGGTTAGCCTTGGGAGAGCCGGAACGCGCGGCGGCCGATTCCAACCAATGTCGCCATGCATTGCTCGCCGCAGCCCGGCGGTTTCGCGGCAAACTGGAGGCAGATCAGATACTGCCGGCGAACATGCGATTGGCGTTGTTTTCCGGTGTCCCAAAAATCGGGAATGGCGACGTCTGGGGCGGCACCGGCGATGTCGCCGCCAATGTGGACATGGCGCGAAGGTTCAAAGTGCGCAATCCAGGCTGCGAAGTAACATTTATAGTTGTCGATCACTCGATCCCGGAGTTCCAGCGGCGCGCAGGGAAATTCCCGTTACTCGAGTCCTCGACCGCCCTCGTCGCGCGGATGCTTCCCTCCCTCGATCCCGCGCGCACGGATACATGTCAGAACGTGGATGGCGTCAACTTCTACTTTCCCTCGATGCCCCTCCTGCAGCGGGACGGTTTCGGAGGCCTCGAACGTTCGCCAAGCACCCTGTCCCTTCCGTCGGCGGACATAGCGCTGACTTTCAACGACAACAGGAGCCGTTCGGCAGCTATTCTCGAGTTGGCGGCGCCGCTCAGGTTCATTATCGACGAACCGGGCCGTGGTCATGAGCCGTTACGTCGCAGCGACAGCCGCGATCAAGTCGCCCACGAACATCGCTTGAATTCCGGCGTCAACCACCTCGGATATTACGTGAATCCGGTGTCGGCCGATCGGCTCGGATCACGCTTAAGCCGGCTTGAGGTCCTGGCGGCCGTAACTACGCAAACGGGCCATCAACTCGATGTCGATATGGCCCATGCCTTCGTCTATTGCGGACGCGAGTGGCTCGATTTCGATTATTTCTCGTTGCTGGACCGTGCCGCGGCCCGGCTGGGCAAGCCGATCGATGTCTTTGTTGCAGGACGCGCCAATGCGCCACAATCCTTGTCGTATGCCCGCATCATCAATTTGGGGCATATCGATCATGCGCTGTTCGAACAGCTGGTCTGGCTGAGCGACTTTCCGCCCATCGTCACGGGGGACGTATCTCTTTCGCAGGCGCTCGAAACGAGCGTGCGTGGACGGGGCTTTATCTATTCCCGGCCGAGCTGGAAATCCGCGGGCATGGCCGATCTGTACCAGTTCATTCTCGACCGATACGCACCGCGTGCCGGCGACAAGAGCTCCCGCAACGATTTCGCCGCCAAGCTTCGGGCTTGCTTGTGGGCCGGCGGAGATGACGTCGCCGCAGGCGGCGGCGGTGTAGACCTCATCGAAGCGATTTGCGACGAAAAATTTCAGTCAAGCTTTGCGGCGACGCTGGCTGGTTCTCTTTGCGAAATTTCGATGTGCAAGAATCTAGAGCTTTTCATCATCTGGATCTTGCTGGCGCAAGAGATTTTCGGCAGCGCCACGCCACCTCAAGCGCTCGAGGATACGGTATTTCGGGCGATCCGACAGAGCTCCTCGTTGCCCGATTTTATTCAGAAGATGGAAGATCTGCTCAAATCGATGGCCTGAAGGCAAAGCAAAGACAATCGCTCTCATCCATCGATATAGGGCATACGCGGCTAGACCATAACCCGGAAAAGTCGACACCGGCTTTCCGAAAAGATCATGCTCTGACCAAAAAACTAGACCGTGATCCGATTCAATTTGATCGGATCATGGTCTAGTCATCCAATCCGGCGGCCTTGACGTTATCGGCGCTCGTCGAGAAGCTCGAACCCAGGCCAAACGTCGCGGCGTACTTTTTGGCGCTCAGCGCGAAATTCGCGTCGCTTTCGGCAAGCCGTTCGGCAGCCTCGTTGATCGTCTTTGCTATTTCGCCACGGCCAGCCTGGACCCGCAACTTCGGGGAGCGCGTGAGAAGATATATCGCGTTATTGGTAAAGCCGCGCTCCACCCATAAGCTCCAGAGCTTATCGCGTATCTCGCTCTGTCCTTCGAAGGCCGGTCGCTTTCTCCGCCTGGGCGGCCGCCACGCTCTGAGCTCGCTCGCGTTATCCACGCCGCGGAACTCGACGCGCCGGGATTCGACGTAGGCGACCTGAACGCCCCTTCTCAGACAGAACGCGAGCGCTTCGCCCGCGGTGTCGACTATCGGTTCGTTCTTGTCGTTCAGGGACGTATTGCAGAGCAACGGAACTCGCGTTTCGCAATGAAAGGCTTCCAGTGCCCGATACAGCACGGGATTGACTTCCTTGTGCAGGGCCTGAAAGCGCGCGCTGCCGTCCAGATGCTCTACGGCGGGCACGAGATGCGCCACTTCCTTTCGTAACTGCGCCACTTCGAGCATAAAGGGCGAGTCTCGTGGGCAATCGAACCAGTCGCCGGCGTGCTCCGCCATAACAACCGGAGCAACAGGACGCCACCATTGCCGATGCTTCAATCTGTTCAGCGCCTGTTTGGTGTCGAGGCGCCGCGGGTCACCCAGCAGACTGCGATGACCCAAAGCGCGCGGGCCGATCTCGGCAGCGCCGTCGATCCAAGCCACCGGCGCCGCAATGATATCCGCTACGAACTGCTGGGGAGCAAACGGAGATACGCGGCTGATGAACCCTTCGAAGCTTTTGAGCGCCTCTTCCGTGCCGAGACAGCGCGGCCCGAAATATGCCGATCGCAGCGCGAAATCGCTTTGGTCAAGAAACCCGCCGGCATATAGTCCAAGCAACCCCAGTCCGAGACTTTGACCGGAATCGTTGGCACAAGGCGGCGTCAACAAGCCCTTGAAGCCGAACCCATCCACTAGACGTGAGTTGGCGAGGCAATTGAGGGCAAATCCGCCGCTCGTCGACAGATAGGCATCTTGAGGGACGACACCGCCGAGCGCGCAAAGCCGCACGACGTTGCGCCGCATCACCTCTTCGCAACACCGTTGCAGCACCGCCATCACCGCTATCTGCAAATGCTCTTCCGGGCTGAATTTGCCATCAAGCGTGCGGCAGCGGAGCTGCCGCCGCGCTTCAGCGAGGATCGAGTCCACCAGCGCGACGACCGGAGCGCGCGAAGACCCGCCGCCGCCATACAGGTTCAGCGATTGAACGGCTTGCCTGGCATCGAATTCAATTTCCGTCGAACTCAATGAAGCCAGGGCCATAAGGGAACCGGGCTCCAAGCCAAATTGGCTCCATGCCGCGTCATAGACGGCGGCTGGCGATTCGACAGGCGCGAACAGAAACTGCCCCCGACGGACAACACATCCGGCATACCAGAAAGGCTTGTCGTCCTTTTCAAGCACGTAATCCGGACCCAGATCGACCGACATGCCGACAATGTTTTCTCTGCGAAACAGAGCAGCGTCCATGAACACCGCACTGAACAGGTGAGCGAGGCTGTGAACCGGAAAGTCTTCAGCCCCTTTGGGCAGGACAATTTCGGCGCTTTGCGGCAGGCCCGGGGTGCCCCATACGGCGGCAATGTCGTCCCATTGCAGCCCCTCCTCGGCGAGAAGCTCCGCGATAAACGCTCTTGCGTCGCTCGGTGAGCAGAGCGGCCAATAATGGTGTTTCTGACCGGTGAGGCGCTCCAGCTCCCAAACGCGCACAAGCGAGGTTGTCCCACCCCGGCAATACCACAAAGCGATGCTCTGATCGTGCCGAGGTAGCAGAACGGATTCCTCGCCCGGTGGCGTGAGATAGCATGAAAGAAAATATCGGGTCGCGTCCGCGGGTGCCACGCTTCGCACTAGGCCGTTCCCTTGCATTGCTTAAGCTCGACAATGTAAGCCTCAACCGACGCATAGCTGCCAGCATAACCCGATCGACGCAAAAGCATGTAGACGTCGCGAGCGGACATGCGCCGTGCAGCAGCGCTTGGCGAGCGCAATACGGCCTCGATGTCCGGCCGCCAATCGTATTTGGTCAGATGGCCGCAAATCGTGATCCGATCCCAAAGCGATATCTCGAGGCCATGCCGATCCACGAGTTTGAAAAGTTTCGTCCAATCGAACGGCACGCCTTTTTCCGCTTCCCCCAAGACCCGCTGCAGGCTCGCCATTCGTGTCCGCGGCAAACGCGCTTGAGAGACGCTGGCTTTCAGGCGTCCCAGCGCCGCCGCGAAATCCAGATCATGTGCGATAGATCGCGCGTATAGCTGTCGAAGTTGCTCCGCGGGAGAGTGCGACGCTCCATTAGTTTTGCGGAAAAAGCCTGGTCGGTACGAAGCAATGATGCCAAGCTCGCCGACGAATGTTTGGCCGTCATCCGGGGTATGCAGCATCTTGAATACGGGGTTCTTGCTGTCCAGGACGGTTCTCAGGTGCCGTTCGTCTCGCTCCTCTGGAAACGCCAGTCCCTTTAGTTCCGATAGATGCTTTGACGTATCCGAGCGAGCAGAACCTTCGTAGCGCAAAAATATGTACAAGGAACTCCCGGCCGTCTCCATCGTCTCCAGAATTGCTCTTGTTGCAATCGGCAGCGATCCTTGAGAGTGGGGTCCAAATCTTCGTAGAGCGCCAATGAGCTCGATATCGAGGTCAACAGGGCGGGCCCATACCGGGCAAAAGCCCCGTTCACGTAGATAGGTGATAGCGGTTTCCGCTCGCCGGGAGACGATGCACTCCGGAAGAATAATGGCGCTCGAATGACGACCGATATCATCGGCGCTCATTCCGAACTCCGCCGTCAATACGTCGCGCCCGAGCTGAAAATAATCCGTCTTCGGGTCGGCCGGATGTTGCGGCTCACCGCTACCGTGCGTCGTGGCAACAGCATACCTCGGTGAATGCACGACGAGTCCAACTCCCTAGCAGCGAACGCACCTGCTGTATCTTTGCGGTTTCCGCCACGTGTTTCTCGCCCAGACCTTTTCTCGGCTCCCGGACAGCGTCACGTGGAGCCGCACTGTTAATTCCGGACCGCGCGACATGGTCTATTCAACCGTTTTCTCTCGTGGCTCAGGTCGGGTCGGCACGACGACGATATCCCCCGTATAACTGCGCAGCCGCACGGAGCGGCCCTCGTCTTCGAATCCCAGCAGGTTGTCTTCGCTCAGCGAAATTTTTCCGGCTTCCGTCGTGATGACATATTGCGGTATCGCAAAGCCGGTCGTGTAACCGATCAATCCCCTCATGATTGTCTGGCCGGCGCCGATCGTCGTCTGGAAATGACTGACGCCCTCCACATTGTCGCAATGATAGATGTAATAGGGTCGAACGCGAGCCTGGACGAGCCGGTGGCAAAGCGCACGCATCGTTGCCAAGTCATCGTTAACGCCTTTCAGCAAGACCGTTTGATTGCCAACCGGAATACCGTGCCGGAGAAGGAGGTCGCAGGCGCGCATTGCCTCGGACGTCAGCTCTCGGGGATGATTAAAATGAGTATTGACCCAAATCGGATGATATTTCTCCAGCATCTCGGCCAAGGAGGGCGTTATGCGCTGCGGTAGCAGCGCCGGAAAGCGGCTGCCGATTCTGATGATCTCGATGTGCGGTATGCTGCGAAGCTCGGCAATGATCCGTTGCAGCTTGTGATCATTATAGCTGAACGGATCGCCGCCGGTGAGCAGGACGTCGCGCACACTCACGGTCTTGCGCAAGTAATCAAAATCCTGATCCCAGGAGGAACTCTCGCCCTCGCCGAAATACGTGCTGTCGAGCGCGGTCGTATGGTGTTTGCGGGTGCAGAAGCGGCACAGCACCGGACAGAGGCTTGTCACGAGTAAAATCGCGCGATCCGGATATTTGTGAATGACGCGATTGGTAACGCGAAACTTTCGGTCGCCTACGGGATCAACGCCTGCCGCGTGATCTAGCGTCATTTCTGCGGTCGCTGGCAAGGCCTGCAAGCGTATGGGACAGTGCGTATCGTCGGGGTCCATCAATGATGCGTAATACGGCGTAATCCACCACGAATATCGATCCTTGATTGCAGAGATCGCGTCGGCTTCCTCGGCCGTGACATTGATCCATGTCTTCAATCCATCTAGCGAACGGATGCGGTTTTGCATATGCCAGCGCCAATCCGCCCAGTCGCCGGCCTCGATGCCTTTTTCCATTTGCACGGTCGCCAGATAAGCGGTCATGGATAGACTCCCAATCAACGGAGTAAGGCTGCCTCGGCCGAAGCGCTTACTGGATCCGTTTCAAGGTAGAACTCACGTAGCACGGCTCTCATCCGCTTTTGGACTTCTGCGGGGCTGTCGCCCTCGACAAATACCCAGCCGGCGCAGTTGAACGAAGCCCGCTCAACAGCGGGAAGAGTTTCGCCTACCTTAACGCCGACATGGGCTTCGACGACACCCTGCAGGTTCTCCAGCAGCTCCTTAGGGCTGACCGCCGTCACCTTGCCCTGTCGATAAGGCAGCAGCAGGTCGCCGACGCACCGCGTCCGACGATAGGTCATGCGAGGCGTTAGACCGAGATACAGATCGAGCGTCGCGTTGGCGATATCAAAACCGTAGGCCAGGCCGTGGTTCTTTGCGATCTCGCAACCTGGATATCGAAGTGCGAGCTCGCTTATCAGGACGCGGCGGCTGTCTGGGGCTGCGAACAACTCCAGATGAAGGTAACCGCGGTCCAGTCCAAATCCGCTCACGAGCGTTTGGACGAGCCCGTGCAGGTCTTCGACCGGCACCTCATCGCGGTGTCCGGCCAAGCTGATATTGGCGTTGATAGCTCCACACGCAGCTTCGACGGGTGGCGCGGGCATTAATGACGGATAGACGTCAAGTACGCGGCCCGCCTGTATCAACGCGCAGCATTCATATTCGCGCTCGCGGACAAACGTCTCGACCATCATCTCCCGCTGCCATACCCGCTGCGGTATCGCCTGCAATTCGTGTCGATCGCGCACCACAAACGTCGCAAGTGCGCCCCAACCATCTACAGGTTTGACGACGACCGGGTAGCCGTGGTCTTGAGCGAAGAGCGCAACGTCCTTCGGGCTGTCGATTTCCGCAAAATCCGTAGTTTGCAGCCCAGCCACGCGGATCCAACGCTTCATCGTCGGTTTGTGGCGCAGCGCGTGGACCGCCTCGCTTCCCAGCGAAGGTAATCCCAGAGTGCGGGCAAACCCGTGCCAGAATTCCTGCCGTGGCTCCGACATGCAGCAAAAGCTGGACGGAGATAAATTTCTTGCTGCGGCCCACGACCGAAATCGCCCGCTCTCGTGGGCGATGCTCCGGGTCGGGTCCACCTGAAACTGGGGATAATGACGCGTACGCTCCATGTATTCATCGCCGAGCGCTTCTCCCTCCACGCGAAGAAGAATCGGAACCACGTCGGGACGCGCGAAGAGCGCATAATTGAACGAGCACGGCCGCAATGCCGTGCAGGGACGATCGTCGGGAAATAGCAGGTAATGCATGTGTTCGAGTTTCAAAAGCTTGTATCGGTGAACGGATTCTCAATCGGCGCGCAAGCGCAGGCAAGCTTTATCAGTGACCGCTCGCTGTCGAAGCTTACCAGGCCGGCAGTGGCCAGACTTCTGACGCAGTTTCCATTCAGCAGCAGCGAGGACAGCACGGATATATCCATTTCGACCTCCGGCTCCGCGGCGCAGTACGCAACCTGCGTTTCCAGCCCGTTTGACATTATTTCGATCGTCGATTTTCCGACGATTTGCAGCGGATCGTGAGCCTTGATGCGAATTGACGAAGATAAGGCGGGGAACGATCGCTGCTGGAGTGCCCGTATAGGGTCCAATATGCGAAGCCATATGTGGTCCTCGATATCGACCGTCTCGAGCCGTCTGCCATCCTTCAGCAGCCATCGCAGCGGTTCATCAACCGGACGATGGGCGAGGCGAACCGATTCGATCGTGTCGACGCCGAGAAGAAAGAGCCACAAGGCGCGTGACGCCTCGGCGCTTGCAGCAATAAGGAACACGATATCCAGCTCGGACTGGAACAGCCCTTTGTGCCAGACTTGGTGGATGCGGTAAATCGCGCACCCGTCGACCAATCCGGCAGCGTCGCGTCGCAGGCAATATTGAGCGGGCGGCAGCGACGGCGATGTCACCAATGGATCGAGCGGAAGCCCCGCATCCATGCTGCGCAGGATTCCCTCCCAATAAGCGTAATCTCGCGGCACTCCGCCGGGCGTCCGGGATGCGCGGACATGCAGCGGCGGCAGGGCCGGGAGGACCTCTGCGGCACAGGCGAGACGTACGCTTCCCTCAGGAATTTCCAGATCGCGCGGCGTCGCGCGAGCCAGATTAGCGATGCGATATTCCGCTTTGTAATTGCCTGGTCCCCAGCCATAGCGGCCATACAGCGTCCATTTGGAGGTTGTTGAGGCCGCCAGCGGTTCGCCCCGTTCCAGCGCATCGCGAAGCGCCACAAACATCAGCTCCTTCATCGCGCCACGCCGCGTGTGCGACGGCAGAACTCCGCCCTGCCCGATCGCCGCGATCGGCACTTGCCGGCCACCCGGGAGGCTCATCGACAGCGAACGCGTTCCAATGGTCCCGATCAATTCGCCGCCTTCGAACGCAGCGAAGGAACGGTCAATTTCAAAGCTTTTCTGACGCTCGGTTATGAACGCGTCATCGGCCGCCCGACCTGCGGCCCAGAACATGACGCGGACGTAGGAGCCAAATTCGTCCGGCTCAATTCGGCGAACAGTGAATGAGGTCATGGCCGCGACCTGTAAGCCATTTTGCCATTGACCCTGCTTGCCATCAGCCCTGCAATTTCGGCTAAGCCGTGAAATGCCCGTCGCGCGTCGGTCTCTCGTCGCGCGCAACCGTCGCGTTTTTGTGCGCGGCCCATTGGGCCACGTGCATGTAGGCTTGCGCCGTACGCGCTGGAATACCGACCTCTCCTTCGACCCACTTCAAGAACATACCGCGCGACAAATAGTGTTTCGCCACGATGAGACCTTTGCCGATGTGAACGATCGAAATCGGCGCCTGGCGGCGAATGCGATGGACCTGTACTTTTAAGAATTCTAAGAATTCGGCGACGGAAGATTCCAGCACACCATAGTCGAAGGCCTCGTTACCATTGACGAACTCAGTGGGTTGCCCGCTGATCGCCTTGCGACGAATCATAATCTGCTCCTGGCGGATGTCCGAGCAAAGTCGCGACTTGATAGTTCGCCTTGGTACACTATAGGTTGAGTTAATATCTATTATCATTGCATAAATTGCAATGCCTGCCTCGACAAATCGGAATGTTTTGGATATCCGAGGGGTACTCGTCTATTGCGCTTTTGTGCGCCGTCACTGCGATTCTTTCAGCCCGATCATTGAATTGAAAAACAACGCCATGCCAGCGTCGTCGGGCCTATGACGTATGAATTGGCCTTGCGGATCCGCCGTCTGGGCCAAATGCGGCGAGATTTTCTCCAACAGCGCAATATTGGCAGCGATCGCCATTTCTCGGTTGTCAGCCGTGGCGCGATAGTGAACCCGGGCCCAGTCAACGCGCCCGCGCTCCATAAGGAGGAGTGACACGATCAGATTCTTCAGCTTGCCGACCGCCTTGACCGCCTCGTAATAGTTTCGAAGCAGCATCAGATATAAGTGATCGCTGTCATCGAGTGTTACTGCGAACGGAAAAATCGACTCCTTCAACTGGAATACGTCGGCTGGCAAATTCGTCAGATATCCCCAGTGCATGTCGACCGGAAAAACGAATTTGACCGTCTCCGGTCCCACCTCGACCACTCTGAAGAACGTTCCATTGGTGAATTCGGCCATGCAAGCGCGCTCCGCGTCGGACAGCGCCAATTCGAAAATCTTTCGAAAAGGGGGCGTTTCGTAATGACCTTCTTCAGCGCGGCTGATGATTTCCGGAGCATAGGGAACGAGTCCGAGATCTCCTTCATAGGTTCCCTGGACCCAGTTTTGCTCCTTAAGCGCCTCGCACGCTCGCTGAAAATGCGGATGAAGCACCACGAGGTCCAGATCGCGCGACGAGCCTATCGGATGCGGTGCGTATTCGGGGACGATCTCGCTCCCTTTGAAAACGATCGGCCTGACACCGGCGGACTTGGAAATATGTCCGACAACATCACGGGCCGTCGATTCCACAAAGGCGTCCAGCCTCGAAAACAGCGCACTGATCCGCGCATCTTTGATGTAGATTCTGTTATAGATCTCCAGACACGAGGCTTGCTCAAGCCAGCGCCTGAACGGCGGACGCGCCAGGAATTTTTTCGCCAAGCTGGTTTCGAAGCTCGCGGCCGATGAATTGTCCTCGAGCATGAAGCGGCACATGTCGAAAAGCACCGTTTGCCGGACATGTTTTATCTGTGCGTTGCCTATGGGCGCCCGGTCCGCGCCGATCTGCCGTCCGTTCAACTTTTGTCTGGCGTCGGCGACGGTATTTCTGCGCGCGTTAAGTTGTTGCGCGAGAAACTCCAAATGACTTTTCTCAATCATTTGAGCCGCTCCCCTTCCACAGCTTCAGCGATGGCGGCTTAGCGCGGCGGGGTCGACAAGCCACAACGGCGCCCGCGCGGTACCGCGACCCGGTGTCGAGATCGAGCCCAAGGCTGGCCAGCGAAACCGCACGAAATTCTCCCACTTCGCCGTCCCAAAGCTGCAACGCGCTGCCTCAGTCGGCCTTGCACCTGGTCTTATACATAAGCGTGATGCGCAATTTCGGACACGTACGCCAAACCCCGCGCGCGACGTGGGGTATGTTGCCCGAGAGCACGACAAACCGATTGGGCTTGGGATAAACCGCAGAAACAATGTCGGTCATTTCGCGGTTGAAGAATACGGTTTCGCCAGTCCCAATTCGGATGCCATTCGGAGCGGCATCGCCGCCGTCACCGCCATCGCCTCACCGCCGCCACCGCCGCAACCCTCCGATTCGGCGTCCATGCTGTTGGCCTCCAGGCGCCACAAACCGGAATCGTCATCAGGTTATTTGGGTCGCTCGAGGCGCTCACTTCATCGCCCCGATCCACCTCAGCGCTATCTTCATCCACGGCAAGCTCCTTAGGATTTGAGGACTTGGATCAGTGCGTTGGTTTTTTGCGCTCAAACGCGCGGGGCCCGGCCACGGCTGTTCCATCAAACCCATGGGGTCCAATGAAGCTATGCTAACAACCGTAATTTACTCTTGTGAAAACGATATTCAAGGGGTTGCATTCAGGGGCCGACCAAAATCCCGTTCAAGATCAGGATGCGCTCGAGGCGGCGCCGCGAAGCGCCGGCATCAGCGTGCGCAGCCTGTAGGACTTTGTACAGTGATTTAGATGGACCTTCTTTTCGATCGCCGCACTGTCGCTGCTCGTCAATGCGGGCATGCTTATGCGGTCGCACCCCATGCTCGCAGGCTTGTTCTTATCGCGGATGGATCATTGCAATTTCTGGTTGAAAAAAGCGCTTGACGGCAAGACCTTGATCCTCTATGGCGCGCGCATCCATGTCTTAACGCGTGACCGATACGAACGACGCGTGACCGAGGCAAAAGGTCAAGGGCCGCGGCTTCGATTGGTCCTTAGCCAAAGTAGGCCGGGCAATTCTGCGCTCAGGGAAATCGGGTGTTGCGCCTCGCTATGTCCGGACTTCGTTTCGGGTGCGGGCTGATGACGGCCGGTGCGGCTTTGCCGCTTGAGAAGATTGGATCCTCGACAGATGAGCATCGATGACGAAAACGCTAGGAGGCCAGGTCAGTACGACGCCCGCATTGCCAACGCGATCGAGGAGAAATGGCAGCGTTATTGGCGCGATCACCGCACTTTTGCCGCCCCTAATCCGGGGGAGCCCGGTTTCGACCCGAGTAAGCCCAAGCGATACGTGCTCGACATGTTTCCCTTCCCGAGCGGAGCGGGACTCCATGTTGGCCACCCGCGCGGCTACATCGCGACGGACGTCTATGCCCGATATCTGCGGATGAATGGTTATAATGTCTTGCACGGCATGGGCTTCGATGCGTTTGGTCTTCCAGCAGAGCAGTTTGCAATCGAAACCGGAACTCATCCGAGGATCACGACTGAGCAAAACATCGCCGCAATCCGCAAACAACTTGACCGGCTGGGGCTCGCTCACGACAAGCGGCGAAGTGTAGCAACCAGTGACGTATCCTTTTACAAATGGACTCAGTGGATCTTCCTGCAGATCTTCAACTCCTGGTACGATGCCACAAGAAACAAGGCGAGGCCGATCGCGGAATTAGTTCGTGAGTTCGAGAGTGGCGCTAGCGTGATCGACCGTCCATCCGCGTTGGCGGGCCGCACGTGGTCGGGCTTGACCGACTTGGAACGCCAGAGCGTCATTAATAGCTATCGGCTGGTCTATCTCGATGAAGTGGACGTCAATTGGTCTCCGGCTTTGGGCACGGTGCTCGCTAACGAGGAGGTAACGGCCGAAGGCCGTTCGGAGCGGGGCGACCATCCTGTTTATCGGCGTCCGCTCAAGCAATGGATGATGCGCATCACCGCGTATGCGGACCGGCTTGCGGACGAGCTTGACGCCGTCGAATGGTCGGATTCCATCAAGGCCATGCAGCGTAACTGGATTGGGCGTAGCGAGGGCGTCGTGATCGAATTTCGCGTCGCCGGCAATGACGATGCGATCGAAGTGTTCACGACCCGCCCGGATACGCTTTTTGGTGCCAGTTACCTGCTGCTCGCCCCGGAAAGCTCCATGGTGGATCGGATCACTGGCGAGTCACATCGCGCCGAACTCGCACGCTACCGCGAACGGGCAAGGCGACTGAACAACGAGGATCGCGCCAGCGACGCAAGGCAAAAGACCGGCGTTTTCACCGGCGCTTATGCCATCAATCCGGCCAGTGGCGCGCGCATTCCGATTTGGATAGCCGATTATGTCATCACCGGTTACGGCACCGGCGCAATCATGGGCGTCCCGGCACACGATGAGCGGGATTTCGAGTTTGCCCGCACCTTCGAACTTCCGATACGCGCCGTCGTCATGCCGCCGGACGAGTGGTTGTCTAAGAACCGTCCCGAGGCCGCGGCGCTGAGGCCGCTCGACGCTGTACGTGAGTATTTCCGAAACGATCCGGGATCGTTCACGTCGGCTTTCGTTGACGACGGCATTGCGATCCAGAGCAGCAGTGCCGCTGTTTCGCTTGACGGTCTGCCGTCCGCCGACGCGAAGAAAAGAATGCTGGAATGGCTCGAGAGGTCCGGTCGGGGCGAACAGCGTGTCCAGTACAAACTGCGCGACTGGCTGTTTTCTCGGCAGCGGTATTGGGGCGAGCCGATTCCCATCCTGCACGGCCCAAACGGCGAATTGCGCGCCGTCGCCGAAAGCAAACTTCCGGTCGAATTGCCCGAGCTCGACGACTTCCGGCCGGAGACGAGCGACGACCCCGACAGACCGCCGACGCCTCCGCTCAGCCGAGCTCCGGCCTCGTGGCGCCTGGTCGAGCTGGACGGCACGACGTATACACGCGAGCTCAACACTATGCCGCAGTGGGCGGGGTCGTGTTGGTATTACCTCCGTTATCTCGACCCGAGCAATGAACGCGCTCTGTGCGATGCGGCCATCGAGCGCTACTGGATGGCGGGCGACGCGCAAGGCGGAAGCGCCAGGGGCACCGGCGGGGTGGATCTTTATGTAGGCGGCATCGAACACGCCGTACTGCACCTTCTCTATGCGCGGTTTTGGCATAAGGTTCTTTATGACCTCGGCCATGTGTCCACCTCGGAACCGTTTGCCAGGCTCTACAACCAAGGGTATGTCCTGGCCGTGGCCTTCCGCGATCAGCGCGGCGTCTATGTGCCGGCGGCCGATGTCGTCGACCAACACGGAGAGCCGATCGTTGGCGCGCCAGTTCTGGAGAACCGGCGATTCTTTTATCACGGCAAAGAGGTCGCTGCCGAATTCGGCAAGATGGGAAAGAGTCTGAAGAACGGCGTCTCTCCCGACAACATCTGCCAAATGTACGGTGCCGACACGCTGCGCTTGTACGAGATGTCCATGGGGCCACTGAACGCTTCTCAGCCTTGGGACCCCCGCGACATCGTCGGCCTGTATCGTTTTCTCGCGCGGGTGTGGCGCAATCTGATCGACGAAAGGACAGATCGTCTCCGCGTTGTGGCCGAGCGCGCCGACGAACCGACCGCGCGCCTGTTGGCCAAGACCACGGCCAAGGTCCGCTCGGATGTCGAACGGCTCGCTTTCCACACGGCGATCGCGAAACTCATCGAGTTCAACAATCATCTGACCAAGTTGGATCATGTGCCGCTCGGGGTGGCGCGCGCCTTGGTCCTGTTGCTTGCTCCCTTTGCGCCGCATGTCGCGGAGGAACTGTGGCAGCGGCTCGGGGGCGAGACGTCGCTGGCGTATGCGCCCTACCCACAGCCGGATGAAGAATTGCTGCTCGATGCGGCCGTGGAGGTGGCCGTCGCGGTGTCGGGGAAGACGCGGTCCAAGATCGTGCTACATCCACGGGCTACGAAAATCGAAGCAGAAGAAATCGCCCGCCATGACAGCAAAGTGGCAAGATTCCTGGAAGGTAAGATCGTGACCAACGTGGTTTACGTCCCCGGACGCATGCTGAATTTTGTCGTGCGTTAGCTGCTATCGTATAGGTAAGTCCCAGCTTGCGCGCACCGTCATTAAGTTCCGGACATTTCGCCTTTGGGCGGGAGGTGTTGTCGGTCGCCCCGACCGAGCAGGTCCGGATCGTCGGTTGTGATGCGCGACATGGTCAGCGACAGATCGTCGACGTCGCGGAACCGTCCAGTGGCGAGCGGTATGGCTGATCGTGCGCCGCTTGGCACTTGGCGATCCTCGGCCTGTGCAGCACTCACGCGCCTCAAGGCCCCCATTGCAGCAGGAGACCCGACACTTTCCCGTCCGGCGTCAGAAGAATACGGCATATGCTCATGCCGTTTTCGAATTTGGCGACATAGACATCGTAACCGGAGATGCCGACGCCGACGAAGGACACCGATTGCAGAGGCCCCGCCGCGGCGAACCGGCGACTTAACCGCGAGATTTGCTGACGGGAGCCGGCCGCAAGCTCCTCCGACATCTCGTCGTAGTCCGGCTCGCCGTGCACGAACCCATCGAGCTGGCGCTTGAGCGCCGCCTCACTCTCGGGCATCGGCTGTGCGTCCTTGACGTGCTGCGCGAAAGCGGCTGCTAGCTTTTGCGCTTGCGCCTGGTCGATCCGCGGCGCGGGCCGCTCAAGGCCGCTCTGGTGCAGAACCAGTCCAGTGGCACGCCCGTGCGCATCGACGTCGAACGACACCTGCGCGGGCATCTCTTTATAAAAGAATTTTTGGGGACTTTCGGGAAAGACCTGCAGCGAATCCTGCCCGGTAAGCTCGACGAAAAGGCTGTCGCCCTGCCGCGTGATCGCGAAGACCCTGTACGGATCCAATTGATAATAGCCGACATAGTTGTCGAGCAGATTGGGATCGATCTTGATCTCCTGGCGTGGCCTGCGCTGTTCCGCCAGGCGCTGCTTGATCAGTTTGGGATCGGGCGCCGGCGCGGCTTGGCTCGGCGCGGTTTGGGTCGGCGCCTGAGCGCGCGCTGCGACGGTGAACGCGAACGGCATGATGCATCCGGCAATTACCGCCCAAGTTTTCCAAGTTATCATGTGCGCCTCATTTTGCTGCGGTACCCAATTCAGGCGAGCCCCGATAATACAACTTAAGGGCTAGGGCGGCCAGAAAAATAACGCCGACCCAAAAAATTGAGCGACCAGATCTCTACAGCGCCGCGTGCTGTTGTCGAACATTCGCGTATTCGGCAGGTCCGAATGATTCAAGAGCGCATCGTCGTCCGGCGAAAGAACGGTCGGCGGCAGGACTGATGACAATTTGGGCCGTTCCAATAAACATGCGAACCGGTCTCCTCAGCGTGCGAACCGAATCTCGACGAACAAATTTCGGACATAGAAAATTCGCGATCGGAGACGACACGGCAAAATTCAGCCGAGTGAAAAGGACATGGCGCATCACCTTCTCGAATTGGCTAGTAGCGCGCCCATCGGCGCTTTAATCGAGGACGTCTACAAACGTCGGCCGCTTCGCTATTGGGATGACTTCTTCATATCGCGAACAATGTCGAACCGAAGACCCGACCACCCGGAGCCCCGGCCCTGTCCTGACTTGCGCGCCAGCCAAAGGAATACGGAACCATCTGAAGAGCGAGTGTAGCGAAAGTAGCGCTCCACTTGCACGCCGGACCTCGGAACGTTGCGATCGGCCACAAAGAAAGGATGCTGCGGCTCGAGAACGAGCGCTCGCGCTTGTAGGTTCACGGAGGCGGATCCGCTCTCCATGATGCCGCGGCGCAGGTAGAGAGCGCCCTGCGGAGTCTGCACCGGCACCATCGGGATCCAGTTGTCGGGAACCGGTGTCTCCAGCGTGTAATAAATCTGCGGGCCGCCGGCGGTCGCAACCGGCGGCGGGGGCGGTGGATTCTTGGCGATGCGCTGGAGATACATCTGATAGGCGTTGACCGGGGCATCGAGATCGTCCTGCAACTGGTTCTCCACCGCCCACGCCATTGCGGCCATGTCGTCGCGGAGGAACAGCACTTCTTCGATAGCCGCCGCGTCCATGGTCAAGCCCAGCGTCGGCGCCATGAGGATGAAATCCGAGCGCGTTCCCTTGCCGGCGATTTTGTACATCGACCATGGCGTTTCGCCCGGATTGACCTGCGTTTTCTCGGAGGGCCGGATCAGCGTGCGAACGCCGAACGTGTCGGTCACCACAAGCGTGGTCACGCGGGTGAGGGTTCCGCGCGGTGAAGCGGTCGAGGTACCGACCGTGACCGGCACCGGCACACTGAACCAATCGTTGCCGTAGATCAACGCGAACTCCATGACCAGGAGCTTGGCTAGGTCAACCGTCTCGGCGGTGACCTGACCGAAGTCCGTGACGGCGTCTTCGAAATCCCACCAGCGCGCGTTGGGCATGCCGCGGAAGGTCACATGATTGGGGAGGAAGTCGAACGACATCGGCGTCACTTGCGCCGGATTAGCGGTGAAGACCGCGTTAGGCTGCGCGGTTTGCAGCGAAAACGAATACCAATCGAGATGCCCGCCGGGAAAATCCGGCGCGTTCAACTCCACATTCTGGCTCGGTACCGGAGAGCCGAGCGCAAAGTCATAGTCGAGACTGCGTCCCTCCCACGCGGAGTCCGTCTGCGGTTCGCTGAACAGCGCGCCTCGAAACGCCACGAACGCCGTGATCACGGCCGGCATCCCGGTATTCTGCGCCGACGCCGGCAGCGGCGTGGTGGGTGTTTGTCCGGCCGCAGTGGCGACGGCGGAGGCGTACAGCGCTTCACCGTCGGTGACGCGGCCGGCCACCAGGGAGCGGAAGCGCGCCGCATCGGGTGGCGCGTATTCGGGGTCCGGAACGGTGGCCGAAATCGGGAAGGCCGCGCGGAAGGCCGCGATCACCGTTTCCGGATTGGCGACGCCGCCCTGGCGGACCAGGTTCTCGAAATACAGGCCGTGTTGCACGCTACCGCGTAGCCGCAACACAACCGCTTCGCGCTCGACGTGCACCTCGATCGGCAGCGTCGGATCGATGGCCACGGTTGCGGAATCATCGGTGCCGGGCCGGTACGTGGTGACGGTCTGCATTTCCGCGCCCAGCGTCGCGTGAACCGGCGATCCGGTGTCATCGCCCAAGAACTCGCCGACCTGCCATTGGCGCGCGAGGAGCCACAAAGGATCGCGCACCTGAGCCTGCAGGCTCTTTTGCATCGAGGCATCGCGCGGCGACGGTTCGAGCCTCGTCCATGTCGTGATCGAGGCAGTGCGCGGCGGTCTAAAGGTGGAGGGTTGTATCGACAGCGGAGCGCTCCTTAGCGAATTTCGTGGAGACGGTGGCAGCTTGAAGATTGAGCGTGAAATAAAGCGCCGGCAGAATCTGGCCCATACCCTGCAGACTCGAGAGATCTACGGTGCGGATCTTGGCCAGCTCGAGAGTTTCTTCGAGGATACCGGTGATGAGAGCGTCATCCCAGGTCGGACGCGCGTCGGGACAGACCGCGAGCAGGCAGGCTTGCGGTGCGCGCGCCTTCGGCTCCTCATAGTGGAACGCGACCGATGCGGTCTCGGTCGTGCTCGGAATTCGCTCCAGCCACTCGTCTACCAGCAGGCCGGCGTAAGGCATCTGGGCCAGGTTGCCCTGCGTAAAGCACGCCAGAGCGACACGGCCTTTGGCGGGCGGATTTGCCGGATCGATGGGAAGGCCGAGCCAGCGGTCGCTGGCGGTGTACGGCAATTGTCCGAGCACTGGCGCAGCCGGTGGAAGCGCCGCGCCGCCGAGCGCTTGCGCGAGCGTCATTGCCGCGTCCAGGCGCGATATGGCCGGGCGGACATGGGTCAGTTGCGTGAGCCACCTCGACGGCGCGGCGGGGTCTGATGCCACCAGTGTGGACGATTGTAAAAATGCGTTGTTGAGGTCGGTGGCATCGGGCGGCGTAAATTGCGGCAGCACCACAAAGCCCTTGCCGAAGATGGCGCTCAACACGCCAAACGCATCGGTCGCCGCCGTCGCTTGCGTAATCCTGGCGTTGAGAACCGAAAGCACCGACTTGGCCTGGGCGGCCAGATTGGCGTCGGTGATCGTCGAAGGCACCGATCCCGTCACGCCGTAATAGCTGCAAGCGAGCAGTGCGGTGCGCAGCGTCGCCTCGGCAGCGGTCAACGCCGGTGTGATCGATCCCGCCGCCGCAGCTGCAGCCGCGGCCGCCGCAGTCGTGGCCGCGCTCAGTGAACTGCAATCGTTTTTCAGGCTGGTCAGTGCGGCCAAAGCGCGTGCCGACAGATTGGCTGTATCGAAGCCGACCTGCGCGACGTTATTTTCCGGCACGGTCATATCTTGCGGCCCGAGCGCGCGAGCCGTCGACGTCAGGCTCCGCAGGGTCTTCGCGAGGAAGAAGAAATCGGGAAACGACACCGATCCGGCGGGCAGCGAGGCGGGCTGATAATTGATCTGCACGCCAGTGGCGCCGGAGGGGATCGCGGCCGCATACAGGATCCGCGCCTCGAGCTCGGCTTGTTGCGCAACCTCGGCGGCATCCGCCATGCCGAGGCAATCGAGCGCACCGACGTTGAGCTGCAGGAGGCTGACGTTGGCGGTGTGGCTGCCGGCAGTGTCGGTATATTGCACCGAACAGATCACCGTTGCCGGATCCGGCAGCAACGTGGTCAGCCAGGCGTTGAGCCACGGCTCGGCGGCCGCGCGTGGATGCACCATCACGGCGCTCCATGTCGGGTTTATCGTCGGATTGCCGGTGAGCAGGATTGCCACGCGATGAGTAAGGTCGAGGCCGCCGCGCGGCGTGGTGATCACGTCGGGATCGGGCGGCCGATCGCCTTTGGAGATCGCATTGATCAAGCCACCGCCGCGTCCGAAATTTCCGCGCATGATCTGGAATACGGCTTCTGCCATGCCGACGTCGCCGAGCGCGTCGGCGTAATCGTCAATAGTCTTGAATAGACCAATCACCGATGTCTGGACGGCGCCCGGAGGGGGCAGGCCGGTGCCCCAATTTTGCCCGGCGGCGAGAACGCCGGTATCCCAGGCGGTGCGCAAGGCCAACCCGTCGACGACATTCGAAGCAACGATGGATTCAGTCGGTGCGCTCGACGGCGTCAGCTTGGTGCCGACGACGGGAAACTTGTCGCGAAACGGCTGTATGTATTGTTGAAGGTCGAGATCATCCAGGCCCGCCTCGAACAGGTAACCCAGCAGCGCGTTCAGGCTCTGCCCTTGCTGGACCCCGTGCAGCAGATAAAGCGCGTAGCGCACCCGCTCCGAAGAAAGGTCGATGTTCAACAACGGCTCTTCGGAAGTTCCCTTATGAGTCATGTAGCCGTTGCGCAAAACCGCGGCGACTGCCGCCTGCTCGAATGACGGCGAATAAATGTAGCCACCATTGTCAATCAATGGCTGTATGGGCACGGGACGGGCTGACCCACTCGGCACGCGTTGCACACGCAAGGCGTCGAGTTTCTGCACGGCTGCAAGCTCTGCACCTTCGACCTTGGCGCGCTGCGGCGATGGTCGAACTTCTTCAAGCCATCCGAACGCGCCGAGGTGCAGGCCGATGTTGTTGCTGCCGCGCGTCCGGTTCAGGATCGCGTTGGCCACTGTGGAGGCCCACACGTCCAGGCGATGGCTGCACGCATCGAGCCATTCGGTGAGGAGCCGATCCAATTCCGCGGTCGGCAGCGCCGCGAGGCGATCGAGGCTTGCCCGCAACACGACCAACTGGCCGTAGGGTGAGTTCGGCGGGGGATTGATAAGACCGACGAAATATTCGGCCCAGGTCAAAGCCGGATTTGGCACGGAGGGGCGCGCCAGCAGCTCCCAAGTGCCGACCGGCGGTTTCGCCGGCTGCGTCTGCTGCGGGAAGCGGACAAGCTCGACTTCCCTGAATTGCGGGGTCACCAGCCGCCCGGCGGAAACCTCTCCCTGCGCCGCAAGATTTGCGTAAGCAGACACCAGCGATTGGCGTAAAATCATGTAGAGCAGCGACGTCGGACGCGTACCGGGGTAGTTCTGATTTTGCAGATCGGCGACCGAGGCCTGCCGCAGCCACTGGATGTAGTTCACTTTTGTGCCGCCGCCGATATTGGCATCGGCTTTCAGCGGATCGGTTTCCGACAACGGCCCCGATTGCACGGTGGGATACGATACCGGGAAGCTTTTGCCGGACAATCCCACATGGGCCACGCGTGGATCCCACGTGTTGTAGTTCAGGGAATCGAGCAGCAAGCGTCCGGGCGATAGTTCGTCCGCCAGCCACGCCTCCATAGCAGCCAATGGAACCCCGAGGAAGGCCATGTAATCCCAAAGAAAGTCGTTGCCCAGAACCTGGCGCCCGCGGAAATTCATCGAGCTCGCGTCCATGCCGAGTAAGCCGACCAGCTGCGCATCCGGGTCGCCGGAATTCTGCATGTGCGGTGCATTGGCAGAGCTCGCCAACCACCCGGGCCACAATCGCGAAACGAAATTCACCAAGCCCAATTCGATCAGCTCGAAGGGCTGCTCCGGGCGAGGCGGTTTGTAGAGCTTGAGCGAGGTCACCGGCAGGACGCCGTATGGCGTGGTGCCGATGCGGAACGCCGGCACCGGACCGCGCGGCATGGTGTTGGCCGCGACGTATTCCCGGCCGCTCTCGATCTGGTCGGCCTGGAACACCGGGTCCATCATCTGCGACAGGAAAT
>Ga0210398_10000856_pt1 | contig 33222 bp, 34 predicted proteins | sample IncBWC4OmetaG_FD_161047 | JGI IMG/M metagenome (GOLD analysis project Ga0210398, IMG submission 161047) | Forest soil microbial communities from Barre Woods Harvard Forest LTER site, Petersham, Massachusetts, United States - Inc-BW-C-4-O | ecosystem: Environmental > Terrestrial > Soil >... | reverse complement strand
CCGCCATACGGCGCGAAGGGATAGAGACTCACGCACACCAGCATAAAGATGATGGTGAGACCGGCCAGCAGGATGCTGAGCGCGATCTCATTGGGAGTCTTTTGACGTTGCGCGCCTTCGACCAGCGCGATCATGCGATCGAGGAAGGTCTCGCCGGGGTTGGCGGTTATCTTCACCTTGATCCAATCCGAAATGACGGTGGTGCCGCCGGTAACGGCGCTGCGGTCGCCGCCGCTCTCGCGGATGACCGGCGCCGATTCCCCCGTGATCGCTGCTTCGTTGACCGCGGCCACGCCTTCGACGATCTCACCGTCGCCCGCGATCACCTCACCGGCGCGAACCAGGACCACGTCGCCGCGGCGCAAATCGGTGGCAGGAACCATCTGTTCCTGTCCTTCCTTGATCAACCGCGCATGCGTCTCGGTCCGGGTCTTTCTGAGATTGTCGGCCTGGGCCTTACCGCGCCCTTCGGCCATTGCTTCCGCGAAATTCGCGAATCCGACGGTGAACCATAGCCAGATCGCGATCTGAAATTCGAAGCCGAGGAACTTGGTGTTACCGCCGAGCAGGTTCTGCACGATGATAATCGTGACCGCCAGCGCGGTGACCTCGACCACGAACATGACCGGATTTTTGACCTGCACGCGGGGATCGAACTTGCGTAACGAATCGACCAGCGCGCGGCTGACGATATCCTTGTCCCAGAGACTTGCTGCTTTCCGTTGTTCTGCCATGAGGATGTGCCTCTTAAGCCCCTAGTAAAGAATGTGACGCACCATTGACAGGTGCTCGACGATCGGTCCCAGTGCGTCCGCGGGGAAGAAGGTCAGCGCGGCGACGATGATGATCACGCCAACCAGCAGGATGACGAAGATAGGTCCATCGGTGGGGAAGGTTCCCGCACTCGAAGGCACGGTCTTCTTGGCCGCGAGCGAGCCCGCCAGCGCCAGGATCGGAATCTTCATCATGAAGCGTCCGAACAACATCACGAATCCCAGCGTGAAGTTGTAAAACGGGGCATTGGCGTTGAGTCCGCCGAAGGCCGACCCGTTGTTCGCGCTCGCCTCGGTAAAGGCATAGAGGACCTGCGAGAAACCATGGGGACCTGGATTGGAAATTCCCGCGAGCCCGGCTTTAGTCACCATTGCGACGCCCGCCGGCAACAAAATCACGGTCGGGAAGATCAAGATGAACAGCATCGCGAGTTTCATCTCGCGCGCCTCGATTTTCTTGCCGAGGTATTCGGGCGTGCGGCCTACCATGAGACCCGCGATAAAGACCGACAGCACCGCCATTACCAGCATTCCGTAAAGTCCCGAGCCGACGCCGCCGAAGATAATCTCGCCGATCTGCATGTTGACCAGCGGGACCAGGCCGCCCAGCGGGGTGAAACTGTCGTGCATCGCGTTGACGGCGCCGCAAGAAGTGTCCGTGGTAACGGTCGCCCAGAGCGCCGAGTTCACGATGCCGTAGCGGACTTCCTTGCCCTCCATGTTGCCGCCGGACTGGGTGGCCGAATGGTGCTGGTTAAGTCCCATCGCGGCGAATTGGGAATTGCCCTTCTGTTCAGCCCAGATCGCGGGCGTAACTCCCATGAAAAACAGCAGCGACATCGTCGCGAAGAGCGCCCATCCTTGACGCCGATCGCCGACCATCTTGCCGAAGGTCTGCGTCAGCCCCGCGCCTATCGCAAAAATTGCGAGCAGCTCGAGGAAGTTAGTCAGCGGGGTAGGATTCTCGAAGGGATGCGCGGAGTTGACGTTGAAGAAGCCGCCACCATTGGTGCCCAGCTCTTTGATGATCTCCTGCGAGGCGACCGGTCCTTGCGCGATCACCTGCTTGCCGCCTTCCAGAGTCTGCACGTTGGTGTAGGCGCTCAGGTTCTGCGGCACGCCCTGCCATACCAGTACCAGGGCGAACACGATGCTGATCGGGAGCAGCACCCAGAGCGTCGCGCGCGTCATATCGAACCAGAAGTTACCGATGGTTTTGGCGCTCTTGCGCACGAAGCCGCGGATGACGGCGATAGCTATCGCGATACCGGCGGCCGCGGAGACGAAATTGTGGAAGACCAGCCCCGCCATCTGCGTGAAGTAACTCATGGTGGATTCGCCGCCATAGGCCTGCCAGTTGGTATTGGTGGTGAAGCTGGCGGCGGTGTTGAACGCCAGATCCGGCGCGACCGCTCCCATCGCTTGCGGATTGAACGGCAGCACCTGCTGCAAGCGCTCCATCGCATAGAGGACCAGCATCCCGACCATGCTGAACAGCAGCATCGCGATGGCGTACTCGAACCAGGTCATCTCGGTCGCGGGGTGGATTCCGCAAACCTTATAGATCAGCTTCTCAACCGGTTTAAGGACCGGGTCCATGAAAGTTCTTTCATCGCTGAATACGCGCGCCATGTATCGGCCCAGCGGCACGCTGACCAGCGTCACGATGATGAAGAATAGTCCGACCTGGACAATTGCATTCGTCATTTAAGGTGTTCCTTGGGAAAGATGTTTTTGTAGCGCGACCCTAGAATTTCTCGGGCCGCAGTAAGGCGTAGACCAGGTAAGCAGTCAGACCGGTCGCCATCACGATGCCCATCACCAGTTCCCAGGTGTTCATAGCTTTTCGCATCCCTCGACATAGGCCAGCGCCACCAGGAAAAAGACCACGGTGGCTGCTATACAGATGATGTCCAGCATGTTCCCTCTCACATCGCACGCGCGTCGCGCGAGCGTCTGATTTGCCGATTCTCACGTCGCAGTGCGACTACATTGGATTGCTCGATTGCCGCGGTCGCCTCCTGATAACCGGGGCAAGGTCCCTCGACGAAGGTGGCGAGCCGGCGCTGCGCTTCCGGGGCGCTAATCTGCTTGTCACCGGCGACGCGGACTGAACCGCTATGATCGTCGTTTACCATGAAGGCCCATTTGCACCGTAGGCATCGATACATATAGCGCTGGGGTTTGAACCATCCCGGTCGGCGGCCCATCACCCAGATCGCGAAGTTATGACGGAGCGAATTGTTAGCATTGACCTTCATGTGATTGCTCTCCTTGTGAGGCAAATCTCTCAGGGCAGAGAGAGCATCCGCTGTGCCATCGGAAAAGCCCGAATTTGTTGAGACTTTTCATTGTGAAATCGAGTGGGGTTTCAAAATGCATCCCGCCCGGCTTTGCAGAATGCAGGGGATCGCCTTGCACGACCCGGGTCTGCGACGCATCACCCTCGCGCTGGAGCTAAGTGCGCGATACCTTGTCAGCCACTGCCAGATGAGACTGACTCGCCAACCAAGTTTGCCTCGAGACTATGCTGGGCCGCCGCGATGGTGACTTTGGTCTTCGCGTCCCTGGTCATCATCATGGTGTTGCTGGGGCCCGTTTTCGTTGGGGCGATCGAGCGCAACGTCGAGGTTTTCTTCCTCGTAATCGGGGTGCTCACTGCCTTGGTGATGGGGCAGTTGAACGCGGGCCTGGTGTGGGGGGCGCTGAGAGAGCCGCTCGCATTCACGGCGGCGGTTTTGCTGTTTGGCGCCGGCTTCCGCCTCTCGCGTCGTCAGCTCGATCTATTATTTCGTCAGGTTATTGAAACACTGAACCCACGGATATTCTTCTTCCTGCTGGCAACTGCGCTGGGTTTCCTGGGGGCTTTCATAACACCGGTGGTAGCAGCCCTGGTGTTTGTTGAGGCGATATCGCTGCAGCGCTGCGACCGGGCAACCGAGATCGCCGCTACGGTATTTGCCTGCTTCGCTATCGGCATCGGCGCCGGGCTGACGCCCTTGGGGATGCCCGGACTGACGGTGGTGCTGCGTTCGCTACATGGGGACTTCTGGTATCTCGCTGACCTGCTGGGCCCCTACATCATAGTAGGCGTGATTCTGAGCGCGGCGCTGACCCTGCTCCTGCCGATTACTTCGAGCAAGCCGGTCGATGAGGTTCGAGACCTGGATTCGTGGAAGCTGGTCCTGCTGGTCCGTCCGGGCCGCGTATATGTTTTTATTGCCGGGCTGGTCGCCCTTTCGGATGGGCTACGGCCGCTGGTCGATGCCTACCTCCATCGGATTCCAAACGGGCTACTGTTTTGGATGAACACCATCTCGGCCGTCGTCAACAATTCGACCCTGGCAGCAGTGGAGATCGGACCCTCCCTGAGCCGGAGTCAGCAGCGCTCGGCACTACTCGGTCTGATCGTCAGCGGAGGGGCGCTGGTCACCGGCAACATACCCAATATCGTGGCGGCGAGCCGGCTGGGAATCACCAGCCGCGAGTGGGCGAGGATTGGCCTCGGTACCGCGATTGTGTTGCTGGTGCTGTGCTTCGCAGTTTTGCGCGGAATGGCTTTTTTCGGCTAGGCCCCGTCGAGCAGCTTAAAGTCTTTGAGACCAAGCTTTTTCACGCGCGCGTTTAAAGTAGTAGGGGGGATGCCGAGCAAATCCGCCGCGCCGCCTGGCCCATAGATCTTGCCGCAGCATTGCCGCAGCGCGGCCGCGAGGTTCTCGCGTTCGCGACGCTTCATCTCATCGGCTTTGACCACGGCGACCTGGCCGCATGATCCGGATGATGCGGAATCACCGGGTGGCTGCTCGCGCGCGGATCCGCCCGGATGATTTGGAACATCGAATTGAAGGTTCCCGTGCGGCGCTTTTATTACCGCGCGGTCGACGATGTTCTGCAGCTCACGCACGTTGCCGGGCCACTCGTAATCCGACAATTGCCACAATTGCCCTTGCGTCAGCACCGGACAGATTCGATGGAAACGGCTGCAGGCTGCCTCAAGGAAGGCCACCGCGAGGATCGCAATGTCGGCCTTGCGCTCGCGCAGCGGCGGCACTTCGATGGGAAATACGTTGAGCCGGTAGTAGAGATCCTCGCGGAACTGCCCGGCGCGAATCGCCCCCTCGAGGTCACGATTGCTGGCCGCGATGATGCGGACGCCGATGCGGTGGGTGGTGTCGTCGCCGACCGCTTCGAACTCACCCTCTTCCAGCACCCGCAGCAACTTGGGCTGCATCTCGAGCGGAAGATCTCCCACTTCATCGAGAAACAGCGTGCCGCCATCGGCGAGCAGAAAGCGTCCCATGCGATCGCGCAGGGCGCCGCTGAATGCGCCGCGCACGTGCCCGAAGAATTCACTCTCGAACAAATCCCGCGGGACCGCGGTGCAGTTGACCGTGACCATCGCATGGTCATAGCGCGGACTGCGCTCGTGGATGCTGCGCGCGACCAGTTCCTTGCCCACCCCGGTCTCTCCGTTGATGAGAACGGTCGCGTTGGTCGGCGCGACCATTTCGATCTCCGCGAGCACGCGATGGAGACCGAGGCTATCGCCGAGCAGCAGGGTATGGATTGCGTTCGGCAGCGCGGGTGTTTCAAGGCCGGACGGTGGTGGTTGAGCGGAATGCGGGTGACTTTCGACCAGCGGGCGATGCCGATCGTAGGCCGAACGACAATCCTTAAATATTTCGGTTGCTGTTTTCGTGGACCTTATCCCCCGACGATACAGGCCGCAGTGTAACCTTGGCACGAACCAACATTGTGTAAAGTTGGAATTAACCAGCGGTACAGTTTTCCATCCGTAGGGAGAAATTTGGCTGGTTTTGAGTGTTTGCCCATGGGAGGAAAAACTCGCGGATGAAGCGTTATCAACGCTGGATTGACATCTGGTTTACCGACAGGCTGACGATAAATTCCCGTATTTCCGCTCAAGGACCACCTCGATAACTAGCTGGTTGAGCTTGTCTGATTTGCGACAACCACTATAGAGTGTTCCTAACAGTTATCGAGGTCCAGTCATAGTGATATAAGGCCTATGAAAGCGCGAATTCTAAATCGCGCATCTTGAATTACCTCCTGATTGTTTGTCGCAGCATCGTTGGAGGCTCGTCGGTGGCAAGCGAGGCGCGGGAAAAGAATCTCCTCACCGTGAAGGATGTGGCCGCCTACCTTCAGGTCAATCAGACCACTATCTATCGCCTGCTGCGCAGAGCGGAGATTCCTGCATTCAAGCTCGGTGGGGATTGGCGATTCAATCTCGAGAGCATCGATGCGTGGCGCCTCGCGGCCGACACCGGAGTCTCGCGGGCTCATGAGACCTTGCACACTGCGCAGCGCGCGGCGCCCCGAACCCGTGGACATGCGCGAGGACCTTGGCAATCGCGGAGCGCCGCCGCTCAGATGCCGGCCGCGCTCGCGCAACTCTACCAGGCCATAAGCCGGAGGATTGCGCCGCTCGGCGAGTTGCACGCGATGGTTCCCGTGATCAAACGCATCGCAGAGGCGGTTGAAGACCGGCGCGACTCCTCCGAAGAGATCGCGCGCCTCTACGAGGGGCAGGCGATTCCGTTTCGAGCTCAAACGACCAAGCTTTTCGAGTTTGCGCCGATGGCATTTGCGGTGATCGATAGCGAATGCCGCGCGGTAAGTTTCAACGCCGCATATTGCAGCCTGCTCGGGATATCGGCTAAACAACTGCGCTCGGTAGTGCTCACCGACCTGGTGACTGACACCGATCGAGATAGCGCCGTCGAGGCGCATCGGCAGTTGCTGGCGGGCAAGGCGCAGTCGAACACTTTCGTGGGCAGGCTCACGGTGGAAGGCGCGCCTATCGTGGTCAGGTCCCGGGCCTGGGTGGTGCGCCGCAGTCCCTCCGACCGTGCGGAGTATGTTGCGGACGTTCTCGACCGGGCCGCTACCAGTGACGAAGCTTCGGGCTTGTTCGCACAATCTGCCGATGAGTTTTCCAAACGCCGCGAGACATTGCTGCGCCGCCGCGGTTAGCGATCTTCTCGGAGCCGCAACTTCTTGATGCGCGCAATCAGCGTGGTGGGCTTCACCCCGAGCAATTCTGCCGCGCCGCCTGGACCATAGATTCTGCCCTCGCCTTGGCGCAATGCGTTGACGAGGTTTTCGCGCTCGCGGCGCTTCATCTCATCTTCGGTCACGAAGGTCGTGGCTGCCGGTAGCGGCGTGCTGGGGGGGGCGGCTGCTCCCCGGTGGTCCGTTGGGGGCCAATTTCGAAGTGAAGTGAGCCGTGGCGAGCGAGTATTACTGCGCGCTCGATGACGTTGCGCAGTTCGCGGACGTTTCCCGGCCAGTCGTAGCTCTGCAATGCCGCTACCTGGCTGGCCGAAAGCTGCATGGGTGATCGATTAAATTGCCGGCAGGCGGCCTCGACGAAGTGAGCGGCCAGGGCCGGAATGTCTTCCTTGTGTGCGCGCAATGGCGGTACTTCGATGGGAAATACGCTCAAACGATAGTAGAGGTCTTCGCGAAATCCGCCGTCATCAACCATTTTTTTCAGATTGCGATTACTGGCCGTGATGATCCGCACGTCGGCATGGCGCGGGTGGTCGTCGCCGACCGCGTGAAATTCACCGTCCTGCAGGACCCGGAGCAACTTGGGCTGCATCGCGGGCGGGAGGTCGCCGACTTCATCGAGGAACAGGCTGCCGCCGTCACCGAGTTGAAAACGGCCCTTGCGATCGTTGGTGGCGCCGGAGAAGGCTCCCTTCACATGACCGAAGAACTCGCTTTCGAACAGTTCGCCGGGAATCGCCGTGCAGTTGACCTTGATCAGCGGTCGTTCGCGGCGTCGACTAGCTTCATGAATTGCGCGCGCGACCAGTTCCTTGCCGACCCCGGTCTCGCCCAGCAGGAGTACGGTGGCGTCGGTCGGCGCTACCATCTCGGTCTGTTCCAGAACCGTGCGAATACTCGCGCTGGCGCCTAAAATCCTGGTGCCGCCGACAACTTCACTGGCCTCCTGACGCAGATAGGCGTTTTCCGATTCCAGGCGCTGGCGAAGATTTTCGATATCGGCGGCGGCCCGGGTGTTGACGATAGTTCCCGCCAAAGCGACCGAGAGGACCCGCAATCGCTCGAATTCGATCGGTTTAATCTTAATCCGGGTGAAAACTCCGATGACGCCGACTTGCGCGCCCGCAAAAATCAGCGGAAACCCCGCGAAGCCGCGAATCTGTTCGCCCGACCATTGATGGCTGCGATGCCATTCACGGTCGGTGAATATGTCCCGGATGAGCAGCGGCTGGTTACGTTCGCTAATGCGCCTGACCTTGCTGCCGCCATCATGGAAATCGTCGTCCAAGCGGCTCCAGTCATCGCCGGATTTGAGCGGCCGCCCGGCGCTGGCAGCCAGATGCAGCGCGGGTGGAAGATCGCGCGCATTGGCTTTTGCGGCGCAGATTGAACATTGCAAGGCGGGTTCAAACAACCAGATTCGGGCCAGCGCAACGCCGCGATAGTGCCCTAGTTCGGCGGCGATGTGCTGCAGCAGGAGCGGGAGTGAGCGTTCCTGACTGAGAGCAGTAGCGACCTTCCGCAGACTTTCGACACGCATGCTATCACACGCGCAAAGGTTCGTGACGCAGTGTTATGCGGCCATAACGCAGGACCGGGCATCTCCCGGGAGCCGCTTCCTCGCTGCTCCGCCCCAGCGCATCGTCAATGCCATGGGGTGGATTTTCGGGAGGCTATCGCCCGGAATTGGCGTGCGCGTGGGTGGCGGTGGTGAAAATCGCCGAGGACGCGCTTGGCTTCCAACTGAGTGTCGGTCCAGATCATCTCGCGGTCAACTCAAATGGCACACCTCCAGCTTGGATCCACCGTATACCATTCTGTCACTGTAGCGACTAGCCATAATTTATACAGCGGAGAGTTAACTATCGACTGGCTGTCAGGTGAAGACTCGGCAAAAATTTGTCGCATTGGCAACGCGATGTTGAAGTGTCGACCAAACCTAGTTGCAATCCATCTTTTGAGGTTGGGTGAAAAGCCTGATTTCCCTGACGATTCTGTTCCTCCCGGGATTGGTACCGATGCTGCTAAGGGTCTTGACCAATTTAAGAATGGGGAGGGTTCACGCTTCATGAATCAGAATGCTCAGCTTCGCAAGGTGCAGAGTACCGATCGACCGGTGCGGTCCAGTCTGGAGGAAGTTACTCCGGCTATCGAACGGCGCTGGTTCGAGTTCGACCGCGGCGCGGTGCTGCGCCAAATCGATCTGGTGCACGGCACCATCGACGAAAACGCCACCGACCTGGGGATGGTCGCCGTCGAGGGAGTATTCGACAAGCCGCTTTCCGACGAATTGCTTCGCAGCTCGCGCTCCTTGCACTTGCTTGCACAGGAATTGAATTCCCTGCGCGGACTGGTGGCACGGGCCAGCGGTTATCCGAGGGCGAACAAGAAATTGGCTTGAGGTAGTTGCTCACTCCGCACGCAAATTAGGGGAATGGCCGCCGGATCCTTCGGATCCGGTGGCCGGCCGGCATGGAACTCGGGCATGAATGTCTCCACCGAGGTGCGACAGCTCGTGAGAAAACGGTCGCGCTCGCGAGACGTATCGTGCCGGCGCCAGCGGGGAAAAAACCTTTATCAGTCGCGGACCTGGAGCGCGCTTATCGATGAGATTGCCGCCTCGAATGACTTCGGCTTGATTTCCTGCGCAGGTCCGCCAGGCGGCGGTCCGATTGATGCGGCCTATGTCTGCGTGCCCAGCAGCGTCGCATTCGATTCGAACGACAACCTGTATGTCGCCGATACATTCTAGCGTTCGCGACGACCAAGGTCGGGCGCACCTTGAACCGAACCGTCACCATCAAGAATACCGCGCGCACCCCACTTTCGAGGATAGTCGAAAGCGCCATGATGCTCCCTTTGCGATTTTCTCGGGGACCGGCTCCTTCAACCTCGCCAGAGGAAAGACGCACGCGATCAAACTTTCGTTCGCGCCGACCCGCGCAATCAAGTTCCACGGCAGCATCACGATCGATAGCAGCGATCAGGGCTTATCGCCGTTCTCGGTTTCGATCTCCGGGTCCGGAAGGTAAGCCTTCGCGATTGCCTGCATCGGGCTCGGGTCGGCCACAACTGGCGCCGGCTCGAATCCGAAATTAGACTGGTAGTTCACGATTCCTGATCAAGGCCGGAATCCCGAAAACCAGGTGAGCTTCGATGCCGCTTAACGAGTACCGCAAGAAACGCGATTTCAAAGTTACTCCGGAGCCCTCAGGTCATGGAGCGACGAGCACATCGAAATCAAAGGCGCTTCGATACGTCATCCAAAAGCATCGCGCCACTCAGTTGCATTATGATTTCCGGCTCGAATGGAACGGCGTCATGCTGTCGTGGGCGGTCCCCAAGGGCCCATCGCTGGATCCCAAGGTGAAACGGATGGCGGTGCAGGTCGAGGATCATCCGATCGGCTATTCCGACTTCGAAGGAATTATCCCGGGCGGCGAGTATGGCGGCGGCACGGTGATGATTTGGGATACCGGTGGATGGACTCCCGAGGTTGCCGACGTCGGTGCGGCGCTGAAAAAGGGCGACCTCAAATTCACGCTCCACGGCAAAAAGCTCCAGGGCTCATGGGTCTTGGTGCGCACGCGCGGCTTCGGCAAGAATCCGAGCAAGCCTTCCTGGCTCCTCATCAAGCATAAAGATGAGTACGCCACCACCGCCGACATTACCGCGGAGCAGCCTCGCTCGGCGATCAGCAAGCGCAAGCTCGCCGACATCGCGCGCGACGCAGGTGGCGACGTCGAGCGCGCGGCAACCGGCGACTCCAAGTGAGCGGGCAAAGCGATCGAATTCCCCTTCGTCCCCTTCCCATGCTGGCGACGCTGGTCGGCGAAGCTTTCGACAAATCCGGGTGGGTCTACGAGGAAAAATACGACGGCTATCGCATCCTGGCGTATAAGGAAGGCGCGAAGGTGACGCTCCTCTCGCGCAACGGCCACGATCGCAGCGCGACGTTTCCCTCGGTTGCGGAGTCGGTCGGCGCGCTTCGCGACCGCACCTTGCTCCTCGATGGCGAGGTGGTCGCCTTCGACCGCAAAGGAGTCTCGCGCTTCCAGTTGCTCCAGCGCGGCGAGGTGCGCCACGCGTTTGCGGTCTTCGATTGCCTCTATCGCAATGGCCGCGACCTTCGACGCGAGCCGCTGTCGCTGCGGCGTCACGAGCTCGAAGACGTAATCGGCGAAGCTTCCAAAGCCCTGTTCCTCTCGAAACGCCTCGCCGAGAACGGGTTGGAGGCCTATCGGATCGCTAAACGCCAAGGCCTGGAAGGATTGGTCGCCAAGGACGCCCGGTCGCCTTACGAGGAAAAGCGCAGTCGCTACTGGCTCAAGGTCAAGGTTCATCAGGAAGAGGAATTCGTGATCGGAGGTTTCACCGCGCCGCAAGGCTCGCGGCAACATCTCGGTGCGCTGCTGCTCGGCGCATATGCGGGCGACGAGCTCCATTTTGTCGGGAAGGTCGGCACCGGATTTTCCGAGCAATCGCTGGCGGAGCTAGCGCGAACCTTCAAGCCGCTAATCCGCGCGACATCGGCATTCATCGCACCTCCGCGCGAGAAGAAGATCACCTGGCTCGCGCCGAAGCTGGTCGCGCAAATCGCATTCGCCGAATGGACCAGTGATCGCAAGCTGCGCCAGCCCGTCTTCCTCGGGCTTCGCGACGACAAAAGTCCGCGCGACTGCATCCTTGCGCAGCTCGGCGGATGAACCAGCTACGACTTCTTAGCGGGGACTTTGGCGCCGGCCTTGCGCGCCTCAGACAATCCGATCGCGATTGCCTGCTTGCGGCTGGTAACCTTCTTGCCGGATCGTCCGGATTTGAGGGTGCCGTGTTTCCTTTCACGCATCGCGCGCTTGACTTTCTGTTGCGCTTTCGGTCCGTACTTCTTCTTGGCAGTCTTTCGTGGCATGCGATCCTCCACAGCGAAATCGAGCACAGCGAAATCGAGCACAGCGAAATCGAAATCGTGAGGGCTATGTGAGCTGCTCTCCTTCATGTCAGACGGGACGGATGCTCAGGTGATTCAGTCCGAAATCTTGCCCTTTAGCATGCGGAGCGATGGAAACCTTTGATGCGGTGATTGTCGGCGCCGGTGCGGCCGGGCTGATGTGTGCGATTGAGGCGGGCCGCCGCGGCCGCCGAGTGCTGCTGCTTGAACACGCGGAAGCGCCCGGCGCGAAAATCCTCATTTCGGGTGGCGGCCGCTGCAACTTTACCAATCGCGAAGCTGACCTGCCGGAACGCTATCTCTCGGCGAACCCGCACTTCTGCAAGTCCGCGCTGAGTCGTTATCCTCCCGGCGACTTTATCGCGATGATCGAGCGTCATCGTATTCCCTATCACGAGAAGACGCTGGGGCAGTTGTTCTGCGATGGATCGGCACGCGAGATCCTCGCGATGCTGCTGGCGGAGTGCCGCGCCGCGCGGGTCGATCTGCGCCTTGCTCATCGCGTGCGGGAAATCGCGCGCAACGATCGTTTTCGGATCGAGACCAACCGCGGGGTTTTTGCCGCCCCGGCCGTTGTGATTGCCACCGGAGGTCTCTCGATTCCCAAAATCGGTGCGACCGGGTTCGCTTACGATATCGCGCGGCGCTTTGGCCTGGCGGTGGTCGAGCCGCGCCCGGGACTCGCGGGGCTCAAGGTCGCCGGCGAAACCCTCGCCCTGTGCAACGCGCTCTCAGGCGTTTCGGTTGACGCCATCGTTTCATGTGGCTCGGTAAGCTTTCGCGAGAATATCCTCCTCACCCATCGCGGCCTGTCCGGTCCCGCGATCCTGCAAATTTCCTCATACTGGAAAAGCGGCGACACGGTCGCCATCGATCTCGCCGCAACGATCGATGCGGAAAGTTTTCTGCGCGATCGCAGGCGCGCCCGCCCCAGGGCGGAACTGAAAACAGTGCTCGCGGAAATTCTCCCGAGCCGTCTCGCCGAGGCTATCGCTCCGGGCAAAGAGCAGATGGCCAATCTTCCCGACCGCCACCTGGTCGCGATTTCGGAGCGAGTAAAGCGCTGGAAGGTGCAGCCCGTCGCTTCCGAGGGATGGGCGAAGGCGGAGGTGACGGTAGGCGGTATCGACACGTCGGCGCTGTCTTCGAAAACCATGGAATCCCGCCGCGTGCCCGGCCTGTATCTCATCGGCGAGGCGGTCGACGTGACGGGATGGCTTGGGGGCTATAATTTCCAATGGGCGTGGTCGAGCGGATGGTGCGCGGGGCAGTCGGTCTAGCGCCGCGTGGGGTGTTTCATTTTCCGATCCAGCCGCTAAAGAAATGTATCAGTACACCGCGGTCTCTGTCGCGGAACAATACCAATCCGGCGAAAAAGTCTTTGATTGCGCGGCTTTTCATCGAAGATTTCGAATGGCACGCCCTGTGCTCTAACCCATCGAGTACGGGGGTGAAAAAGGGGCGAACCACATGACATCAGTACCAAAAATGTTCCGACTCGAAGCCGACGACGGCGCTCCCGATCTGGCCGACCTTTGTGAGGCGATGCTGTTCGCCGGTGCTCGCAGCCTTGGCTTCGAGATGACCGACGAGATGACCATCGAGGCTCAGGAGAAAATCATGACTGCCGCGGCGACTCTGGCCCAGGGCATGGTGCACTACCTGACGACCCAGGTGGGCATCGCGCGTGTGCGCGAGATTATTGAAGCTCCAGGACGACGTGAACCGGAGCTTGGAAACTAGGCGCGTCCGTGTGGACGTTGATCTGAGTAGTCCTAAAGAGGGGCCAGATCTGACAACCCCGCAGGGCGCGCCTTCCATCACCTGATGCCCTGCGGAAGGGGGAGACAGATGCTCCTGCCAGCGCTAGGCGCGCGTGCGCCGTTCCTAGTATGATGCCTCGCCGGGCGCCACGCTCAGCGCCGCGAAGCATGGAAAACGGCAAGAGCAATTTACCGCATCGGCTGATTTACGAGCTCGGTCATACCTTCGCCAGCAGACTTGATCTCGATGATCTCCTCGGCCTGGTGGTGCGGAAATGTCGCGAGGTTTTCGATGCGGAAGGGGTTTCGGTGCTGCTGCTCGACCCCGAGCGCAACGAGTTCTACTTCCCGTATTTTTCCGATCTCGATCCGAAAGTCTCGGCGCGTCTGCTCGAGATGCGCTTCGACTCCTCCAAGGGAGTCGCGGGTGCGGTGCTGCGCAACGGCCGTTCGGTTCGAATCGACAGCGTCAAGCACGATCCCAATTTCTACTCGGTCATCGACAAGCACACCGGCTTTCAGACTCGCTCGATCATTGCGGCCCTGCTGGTGGCCGGCGATTCGCGCCTGGGCGTGATCGAGGTGCTCAATCCCATCCACCTGGAAACTTTCAACGACGAACACCTTGCACTGCTGGAAGCGCTCGCGGACAGCATCGCGCTCGCGATCAACAACGCGAATCGGGTCGATATGCTCCGCAACTCGGCGGAAAAGTTGCGCACCGAAGTCGGCGCGCTGCGGCGCGATCTCGCGCGGCATGAGATCTCCTCGGAGGTTATCGGCGCGAGCCCGGAGATGACCGAGGTGTTTCGCCTGATGGACAGCGCCGCGATGGCCCCGTCCATCACGGTTCTGCTGGAAGGGGAAACCGGGACCGGCAAGGAGCTGGTCGCGCGTGCGATTCATCGCATGAGCACGCGGGCCGACAAAGCATTTCTCGCGGTGAATTGCGCGGCGCTCTCCGAGCATCTGCTCGAGAGCGAATTGTTCGGGCATCGCCGCGGTTCCTTTACCGGCGCCACCCACAATCAGCCGGGCCTGTTTCGCGCCGCCAATGGTGGAATCATCTTCCTCGACGAAATCGGCGAAATGCCGCTCTCGATGCAGCCCACGCTGCTGCGCGTGTTGCAGGACGGGGAGATTATGTCGGTCGGCGATACCCGCCCGGAGCGCGTCGACGTGCGAGTCTTTTCGGCCACCAATCGCGATCTCCGCGCGGCGGTGGCGGCGGGAACTTTCCGCGCCGACCTCTATTATCGCCTCGCCGCCTTTCCGATCCGCCTGCCTCCGTTGCGGATGCGCCGGCGCGATATTCCGCTGCTCGCGGATCGATTTATGACCCTCGCCAACGCGCGCCATCAGAAGGAAATTCGCGGCCTCGATCCTACGGTGCTCGACCTGTTCGAACGCTACGACTGGCCGGGGAACATTCGCGAGCTGCAAAACGAGATCGAGCGCGCGATCGTCCTGACCCCGAGCGGCGAAACCATCAAACCCGCGCAACTCTCCACCGAAGTTCGCGCCGGAGCCGCGAAGCCGGAGGCCCGGCCGGTTGAGGTCGCGGTGTCCGGGCGGGTTGAAAGCGCGCCGCCGCCGGCAGTGAAAGAAGCGCCGACCCTGCGTGAAGCGCGGTCCGGTTTCGAGGCGCGGTTCATCGCTGACGTGCTCGCGCGCAACGGAGGGAACGTCTCGCATTCGGCCGAGATGCTGGGGCTGTCGCGAATCCAGCTCCAGCGCAAGATGAAGGAATACGGCCTGCGCTGAGAGGTGCTCGCGCCGCATTCGCGCTTTTCCGCCCCACCGTCAATCATCGTTGGCCGCGCCCTCCGCGAGCAATCGCGCCGATCTATCACTGCATTGTTGCGCGCGGGACTCTTCCGACCCGTCGTCACTAGACCCGCCGTCACACAACAAACAGGCTGCTTATGCGACATAGGGATACATATTCCGACTAAATGATAGATAGATGGGCGTACTCCCAGGCCGGGTAAAATCGTTGCTAGGATGACAATAACTAACGTAAATGCAACAGATGTCGCTTGATTTGCAACACCAATTGAGCGCACAATCCGTACGTGGCGAACGCGGAAGTAGCAAAAATGTACGTACTGGGAACAATTGCTACTAATCGTACTGCGAACGCCGGAATACCTCAGGCTCAGACCTGGCAACGTTGATGGAGATCCAGCGATGGCAAGACAACTGTTCAACCAGCGCAGCCGCCGTGAAATCTGGGAAAGCTTCCTCAACGACGCCGCCTTGCTGGCGAAGTTTCGCGTGACCGACGAGGAGCTCGAAATCCTGAAGACCTTCGCTCCCTTCGGGACGCTTTCCGGCAGCGAAGACATCCTTTTCATCCTCGAGCGGATTCGACGATCACGAACTCGGTGGTAGGGGAGGGATCGTCGATTCCTCGAAGTGGGCGCGGCAGGTTGCTCCGCGCCCACTTCGTTTTATGGCGATTTGGCCGCGGTTAGACTCGCTGATTGGAGTCACATAGTCTGCTCTCATTGTCCGTCTGACTCGACTTAGCGAGGGGCCGGGGGGCCCGGGACGAGGGGGAATTTCATTGAGCGCAGCGCTTCGAGTGCCTTTGCCGAGCGATTCTCGTCTGATCGCGTTTCCGCATCTCGCAGTGGAATAGCGCGGGATGGTGATCGCGATGGACCTTCGAGATTCGGTTCTATTGCTGACCCATCAAGCGGCGATGGCGTCTGAATACGCTTTCGCCATCGGGGCAATTGCGCTCGCGATATTCTGCACTTCGGTCCTCTACAAGGCGCGGATGACGGAGCAGTTGCGCCAGACTGGCGAGAAACACGACAACCTGCAGATGCGCTACTTCAATCCGGCGCAGCAGGTTGTGCAGCGACCTTCGGAACCCGATCCCGAGGAAGCCTCACAGGCTGCTCACCCGCAGCATCGCTGGCGCACCCAACGCTAGCGCCAGACTCGATGCGCGATCTCGGCGACCAGCCGCAATTTCGCTTCCTGGGTTGATTCGGGAATCGGGTTGCCCTCCCACACCGTGCCGAAGCCGCACTGCGTCGATAATCCGAGCTGCTCGCGCGGAAAGTAGCGGCTGGCCTCATCGATACGCTTGACGATCTCGTCGGCGGGCTCGAGCTGGGTACGCTTGCTCGAGATGAGCCCGAGCACCACGCCCTTGTCGGGCGGAATATCGCGGAGCGGCTCGAACGACCCTGACCGCCAGTCATCGTATTCGAGCAGAAAGCGCGAGAAATTGCGCGCGCGAGTGAAGACATTCTTCGCGACCGATTCGTAGCCGCCCTCGCCAACGTAGTAGCCCTGGTTATTGCCCCGGCAAAGATGAAGCGCGAAGTCGACGCCGGCCACGTCGGCGACCGAATTGATGATGTCGATACCCTCGGTGAGAAGCCGCTCCGGATCCATCCCGCGCTCGGCGAAGTCCTGACGGCGGCGTTCGGGATCGCAGAGCATTCCGAGCTCCGGCGCATCGAGCTGGATGTATTCACATCCGAGCGCCGCCAGTTCGCGCGCTTCCTGACGCATGATGTCGGCGGCATCCGCGAACAGAGCGAAGGGGTCGCGATAGGCGTCGCGCGAATACTCGGGCGACCATCGCAAGGTCATCATCAGCGGACTCGGCAGCGTGACTTTGAGTGGCAGGCGGGCCCGCCTTCGCGCGTAGGTGAATTCCTCGGTGGTGAGCGATCGTTGACGGTGAATTTTTTCGACCACCGCGTACTGTACCTGGATGTTGGTTTCCTCCGCCTGCTGCCCTTTCTCATGCGGCTTGCGCCAGACGCGGGTGAAGGCGGGGATTTCCTTGACCCCCGAAATCACGTCGGTGAGCGGCGCGATGAAATGGGTGCGGCGCATTTCGCCATCGCTGATGACGTCGACGCCGGTCTTTTCCTGCAATGCGATGGCGTCATCGACTGCGCGATCTTCAACCTCTTTGAACGCGCGGGTCGTGAGCTTCCCCGCCGCCCAGTTGCGGCGAGCTTCCTTGAGGTAGCCCGGCCGTAGCATCGAGCCGATCACTTCCGCGCGATAGAACTTTGCCACTGCGATTCTCCTATAGTGATGATGGGGGACAGGCTGCAGCCCGTGGTTTTAGCCCCAGATCTCGCGCGCCGTTTCCACCACCAGTCGCAGTTTGGCGATCTCGTCATCGATAGTCAGGGCGTTGCCTTCCACGGTCGATGAGAAGCCGCATTGCGGACTGAGGCAAAGCTGATCCAGCGGCACATACTTGGCCGCCTGATCGACGCGTCGCTTCAAGTCATCTTGGTTTTCGAGTGCGCCGCGCTTGCTGCTGATGAGACCGAGCACGACGATTTTACCCTTGGGCACGAAGCGCAACGGTTCGAAGCCGCCCGAGCGCGCGTCATCGAATTCCATGAAAAAGGCGTCGACCTGGAGCTCGCCGAAGAGCGCCTCCGCGACATAATCATAGCCGCCGGTCGCCACCCATGATGAGCGGAAATTGCCGCGGCACATATGGGTGCAGACCGTCATGCCGGATGGGCGTTTCGCGAGCGCCGAATTTATCAGCCTGATGTAGGTGAGATGCTGGCGCTCTGCATCGCCGCCGAGTTCTTTGATGTACTCGCGCTGCGCCGGATCGTTCAGGTACGCGAGGCTGGTGTCGTCGAGTTGCAGGTAGGTGCAGCCGAGTTGCGCGAGCGCGGCGATCTGGTCGGCATAGACGGCGCCGAGGTCGCGCCAAAACTCCTCGAGGTCGGGATACACCGATTTATCGATGGCGGCGCGTCCGCCACGGTAGTGCATCATGCTCGGGGATGGGATGCTCAGCTTCGGGGTGGCCTTGGTCACCGATTTTAGAAATTGGAAATCATCGGCAAAGATGCATTTCTCGAACTTCAACCTGGCCGATACGCGAAGTGCCGCCGGAGTGAATTCGAGGTCGCCCTTCTCATTGTGAAACTTTACCTTCAGATTGTCGTGCGCCCTGGTTACGCCGCCGACCTGGTAGAGGAAGTCCATATGCCACGAGCCGCGCCGATATTCGCCGTCGGTGACGCCGCACAGTCCCGCGTCTTCCTGCAGCTTCACGACCTTGCGAATTTCCGCGTCTTCGATCGCGCGCAACTGCGCCGCCGCGATGCGATCGTGCAGGCGATCCTCGCGGGCTTGCAGAATTTCGCGCGTGCGCAGCAGGCTCCCGACGTGATCGGCTCGAAATGGCGGCGTAGTACGAGTCATTTGGATGCTCGAAACATAGCGCTTTCGGTCGTCCTTGCAAGCGTGTTGGCGAGCGCATTGAAAGGACCTCTGGCGCCGACGGGAAAAAATGGGCTGGCGCGCGGCGCGAGTTTCTCGCCCGTCTGAACTGGAAAGGATTTTCAGCGCGCGGAAAGTTGCCGCGGCGGATGGCGATGATGCTCCTCGGTCCGGGGCGGCGCGCCGGTTGCGGGGAACGAGCTCGCAGTCGCGCTCATGCTTACGCAGACCGGCAATATCACGAGGCTGCGCCCCTGAATCTGGAGCCAGCGCTGGATTTCATACGCCGTGTGATTGTGCAGGAAGCGTTCGATGAGTCCTTCCGATTCGTCTTCGAAGACCAGGCTTCCGGCAAAAAAAACGCAGCGCGAAAAAGTTTTCATCACCGCGGTGCAGGCGAGCCGCAGCTCGAGGACCACATCGGGCCCGAGTCCAGCACGCTGTTCCGCATGAAAACCGAGTTGTCCCGCGAGATCGCAGTAGGATTGCAGATCATCGCTGATGTGGCTTTCCAGCATTTCGATCTGCTCGTGACTGCGCATCTGCGAGGAATCGACTTCGCCCACCCCGACGAACACCATGTTGCGAAATTGCCTGGGAAACAGCTCCTCGATTTGCAGCAGCGTGGCGAGACCGAGGCCGTTGAACCCGCTGACCAGAATGACCGCGGTCGAAGCATCCGGATCGCGCGGCCCGGGCTCGACCGGGTTCGCGGTATACAATTTGGGCAAAATGTCTGCTTCGAGTTTTTCGATGGCGCGGGCGACGCGGTCGTAGTGGCCTCGCACCACGAAACAAAGCGCCACCAGCCCGCTCGTGATCACGATGGTGACCCATCCGCCCTGGTTGAATTTCAGCATCAACGTGATGAGCAGGATCGAGAGCGTGAACACGCAGCCGATTCCGTTGATGAGGAGTTTGTGCGCCCAGCCGCGTTCGGTTTTGCGCACGCTCCACCAGTGCGCGCTCATCCCGAGCTGCGAAAGGGTGAAAGTCACGAAGACATTGATCGCGTACAGCACCACCAGCAGATCGACGCTCGCGCCGGTGCCGATGAGCACCGCGGCTGCGGCCAGGCCCATCGCCATTACGCCGTCCTGGGTGACGAGGCGCGTGCTCAAGTACGAGAACCGCCGCGGGAGCCATCGATCATGCGCCATGGTTGCGAGCACGCGCGGACCATCGATGAAGCCGGTCTGCGCGGCGACGAACAACAGCGCGCCCTCAGTGATCATGGTGAAGGTGATGATCGGCCCGCCCAGCGTCCACTTGGAGGCCACCCGTTCGAACAGCACCGCATTGAGGGTTTTGCCGGCCTCGGGCTCGACGTGTTCGAGAAGATAGGCGAGCAGGATCCCGCCGGCGATGAACGCCAGCGAAATCGCCATGTACACCATGGTGCGCTTGCCGGTCACGGTGCGCGGCTCGCGCAAAATCGGCAAGCCGTTGCTGACCGCCTCGATGCCGGTATAGGTGCCGCCGCCCATCGAGTAGGCGCGGAAGAATATCGCCAGCAGCACGAACCACCCGAGCATCGTCGCGCTCCGGTGCGCCTCATGGGTCGCGGCGTGAAATACGCTCGGAAGTTCCGCGCCGTGACTGACCAGCGCATAGCCCACCAGCAGGACGTGCATGATGATAAATGCGATGAAGATCGGGAGCAGCGAGAGCACCGACTCTTTGACCCCGCGCAGATTCATCAGCACCATCAGAAAGACCACCAGCGCGCAGACCCAGAGCTTCCACGGACCCCATCCGATGGGAAGGAAACTGAAAATCGCATCGGCGCCGCTGGCAATCGAAATCGAAACCGTCAGCACGTAGTCGACCACCAGCGCACATCCGGAGATGACTCCCGGATATGCGCCGAGCAAGGTAGTGGCGACCAGATAGCCGCCGCCTCCAGTGGGAAAGAGATCGATGGTTTGCGAGTACGAGGTGGCGATAACGAACACCGTTATCGCCGTCATCAACGCGAGGAAGACCGCTAGATACTGATGATGCCCGAGCGCCAGGAATGCTTCCTCGGGTCCGTAGCACGAGGAGCTGAGGCCGTCGGAACCGAGGCCGACCCACGCCAGGAAGGCTACCAGTGAGAGGCTATGGAAGATTCCCGGCTCGCGAACATCACGCGGCGGTCCGATGATGAGATGGGTGAAGGTACGCTTCTCGCCGTTTTTGGGGTGCGAAATTTTTCTGACCTTTGCGCGCCGCGGCATAAATATCAGAGGCCTTGTGCGAGGCGCAAATCCGGGCGCGACCAATACGCGCCATCCGCGGCGTCAGCCATGGGCCTGGTTGACCTCGAGATGGTCCTCTATCGCCGCGAGGGGTTCAAGCCGCCAGTCATTCATGTTGAAACTCACGCCGAGGGTTTTGAGATTCATGCCCGGTGAGTCGTAGATCGAGCGCCGCAAGTCCTCGCGACGGACGATTCCGGCCATCACCGGTGGTTCGGAAGCGGAGCTGAAAACGCGAACCGCGATCGCTTCCACATCCGCAATCTCGTCGAACAAGTTGTGAATCGCCGTTTGCGCATCTTCCAGGCATTGTTGGGTGTAGAGCTTCTGTAGCGATTGCGGCGGGCGATTGCGATCCCAGGGGTGAATCGCGCGCGCGATCCATTCTACGTGCAGGGTAGTTTTTTCTGCTCGCGATATGGTTTTGAGCCGCTTGAGCCTGAGCCCGTCGCTCCTTCCTTGACGGTGGCGTTTAAGCGCCAGAACCTTCCTCACCTGCGCGATCACATATGAATGGCTATCTCCTGAAAAATGAATTCGCCGGACCAGAGATTTCAGAACTGATTTCAATCTCGACGGCATCGCATCCTCACCACGCACGCACCGAAGATTAATAAAGTTTGAGGGTCGGCCCGTTCCCTGGCAGGAGACCGGGCCGACCCATCGGGGCTGAGCAAGCCCAAACGCTATGCAGCTCGTTTCCTTGAAGTTCGCGCGAAAGTCCGTCGACCGATCGGCACGTCGTCGATGGTCTTGGGCGAGCCATCTTCGCCGGTCACGACATATTCAGGATATGCCGGGAAGCCGTGCTCGTGAAGATCGAGTCCTTCGATCTCACCCTCGGTGGGTAGACGCAGGCGGAAGGCAAACTTGACCGCGTACATCAGCGCCATCGAGGCGACAAAAGTGGCGATGGTGATCGAGAAACTGCCGATCATTTGCGCCTTCAGCACGCCGAAGCCGCCGCCATAGAAGAGTCCGGTCACCACCGAGCTGGTGTCCGCGCCGGTCGCGGTCGGAGCACCATACTTGCCGGCCGCAAACAGGCCCAGCGACAGGGTCCCCCATATTCCCGCGAAAGCGTGGACCGGGACGGCGCCGATTGGATCGTCGATGCGCAGGTATTCGAGCAGATCGATGCCGAGCACGACGACTATTCCCGCACCGATGCCAAGCAAGAACGCGCCTTCGGGATCGACCCAGTAACAGGGGCAGGTGATGGCGACCAGGCCGGCCAGGAATCCATTTACCGTTAACGCGAGATCCCACTTGCCGTCGGTTTTATAATAGGAAATGAACAGCGCGGTTAAACCCGCCGAGCAGGCCGCGATGGTCGTGTTGAAGGAGACGCGGCCGATGCCCTGAGCGTCGAGCGCGGAGAGCGTGCTGCCGGGATTGAATCCGTACCAGCCGAACCAGAGGATCAAGCCGCCGGTTGCGCCAATGATCAAGTCGTGCGGCTTCATCGGCTCGCCGCCGTCGCGTTTGAAGACGCGGCCGAGACGGGGCCCCAGCGCGATTGCGCCCGCGAGGGAAATCACTCCACCGATAGTGTGCACGACGGTCGATCCGGCGAAGTCATGAAAGTTGACGGGATTGAGGTTGGCCAGCCATCCGTCCGGACCCCATGCCCAGTGTCCGATGATCGGGTAGATGAAGCCGGTGACGCCGACGCTATAGAGGAGGTCGCCGATAAAATCGCAGCGTCCGATCATGGCGCCCGAGGTTACCGTCGAGCAGGTATCCGCGAAGGCATACTGGAAGACCCAATACGCGAGCAGCGGAACGCCCGTGGTGCCGTAGGTCGCGGGGATCCCGTGCAGCATGAATCCGGTGGTGCCAATCCATGGGGTGCCGGGGCAGAACATGAAAGCAAATCCCCACAGCCAGAAGGTCACGCCGCAGATGCAGGTGTCTGCGATTCCTTCCACCATGATGTTGACGGTTTCACGCGAGCGCGCGAAGCCGGACTCCAGCATGACGAAGCCGACCTGCATGCAAAAAACCAGGTAGGCCGCGACCAGCGTCCATACTGTGTTGATGGCGTTAATTTGGGGAGGCGGCAAGGCCGGCGCGGCGTCGGCGAATGCGGAATTGGGCATCCACCATTTAGAAATGAAGAAAACCACAATCGCGAGTCCGATGGTTTTCCCCAGCAGCATGTGGCCGGCTTTGATTCGTATATCAGGGTCGCGCCAGCGCTGTTTCCATAACTCCCATCTCCCGTCTAGTCCTCTACCAAACACGTCTCGTGTCCTCCTGTTCAGAATTGCTCACCCGGTTGTTCTGCCGCGCCGAAGGGCACGGCGCTTCCAAAGATGCGTTACAGAGCAATGCGTATGCCTTAGGCGGAAAATTGCCCCATCAATCTGATGACGGACTTTGCCCTACAACCATCGATGGATGAGCGTCTCCGTCAGGAGGATTGCATTTGACCAGGTCGCGGGCGTGCGGCGATCGAATCGCATAAAACGCGCGCGCACGCGCGTGGTCAGCGCGCAGGCAGTGCCTTGAAATTGTGCGGCAGAAAAACCCGACGAGGGAAGGGAGACCTAGCTATCGCGATCGAGCGAGACGAGGCCGGTCTTGATTGCGTAGTGCGTCAATCCCAGACGATCGCGCACGTCGAGCTTCTGAAAGATCTTGTTGAGATGGGTTTTGACGGTGCTCTCGCTGATCGATAAATGCTGCGCGACCTGCGCGTTGCGAAGTCCGTTCGCGACGCATCGAACGATTTCAGATTCGCGCGGAGTGAGCCTTCGGACCGGAGAATTTTCCTGCTCGGCGAGCTCGGCTTGCAGCGATGGCGGCATCCACACCAAACCGTCGGCGACGGTTTTGATCGCCGTCATCAAGGTTTCGATGGCGAAACGCTTTTGCACGACGCCCTTGGCGCCGAGCCGGAGCGCGCGCATCCCCATCTCGGTGCTCTCGTTGGCTGTCAGCACGATGACCCTGGTCAGCCGCGACAGCTCGCCGATGTCATCCATGGAGGATCGTTCCATCTGCAGATCGAGCAAAAGAATATCGCAGCGCGTTTCGGCAACGACGCCGCGGAGGGCGCCAACCGTTTCAACTTCGCCGACCAGTTCGATTTCATCATGCAGACGCAACAGCGACCGGAGTCCTTGGCGAAAGAGAATGTGATCGTCAGCGATTATCAGGCGAATTGGCATTTTCTATATTGTACCGTCCATGACCGACTCCTCCAAAGGAAGCAAAACGCAGTCCATCGGCAGGGAGCGAACGCGGTCGCGCTGAGCTCAGAGCTTCGCGGCGGGGTCGAGCCAGGTTCGCGCCGCTTCTTCCAGTCGCGTCGCCGCCTCCTCCACGGTTTTGGGCGGCCGAATGTTGACGATGACGATTTCATGAACGCCTGCATCGCGATAGCGCTTGAGGTCGTCGGGCGTGATCGATTTGGTATACGGCGAGACGATAATCTCGACCTCCGACAGCTTGCGATGATTCGCTTTCAGCATTTCCTCCAGCTGGCGAAGCTTGGCGACGGTGTCGTCGGGGGTCAGGTTGAAGCCATACCATCCATTGCCGTACTCGGCGACGCGGCGGAGCGCGGGCGTACTTTCACCGCCGAACAGAATCGGCAAATTGGCGCCGCGGATGGGTTTGGGATTGGAGCGCACGCCCGCGAATTTGACGAATTCGCCGCTGTAGGAGCTGACTTCATCGCCCCACAACTGGCGCATCGCATTGATGCAATCGCGGGTGCGCGCCGCGCGCCGTTGCCATGGAATGCCGATAGCCTGGAATTCCTCCTCCAGCCAGCCGATGCCGACGCCGAGGGCCACGCGCCCGTTGCTCAGCCAATCGAGCGTCGCGACCACCTTCGCCAGCACCACCGGATTGTGCTCCGGGACCAGGCAGATGCCGGTGCCGAGGCGGATCTTCTCGGTCACCGCCGCCATCGCGGTCAACGCGATGAAGGGGTCGGCAATCGGCGCATCGGTCGCAGCGGGCAGGGTGCCATCGCTGCTGTAGGGATATTTCGATGTGTACTTGTCAACTAAGACGACATGTTCCGGCACCCATAAGGTTGAGAAGCCTAGGCGTTCCGCGTTGGAAGCATAGGCCTTCAAGAGCGCCATCGTATTGCCGCGACCCGATGCCATTGCGAATAGTCCGATCTTCACGTTACGAAACCTCTTCCTTTAAATGTGGATCCTAATTATCACCGACCACCGCGGGAGCGTGAATGAAATCAGAATCGAGTGCGGCGCGAGCGAAGCTGGATCACTCCATCGGGAGGCCGACGTAGTTCTCCGCGAGGCTCTGCGCCCCCGCGCGCGAGCTGGTGACGTAGTCGAGCTCGGCCATCTGCCGGCGTCGATCGAATAAGTTGTCGTCGTGGAAGCGATGCAGCATCGAGGTCATCCACCATGAGAAGCGCTGCACTTTCCAGACGCGGCGCAGGCAAATTTCCGAATATCGATTGAGTAGGTCGCGCGAACCGGAGCGATAGAATTCCGCTACCCCGCGCGCGAGGACGTGCACATCCGCGACTGCGAGGTTGAGTCCCTTGGCTCCCGTCGGCGGCACAATATGAGCCGCATCGCCGGCGAGGAAAAGATTCCCGTGCTGCATCGGCTCGACTACGAAGCTGCGCATCTCGGTGACGCCTTTTTGCGTGATGGTGCCTTCGTTCAGCTTCCATCCGTCGCGGGTGGCGAAGCGTCGATGGAGCTCCTCCCAGATGCGCGCGTCGGGCCAGGCCTCGATTTGCTCGTCGGGTTCGCACTGCAGATAGAGCCGCGTGAGCTGCGGGGAGCGCATACTCTGAAGTGCGAAGCCACGATCGTGATTCACATAAACCAGCTCGTCCGATGACGGTGCGGCCTCGGCGAGAACGCCCAGCCAGCCGAACGGGTACACTTTTTCGAAGACCGTCAGTGCGCTTGCAATCGAGGGGCGGCAAAGGCCGTGGAAGCCATCGCATCCGGCGATGAAGCCGCAATCGATGTGCTGTTGCGCGCCGTCTTTGCGAAACTGAATGCTCGGCCTCGATCCGTCGAATCCGTGCACCGAGACGTCTTCAACTTCAAAGATGACTTGCCCGCCGGCCGCGAGGCGCGCATCGGTGAGATCTTTGACGACCTCCTGCTGTGGGTAGATCGCGATGCTCTTGCCGGTAAGGTCCGCGAAATCGATGCGATGACGGCGGCCGTTGAAGCGCAGTTCGACGCCGTGGTGAATCAGCGCCAGCCGCTTGAGCCGTGCGCCCACGCCTGTTTCGATCATCAGATCGCAGGTGCCTTGTTCGAGCAGGCCGGCGCGCACTCGCTCCTGCACGTACTGACGGCTGCGATTTTCGATGACGATGGATTGGATGCCGCTTAGGTGCAGCAGATGCGAGAGCATCAGGCCCGCAGGTCCGGCGCCAACGATTCCCACCTGCGTGCGCATCGGATTGGAAATCTATACGGCGCGAGTCAGACCGCCGTCGATGCGTATCATCGAGCCGGTGACGTAGGCCGCCAGCGGACTCGCGAGGAAAGCAGCGACCGCACCAAACTCGGCGGCGGTACCCATTCTGCCTACCGGAAGCGTGGTCTCGAAGCGCTTCAGCGCTTCTTCTTCGCTGATGTTCATGCGCTTGGCCATCCCCTGGTGGAGCGACTTCGAACGATCGGTGGCGATGACCCCAGGGAGCAGCATATTCACCGTGATGCCATCGCGCGCGACCTCGCCGGCCAAGGTCTTGGCCCATCCGACGACCGCGCTGCGCAGCGTGTTGGAAATGCCGATGGTCGGGATCGGTTCGATGACACTGTAAGACGCGACGTTAAGGATGCGGCCGAATTTGCGCGTGCGCATCTCACCAATCAGCAGGTCGGTGACGCGGAAGAACGGCATCACCATCGCGTGGAATTGCGCCTCCCAGACCTCCGGCTTCACCCCCACCACGCCCGACGGCGGAGGACCTCCGGAGTTGTTCACCAAAATGTCGATGGGCCCGAGTTGTTCGCGCGCCGACTTTACCGCCGCCTCGATGCTGGACCAGTTCGCGAGATCGGCGGCGATGCCGATCGCGCGACCGCCACGCGCGGTCATCTCCGAAACCGTGCGATCGATGGTTTCCTGAGTTCGCGCGACGATTGCGACCGCGACACCTTCGGCCGCGAGCGCTTCAGCGATACCCCGACCGATACCCTTGCTGCCGCCGAAGACCAGCGCAGTTTTTCCTTTGAGCTGAAGATCCATGGCTTTACTGGCGCGCCTCTATTTCGATGGTTGTTCCGGCATCACGCTGAAGCCGCCATCCTCCGGCTGATGACCATAAATGTCCTGGGTGAAATATTCCGATTGATAGGTCGCGCTGCGCGCGCCCCATCCGTACTCGATCATCCATCCCGACGGGGTGCGGAAGTAAAATGAATACATGTGATCGTTGGAATGCTTGCCGGTGCGGATGGTGACGGGAATCTTTTGATTGCGAACCAAATCGTGCGTCATGCCCACATCGTCGAGATTGTCGACCTCGAGCATGATGTGATTGAGCATCTTGCGCCCATCGGGAACGCCGAACGCTACGGTATGATCGCGATCGTTGCAGTGCATAAATCTGATCTGCAGGACGTTCTTGCCCATGCGGATTTTGTATTCGACGCCGCCGCGCATTCCGAGCGCATGGTAAAAATTTTGCGCCGCGACCGGATCCTGTTGGCGGATGATGCAGTGCCCGAGGCCGCCCGTCGCGGTTTTGAATTTCCCATGCATCGGGCGCGCGGGATGAAAGGGCTTATGGAACTGGGTTTCCGGACCGTGGAAAATCTCGACCGGATTGCCGCCCGGATCATTCAGCTTAAGCACCTCGAGGACGCGGCGTTCGGTCGCTTCATCCTCGGAGCCGACGCGGAACTTGATGCCCGCCTCGGATAGCTGGCGCTGCATGGCGCCGAACTCTTCGGCGCCGGCGACGCGAAACCCGAGATATTGCAAATCGTCACTCGGGTCCTGGTGCATCACGATACGATGATGCCAGTAGTCCATCCGCAGGTAGCTTCGATCGCGCTCGCCCTCGTCAGCGAGTTCGAGGCCGACCACGTTGGTGGCGAAGTTCTTCCACTCGTCGAGATCCTTGACGCCGATACCGATATAGCCGAGTTCCGTTACCTGAATCATGGTTGCCTCCTGCGGCGGCGCTTCTGATGCTTTTTCCCACGAATGATAGTCCGCAGTAAAGAAGCGGAGCTTTTCGGCATTCAAATTTTAGGGCACGGGTTTAGTCCGGAATTTCCATTTTCAAGTAACGCCCGCACTCTTAACCTGATCTCCACTGCAGTTGAGCTTCCAAGAGTCGAGACGGCGACCACCACATTCGAAGGCAGGTTTCGCGACGCCTTCACAACCCAACCCATGACCTGGTTCAGCGAGTCGAGGTCGAAGAGCCAGGACACACGCGTATCGGCCGGGCGTGTTTGACATTTAATCTCGAACTCAGTGATCACGCCTGGGAATCCGGGGCCAGAGCCGCGGGCAAGCCAAAGAAGTTCAGAATTTTCCGATTCCGACGCCACCACCAGCCGGCCGTCGGCCATGACGACGCGAACGCTCCGAACCGAGAAGCACGCCGGCTTCCAATGGCCCCAATTCCAACCGATGCCGCCTCCCAGCAGAAAGCCTCCAATTCCCGGAGTGCCGCGATGACCCACTGGAAAGACAAGTCCGTGGGCTGCCAATGCCTTGACGAGTTCTGCACTTCTGACGGCGGGGCCCACCTTCGCGGTCCGCGTCGTGGCGTCGATTGAGATCGAATTGAAGGCGGACATGTCTAACAGCAGCCCCCCGGATCGCACAGAAGAAGCGATCCAGCTATGACCGCCGGATCGAACGGCAACTTTCCAGCCCTGCTGACTCGCCTCCCTCATCAAGTCCACAACCTCGACTTCGGTTCGAGGTGAGGCAATAACGTCAGGTGTTCGGTGCAGCGGGAGCTTGTCGAAGAGAGGCTGAATGAGTCGACGCACGAAGCCTTCGTCTGATCGGTGCACGCGCGTCGTGTTGTTTGCCATCTGTTCCCGCCTATACGGATTGAAAAGCGGTAACGATAGGGGCGCGTCTATACGGTGTCGCTAAAGTTAGTGTGCGGCGTGTAACGAGTTGTGGCTGACCGCGGAAGAGACGTTCTCGAACGTAGGTGATGAGCGGTCTGACGATGCGCCGGCAGCGCCCTGGGCGCCGCCCGCTCACTCGATATTGAGGATTTGTCCCGGCTGCGGCCCCGGCCTCATCCCGTCGAGGTCGGAATCTTTAGCGGGTTTGATCTCGGATTGACGCTTGCGCTCGATGCGGCGCTGTTGTTTTTCCTGCTGTTTTTCTTTGCGCGCGCGTTCTCTGATTCGTTTTTCCAAATGAAGCTCCTCGACTAAACAGTCTCTCAGTTAAACCGGCGTAGCCGCTTACCAGAATACTATTCCCTTCATCGTCAGTATGATACTTCGCAGTCACGCGCCGCCGTTCACGCCGGCCCTGGCAGTCTGATGATTGGCGGTTAGCTAAATATATTTTTCTGCTAGCTATCTTTCACCGTTCGAAGCGTGTAGGGTAGTGGAAACTGCTAGGACGCATCCTTTCATTAAACGCGGAATCCTCCTTCGTTTCTCTGCTCGCGAGCTCCCAGCCACAACCATTGGAGGGCATTTTTATGCCTAAGAAACTATACGTCGGCAATCTCGCGTACGCGGTGACCGACCAAAATCTCAATGAACTATTTTCGGGAATCGGAGCAGTCGCGAGTGCCGCGGTAATCAGCGACAAATTTTCCGGCCAGTCCAAGGGCTTCGGCTTCGTCGAAATGTCGGATGACAAGCAGGCCGCGCAGGCGATCTCGACCCTCGACGGTACTGAATTCATGGGCCGTAACCTCAAAGTAAATGAGGCCAAACCGCGTGAGAACCGCTCCGGTGGCGGCGATCGCAATGGCGGTGGCGGCGGCCGCTGGTAATTGACTCCGGGCGGGCGCGAGCCCGCCCATCACCCTTACCACCCGTACATGCTATAATTCAGGCATCTCGCGACCTCATCAGTATCTATGGCCAGAGTATATTTCGATAGCATTGCCGGTTCGATCACTCGCGAAGACCTGCGAGAATTTTTCACCCGCGCGGGTGAAGTACGGGGTGTGCTCCTTGTCACCGATAAGGTTTCCGGTGAATCCAAAGGCTTCGGCTGTGTCGACATGGCAACCGACGCCGACGCGCTCCATGCGATGAGTTCGCTCAAGGGCTCGTCGATTAAGGGCGGAACGATCCGGATCGAACAGGCCAAGGCGGGAAAACGCCCGAAGTAGCAGACTTCGCCAACAACCGAAGTCGAGGGGAACCGGATGCGCAGTATCACCAAGAACGAGAATCCCTGGCAGAGTCACGACTGGAAGGTTAAGACCCTGATCTCGGTGACTCGCGGTGGCTCTCGGCTCGCTTTTACTTGCCGATCCTGCGAGCGCACGTTCACCCATATGACCGGGAGTAATCAGACCTGGGCTACTAACGGCAAGGATGTGGCGTTAGCAGACAACATCTCGCAGCGATGGCTCTCCGAGGTCTGCCCGGTTAGTCCGGTCACCGGCGACGTCGCCGATCGTCTCAACCACAAAAATTCTCCCGTCGAGACTTAAGTCCCAGCCATCCGCCTGCGTTGTTTCATGAGCCGGCGGCAGGGCGGCTTTTTTTCCTACTTCATGGCGGTTGCGGCGCCCGAACGAATCAGTGCCTCGATCGAATCGGGCGCATAGCCAAGCTCGCGTAAAATTTCGCGCGTATGGGCTCCGATTTCGGGCGCAACCGCGGGTTTGCGCTTTTCCGATCCTGCCACGAACACCGGGCTGTTGACGGTTTCGACTTTGCCGTGCGACGGATGATCGAATTCCACTACCGCTTTCGCATGCCGAAGTTGCGGATCACCGGCCACGTCTTCGAGCTTCGGCAGCGGCGCCCATTTGATATCAAACTTCTTGAACAGCTTGCGCAGCTCCGCGAGATCCCGCGCCTCAAATTGCGACTGCAGCAGCGCGTATAGCTCATCGCGATTTTCGGCGCGCGCGGCATTGCTCGAAAACATCTCGGTTGTGGCGACGTCGGGGAAGCCGAGCGCCTCACATAGCCGCGGGAACTCATGATCGGGGTCGAGCTGGATCAGCAGGAATGCCTTGCCGTCATGGCTGGCGTATCCGGCCGCCAGCGGATTGGGCGGCGCGCCGCCGGGTAGGACCTGCGGGAAGACCGCGTTGCAAAATCGCGCCTGAAGATCACATGCGTTCGCCCACGCGCCCGAAGCCATCAACGAGGTGCCGACTTTGCCGCCGCGCCCGGTTTTTTCGCGTTGATAGAGCCCCAGCATGATCGCCCCGAACAGCGACATCGCCGTCGGATGATCGCCGAGCCCCGGCCGCGGACCTGCCGGCGTGCCGTCGCGGCCTGTCATGCTCATGAAAAGTCCGGAGCGCGCCCAGTAAGCGAGCGCATCGAAGGCGGGCTCGTCGGCGTCGTCGCCGCTGTCGCCATAACCGGTCAGATGCGCATAGATGAGACGGTCGTTGAGCGGGCGCAGATCGTCCCAGGTAATGCGAAACTTTTTGAGTAGCAGGGACTGGTAGTTGGTCACGAAGACGTCAGCCGATTTGACCAGGCGCAACAGGATGTCGCGGCCCTCGGGCTTTTCCAGATCGAGGGCGAGGCTGCGCTTGTTGCGATTGGTGAGAATCCACGGCCAGTTAAGCTCGGTTTTCGCCACCCCCGGAAGATGCGCAAAGCCGCGCCACAAATCTCCGCTCGGTCGCTCGATTTTGATTACGTCGGCGCCGAAATCCGACATCACCGTGCATGAGGCAGGGCCGGCGATGTAGGTTCCGCAATCGATGACGCGAATTCCCGAGAGCAAACCTTTGGATTCCACAAACGACCTCGCTACAAGCAATTCACATCGTCATCGCATTGCGCCAAATTTTGTGCAACCGTTGCGATGGATCATGGTCGTTCAGATTTACAGCATCACCTCGATTGCCGATGCGTTTGCAACTGCCGAAGCGGGCGCAGATCTGATCGGCGTGGTGGTGGCGGAACCGGGCGTCGTTCCCGAGGGCGTCGCCGCGGATCTCGCGCGGGGCATCCTCGCCGGAGCGCGACCGCGCGCCCGAGGCGTCGCGATGTCGCTGCTCGACGATCGCGATGAGATTTGTGCGATGGTCGATGCGGTCCGCCCTGACGTCATCCACATTGCGGCCCGCGAGCTCGATCCCGAAGACTGTGCGTGGATTCGCGAGCGGGTAGCTCCGGTGCGGTTGCTGCGCGCGATTCCGGTCCGGGCGGGCGAGACCGTGACTGAAGTTGATGCGCATCAACAATGCGCGGATTTCCTGATGCTCGAGGCGGGCGCCAAGGGTGCCGCAGGCGAGGTCCACGAATACTCGATCTGCCGGGAGGTCGTGGAGCGCTCGCGGGTGCCGATAATCCTCGCGGGCGGGCTCTCCCCCGAAAATGTCGCGCAGGCGATCGCCACGGTGCGGCCGTGGGGCGTCGATTCCTTCACCCATACCGACGCGGCCGGACAGCGAGGCAGAAAGGACCTCGCGCGGGTCCGCGCCTTTGTCGCCGCTGCGATGCGCGCCTTCGCCGACGTCGTCGCGCCGCCTCAGCGACGATAGAGCCTGAGTGGTTTCATCTATTGGGCTGGTGTGATTGCGAGGAAGCCAGGATGGATCCCAAGGGGAATCGTCGCGGTGACCGCTTTGGTCGCGGTGGTGATGACCGAGACGCTGCCAGATTGGTTGACCGCATATAGGAAACCATCGTCCGGTGTGACCTTAATGCCTCCGGGAACGCCGCCGATATAGATTGGCGATCCGATGACCGCGCTCTTCTCCATGTCAATCACGGAAACGGTGCCGGAGCCAGTATTGGCTACGTACACATGACCGTTAGAAGCGATCGCAATAAACTGAGGGTGAAGTTGATGAATTGCGATGGTTTGGGTAACCGCACGTGTGGCCGTATTTATAACCGAGACCGTTCCTCCTCCTGAGGCGCACGATGGAACGTCGCCGCATTGGTTGGTCACATAAGCCGAGTCGCTCGCGAGCGCGATGCTGCTGACCCGTAGCCAACAAGTACGGTGTCGACCACCTTCCTGCTGCGCGGATCGATAATCGATACAGTACCACGCGCCGCGAAGGTGGCCGGGCCGGCGAGGCAAGTCACGGCATCGCCACAGGTATTGAC
>Ga0210398_10000855_pt1 | contig 33247 bp, 27 predicted proteins | sample IncBWC4OmetaG_FD_161047 | JGI IMG/M metagenome (GOLD analysis project Ga0210398, IMG submission 161047) | Forest soil microbial communities from Barre Woods Harvard Forest LTER site, Petersham, Massachusetts, United States - Inc-BW-C-4-O | ecosystem: Environmental > Terrestrial > Soil >... | reverse complement strand
CCTGCGCACCCGCTGCTCCGGCGAAAGGTAGCTGAAAACGTGACCTTGCTGCAGATCGGTTCCTCGCATGCGCCGTTTGTACCACGAATTTTCGCATTTACAAGGAGTTTTTCAGCAGCCTGCTAGTCATCCCAGGTTGCGCCTCGCCCTTCGCCGGGCTTGCCCGGCGCCCCGAAAATGATGGGCGGAAGATGCAGATATCGGGCCGCGCGACGCCTGGAGTCGATTACAGCGTACGCGCGGCTCACGGACTCTGTCGGCGACCCCATGGCAGCGCTCATCCGGGCGGGCGAGATTCCATGGTTGCGGCCGTAAATGTACAGATCCAATTGTTCAAGCGGCATAGAGAAGTAGAATTCCTCCTGAGACTGCTCCAAGGGATAGGTGTCCGTCGTGGGAGGACGTTGTTGTACTTCGCTGGGCACACCCAGATAACGCGCCAACTGATACACCTGCGTTTTGTATAAGTGCGCGATTGGCTTAAGATCTGCCGCACCGTCTCCATTTTTGACGAAAAAGCCCTGATCGTACTCCAACAAGTTTGGTGTGCCTGCTACTGCGTAGTGCAGCCGGTCAGCATGGTAGTATTCCATCATCTTCCGGGTCCGCTGTTTCAGGTTAGTGGCTGCCACGATCCCGAGATAAGCCTGGAGTGTCAATCGAGCAGTCTTCAGCGTTCCGGTCGGCGATCGGACCACTACTGAAAAGATAGGATAGTGATCCATGCCAATCAGGTTAGGCAGGACGAGCTTACACTTGTGCGCGTCAGTGTACTCGGGCACCACTCGACGCACGGCCTCGTTCCGGCGGGAATAACAGCCAGCGGCCAGCAAGATAGGGCCGATATCTTCCATGTGCGACTTGATAGCGAGCCAGTCGCTCACCATTCGACCCAGTCGCAAGCTGTCTTCAGAAGAGTCCGGCTCCGGAGTGAAGAGGCCGAACACTCGATCCCTCCCGAGCGCCCGCGTCACCAAGGAGGCTACGACGGTGCTATCGATTCCGCCCGAGAGACCGATAACCACGCCCTTGCGGCGCAATTGCTTGAGCACCGCTTCCCTGATGGCAAGACAGATACGTTCCGTTTCGGCTGCTGGGTCGATCGTAAGAGTAGGCATAGGTTCTGAATTCCGCGGCTCTGCTCGTTCAAGTTAGGTCAAGCAGGCGTTTGCTGATTTTTCCGCTTTCCGTCTTGGGCAGGAAGGCCCGAAATTCGACGCATTTCGGCACCATGAACGACTCGAGCGTCTCACGACATCGGCCGAGAACCTGGTTGCGGGTGACGCGCGCCCCCTCGGTCAGACTGACTACTGCTTTTATTGCACTGCCCAACACCGGGTCGGGTACGCCAACGACGGCGGCCTCAAGTACGCCCGGGATTGCACAGATCGCGTCCTCCACCTCGCGCGGACTGACCTTCTCACCGCCGGTCTTGATCATTTCATCTCGCCGGCCTACGAAGTAGAGAAACCCTTCTTCGTCCGCGCGAAACAGGTCTCCGGTGTACAACACCCTTTCGCCGGGCAAGGGGCCCGCCTTCAGTACCCGGTCCGTTTCCTCTGGTAATTCCCAGTAGCCTTTCATCACGTTCGCTCCCCGCACGACTAGTTCCCCAACAATCCCTGGGCCGACGCGATTTCCGTCGTCATCCACAATGTACACTTCCTCATTCGGCATTGCGCGGCCGACCGACGCCGGGCGGCGGTCAATTTCCTCGGGAGGCAAGTACGACACTCGCTTGCACTCGGTCAATCCATACATGGAATAAATCGCAACATTGGGAAAACACCGTCGCAGTTCCCTCACGTGGTCCGTTGGCAGCGCCGCCGCCGTGTTCGTGATATACCGAAGGGCCGGAACGCAATAACGTGATAAGTCCGTCCTAAGCATCAAGGCCGCGACGGAAGGGACGATAGGCAAACCCGTGACCCCTTCCCGAACCACTTGCTCGAGGATGTGGTGTATGTAACCGAACGACCGCTCCAATATGACTCGGCCACCCACCTTGAACATCATCAGCACCTGATAAAGCCCGTAATCGAAAGACAGGGGAAGGGCGTTAAGAACGACGTCGTCCGAGGTGTTCTCAAGGTAAGTCGTAATCGACGTGGCCGCCGACAGCAGATTAAGATGGCTCAGCATGACGCCCTTGGGTCGGCCAGTCGACCCCGACGTGTAAATCAGGGCCGCCAAATCAAGGTCGATGCACTGCCTCGCCGGTGTCCAGTGAACCCGTTCATCGTGCCGGACCGAGTCGAGCAAAACCAATCGCTTACGGAGTCGCGTGCAACTCACCTCGCACGATTGAGCCACTCCTACACCGAACACGACCTTGATATGAGGTGTATCTACCGTGTTCGAAGCTAGTTCTTCGAGCTTCGCGTCTTCGGTGACCAAACCCGTGGCGCGGCAGTCGTTAAGAATGTAAGTCAACTTCGCAGCCTTGGTCGAGTGATGAACAACCACGAACGCCGCCCCTGCCTTTAGCGCTGCGAATATAGCAAGCACCGTCTCGCAACGGTTTGGCAGACATACCACAACGCGATCGCCGCGCACGACGCCGGCTTCAACCATGCAATGCGCCAGCCGATTACTCTGACCGTCAAGCTCGATATAGCTCAGCCGCTCCTGGCCGCAGACTAGAGCCACCTTGGCGGGGTACTTAATAGCCGACAACTCGAGAAACGCCTCAACTTGCATCCACAATCTCCTGCGCGCTCACTGCACACTTGTGGCGGATAAAGTGGCTGAGGTTGCCGATCGAATCAAGGTTAGCCGGAGTCACCTCGCGGTCTTCTACTACGATCCCGTAATGCTCCTCGAGAAACGCGATCAACTCCAGCACGCCGGTGGAGTCAATCACGCCCTTTTCCAAGAGTGAGTCGCTGTCGGAGAGTTCGCAGGACTCGCCAAAGAGGAAGTTGTCGACAACGAAGCGCCGCACATCCCGATTAAGCTGTTCCATATATGCCCTCCGGGCTAACATGATGAAGAAACTGGTGGGCCAAGAGCTCTGTTGAGAGAATGCCGACGAGCGCCATATTGTCCCTTACCCCGGCCGCACGGCCGGCTCTGAACTTATTTACGAGGGCGGCAACTGCCTTGGAATCGAAAATCCCGTCCTCGTCAATGCGACGGGGTGATACGAGTTCCATGACATATTCGGACACCGGTTGTTGAAAGAAGCACTTGCCGTCAGGGGCCCGATAGGGCTGCTTCGGGCGCTCTATGATTGCGCGCGGGACGAGGCCTTCGGATGCGCGCTTCAATAGATATTTGGGGCGAAGCGCCTTCAGCTTCAGGGCTGGCGACAGATTCGAAGCGAATTCCACTACGCGGTGATCCAGGAACGGGTGCCTGGCCTCGACCGAATGCGCCATGGCCATCCGGTCGCCTTGTGAAGAGAGAATATAGCCCGGCAGAAGATAAGCTGTCTCCAGATATTGTGCTTGACACAAGTGCGGCCAGCCACCATAGCTGGCGGGGAGTGCGGAACACATCTGCTCGTAGGAATCGTACGACTGTAGCCGCCTACGCAACGCAACAGAGAAAAACGTTTTGAGCTGCGCAGTTAGGCGCCAGCGCGGTAGATGCGAAAATAAAGGACTCTGCAAATCCGTCTCCGTAACTCGGAAGAACCGCTTCAGGTATGCCATAGGCTGCGACTGCAGGCGCTGCATATAGGGATAGATCTTTCTCAATAGCAGAGGTCGGCGCATGGAGCTCAGATTCGCTCCCCAGTATCGGCGGATCTTGGCTTCCATGAAAATGTCGTAGCCGCCGAATACTTCGTCGGCGCCTTCCCCCGTTAGAACAGCTTTAAATCCTGAGTCGTGAACACACTTCGACAGCTGAAACATGGGAGCCGGGGCCGTGCGCAGGATCGGCTGTTCGGCGTGCCACACGACACTGGGAAATGAATCGCAGATCTGCTGGCGGCTGCAGAGTACGCGTTCATGGTCTGTTTGGAGAAAGTGGCGCGCTTTCTCCTGATAGGGAGTCTCGTCGAATTCGTCGTCTTCAAAGGCAACGGAAAACGTTCTCAGGCGGCTCTCTTGCGCGCGCAGAATAAGGGCCGTGATCACAGTAGAGTCAAGGCCACCGCTCAGATAAGCGCCGACGGGAACGTCCGCCCGAAGTCGGATTTTCGTAGCGTCTTGAAGGAGATTCAATAACTCGTCCGCCTGGGCGCTTTGAGCTTGGCTCGAGTCGCCACATTCCCTGGGTTCATATTTCGGCTGCCAATACTGAACGATTCTTGTTGTGCCATCCTGAACAATCAGGGTGTGTCCTGGTGGAAGTTGATAAACGCCTTCAAAAGCTGTTCGAGGCGGCAAAGTCACCCAGAATGTAAATATCTGATCAAGGGCCTGATCGTCGAGTCGAGGATGCGGGCCGATCCCTGAGGCGAACAGTGCCTTGATCTCCGAGGCGAAGAGCAAATCAGTAGGGGTTTGCGCGTAAAACAGAGGCCTCACACCGACTCGATCACGCGACAAAATCAGTTTTCTTTTCCGACGGTCCCAGATCGCAAATGCCCACTGCCCATTCATTTGATGAACGCACTCTTCGCCCTGCTTTTCGTAAAGCCTCAAAATGACTTCAGTATCCGACCGCGTAGCGAAACTCGAGCCGCATTTCTCGAGGCCGGAACGAAGCTCAACATAGTTGAATATCTCCCCGTTGAACGTGATCCAGACACTGCCGTCCGGATTGGACATTGGCTGGTGCCCGCCCGCGACATCAATGATACTCAGGCGCGCATGGGCCAGACCGACCTCGTCCTTCGCGTACACTCCGAATCCGTCCGGGCCGCGGTGGGCAAGAGCATTGGCCATCCTGCGTAGGACAGCAGGGTCTATCGCACCGCCGCGAGATCTCAACACTCCAGCAATTCCACACATTCGTAGGTCACTCCACGCGGAGATCGTTGGCTATTACGCTCAGTGCCGGCGTAATTGTTGTCTCGAGAACTGACCAATCTCTGTGAACTGGTTGGTCAATGACAATTGCGAATGTAAAGACAAGTTCGTCGCTTAGCTCAGCTGATCTGGCCCCGTGGATACGGGTTGGTTGGGGTCGCCGCGGAGCCGCACGCCCCGGGTGAACTCCTCGAACGAGTGCTGAGCCGTCAACGGCACAGTCACCGTGCCTAACGCCCTGGCGGGCGGCCCTCCCCAGAAAGCTCGAGGAGGCACGTTGCGGCTCACCACCGTGCCGGCCTTGATCACTGCGCCCTCACCAATGCATACGTTTGGCAAAATCACGCAGTGCGGCCCGACAAACACGTTCTTTTCGATAACGACCCTACCGCCGCTCGTTGATCTTCTTGGGCCCCAGTACATGTGCGTAAAGATCGAGGTCCTTAAACCTATCGTGCAGTTGTCACCGATCGTAACATCCGCTGGATGAATATCGTCGATGTAAACCAGTTGGCTGATCCATACGCCGTTACCGATCTTCACCCCTCGCAACCGATGCAACCAGGGACGAACACTGAACCCCCCGGGAGCAACAGCAGCCAGTTTGTGAATCAGTCTTCCTATTAAGCTAGTAAAGATGGCCATGACGTAAGACAGCCAGCTACCTGCGTCCGTAATCTGCCGTCATCCAGCGGCGCGGCTCGCGAGCCCGCGGAGCTACACTCCCGAAGAGTATCGCAGCGTGTGTGCATAGCGAGACTGCAGCTGTTCAGAATGACAATTGATAAGCGTTCCAGCTTTGGAGACACCGTAGAGGGCGCCCGCTAACCGCCGACGCCCGTATTGCGAGTGCACCTGTAGGAAATAGCGGGCGATTTTATAGTACAAGTATCTTTTCAGCGTTTTTCGCGCGGCCGACCCCGGGCAAGAGTGCTTACACACCACATATGTCCTGTTTAGCATCGCCATCATGCCAAACTCCCATCCACTAACTCTCTCTCCGGGAACCCGATAGTGAAACACCGCGGCGCGTTTTGCGCAGACGTTGAGGCGCCGCTGCAGACTGCCCAGAGATGCGTCGCTATCTTCGAACATGGCGTAGCGGCCTAAGCATTCGTCGAACCCACCAAGGCTCTGAATAACCTCCGTTCGAAACGACATACGATAGCCAAAGACCGGTCCGCACAATTCGGCCTCTTCGTCAGCCAGCCACGCCGGGGTTGCCTTATCTCCCCAAATGGCCCTCCACCTCGGGCCTGGGTCGATCGGGTCGGGGAATAGCCGACCCTCAACTGGCCCGATAATCCGCCTGAGTTGCCTTGCAAGCCGATCGCGGCCCCCTACCTTGAACGATACCTTCGACGGCCCAAAGGCGCCCGAAGGGCACTGATGGGCCACCGCAGAAGCGACGCAGCCGACGACACCTTCGGCATCTCGCTCGTATATTCTCATCACATTGCTCGTTGTGTCGGGGAACCAAAGTACGTCGTCATCGGGAAAAAAGACAACCGGCGCCCGCACGTGTTTTAGGCCCACATTTCGCTGGTACGCACTTCCTGCGGCGGATCGAAGAAGAACAAACTCGACGCGGCTGCTGGTTTCGCGGAGGACGCCTTCTACAATCCGCTTAGTTTGAGCGTGATCGTCGCTGGAGTCGACCACAATCAGACGATCGGGAGGACGCTCCTGCAACAGCATCAGACGTACAGACAGTGGGAGGATCGTCGCCCGGTTGCGGGTTGGCAGAACGATATCAAATTGAAGATTACCGCCAGTCGTCATACGTCAAAGGTATGCCAGAAGAAAGTGTATCTTAAAGCCGTCAGTAGCGCGGCTGCTCCGGGGTTGCCGGGCTATATAGCCTCCCAGCGCAAATCCTGTCGATCGAGTTCACCCGGCCGAAAAATAATTTCCTTGTGAACCAAAAGAGTGCTTAAAGGAGTTTGGCGGACACGCTGCCGCAGCTCTTGCCACAGGTTGTAGAACGGCCGGAGTCGATAGGTTAGAATGTCGGCCGATTCACTTGCACCTGTTTGGTAGCCAAGCTCGCGGAGTAGGGGTGCAAGGGCGCGGTCGAGGCGCTGCGCGGTATCACCGAGGTCTCTCCAGCGCCCAATCGGATTGAACGGAGGGTGGTCCGTGGCGCGCTTGAAAGCGCTGTTCGGCCGCACAACGGTTCCAACCGCATTGTGCCGGATGTGTTTGTAGTTTAAGTCGTCTCCGATGAATGCGCCCAATCGCGTCAGCACCTCCTGAGGCTGTTGCAGCAAGTCTTCAAACCGCACCTCCATGTAATCAGGGCCCAGCCTGCGGCCGTACTTTCTCCCCTTCCGCACCAACCATTCCCAGTATAGTCCGGCCACCGTAAGGCTGTGCTTTCTGTCCCACGCAAAAGGGGAAGCCCAGCCAAGGTGGTTCAGCGACACAGCGACGTCCCTGCCGTCCCGTATAATGTGTATGATCAGGGCGTCTGGAATCGTTTTCTTGATTTGAGGTATGCTGAGGATATGAAGCGGTGTCTTCTCTGCCCACCGTCGCATACCTTGCTTGCGCGCCACGCTCTCCATGAGAATCCTCAGGAAATCACCGGGGTTCCGGCAGTCCGACAGAATCCTGGAGCGAATGGCTTCCGCCTGCAATCCCGAGCGCTTAAAGTAATCGCTCTTCAGCCACGCCTCCATCATCCTCCGGCGATTGGTCAACGACTTGAGACTTCGAAAGGCAGGCGCAAGTTTGTTAAACACGTTAGTTTCCGCCAAATACACGGCAAAGTTTCCCGAGGACAAAAGAATGTGATACAAAAGCGTAGTTCCGGACCGCGGGCATCCAACGATGAAGACGGGCGCTGGCGCCGCGTTCTTAGAAAGGGCGGTCTTCGTTTCCCGCCCGTCCCGGGTCCGCGTCTTGATACCCTGCCCTATAGGGCTTTGATTCAAGAGACCACGCGTCATAAATATGTGGCGTTTAGCTCCGAGCCGCGCAATATCGGGCGATGACGTCGGCAGTAATGTGCCTTATTCACAGTATCCGGCTTGGGATGACTACAGCCCGATTTCTTCAGAAATGAAATTTCGCGGCGTCGCACAGGTCCATGTGTGTTGACCCACCACGCAAGCGCTCAGCACTCAGTACTGGATATCATCGCTTCGCGGCCCACCTGCGGATGCGTGACGCCAGCGCACACAAGGCGCTCCGTCGCAAAGCGCTCGGCGCCCCTCGTTGACGATGCCGAGGCATCCGGCTTTGTCAGGAAGTTGACGATGTCTATGTACTTATGCCTGTGGGCACCCCAGTCATTCCGCGCAACAAACCGGGAAGCGTTCCGTACGAGCTTATCTCGCAATCCGTAGTCCCGAATTGTCAGAAGTATGGAGTCCGCAAGGCTCGCTTCGTCACCGGCCTTGAAGAACTTCACGATCGAAGCGTCGAAGTAATAGCGATCGACCGCCGTGTCGGCAACGACGATCGGAACGCCCATCGCCATGAGCTCGAGCGTCTTGGTGCTAAAGGCTTCGTTACCGAAGAGGTCGTTTCGCTTGGGGACAACACCGAGGTCGGCGTTCTCCATCAGCCCTGGTATGTCCGACAGCGGCTGGATTCCGTGGAACTTCACGCGGCTTTGCAAACTCAATTCAGCAGTCAGCTGCTTAAGGGCTATTTCCTCCGGGCCGGCTCCATAGATGTGAAATTCTGCTGTGGGCGCGGCATGCTTTATGAGATCGAGAGCCCGAATGGCAATGTCCACTCCTTGGTGGTGGTTCAGAGTACCGGGATAAAGAATAATAAACTTCTCATCTCTCCGGATCCGGCCGCGGCGGCGAAAAAGTGTGCGGTCGGGAAGAGTGAGGATCGCGCTGCACTTTTCTTCGCGCACGGACCGGGAAACGAGCTTCGTGCGCCACAGGTCATTGGCCGCGATAACGTGGTCGGCGAAAGCCGCTGAACGTCGCTCGACGTAACGGAGCAGGCGGCAAACCCAGGATGCTTCGCTTTTTCCGAATTTGCTGGCATAAAGCTCCGGAAGCAGATCGTGGATATCCAAAATGACCCTTGCGCCACGAAGCGAGGGGAGGAAAGCGGTGAACACAAGAAAGTCCGGCACAGAGTGCACGTGAATGAGGTCATAGTGCTTCCTGAGATCGCGGTATGTAACCAAAGCGCCGGCGCAAACGAAGAACGACATGATCTTACGCAGATATGAAACGGGTGACCGCTCTGAGCGCCCGCGAGACAGCAGCGGATGTAGGTTAACGCCTCGAATCGTTTTCCTTCTTTTCTCACCAGGCGCTGACAACGCAAAGACGTCCACCGTATGCCCAAGCGCCGCCAAAGTTTCCGCGTAGCACATTAGGCGCGTGTCGTAGTGATAGGGAGCGTAGGCTACCATGCAGACATTCATAGGGTGCCCCGTGCGGGACGCGGGTCCGGTGGCTGCAAGCCTCATGAGGGTTAGTGCACCGGCTCTGTTGATTAGCGAAAGCGGAGTGGGATCATGCCTGGTGAGGGCTGGCCACGCCTTCTCGCTTCTCCAACGTGTAGGTCACGTGCTGACCGCTCAATGAGGCGTACGCCACCCGCGCTCTCTGGCTGCCCGGACCCTCCACGCGCCACTGACCGCCTTCGGGCACAAGCGTCATTTGACTCCGCTCCTTCCACCAGTTCGCTGCGTCCCGCGGCAGGGGAGACCAGATGTTTTCTTGTCGGCGCAGGCGGACCAGATAGGCGAGCAACTCCTTGTAAGTTTCCTGGGCTCGCCGCTCAATGATATAGTCCGGGTGAACGATGATGCTAATGAGGCCATGATTCTGTTTGATCAGGGCCACTTGCCGCTTCCAGAGGTCAAGCGAGTAGTCGCCGAGAATGTGGAAGAGAGTGTAGTCCTGAGTGCAAGTTAGCGGAAGCTCGACAACCTTGCCGATGAAAAAAGGCATGACGGTGCAGCAGCCCCCCCGCTGGGGATCGAGATGAGCAACATTGGGAAGAGACATGTCATAGGAAAACTCGAAGGCATCGTACCAATCCGCGTTGCGGTACAGACTACCTGACCGAAACCCCTGCGCGCCGAACTCGCGAGCGTACGTGTTGATCTGTTTTGCGCGCTTCAAAAACTCGGCAGGATCGGCATAAAGACGGCCGTCGTGCTTAAGATCGTGAATATTGATTTCAAAACCTCGACTCTCAATGCGTTGCAAAAAGGCCTTTGAGACTGCGTACCGGTCTTCCGGGATCACTTGGAATGCGCTGCAAATCCCGAAGGACTCGTTCAGGTCCATCAAGTGCGAGCAAAAATCCCGGCCGGCCAAACTTTCGACGTCGTGTGTCATCAGGAGGCAGGCCGAATGTCCGTCGGGCCAAAACCATATGAAGGGAACCCGGTCGACGTTTTGCGCCCGCAGGCGCAAAGCGAGCAGCTTTTGATGCATTCGCTCTATGGTGGTATCGACCGGCCAGCTGGGAAAGCCGATTGTTTTCCAATCTCGCAGTCGTATCCTCTGGATATGTCGACGTGCGGCGACCCTCAGCAACGGCCGGAGGATATAGTAGGCCCTTCGCAAAATATCATCGGGAAGATGGCCCTCCGCCCGAAAGTGTGTCGTGTACCGCTCGCGCCGCAGGTTTTCGATCACTTCGACAGGGTCGAAAGGCAGCCTGATGGCGTGTGGCTCCTTGGTCAGTTGTTCGAGGACGTTATCGAGGTTGCCCCTGGCGCTGCTGCTGGGTTGACCCGTCGAGAGTCTCCCATAGCCGATTGTGTCGAGCCCAAATCGAAAATAGCCCGGCTTTCCCGTCACACAATCGCTGGGCAGAAGGCGCATGGAGTTCGGCGGGCAGCGGTAATAATCTGCAAGCACGTCGCCTGATGGCCTTAGACCTGGCGCGTCTTGGGTGGGACAATCTACTGCCTGAAGGCTGTTCATGGAAATCGTAGGGCCGGATCCGACGGATCAACTTAATCGTCGACGTGTTTAGGGCCACGTTCAGCTTGGTGACCTCGAATGTCCGAAATCAGCCCTGAGATTAGCAGTGGATGGTGACCACGCTCGAGTCGAGGCTCGTCGGGCGGCCTCGGCCCAGGTCTCGTACACCGTGAAAGGACGCCAATGGCGATAGGTTCAGGAGAGCTGCCGCTTAGGTTCTCCCCACTCTCGTTATGTTAGGTGAAGATACGGCTCAGTAGGGCGATTTCGGGCACCAAGAAACCGCCACTTGGGACGCTCTCGCATGCTACGTTCAATCAAGAACTTAGAAAATATCGTTGCTCGCAACCAGCGCCTAGAGGTATTCTGGCCGTCCTGCCGGGGCCAGCGGCAGACTACGTATCGACAAACGCCCTTCAGCCGGGGGGCCGCCGTTACTCCGGAGGTATCATGAAGCCTAAACGATGGTTTTTGTGTCTCTTCGTCTTGCCGATTTGCCTTTCTCATCGTTCCTATGTTCAGCAGTGGTCCGGAATCATTGACTCCAGCCGGGCCATCAACTGGACGAATGCCGGCATACCAGGTGGCATCCCCAACCGCGCTGCACAGTGCGGGGCGACCATTGCCGCTTACGGCAGCGCAACTGCTCCGGCCTCCGCTGCCACGATCAACAGTGCGATATCGGCATGTTCAAGCGGAGAATTTGTCTCCCTTGGGGCAGGAACGTTTTACCTGAACACCTCGATAAACTGGTGGGCCTCTTCTCTCGTGAACGGAGTGACCCTGCGTGGCCAAGGGGCCAACTCGACATTCCTGGTATTCTATGGCGCTTCGGGCTGTGCGCTAAACAGCGACTTGTGCATGGACGGCGGCAATACCAGTGCTAGCAGTCCGACAAATGTGTGCAACTGGACATCCGGATACTCTCCTGGAACGACCACGGTGACATTAGCGAACTGCGGCATGACGCCGCCAGGCGTTGGTAGTCTCTCGAACCTGAAGGTTGGCAGCATATTGATTCTTGACCAGCTTGACGAGACGAACGACACAGGGAACATCTGGAACTGTTCGACAAACAACGTCTGCGCCAACTCTGGCCAAGGGGGTTTTGCCCGCAGCGACGGCACCTGCAACGGAACGACCTGCAACAGGTCGCAGGAGCAGGCCGTGACGGTCACTGCGATCAACGGAAGTCAGGTCTCGATTTCGCCGGGCCTTTACATGCCGAACTGGGGGTCGTCCCAATTGCCTCAGGCCTGGTATGCCAACACCATCGTGAACCAAGACGGAGTCGAAAATCTTTCCATTGATGGCTCGAACGCTCGAGGCGCGCACACCATTGAACTCTTTAACTGCTACCAATGCTGGGTGAAGAGCGTGCGAGCGCTTTACGCCAGCAGAAGCCAGGTAATCCTGCAGGATGATTTCGGCGCGGTAGTCCGTGATAGCTATTTTTACCAAAGCCAGTCACATTCCGCTGTGAGTTACGGGGTCGAGGTTGATGACACTTCGAACAGCCTCGTCGAGAACAACATCTGCCAACAGGTTACGGATAGCTGCCCCAACACCGACGGAGGATCGACGGGAAACGTGTTCGATTACAATTTTGCCATCGATAGTGTGTATACTTCGCCTGGCTGGTTTCAGGCGAGTTTCTACGATCACGCGGCCGGGAATCCGCTTAACCTGTGGGAAGGCGACATCGGGACTGGTGTTACCGCTGATGACATCCACGGAACTCACACTTTCCTGACATATTTCCGAGATTATCTTCCTGGGCAGCAAGCCGGTGGCTGCGACGGTTCGCCATGCAACATGCAGACTATTCCGTTTGATCTCTATGCCGGAGCTCGATATTTTAACCTCATCGGCAATGTGCTGGGCCAACCCGGGTATCACACTGCCTATCAATGCATAGCTAATTCGACGGCGCCATGTTTGCCCAATGGGTCGACTACGATCTTCGTACTGGGGTACAGCGGAAATGGGGGCGAGGTGTCGACTGGCTACAGTTATTGTACGTCTCCATCCTGTACTTCTACAAGCTATTATGATCCGCAAGTGGGCTCTTATCTTTTCCGCTGGGGCAATTGGGACGTGGTCACAAATGCTGTGCGTTGGTGCGGTAACTCTTCTGATCCTGGCTGGACCACGATCTGCGGTAGCAAGTCGGAAGTTCCTACAGGACTGGCCCAGTATGCGAATGCCGTGCCGGGCAGCACGACGCTCCCGGCCTCGTTTTATTACTCGTCGAAACCTCCCTGGTGGACAAGCGCCCCATGGCCGTTGATCGGGCCCGACGTCTCCGGTGGCAATGTGGGAATCTGCTCAGGAGGCACCTATGCCGGATCAGCCGCAACCTCTTCATCACAATGCACGGGCGGCACGCTAGGTGCGGCCTTCAACGGAGAAGTCAACGCTAATCCGGCGATGACCTGCTTCCTAAACGTCATGGGTGGGCCTCCGGACGGCAGTGGGGGCGTGCTGAGCTTCGATGCCAGCACCTGCTACCCTTCGGTGGCGGCGCCGGGGCCTGCGACGAATCTCGCTGCAATAGCCCACTGATGTCGGTGCATGGCTGGCCGCCGGCTGCTTCTTTTGTTATATAGGGAATTCGCTTTCCAGGCGCCGGTTCTCGATCTGGGAGATGGCTCGATCGCAGAATCTTGTTGCCCGGGATCGAATCTGCGGAAGCAACGATTGCGCGCGCCGGGCCAGCGGCCAGCCGAAAATCGACTTGATCCACGCGTACTTCCAGGAAAGGCGCGGGACTTCAAGCCGGCCGCCGAGCTGCCGCGCGAGTTCGCAAGCTTCGGCAAAAATATCAAGTCTTTCAGGATAGAAGAATACCATCCAGGTCTGCAGATAGGTCACGCAAGCGGCGCGGGCTCTCGCGCTATCGTCGACGGACAACAGATAGTGGACGTGCAGCTTCATGGAGAGCCATTGGGCCTCGCGCTTGAGCTCGGATCGTCCGACGTAGCTTAGGCTGCCTGTGCCGGCCATCCGATAGTAGACTTTGCCTTCCGGCACAAAGCGGGTACCGCAGCTCGCGAGAAGTACGCGGCTGAAGTACTCGCCGTCGTCGTCGCCCAGCAGACGCGTGTCCCATGAGCCGGCGGCCTCCGCCAGTTCGCGGCTTACAAGCCAAGTCGCAGTCTGCATGTAAATATTCTCTTCCATCTGCCGCATCAACCATTCCGCGGGCGGAAGATCGCGCCAAAGCGATGTGGGGAGAAATCGCGCCCGTTGATACCTGTACATGAATCGTCCCCAGGCAGAGGACACAAGGATACGCTTGTCCGGGCGCTCACCCAACACTTCCATCTGCCTGGAAATCTTGTCAGGCGCGAGAAGATCATCCGCGTCGAGCCACTGAATATACTCGCCGCTGCTCAGCGAAAGGGCTTCGTTGCGCGCGGCGGCCGCGCCCTGGTTCGGCTGTGCGGCCACGGTAACCCCCCGAGACTCGAATTGTTGGAGGATCGCTGGGGTAGAGTCCGACGAGCCATCATCAACGACGATGATTTCCTTGTGCGGCCAGGTCTGGGCAAGCGCAGACCGCAGGGTATCCGCGATCCATTCCTGTGCATTGAACGCCGGGATAAGAATTGAAACCAATGGCTTCATGATGAAACTCTCTGCGCGCGCCGGTTGTGCGCTCGCCGGTCATGACCAAGGCCTAAGACGGACCGCATCCAGCAGAATCGCCTCGCGGCTTTTCACCGGCTCCGTGGCGCAACTTGCGCCGGAACTTGTCGGCCTTGCGCAGCAGTAGGTTGAGCGCGATGGCGGGATAGCCCTCGCCAAGGGCTCGCAGCCGGCCCAACTCGCGGAGAGCCGATCCGATCCTCATCTGGTGGAGCTTGCATTCGGCGGAACTGTACCGGAGCAGTCGTAACATGTCCCGAACTGGCTGCTCGTACTTTGTTCCCGCCACCTCTGGCATCGCCAGCCAATTGCCGTATAGCCGATCCAGGCAGTCGTACTTTCGATCATCCCTGGCGAGGTATAGGTCACAGAGTCCCACGGTCCGCGAAGGAGTCCTGTCAATTTGTACGAGGGGCTCCGCCACGAAGCAGAAGCTCGTTCGAAAACTAAGCCGGAAGAATACGTCTGTATCTTCACCGATCGTCAGTCCCTCGTCAAAGCCCCCGATGCTGGTGAGAAGTTGGCGTTGAACCAACACGCTCGGCGTGTAAAATGGCTCATTCGAAGCGAAGATGCAAGCCGCCGGCTCAGCCAGTCGCGCATACCTCGGCGCCTCTGCGAGCCCGACTTCGCGGAAGATCGAGGATCGTCTTTCCGGGTTTCCGTCGTACACGCAGTCGGTAAAGCAAAATCCCAGGTCGGGCCCGAGAGCTGCCAGAGCTTGCTGTTGGCGGTCTATTTTGGTCGGCAGCCACGCGTCGTCGCTGTCCAGGAAGGCAATCCACGCTCCGCGCGCTTCACGGATGCCGCGGTTCCGTGCGGCAGCGGCACCGGCGTTCGCCTGCCTGAGGAGCCTGACGCGTGATCCATAACGCGCGCTGATCGCCGCGCAGGTATCGTCGGTGGAGCCATCATCCACGACAATGATCTCGTCCAAAGGCACGGTCTGTGCGAGTACGCTGTCGATCGCCCGCATCGCCAGGACCCGACGATTGAAGGTTGGGATTATCGTGGAGATCGTCACCTCAGGGCCACCGGTTGATTTGTGGTAAGCAAGGAAACGCAAGCGGGGGCGGCTTGGCTGTTGCGCCGGTCGTGCCAGTCTTGACCTTCTGAGCAGGCGCAAGCGTCGAAAGCCCATCGGTGTCTGTCAGTTTTCTGTCGTTCGGCCCTCATGGCGAGACTGCAGCCGTGCTGGCCCCTTTCACATCAGGCTTGAGGCTATCGAGGCGAACGGAATGTAGAGCAATTGCGGAGACCCCGCCTGCCATCTGCCAAATAGTCCTGACAATGTCGCGCCTGACTGCGAGTGCGGTCAGGCCATAGACGGCCGCGCCTGTTGCAACGCAGATGAATAAGGTCTCCACCGGCGAAAGAGCTTTGATCAGCACCGCGCGCATGAGAGCGACCACAACCCCCATCAACACTGTGGAAGATACAGGGAATAGATACGTCTTCAGGAGTGCCGCCGGGCGAGCATCTAAGACTTGCACTGATATCACGGTGACTTGCAACAAACCGACAAGCACCAAGGTCACACCCACGGAAAGCGCGACCGCTTTGGGATTCCACCTCAATGCAACCAAGCATCCAGCCAGCGTCAGGGATGCGAGCACAATTTCCATGACCAGGGACAATCCGGTACGACCCTTGGCAAGCATTGTCGGGTTCACGAAGGCGAGCAGCACTCGCACGCATGAATACGCGGCGAGGATCTGCAAGAGCGGAACCGCGGAGGTCCACTTCGATCCAAAAAGGAATCGAACGAGCTCAGGCGCCACCACGATGATGCCGCCCAATGCGGGAAGTCCAACGAAGGCAGACAGCTCGCAGAATCTGTGAACCGCCCGTTCCAGTTTGAGCGGGTCAGACTGGAGTTTAGAAAAGGCCGGAAAGGCGACTGACTGAAGCGGGCCGATAATCCCGTCGTGCAGCAAAGTGCTCACCCGACTAGCCAGAGCGTAAGGGCCGAGGCCCGAGGATCCGAATCCATATCCCACCACGCTTTGATCGGACTTCTGCGCAAAAAACCACAAGATGCCTGCCCCCATGGTGTTCAGCGAAAATCCGTACAGATCGCGGAGATGCCGCTTAGAGATCCGGAGGCCAGGCCGCCAGGGGACAGCCACCCACAGACATGCGCAACCAATAACACCGCCCACGAGCTGTTGTCCGACAAGGCTCCAAACGCCGCAGCCAAAGAATGCCATAGCAAGGCCAACAGCTCCGCCCACGCCTGTTGCGATCAGAGAGCGAATCGCGAGGGAACGGAACTCAAATTCGCGCGTCAGGATGGCGTTCGGCGTCGAGCCGAGCGCGCCGAGAGGAAAGGATAACGACAGCCAACCGATGACCGCGCTCAGCTTGGGTTCCCTAAAGATGTGGGCGATCGTGCTCGCGAGAAGAATGCTGAGCCCACAAAAGAAAACCGCTGAGGCCGTGGAGATCCAGAACGCAGAATCCAAGTGCTCCCGCTCGAGATCGCGCCGCTGGATTATGGCAGTCCCGAAATCCTGGTTCACAAGAAGCTGGACGAAAGCAAGATACACTCCGGCTATGGCCACCAACCCAAATACCTTTGGGCTCAGAAGCCGGGCTAAGCCGGTGAAGATACAAAAGGTCAGGATCTGGCATCCCCATTGGGCGATCCCCTGCCAGGCAACTCCTCGAGCTACGCTCTGTTTCGATCCGTGATCCATGCGCTTGAGAAAGTTCGGCGGGCCATCACTTGCGACAGCCACAGGCGAAGCCCCAAGAAGCGGCTGGCGGCCTATGGAATTGGAGTCTTCCAAACACTCCTCTTCAATCGAAGCTTGCGGCGGAACGACGAGGCTTAATTATTGATCCCAAAACGGTCGAGGACAGGTAGATCGCTTGTCCACCCATCAGCGGGCTCATGCAGGGGTTCCGCCGCCCGCTCGACAGCAGTGTCGGCGATCACGCTGGCGGCGACAATCGCAAGCAGGAGGGCGATCCAGACGGGGTCCAGATTCCTGAAGCCCGCTTCCGTGATGCTATAAACTGCGGAGGCGGCGATAAGGGCCAGCGCCAGGCCGCCGAGGCCAGGATCGCGCCGGAAAGCGGCCACGGCGCGCCGGTAGCCGCCGATCAAAATCGTCGAAATCAAGATCAAGCCCAGCCAACCCAGATTGAGATAAACCTCGATGTAACCGTTATGTGCCTCGTTGACGTGCATGTACCGGGATAGATTGCTATACACCTGCGTTAACCACGGCCCAATCCAGAAACTCTCGTATCCGGCGCCAATAAGCCTGTTCGGACATGCCGGAATCACGGCCGCCCAAATCTCGGTGCGCCCGGTAAAGTCCGTTTCGCGGCCGAGCGCATGCACAACAGTTGCGTCACCGCCGAAGAGCATGGTAAGGACTCCGACAAGCATGATCGACAAAACCAGAGCGTGCACGGCGCCGGGGCGACACCTGATGACGGGTAGGCCCGAGGCCAGCATCAGCAGGCTGCCCAAGGCAAAGCAGGCCAGCGACGTGGACGAATGTGCCATCGACAAGACAATTAAACCGAAACCGAGAAAGACCGACCAAGCCAAAAGGTGTCTGCGTCGCGCCGGCTCATCTTTCGCGGCCAGCACCGTCTTGACACCCCATAGGGCTCCCAGAGACAGCACCAACGCGACAACGCCGAGCGTATTTTTGTTCGTGGTGACGCCGGTATTCATAGGATCGCCGCTAGGGTCATAGCCGCGGCCAAGCGCGGGGTAATACTTGATGTAGAGCACGGAGAGCGGAAGCAGAAGAAAGCCGACGCGGGAAAAAAGCCTTCGAAGCGCCTCGAGCGGCTCCGGATCGGTGACTACGACAAGGACCATCACCAAGTCGCCGATCGCCTTAATCCAGCGCTTGAAGGCCACATCGGGAAAAGGGGACCAAAGCGTGCTCAACAGGCAATAGGAGAAGTAAAGTAGTAGGGGCCAGCTTGCCTTGAGTAGAGCTTTCGTACGATTGCTCCGGCCCATAAGGGCGATGACTCCTGCGGCCAGCAGAACCATAAAGACAAAGCGGTCAACAGGACTCCCATCGAGCTGGGTATCGACGCCAGCCGGAGGTGCGATCCCGAGCCAACCGGTAACGGTTCGCGACGAAACGATCCCAAGCCAGATAACCGGCAGCCAGAGGGCTTTGGACATCCGAACGGACTTGTCACGATCGAGCCAGTAGAGACCGGCGATCCCAACAGCGAAGATGAGCGTGGCAATCTGCGCGGGCATTGACTGCGGAGGTGCGGGCGGCGCGACGGGCTGTTTGTTGCGCGCTCACGCCGGACCAGGAGGGAGTGTGTGACAGTATCGAGCACTTTGGCCCTCCTATACCTGCCTTCATTCCATGACGTAGTGCTCTTTGATGGGGTGGATCCGAAGAAGCGCCAGTAGTTTGCCAAGGTGATTGCAAAGGCGGATCATAACCGTCATAAACCGATGCTGGCCAGAGGCCAGCGCGAACGGGAGTACAGCAAAATAAGCTGGCACGGCAATGATGGAGAGCATCACCGCGCGGGCGCCAAAGCCCGGCTGCATCAGCGTGACAGAGCCTCGCTGCAGCGCCCTCCTCAGCATGTACTTTCGCCGCCAGCGTGACGGAGGCACGACTTCATAAACGACGGCGTCGCTCGACCAGACAAACGAGCGCCCCTTCTCGATCACCCTCATGAAAAAGTCCTTGTCTTCGCCGCCTCGAAATTGCGGGCGGAAGGGCTGCTCACCGTTCTGCACTAGCGTCATCTTCACCAGCGCGTTACTGGTCCGGCCGTCGTGCGGTTTGAGGCGTTCGCCGGTCGCGTGGACGGGCCGCTCAAAAAAGTCGCCCTTGAGGATCCATTCCGGCGGTCTCGCGTCAAAGTGGCGCTTCACCGGCCCGAGCACGCCATCCACCCCATAGGTCTTGCAGACATTCAGCAGGGTGAGCAACCAGTACTTGTCGGGGAACTCATCGTCGTCAATGAACGCAACGTAATCCCCTTCGGCGTCCTCGACGCTCCTGTTGCGCGCCAGCGAAATGTTCTGGTGCGGCTCGACATCGTACCTGACGGGAACCGGGGCCGTGGCGGAGAACGCGGACACAGCAGCCTCTGCAGACCTCCGATGATCGTTATCAACGACCACGATTGAATACGTAAAAAGTCCGTCCGTCTCTTGCGCTTTAAGCGCTTCAAGCAATCGAGCTAGGAGGTGTGGCCTCTTATAAGCGCAAATACAGACGCAAATGTGCTCCACGCCAGTGCTGCCCGCCGGCTCCTTTTTTCGCACCGGATCGTTCATAGATTCTTGAGGCCGTGAGAACTACATGCGGTTGCTGTAGCGCCGGTGCCCTTACCGGCGGTTTTCGGCGCCAGGGGTAGCACGGCCACACCGACTCTTTCCATTCACCGCAAGTCTCAACTCAATTCGGGTCGACGAAGAGGCGGTGGAAAAGCTCCAGCGTCAGCACTTTGTTGATCTCAACGGTAAAGTTCCGATTCCCTTTGAGATGGCCACGAACGATGGACTCGACACCCGCCGGTCTTAGATAGGGCCGGGCAAGAGTCCGCGGGTCGAGCAACATCTGGCGGACATACTCGGAAAGAGCATCGCGATACCAGAAGCGAAAATGGGCAAACTTGTGTCTGCCGAGAAATAGCCTTTCGAGATGCAGTGGGGCAAACAAATGATCGACTCGGGCCGCCCACTGGGGCATGCCGTAATCGTACGCATATTCAGCTCTGAAGGTGAACTCGTGGACGTGGCGTGCCACCGTCGCGTTGACCCCCGCCGGCGGGCCGAGACCGCGATCCGTTAGGATTTCGCTGAGCGTTGCGTCTCCGTCTGCCACGAGCCGCAGGCAATGATCGATGTTCGCAGTGTCCCTCCTTGAAAACGCCGGAGCCGGCGCGCGAAAGGCTGCGGCCACAAAGTCGTTGTCAAGGTATGGAGTGCGCACCGAGAGCTGCGTTTGCTCGAGTGACAGCAGGCCGTGGTGGTGCCAGGGCGCCTGGCGGAATGCCGCAAAGGAGACCGGATGGCCCTTAACCAGGGAAGCATAGGTAGAGCCCGCCGCATCGATGTGGCGGCAGCACTCCTGGGAGAACACTCCGTGGAAGCCGCGCGCGGGCTTAAAGGCCGGCGCCCACCGCAAAACCTCACTGCCGTAGTTTCCGGTCACCCTCACGGGAGCGATCTGGCGGGCTCTCTCGTTGACGTAGAGATCGGCCGCACGGTCCACAGTCACACAGCCGTCGCTTAGGCACACTGCCCTCTCGGCATAGTGCGGAAACCGCGACAAAAACTCCGTTCCTACCGGGATCACTTCGTGGCGCTGTCCACACGCGCGAGCGACCTCCCGCGCCACCACCACATCGCGACTGTCCCTGAAGGGACCGCCGAACGTATAACACGGCAACGAGCCAGGATCAGCCTTTTGCCATGCCATGATCATCCGCGTGTCGAGTCCACCGGTAAGCGACATGCCGACAGGCCTGCTGCCGTTAAAATAACGGGGCAAATTCCGTGCGAAAGAATTCCGAAGCTCCCCATAAAACGCCTCGGGGCCCAAGCGCGACTGTTGTTCCCACTCTTTCGGCTGAAAGTACGCTTTCCTCAGCTCAATCGAGCCGTTGCGAAACACCCACGCCGAGGCGGCCGGCAGCACGCGCATGCCGTCGAAGAGTGTGCGATTCTCGAGCACACATCCGCAGGCGATGAATTCTCCCAGAGCTTGGGGGTCGGTGCCTCGGACTTCCGGGCGCACTCGCACAATTGCCTTGGCCTCCGCGGCAAAATAAAAGGCCTCCTTCGACTCGTGATAGTAAATGCGGTGCATCCCATAGCGGTCGTTAAACAGAAGGGCCGCTCCGCGAGCCCGGTCCGCGAGCAGCCCGTGGAACATGCCGTTCAACTTCGCCGGAAACGAGCGATCGTCCTCGTAGAGATGAATGAGGTACGACGGCCCCGGGCGTGCCACGGAATGGCCACGCCGCTTCAGTCCTCGTATTGCTTCCGGGTCGGGGTATTCCTCTCCGGAAAATATCAGCGTCGCGTCCCCCGTTTCGTTGTGAAGCGGCATTCCGCCGGAGAAAGAACCCTCGATCGCTGCCCAACCGACATACACTCCCAGGGCTTTGTCCGACCACGTACCCACTTCATAAAAAGGCTCGTGTCGAATCGCCTCAACCATGCGTTGCAGTTCGCGCTCCGCCCGCTCGGGCAGCATCTTGGTAATCAAGCCGACGATTCCTGGCATACTGGCTTCGCTCAACCCGTGCTCGGAGTGATTCGAGCCGGCTATGTGTCGTTCGACAGCTGTGTGCTGGAGCCGGCGGGAGGAGTCGAACACCCCATCTGCCGATTACTTTTCGGCTGCTCTACCATTGAACTACACCGGCTTAAAAGATTGACGAGCCTGTACGCCCTGGCCCGTGCGCTCACAAAGGCGTTGATGGCGGGCCCCGGCAGAAGTCCGTGAAGGCCTCGATGGAAGCGTGCATTGAGGCAGAGGGACCCCCACCGCGTTACAGGCACGAAGTATCGGGGAACCAGCATCTCGTCGAACCCATTCCGGCCTTTGAACTCACGTAATGAGCTTTCACGCTTGTTTCCATAGTTGAACTTGCCATAGGTTAGAAGCGCGATTCGTTTGGCTTCACAAAGCTCGACCGTTTTCGCCAATAGGGCATTCGCTGGCCTTTTGTCAGCGTGCGAGGCCTTCGTCAATAGCTGCAGTATTGAGGCAACGCCGCCCCTGTAGACGAGCTTGAGAAATCCGATCAGCTCGTCGCCGAAATACGTGCAAACGAAGTCACTTCGATCGAGAAAAGACGACTGATCCTTCTTCACCTGGTCAAACGTCTTCCCGTAGTGGCTGAAGCGGATGTTTTGCCGGACCGGAGAGTCGTCATTTACTTCTACGATTCCAGCAACCAGGCGGTCATCGAGATTCCGCACTTGGGCTACCACTCCACGCTTCTGCGACCTTCTGACGTTTTTGCGGCTCTCCTGCGGGAGGTTTTGCCACCATGCCGTGAAGCTGGGAACCTGCGCGACAGCCACGCTGTCCCACTCCAGTGGATAGTCAAACTTGGGACGTGTCCCCGGCACCTTTTGCGAAAATGCCAAAAGATCGGCATGCAAGCCACCCGGCCCCTGACTTCTCAATTCACGGACGCACAACTCCGGGGCCTCAAGCTCCGTGGCCAGCCATTGCTCCTCATGCAAAACAGCCGTCTTAACAACGCTTCCCTGCACAATCAGGATGTTTCCGCCTACGCGCAGGGCGGGTACGCTGCTCCACCGGCCCTTGACACTGATCTCGACCGTCTCCATGGTTGTGTTCGTCTTACTAAGGCCAGACATGGCTGATGGCGCGACTAAACCTTTCCTTGAAAATGCACCGGGCGTGTTACCATTCATCATTGGCCCAGGGTCAACAATCGTGGGCGAAAGACGACCACGGTGGGCCCGAGGGCGCCGTACTGACTTCTCTCTACAATTTCGAATGCCTTCTCGACCACTCGAACTGTTGCTCTGGCCCTTCGGTTATGTTTAACGCCGCTCGCGGAGCACGCAAACATTCTCACAATGAACACGCCGCCCTCGTTGAGGTGCTTTGAGTATCGGTCCAGCATCCTCTCAACCTTGCGCACCGGGACGTGATACATGGCTTCCCGAAACAAGATCACGTCATACTGCCCGTTCGGCACGTAGCTTAGAAAATCGCCCTGCTCAAAGCGGTTTGCTTGAGTCCGGCCGCTGGCGTGGGTCCGGTCACGTGCTTTCTGAAGAGCTTGGTCGGATATGTCGACGCCCACGTATGTGCGGTATGAGGTCGCGGCCAACTCGTTCGCGGTGTTTCCGGGGCCGCAGCCGAGGTCCAGGATGTCTCCTTTGCGGGCGTACTTTTCGAGGTGAAGATATACGCAGTCCCCGGCCGTCTCGTCGATGAAGTTCCACTTGCCCGAGGAGAACTCCCGATCCCAAAGCGCCTTCTTGATCCGTGACGGGCCATGCCGCTTAAGAAGGCCAAGGGTGAAGTCGAAACCTCTTTGTGCTACAGACATCCCATCATCTCCCTGGCGAGGCCGTGCCGCCGACGCGGGGACCCCTGGTGACAAGGTCCAAAAGCCTCCGCATCTGCTCGTTTCTCCTGAAGCGAACGATTTCCGGAGATACCTGTTTGTCAACGCCCGCGACCATCGGCCACGCGAAACCAGCCAGGCGCAGGATACCGCCGAGCAGAACCGGCCGCTTTGTCGTCTGGTAAATGCAGCGCAGGAACTCCCACAGCGGGTGGCTTCCAAGCAGATAATCGGCTCGACCCCCTCGAAACGGGACGAGCATAGGACTTTGGGTGGCTGTGCTCATCTGCCGGTGGTGAGTGTAAGTCTTTTCAAGAAACGTTCTCGTCTGCCAGCCTTTCATCCGGGCCGCAATGACGGCAATCAGGTCGATCCCGCCAATCTTTCTTGGTATATATCCGCCGATCTCTTCGAAGCACTCACGCCTGAACAACTGGCATTGCCCGGATACATGCTCGATGCTTGTGAAGCGATAATCGTACTGGAACGATCCTTCGCGGAAGGGTGTTCCCGCGACACCTAGAGCAGGGTTCTCTGAAAACTTGGCTAGCAGAAACTCAAAGTATCCCGGGTCAAATGAGACGTCGCCGTCAAGGTTGCCAATGATCTCGTATTGCAAACCGCGCACTCTGTCGTAACCCGCCTTGAAGGCAAGCACTTTCCCGGCAAAGTGACGCTCCGCACGATTTGGCATCCGGATCAATTCGATCCAGGGGTGAACGGCCGAGTAGCGATCCACCACTTCGTGCGTGCCGTCGGTCGAGCCATCGCTGACGATGACCCATTTGAGGGGCCGGACCGTCTGCGCCGCGACCGACTTTAGGGTCAGTTCAATGAACTTGGCCTCGTTGCGCGCTGGCGTAATGAGAACGTAGCTCGGGACCGTCAGCACGTCGTTGCCTCCATCAAAGCCACCGGGGACCGTTGCCGTAAAGGGGTGCCGTGGCACAGCAAGAGCTGCGACATTGCCAGAAGCATCCAGGCCTGAGACCACCTCATATATGAAATTCGGACCGTACAAAAGCGAAGGACACGATAATAGAAGTACCCGTGATCGTCCCACAGGTGAGTCATTGCCCAATGCCATACTGCATGTGCGAGGGGAACCGCCGTCGAGTCGAGATCTTCGAACGCCAGCAACGTAATGATGGTCTGCGCAACACAGTGAATGTCGATGGGGTAGGTGCGGTCGTGGTAGTATCTTGGCGCTCCGTCCTCTCGGACGAAGTGAGCGCGGTAAAAGGAATAGCCTCGCCGAACGCACGAATCGAACTCGGCTGTCTGCGCATAAAGGGAAAGGGTGCGCAGCGCACAGAGGTTATAGCCCGTGTGGAAATTGTCGATCCAGGCTTGTGACGGCGACTCGCCATATTCCCATGAGCCATCGAAGCGTTGCTGGGCGGCGGAATAGCGAGCAGCCGCGAGGGTTGGTCCGAGAAACCTCGCTTGGCCGGTGTGGTGATGAACTCTGCTGAGCAGTGCGGCCGCAATGAAATTCGCGTTGTGGATTCGAGATTGAACCGAAGAAATGGGATAACTGAAACCGGCGACTGCTTCGTCGCTCGTCCAGTAGAGGGCGTCGAGGATGTATTCGGCTGCGCTGACGGCCATCGTGAGGCATTCTGACCCATGCCCGTCCTCGTAGGCATCCAAGAGCGCGCTCGCCGCAAACGCGGTGCAGATGAGGTTGGGCTGACCCGCCGGCACAATAACGGTGCGCGTTTGCCAGGGGAAACTGTACCCCCAACAGTAGTAGGAAAGGCCGGGCGACCGCAGGGCGGCAAGGCGGTCGATCATAAGCCGTATGAAGGTTCGGTGCTGAGTGAAGCCGGCCCGCGAGAGATTGATAAATGAGGTTAGAAACAGGCCTATCGCCTTCGGATTCTGGGTCTTCGGAACGAGCAGGGGGCGGCGAAGACTCACGGGACTCCGTTTCAAGGCCTGCGTGAGCGCTAGCCGGGGAAGGCTCGAATTCAACAGGGGGAAAGCGGCGACGATGCGGCTGTTGAGGGCATCATACGGGTCATGACCTGCCCAGTTGGCCGCCTCGCAGTAAGCGATGAGCTTCGCGACAGCCGTTTGGATATCGCTTGCCATTATGGCGCCACCGGGCTGGCGGTCTGCAGAGGTGGATTTGGCGGCTGTCGGACAGGACGGAGCTCAATGGACCGCCGATCCTCGCAGGTACGAAGCAAAACGTCAACGATGCGAATCGCGGCCTTACCATCCCATCCTTCCGGGAGGCAGTGATGACTCGAGGATTTCAACTGCCGACGAATGGCATTTCGAATTCCCTCTTCACTGGTGCCTGCAAGCACGTTGGTCCCCGTCTCCACGGTCACGGGCCTTTCGGTATTGGATCTGACCGTGACACACGGAACTCCAAGACAGGTTGTTTCTTCCTGGATTCCTCCCGAATCCGTTACCACCAGTCTGGCTTCCATCATCAGGCGCAAGAAGTCGAGGTATCCCAAGGGCTCTATCAGGCGGATGAGACCGCGTTGTCCAGCCCGGTCCCAGCCATTGGAGTCTCGGCCCTGAGACCCCCACTCAAATCTGTCCTCCAAGCCGAACTCGCGCACACGATTACGGGTGCGTGGATGTGCGGGGAATATGACCGCACATTCTCGTGCCACCTCATCGAGGCCGTCAAGGATGCTCAACAAGCTGCCACGGTCGTCGACGTTGGCAGGACGATGGATTGTAAGCAACGCATAAGGGGCGACCGGAGAGACAGAACCGTTACCACCGCGTGTCAGACCTAGAACATCGAGGATTCGCGACGCGCGCGCCCGATCCCTGCTGGCCAGGAGTGAGTCAATCATGGTGTTCCCGACGAAATGTATCTTTTCTGCAGGAATTCCCTCCGAGGCAAGATTACGCAGCCCGCTGTCCTCGCTGACAAAAAGCAGGTCGGAAAGGTGGTCGGTCAATATGCGATTGATCTCTTCGGGCATGCTCCGGTCGAAGGATCTAAGTCCTGCCTCAACGTGAGCGATGATGGGCCGGGTTCCCGGGACATCGCTACAAATCTTCGCAGCGGCCAGGCCGCAGGCCAGGGTGGAATTGACGTCACCCACGACCACCAGAACGTCCGGCATTTCACGAAGCAGCGCACTTTCGAATCGCGTCATGATTTCCGCGGTTTGGCTAGCGTGCGAGCCCGAACCGACCGCGAGGTGAATGTCAGGCGCGGGAAGGCTGAGGTCGGCGAAAAACGAGTCGGACATGACCGAGTCGTAGTGCTGACCTGTGTGCACGAGCACAACCTGGATCCCGGCGGATACCGTTGTGCGTGAAGCGGACGCCGGGTCGCGCGTGACGCTATTGTGATAACCTCTGAGAGCTCTTATGAGCGGAGCCGCCTTCATGAAGTTCGGGCGGGCTCCCACGACGATCATCACCTTAATATTCATGGGATCCAACCTGAGCCTTCCGGGAACTGTATCGCCCGTTTCGCACCGGGCTACCCTTTGCGACTGGAGTTACCGCCGTTGCCGTTGTGCCGCCGTCCACAGACGTCAAGAATGTTGTTGATGATCGCGCTGAGAGCTGCTGTGTTACCCGCACAAACCCCAGGCGGTATCTGCCGCCGGCTTAAGAGAATCTTCTGGCGAACATCCCGCTCACTCTCGATGAGCACCAACCGGCCCTGTTCCGCCAAATACCGGTCGACGGCTCCAATCTTGCCTCGGAATATGCTGTAGACAGGTACGCGAAGCGCTGCTGCCTCGCGATTCATCGTGCCTCCGCCGCTGACGACCAGGTCAGAATGCCAGATCAGGTTCAGTCCATCGACAGCGCGCTCTGGGACAACCAGCTTTCGGCTGGAAAAGAGCTCGGGCCATCTCCGGCGGACCTCGATGTGTTGGTTATCGGTTCTGGGAAGCAAGACGACGGTTGTGCCGGGCGCCTCGGCCAGGAAGTCTATGGTGGCATTGAATAGAGTATCGCTCTCGCGGCTGCGGTAATGGGCCTCATCTGCGGGCGGGCGTACGGTTACCAGTACGGTCTCGCTATCGAGGCCAAGCTGCTTTCGGATTGACGGGTCGGGGGTGAAGGTCGGAACGTACACGTCTTCCTTGATTCCCGGATATCTCAGCACCCGCTCTTTACCGAGGTGAAGTGCTGCATCAGGAATGACCTCGGGGACCATCACCCACGTGGACTCTATGAAGAGGCGGTGAGCAAACTCGTAGTCAAAAATCACGAGCGATGGGATCCTTCTCACCGTAGCAGCGATGAGCTGGGAGCGTGAGCCGTGAGACAACGCCAAATGAAATCCTGCGCCGAGTGTCGACGGAAGCAGTTGCAGCGCGCGGACGCACGCGCCATAGATCTTTAGAGCCGTGTGCTTACCATAATGTCGGCCGACACGCTTGTACTTGAGGCCAAAAAGGCTTGCAAGCTGACACACTTGGAACGCCTGCCGGGCCGTCAGCGTTACGGAATGGCCCCGCCGCTCGAGTTCCCCGATGATCGGTACGAAGAAGGGAACGTGCGGAGAGTTGTCGAGATCGATCCAGACGTTCATGGGCGGAAAGCCGCGGCCGCGCGATTCGCCGAGGGCTGGCGGCGGCTCTTCTTAAGCTTGCGCGAGCGGCCCGAGGGCAGGGGCCCCTGATGCTGCCCGCTCGAAGGGGTTTCAGCGAGCCGCAGGACTCTTGCCGGGTTGCCGGCAACGATTGACCCGGCCGGCACGTCGCGCGTGACGACGCTGCCTGCACCCACGAGCGCGCGCTCTCCAATCGTCACTCTGGAAAGAATCGTTGCTCCGGAGCCGATGGATGCTCCGCGGCATACCAGAGTCGACTCCACCTTCCAGTCGGCCTCGGTTTGTAGTGCGCCGGATGAAGAAGTCGCGCGAGGATAGGTGTCATTGATGAAGATCACGCCGTGGCCGATGAAGACATCGTCTTCGATCGTCACACCTTCACATATGAACGCGTGGCTGGAGATCTTGCAATTCTTTCCTACGCGGGCGTTCTTTTGGATTTCGACGAACGCCCCGATTTTCGTTCCATCCCCCACGTCGCACCCATACAGGTTAATGAACTTAGCCAGGCAGACGCCGGTCCCCAGCTTTACGTCTGGCGCGATGCACAGGTAATCGTTCACAGTTGTACCATTCTTCCTCTGTTTTTCAAGGACTGATCAGCCGCCTCCAGCATGCGCACCACGCGTAAGCCGGCGACTCCGTCGTTGATCGGTCTCTTACGGTTCAGGATGCAGTCGACAAAGTGCTCGCACTCGGCTTTCAGCGCCTCGGTCTGATCGACTTTGGGAGCCCACATGTCTCCCGAGCGATAGCTGACCAGGAGGTCATAAACTCCCGACTTCGACGTGATTTGGACGCCCTTGTCGTAGACTTTGATCTTCTCGTCGGCTTCCAGGTCGTTCCAGACGACCATCTTCTTTTCTCCGCCGATCAAGGTCGTCCTGACCTTGACAGGGGAGAGCCAATTAACGTTCACGTGAGCGATTATGTCGTGCCGGTAATAAATGGTGATGTACGCGACGTCCTCGTGGCCGTTCAAGTGACTCTGACCTGTGGCGACGACCGCCTCTGGCTCGTCCTGAATGAGGTAGTCCATGATCGAAAGGTCGTGGGGCGCAAGGTCCCAGACAACGTTGACATCGTGCTGAAACAATCCCAGGTTGACTCGCGTGGAATCGTAATAGTAGAGGTCGCCGAGTGTGTGATTGTCGACGAGCTCCCGGATTTTCCTCACGGCTCCAGTGAATAGGAAGGTGTGGTCCACCATGATCGTGAGACCTCTTCGGTCCGCCAGTTCAATCAACTGTTGGGACTGGTCGGCAGACGAGGTGAACGGTTTTTCGACGAACACGTGCTTTCCGTTTTCCAGGGCAGTCTTGGCGAGCTCAAAATGCGTCCAGACGGGGGTAACAACAGCGACAGCGTCAATTTCCGTAGAACGCAAGACTTCAGAAGGATCGGCGGTCACCGTCACGTCTGGGTAATCGATCTTCGCGCGGCGGAGTGACTCCGGCCTCTGATCGCAAATGGCAGCCAGCCGTGAACTGCTGAGAGAGTGGAAGTTGCGAGCCACACGCGGCCCCCAATATCCGTAACCGATTAATGCCACGCGAATCATAGGCGTTCCTCGAAAACCTCAGGCGCTGCGCTAATAGGCGCCCTCGCCGGAAAGGACGGCCCAGGGAGTCTTGGCAAGAATCTTGACATCCAGCCACAATGACCGGGCGACCGCATACTGCAAGTCGAGCCGCACCATGTCGTCAAACTCCGTCTTGCTGCGCCCGCTGATTTGCCACAACCCGGTGATGCCGGGCTTCGCTTCCAGCACACGACGGCGGTGCCATCGATCGTAGACTTCCACTTCATAGGGGACGGGCGGCCGAGGCCCGACCAGGGACATCTCCCCCTTCAGCACGTTCAGCAGCTGGGGGAGCTCGTCGAGGCTGGTCTTCCGCAGAACTTTTCCCAGCGGAGTGATGCGGGGGTCATTCCTCAGTTTGAAGGGTTCCGCACGATCTGCCGAAGGCACTCGTCCCATAATAAACTGCTTCACGTAGGCCTCGTGAATCTCCGGTCCCGCCCGGAAGTGCATAGATCGGAATTTCAGAAACGTAAACGGAATTCCGTATTGCCCCACCCTCTCCTGCCGAAACAACGCTGGGCCTTTCGAAGTCAGCTTGATCGCGGCGGCAATCAGGGCAAAGACGGGCGAGAATAGAATGATCGCCATCAGGCTGCCGGCAACATCCATAGAGCGCTTCACGGCGCGGGAGAATCGCCCACCCTCGTCAAGGCTGGACAAGTCGGGATAGAGCTTGGAGTCCGCGGCCCAGTTCTGGTCTTGTAGGCCCAATTCCTCTGGGTACAAGTGAAACGACACATGGATATCGTTCGCCATGCGGAGTGTGCACTCGCTGCGCAACGCTGCGTTGACCTTGGAGTGCACGGTGTTGAGCGCGGAATGGATATCGCTTTGCCCTAACTCCGTCAGGATAACTCCGAGGACGGCATCGCCGTCGTACCAGCCAAGGATGTCCGTGTTTCGCGTTGACGAGGAGACAGCCGCTGCCATACTGCGGAGCACACTGTTCCTGTCGTTGCTCCTGAGCGCCCGGTTTCCGTCCAGAAGCATCAGGACGAAGTGCCGCTTGGACCGCTCTGCTCTTTTTCTCTCGAGACACAGCATGGCGGCAAATCCCTTGTCGGAAAGCACCGTGCGGGGCGTTTCGCCACGGGGTCCAGGGAGCTGGTCTATGCGGCTTCCGGCAGGCTTGTGGTTCAAAGGCACAGTGTCCATCGCTGTTGGGCCCCCTTCCGAACCCATCAGAGTGATTGAGTCGCGAGTGTTGTGACGGATGAGGACGGCATGCCGCCTGGCAGTTCGCGCAGTTCGGCGCTTTCCGGGTGGGTTGCCGAAAGGGCGGGTCTGGAGGCTACCGCCCCAGTGGAATTCGCCTGACCTGGTAGAAAATGCCTAAAGTAATCAGGTTACGATTGAAGTCAGCAACGGATGGCAGAAGGCCGCTGCCGTTTTGGCGCATCAAGCTGTAGTTTAGACGCGCGGTGAGCCTATCCCCGATGGGATGCTGAAGCCCGAAACTTATGCTTTGGCTTGGAATGCTGCTTGATCCCAGCCCGAAGTCCAGAACCTTGTTTTGCGCGACGGCCACGTCCCAGGTCACGTCCCAATGTCGTACCAATCGACGCCGAAGACCCACATCCAGCGCCGAGTTTCTGACGTACGCCACTAATCCGCCTCCGTCCGTTACCATCCGGTACGCCGAGACAAACACTGCAGTCTGACCCGCTTGCTTGGAGATCGTTCCGCCTGCCGCCCAACTGAGTTGGTTGGCATTCGACTGTACTAATGAAGACCCAACGCCGGGCAATCCATCCGGACGCGAATATTGAGGTCCAAAGAAAGCGTTGGCCGCAACCGTGGGTCGCAGATGCCACGCTAACGAGGCCAGAATACTCGCGGCGGTGACGCCTGACGGGCTTCCTTGAGGCGAGCTGCCGGAGGAACTGAATCGCTGAAGAAGAGTAAGAGCCCCGAGCGTCACGTGTTCGCTCAGCCGATAGGTGTACTCCCCGCCGGCCGTTTCGCTTTTTGTATTCAGCAATTGCTGTCCAGAGAGCGGCTGTCCGAGAAAGTCGAGCTGTCCATACCCGCCGAAAAAAGAAACGGAAGCGCTTGCGCTGCGCTGATAGGTGACATCAAAGCGCACATCATTGTCGCGTTGCAAAGCCGACGGGACGTAAACCGAGGTGTTCAGCCTGGTAGGGAATCCCAGGTTGTCGACGAAACTGCTGCCCAGCAGCGGTTGATAGAGGCCTGTTTGGCTCATGAACGAATCTCGCAAACGCAGGGCCCAGTGCGAGCTCAGGGCCAACTTCGTATCCACGCTCAGGGCCTGATTTACGCGGTCGTACTGCGTCATTCGCTGATAGAACTGGAAATACGGCTGGTAGTCGACTTCCACCCCGAAGCGTAAGCCTTGATGGAGAACAGAGACGTGGGGACCCAGGGCGAAAAGGCTGTCTCCGACGGCCGCAGGACCCCTGCCGCCGAGCACGTTGCTATCATAGCTTGTCTCACTTCCCGCGCTTAGCAGGAGGACGTTGGAGGGCGCCTCCTGCCCGGCATAACTCAAACTGGCTTGCTGTCCTCCGCCGTAAGGCATGGCGCTACTGTTCGCGCTCCCGACGGAGGCTCCTCCCTGGGCCCGGAGCCCTACAGGAACGACAAGGGCGGCGAGCATGATTACGACCCTGCCAGGCATCAACAGACGCTCACGGTGCGACAACTGTGTCCCCTGGCTGGAGCTGAACGTTCTCGTCCAGCGCCTGGCCCTTGATCACCCGCTTGTAATTGAAGGGGAGAATTTTCTGCGAGCCGTCTGCGCCCCGACGAAGCACGTAAACCTTAGTGATCTTGGCAAAGTCCTGGAAACCGCCCGCCAAGGCAACTGCGTCGAGTACGGTCATAGGTCTCGTCAGGTCGTAGGAACCAGGTTTCGTCACCTTGCCCATAACGTTAAAGGTGCGACTCCTGACTTCCTGGACAACAACGTTGACCTCCGGATTGGTGACATAGCCCTTCAGCTTCTGCGCGATCAGGTCCTGGAGCTGCGCTGCGGTCAGGCCGCTTGCGCGCGTTTCGCCGATCAGGGGCAGGGATATGTTGCCATCAGGACGAACCGGCATGGTCTTGGAGAGCTCGGTGTCTTTCCAGATGTTGATGGCCAGAACATCTGCCGGGCCAATCACGTAGCCCGCTTGACCAGCGACGTCGGCCGCCCGATGCTGGTCCGCTCCTCCGGCAGGCGTGGCAGTATTAGCCTCCTTGGCCGAGCTTGGGGTTGGCGGAGCCTGTGCCCCGGCCGCGCCCGCCAGGGATACGGCCAGAAGAAGCTGGATCGCTACTCCAAGGTATGAGTTCTTGCGTTTCACGCTTGCTATCCCCTCGCTTCTTTGCCTTTGTGTTTTGGTGATCGCAGAGTGAGCGGAGCCAAGTCGCAGCATGAGGGCTCCGAGCAGGAGCGAGATCTAGCAGGCTGCTGAAAAATGACGCTTAGCAAGCAAATTCTCTTTCCCGAAGGCGCTCCGTTGTGTTTTGAGTCTTCTTTCTCGGTAGTTTCTGTGCCCGCTTGGCTCCCGACCGAGCCTTTCAGCGGCCT
>Ga0210398_10000854_pt1 | contig 33317 bp, 30 predicted proteins | sample IncBWC4OmetaG_FD_161047 | JGI IMG/M metagenome (GOLD analysis project Ga0210398, IMG submission 161047) | Forest soil microbial communities from Barre Woods Harvard Forest LTER site, Petersham, Massachusetts, United States - Inc-BW-C-4-O | ecosystem: Environmental > Terrestrial > Soil >... | reverse complement strand
AAGGACTGCAAGCCGCGCGCCATTCGTGCCGCTGCGCAGCCAGGCAAGCCTTGCGGCAAGCGGTTGCCACCTCGTCTCGTGATGGCCATCACCTTCCGCGCGGCGCGCGCCCCTGTAGCTGCACGGTTGGGTACGCCTGCTGCCGCTGGCATGGCTCTTGCTTCAGTGTCCTCAGGTACTCAATGAGGTGTCCCGATGCCGCTGAACCTTGACGCCTATCTCGGCGTCCACCAAGACGCGCTCAAGCTGTATGCGCGCCGCACCTCGGTGCTGGCCAACAACCTGGCCAACGCCGACACGCCCAACTTCAAAGCGCAGGATCTCGACTTCAAGAGCCTGCTGAACGGCGGCGCCAGCGGTTCCCGGCAGCAGCTGTCGATGACCCAGACCCAGGCGGTACACCTGACCTCGGGTACTGAAGTGCCGCTCACGAGCAACAGTGGCCTCAAGTACCGCGTGCCGCTTGCACCATCGCTCGATGGCAACACCGTGGACCCACAGCTGGAACAGGCGGCATTTGCCGACAACACGGTGCGCTATCAGGCCGCCCTCACCTTCCTCTCAGACAAGTTCAAGGGCCTGATGACGGCCATCACTGGCCAATAGTCAGCGCGCAACACACGCACTGCGGCAAACCACATGCCCTCTTTCAAAGTATTCGACATCGCCGGCTCCGGGCTGTCCGCGCAGTCGGTCCGCCTCAATACGGTCGCAAGCAATCTTGCCAACGCTGACTCTGTCAGCGGCGATGCGGCGAGCGTCTACAAAGCCCGCCACCCGGTGTTTCAGGCGGTACATGCGGCGTTGCACGCCGGGGCACGCGCCGCCGACAGCGCCAGCGCCGTGCGCGTTAGCCAGATCGTGCAGAGCAACGCTCCGCCGGTCATGCGCCACGACCCCGGCAATCCGCTCGCCGACGCGGACGGCAACGTCTATGCCCCTAATGTCAACGTCATCGAGGAGATGACTGACATGATCTCCGCCTCGCGCGCCTACCAGAACGATGTCGAGGTCATGGGCACCGCCAAGGACCTGATGCTCGCAACGCTGAAACTAGGTCAGTAGCACACAGCCTTTCACATTGCTCCTAAGGAACCGCCATGCGCATGATCGTACCCATTGAAGGCAGGCTGCATTCACATGCCACCTCGGGTGGCACCAACGATACCTCGGGCAGCAACGCTGCCACCGGCGGCAACGGCAGCACCGGCAGCAGCTCCGCCAACAGTGCGCTGCCCGCCAACATGCAGATCAGCCAGGCCGGATTTTTGCAGCTGATCAGCACGCAGATGCAGGATCAGGACCCGTTGAACCCCACCGACCCGACGCAGTTTCTCGCCCAGATCGAGGGCTTGAGCGAAGTCTCCAGTCTGCAGAGCCTGCAAACCTCGATTTCCGGACTGGCATCGGGGATCCAGGCCTCGCAGGTGATCAGCGGGACCGCGCTGCTCGGACACTCGGTGCTGGCCCCGGGAACCACCGCGACGCTGGCCTCGGGCGGCAGCGTGAGCGGCGCGGTGACGGCGCCCGCGGGCGCAAACGCGCTCGAGGTGACGGTCACCAATGCGAGCGGCGCTCTAGTGGATGCCTTCCCGGTGACGCCGCAGGCCTCGGGGTACACCTCCTTCACCTGGAATGGCAGCACCAGTTCCGGCGCCCAGGCGCCGGCCGGACAGTACACCATCGGCGTGAACGCCGCGGTCGGCACAACCGCGCAGTCGGTGAGCCCGCTGCTCTACAGCACGGTGACCAGTGTGACGCTCGACCCGACCAGCGGATCACTCGATCTGAACACGGTCAACGGCACGGTGCCGCTGAGCTCCGTCGTCAACGTCCAGTAGCTCAACCAGTTTCAACGGAGAATCCCGCATGTCTTTCAACATCGCACTGACCGGGCTGAACGCGGCCAACGAGGACCTGTCAGTTACCTCGAACAATCTGGCCAACGCGGCCACGATCGGCTTCAAGGGTTCGCGCACCGAATTTTCCGACTTGTTCTCCTCGACGCAGCAGGGTGTCGGTGCGACCGCCGTCGGTAACGGCGTTGCGGTTGCCGAGGTCGCCCAGCAGTTCTCGCAGGGCAACATCGAAACGACCGGCAACTCACTCGATCTCGCCGTGAGCGGTAACGGGTTTTTTGTCGTCAGCAACGACGGCGCCCTCAACTACACTCGCGACGGTGAGTTCCAGTTAAACAGCGCCGGCGAGATCGTGAACGATCAGGGCCAGGCGCTGCAGGCGTACCCACCGCTGGCCAACGGCGGATTCAACACCGGCGGCCTGGCGAACATTACCCTCGATACCGAGGAAAGCTCGCCCCAGGCCACCACTACCGCCACGATCTCGGCCAATCTGCCGGCGAACGCTACACCGCCCACCGACGCGCCCTTCTCGCCCACCGATCCGGACAGCTACAACAACACGACTTCTCTCACCGTCTACGACTCACTCGGCGCCGCGCATACCGCCAGCCTCTATTTCATCAAGGGCGCAGCGGCGAATGACTGGAGCGTGCAGCTGTATGTCGACGGCAATGCGGTAGGCACGCCGCAGGCACTCGACTACTCATCGAGCGGCGCGCTGACCACGCCGGCGGACGGCCAGGTCACCTTCCCCGGCTACACGCCCGCCACGGGCGCCACGCCGATGAACATGACCTTCAATTTCTCCCAGACCACTCAGTACGGCGGCAATTTCGGCGTCACCTCGGTGCAGCAGGATGGCTTCACCACCGGACAGCTGACCGGCATCAACATCGATCAGACCGGCGTCGTGCAGGCACAGTTCACCAATGGCCGTTCGGTGGACCTCGGGCAGATCGCCCTAGCCAACTTCGCCAATCCGCAGGGGCTCGCGCAGCTCGGCAACGCCACCTGGGCGCCCACCAATCAGTCGGGTGCCGCCGTCAACGGCGTCGCCGGCAACTCGGGTTTTGGCTCCGTCCAATCCGGATCGCTGGAGGAGTCGAACGTGGATACCACATCCGCCCTGGTGGAGATGATCACCGCCCAGCGAGACTTCCAGGCGAACGCGCAGATGATCCAGACGGAGGATCAGGTCACGCAGTCGATCATCGACATCCGTGGCAGCTGAGGCCGCCACGCGATCTCATCGAGTGACCCATGGACAAGCTGTTGTACGTTGCGATGTCGGGCGCGAAGGAAACTCTCGCGAGCCAGGCAGCGAACAACGACAACCTCGCCAACGCCAACACCACCGGGTTCAAGGCCTCGCTCAGCGCCTTTCAGACCCGCAGTGTCGTCGGCGCGGGTTTCCCGTCGCGCGCCTATGCGACAGCCTCTGCCGTCGGCTGGAACGACACCGCCGGCGAGCAGACGACCACGGCGAATCCGCTCGACGTCGCGGTGCAGGGCAGCGGTTTCATTGCAGTGCAGGACATCGCGGGAGCCGAAGCCTACACGCGTGCCGGCGATTTCCATATTGACCCGAACGGCGCACTCGTGACTGCCGGCGGCCGACCGGTGCTGTCCGAGAATGGTCCGATCGCGATTCCACCGGCCAGCTCGGTCAGCATCGGCGCCGATGGCACGGTCTCCGTGGTGCCACTCGGCCAGACGCCCAACTCGGTGGCGGCGGTCGGGCGCATCAAGCTGGTCAATCCCGGTCACGACGCCGTGACCCGCGGTAGCGACGGACTGTACCGCGCCACCGACGGCAGCACGCCGGAGACGGATAGCAACGTGCAGCTGTCTTCAGGCGTGCTCGAGGCGAGCAACGTGAGCATCACCGGCTGCCTCGTCAACATGATCGAGCTGGCACGACGCTTTGAGGTACAGATCAAGGCGCTGCACACCGCCGAAGAAGACGGTCAGGCGTCGGCCAAGTTACTGCAGTCGAGCTGACACTCCGCACACCGCACCCTACGAACTCAGAGGTAGCTAACTTATGGATCCGGCACTGTGGGCCGCCAAAACCGGCCTCGACGCGCAGCAGACGCAAATGACGGTAACCGCGAACAATCTCGCCAACGTCAATACCACCGGCTTCAAGAAGAGCCGTGCGGTGTTCGACGACCTGCTCTACCAGAATCTGGCCCAGGTCGGTGCCAGCACCTCGCAGAACACCCAAGCACCGACCGGTCTTAACGTCGGCACCGGCGTGCGCGTGGTGGCGACCGAGAAGAACTACACGCAGGGGAGCGTGAACAACACCGGCAACACCTTCGATCTTGCCATCCAGGGCCGCGGGTTTTTCCAGATTCTGCAGCCGAACGGTACCGTCGCTTACACGCGCGATGGCAGCTTCCAGCTGAACGCCCAGGGGCAGCTGGTGACTGCGGCCGGCTACGCGGTGCAGCCGGCAATCACGATTCCCACCGGCGCCCAGAGCGTCACGGTCGGATCCGACGGCACTATCAGCGTGCAGCTCGCCGGTCAGAGCGCTCCGCAGACCGTCGGCACCTTGCAGCTGGCGGATTTCATCAATCCGGCCGGCTTGCAGGACATTGGCGGCAATCTCTCGGTCGAATCCGCCTCCAGCGGCTCGCCGGTGACGGGAAACGCCGGCCTCAACGGGATGGGGACGCTGCTGCAGGGCTCAGTGGAGAGTTCCAACGTCGATGTGGTCGAGGAGCTCGTCAACATGATCGAAACCCAGCAGGCGTATGAGATGAACTCGCGCGCGGTGGAAACGACCGATCAGATGCTGACCTACGCCACGCAGAACATGTAAGCACGCCATGCGCAGTCACCTCCCGCTTGTGCTCGCCCCAGTCTTCATCCTCGTTCCCGGCTGTGAGACGGTCAAACCGCACCGGGCGGACGACGGCCTCGCCTGGACGCAGGAGCCGACGCAGCCACCGACCAACGGGGCCATTTTCCAGTCGGGCCGGGAAGTCGTGCTCGCCGAAAACCCCGTCGCGCATCACGTGGGAGACATCGTCACGATCGTGCTGAACGAGCAGACCGCGGCGCAGAAGAGCGCGACGACGACCACCAGCAAGGCCACCAACGTCACGATGCCGGGGTCCACCCTGATCGGCAAGGCGGTGACCATCAAGGGCAATCCCATCCTGGACAACAGCATTAACGATGCGACCAAGTTCGCCGGCCAGGGGGCGAGTGCTGAAAGCAATAGCCTTACCGGTTATCTGACCGCCACGGTGCTCAAAGTCCTGCCGAACGGCAACCTGTTCGTCGTGGGCGAGAAGCAGATCGGCCTGAATCAAGGTCAGGAGTACATCCGTGTCACCGGCGTGATCCGCCCCATTGATCTTGCCTCGGATGACTCCATCCCGTCTTACCGCGTGGCAAGCGCCAAAATCACCTACGACGGCAAGGGCGCGCTTGCGGACGCCAACGCGCAGAGCTGGCTGTCGCGCTTCTTCAATTCACCGTGGGCGCCGTTCTGATGTCGCCCCTCGCCGCCGCCACTTTCCGCATCCTCACCCGCGGCCTGCGCCCGAGCGCCCACGGCGCCAGGGTGCTCATCGCCCTGGTATTCGCTTGCGGCACACTGTTGACGCTCGGTCCGGCACAGGCCGATCGGCTCAAGGACATCGCGACCGTCGGCGGCGTACGCAGCAACCAGCTGGTCGGCTACGGCCTGGTCGTAGGTCTCGACGGCACCGGCGATCAGACGACGCAGGCGCCGTTCACGATCCAGAGCATCGAGAACATGCTGCAGCGCTTCGGTGTGACGATTCCGCCGAATACCAATCCGCAGCTCAAGAACGTCGCAGCGGTCACCGTCACGGCGGACCTGCCGGCATTTGCCAAGCCGGGACAGACGATCGACGTCACCGTTGGCACGATCGGTAATGCCGCCAGCCTGCGCGGCGGCAATCTGATCATGACGCCGTTGCGCGGTGCAGATGGGCAGATCTACGCCATCGCGCAAGGCAACGTCATCGTGAGCGGCTTCGGTGTCAACGGCAAGGACGGTTCACGGATCTCGCTGAACGTGCCGAGCAGCGGCCGCATCCCGAACGGCGCCTCGGTGGAACGCGAGGTGCCGATCCACTTCGGCGGTGATCCTCACCTCATCCTGAATCTCAACACGCCGGACTTCACCACCGCCGCGCGCGTGGCCACCGCCATCAACAAGTCTCTGGGCGCCGGCACCGCCGAGGCGCTCGATGCCATCTCAATCCGTGTCGCAGCTCCCGCCGACCCCAATCTGCGCATCGCCTACCTGGCCCAGCTCGAGGCGGTGGACGTCGATCCGGGCGAGGCAGCCGCTCGCGTCATCATCAACTCGCGTACCGGCACCGTGGTTATTAGCTCCCACGTACGTGTCACCGCCGCGGCCGTCGCGCACGGCTCGCTCTCGGTGACCATCACCGAGCACAACGACGTGAGCCAGCCGGCGCCTTTCTCCCAGGGTCAGACGGTGGTGACTCCGCGCAGCAGCATCGACGTGCAGCAGGCCGATGCCCGCATGTTCGTATTCCAGGCGGGAGTGAATCTCGAGGAGATCGTGCGTGCGGTGAATCAGGTGGGCGCCGCCCCCGGCGACCTGGTCGCGATTCTCGAAGCCCTGAAAGAAGCCGGCGCATTGCGCGCCGAGCTGGTCGTCATCTGAGCGGCGCTCCGGCACCACAGCCCCATGACAACCGGGATTTCAGCCAACTCCGGCGTGTACGGTGACTTTGCCGGACTGGAGAAACTCAAAGCCAGCGTGCGCCGGCAGGACCCCTCGGCGCTGCGGCAAGTGGCCCAGCAGTTTGAAAGTCTGTTCACGCGCATGATGCTGAAAAGCATGCGTCAGGCGATCGGCAAGGATCCGATTTTCGGCAGTGACCAGGCACAGATGTACCAGGGTCTGTTCGATGATCAGCTCTCGGTCAGCCTGAGCCGCGGTCGGGGGCTGGGGCTCGCGGATGTCCTCATGCGCCAGCTGCGCGGTGGCTCGCAGGCTGACACCCCGGCCGGCGCTGCAACTTCGGCCAAGACTGCCAGCAACGCGGCCGCCAACACGACTTCACTTGCACCGACGAGCGCTGAGCGTGCGGATTTTGTCCGCACCCTCTGGCCGCAGGCGCAGCAGGCCGCACAGCAATTGGGGGTCCAACCACTCGGCGTGCTGGCGCAGGCGGCGCTTGAAAGCAACTGGGGCCAGAGCGTGCCGCGCGGCGCGAGCGGGGCCGTGAGTCATAATCTCTTCGGCATCAAGGCCGGCGCCAGCTGGCGTGGCCCATCAGTCAGCGCCGCCACGCAGGAATTTCAGAACGGTACCAGCACAGTCGTTCAGGCGCCGTTCCGCGCCTATGCCGGTTCCGGTGCGAGCGTGCAGGATTATGTCTCGCTGCTCAGCAGCAATCCGCGCTACCGCGAGGCGCTCGCCAGCGGCGCTGACGTCGGAGCCTTCGCCGCGGCACTGCAAAAAGCCGGTTATGCCACCGACCCGGACTACGCGCGCAAGGTGACCGGCGTCGCACGGCAGATTGCCGCGTTGATGACCGGTGCTGGTGCTGCGAACGAGCCAGTTAAGTTTTCGCAGACCCTGCCGATAACGGCAGGGACCGCTACGCTTTAAGGAAGCGTCAAGGTATGGCCGATCTTCTCAATACCAGCGTCTCGGGCTTACTGGCCTTCCAGCAGGCGCTCGATGTGACGAGCAACAACATCGCGAACTCGGCCACGCCCGGCTACAGCGTCGAGACGGCGAATCTGGTTCCCGAGCCGGGCCAGGCGACGGCCGCCGGCTACGTCGGCAGCGGCGTTGAGGTCGATGGCATCACGCGCGCCTACGACGAGCTGCTGGCCCAGCAGGTGCGCTCGTCCCAGGCCAGTTATTCGAGTCTCAATACTCTCGCCACGCAGGCCTCACAGGTCGATAACCTGTTGAGCAGCTCCAGCAGTGGACTCACCTCCAGTCTGCAGAGCTTCGTCAACGCGCTGCAGACTCTGTCGAGCTCACCGGATTCCAGCGGCGCGCGCCAGGCGCTCCTGAGTGAAGCACAGGCGCTGACCCAGCAGCTCACCGGATACGACGGTCAGATCACGCAATACGGCGGCCAACTCGAGCAGCAGATCGGCACTGATGTCACCCAGATCAATTCGCTGGCCGGCGGAATCGCCTCGCTCAACACGCAGATTGCCAACGACCTCGCCGGCTCGGGCAACGCGCCCAACCAGCTGATGGACCAGCGCGATACGCTGCTCGATCAGCTCAGTCAGTACGTCAGTGTCAGCACGGCCACGCAACCGAACGGCATGCTGGACGTCTACATCGGCAGTGGTCAGGCGCTGGTCACCGGCGGCACGCCTCAACAACTGTCCACGATACCGAGTCTCTACAATGCCTCGGTCCTGGATATCGGGCTCGCCAGCGGCGGCGGTACCGCGGATGTCACTTCCGAAATCAGCGGCGGTGATCTCGGCGGACTCCTCAGCGCGCGCAGCCAGGTGCTCGATCCTGCCCAGAACGCGCTCGGTCAGATCAGCGTGGCGCTCGCCACGATCGTCAACCAGCAGCAGGCCTCGGGTATGGACGCAACGGGTGCCGCCGGTCAACCGATGTTCAACGTCGGCGGGGTGCAGACGCTCGGCGCCAGCACCAATACGGGCAGCGCGACCCTCGCCGTGACGCGCACTGATATCTCGGCTCTCACCAGCGATGACTACACCCTGCGCTACCAGGGCGGAGCATGGACGCTTGAGGACGCCACAACGGGTCAGTCCATCGCCATGACGGGCAACGGCACCAGCGCCAACCCCTTTCAGGCGGCGGGTCTATCGATCGTGGTCAGTGGCACACCCGGCGCGGGTGACAGTTTCCTGCTGCAGCCGACCGCGACCGCCACCGCCGGCCTGTCCGTCGCGCTGACCAATCCCTCGCAGATCGCCGCGGCTTCGCTGGCGCAGACGGCCGCCGGCGCAGATAACACCGGCAACGGAACCATCTCGGCCGCCACCATTACTAATCCATCCAGCTGGGTTCCGGACACCTACACGCTTGCTTTCACCTCGGCGAGCCAGTACCAGGTGACCAACAGCGGCGGGGCCCTGGTCGCGTCCGGCATCTACAGCGCCGGCCAGCCGATCACGTTCAACGGCGCCGCGGTGACCGTGAGCGGTGCTCCCGCAGCCGGAGACACCTTCACCGTGACCCCCAGTACCGCAGCCGACGCCGGTGACAACACCAATGTCGTCGCTCTGATGAATGCCCTGGGCGCCAACACCCTCAATGGCGGCACCACCTCTTTGAGCGGTGCTGCCAACGACCTGGTGGCTCAGATCGGCACCGTCACGCAACAGGCGCAGTCCAGCGCAACCGCCGAGCAGTCGGTGAACCAGGATGCCGCCACCGCGCGCAGCAATCTCTCGGGCGTGAATCTCGACCAGCAGGCCGCCCAGATGCTGCAGTTCGAGCAGGCCTACCAGGCCATGGCACAGATGATTCAGACCTCGAGCCAGACCTTTAACTCCCTGATCACGGCCATCACGGACGGATAGACCATGCCGATCTCTACGGTGAGCTTTCAGGCCAATGCACTCGCTGAGATGGAAGCGCTCGACAGCGCTCTGTCGCAGACGCAATCCGAGCTGTCCACCGGCCTCAAGCTGCAGAATGCCTCCGACAATCCGGTTGCCATGGTGGAGGTCAACCAGCTGAACGCCGCGCTCTCAGGATCGCAGCAGCAGGTGACCAACGGGAACGCCGTGACTTCCGCGCTGCAGCTTGAGCAGAATTCACTCACCAACGCGACCAATGCCCTGCAAAGCGCCCGCGATCTCGCCGTCGAGGGCAACAATACCGATCTGACCCTCTCCGACCGCCAGGCCCTCGCCGCGCAGCTGCAGCAGCTGCAGCAGACGCTGCTGTCCGCGGCCAACAGCCAGGATGCGAACGGTGATTACCTGTTTGGCGGCACGGCCAACACCGCCCCGCCGTTCGTCCAGACGGGAAGCTCGGTCAGCTACCAGGGAAGCGGCCAGGTGAACCAGGTGCAGATCGGCCCGGACCAGAGCGTATCGGTTGGCGATACCGGCAGCTCCGTCTTCATGAATCTTGCCGCCGGCAACGGCACCTTCACGACCTCCGTCGGGTCCGGCAACACCGGCAACGCGTCGATCGATCCCGGCAGCGTGACCGATCCAGCTGCCTGGGTGCCGGATGTATACACACTGACCTTCAGCAGCGCGACGCAATACCAGGTGACCAACAGCGCGGGCACGGTGGTCGGCGCGGGCAGCTACACCAGCGGCAACGCCATCTCCTTTAATGGCGCCCAGGTCACGGTGAGCGGCACGCCGGCCGCGGGCGACACATTCACGATCGCACCTGCAGGCAAGGCGAGCGTCTTCAGCACGCTTTCCGGTCTCATCACCACGCTGAATTCCAGCACCTTGTCGAACGCACAGATCACGACTCAGATCGGCGGGGCCATCGGCCAGATCGATACCGCACTGAATAATCTCGACAACGTGCAGGCCGCCGTCGGCGGTCGCCTGAATGCGGTCACCGCTGCGGGCTCATCCGCGCAGACCAGCCAGACGAACCTGCAGACTTCGATCTCGCAGTTATCGAATGTCGACTACGCGCAGGCCGTCACCCAGTTGAGTTCACAGGAGCTTGCGCTACAGGCCGCGCAGGAATCCTATGCATCGATTGCCCATCTTTCGCTGTTCAACTATCTCTCCTGAACGTGACGCAGGTCGCGTTTGGCGTGCTCCGCCCGCTCAAGTCCTCCCCGGGAGATCCGATACAGGGCTTGAACGGAAGCGGCGTGGCCGCCTCCGCGGTGATAGCAGTGCGACGGACTGGTGTCCGGCGCCTGAGGCAAACATCAGGAGTCCACGACCATGTCACTAGTCCTTAACACGAACATTGATTCGCTGGTCGCACAGAACAGCCTGTCGACCTCCGGGTCGCAGCTGGCTGATGCACTGCAGCAGCTCTCCTCGGGTCTGCGCATCAACACCTCGGCTGACGACGCCGCCGGCTACGCCATTGCGCAGGGCATGACCTCGCAGATCAACGGTCTCGACCAGGCCGCGCAGAACGCCAATGACGGTGTGTCGCTCACGCAGACCGCCTCGGGCGCACTGTCGGAGGTGACGACCGACCTGCAGACCATGCGCGACCTCGCGGTGGAATCGCTCAACGCGAGCAACAGCGCCACCGACCGCAGTGACCTGAATGCGCAGTTCCAGCAGCTGGTTGCAGACATCAACAGCGTCGCCAGCAACACGCAGTTCAACGGCGTGAACCTGCTCGACGGCAGCTTCCAGGGCGCCACCTTCCAGATCGGTGCCAACGCTGGTCAGACCATCACGGTTTCTTCGGTGGCCAGTGCCAAGGCCAATAACCTCGGCGCGCTGTACGCTGGCGCGCTGACGACCGGCGGCACCGCCGGTGTCTACAATGCCACCGGCACCGGTGGACCGAACATCTCCAACGGTGACACCGTCACCTTCCAGGTCGCCGTGACTCCGGCCGGTACCGGCACGACTGCGACGGACTACACGACCAATGCGGTCACCTTGACCGGCAATGCGTCCTCGGACCTCGCCAGCGTCGCTGCGGCCATCAACCAGGTCGTCGGTACGCAGGGTGTCATCGCGACGGTGAACACTGCCGGAACTGGCATCACCCTCAGCGGCAACACGGCCAATGCCGGTGCGACGGTGGCGGTTACGATCGCCAGCTCCACGGGCTCAATCGCCGGCGACACGACCGCGCTCACAGATCTTGGCGTCGATTCGAGCGACACGATCGCGACGACCGGTGCCAGCTACCTGAGCAGCAGCGATGTCTCGACCGTTGACGATTCCAACCAGGCGCTGGTGCAGATCGATGCCGCTCTGCAGCAGCTGGCCACGTCGACCGCGCAGCTCGGCGCGTATCAGAACCGCTTCACGGCGCTGATCTCCGGGCTGAACACCGATGCCACGAACCTGACCAGCGCGAAGAGCGCGATCGTGGACACCGACTACGCCTCGGCGACTTCAGACCTTTCGAAGGCGCAGATCCTGCAGCAGGCCAGCACCGCGATGGTGGCCCAGGCCAATACCATCCCGGAGAACATTCTGACGCTGCTGCAGAAACTGCCGTAACTGTCCTGAGCATCCAGGTAACGCATGCCTGGATCTCCCCTAGGGTCGGGGCAGACTAGACGGGTCTGCCCCGACCCGGTTTTAAGTTTGAACTGCGCATGAGTACGACCAGCATCGACAGCAGCTCCGCAGGCACGGCGACCGGTTCGGCACCGGTGGTTTCCGTGGCCAGCAACGGCAGCTCAGGAGCTGCCGGCGGCTCGGTCATCGATGTCAACTCCCTGGTCTCCCAGCTGGTCGCTGCCACCCAGGCGCCGCAGGAGGCGCTGATCTCCGCCCAGACCCAGCAGGTCTCGGCACAGATCTCGGCGCTCGGCACCTTGAAGAGCTCGCTTGCGACCTTTCAATCCTCACTGAGCGCGCTCGATACGCCGGGAGCGTTTCAGCTCGAGACCGCCACTTCGAGCGATCAAACCGCCTTCACGGCATCGGCTACCTCAGGTGCCCCTCAGGGCACCTACAACGTGGATATCTCGGCGCTCGCGCAGGCGCAGCAGCTGCTTTCCGGTCCCTTCAATGCTGCGAATCCCGTGGGGAGCGGCAGCCTGACCCTGTCACTGGGCGGCACCAGCTTCAACGTCGCCGTCACCAGTACCGACACGCTGGCGGATATCGCCGCGGCCATCAATTCCGCCGCCGGTAACCCCGGGGTCAGCGCCACCGTACTGCAGGGCGCGGATGGTGCGCATCTGCTCCTCTCGTCCTCGCTCACTGGAGCCGCGAACACGATTTCGGTTGCGGAGACCGACGGCGGCACCGCGCTGGCGGCTCTCACCTATGGGACGGGCAACACCGCCAACTACACCGAGGAGGCGGCGGCGCAGGATGCCGCCTTCAGCATCTCGGGGGTGAACTTCACCAGTGCCAACAACACGGTGACCACTGCGATGAGCGGCGTGACGCTCAACCTTCTGAGTACCACCACCGCAACGACGCCGGCGACACTCACCGTCGGCACGGACACTGCCACCATCGAAAGTAACATCTCGAGCTTCGTCTCCGCCTACAACACCTTGCAGAGCACGCTGGTATCGCTGGGCGGTTACGACAGCTCCACGTCGACGGCCGGCCCCATGATGGGCGATGCCGCGCTCATGGGTATCCAGAATCAGATCCAGGAGGCGCTCTACAGCGTCGTCAATACCGGCTCCACCACCTACGACACGCTCGCCAGCGTCGGCATCACGACTCAGAGTGACGGGACGCTCAGCCTGAACAGCAGCACACTGGCGGCGGCGCTCAATACCAATTTCAGCGCCGTCAGCCAGCTTTTCAGCGGCACCGCCGGAGTCGCGAACGCGCTGAACTCCGACATCAACACTGCACTGGGCGCCAACGGCTCGATTACGACCGAAGGTCAGACGCTCACCAGCCAGGAAAACGCACTCACCACCCAGACCAATCAGCTGAACCAGCAGATGGCCGCACTCACTGCGAGTCTGACGCAGCAATACTCGGCGCTGAATACGTTGCTGTCCTCCTTGCAGAGCACGTCGTCTTATCTCACGCAAGCGTTTGCCACCCTGCCGCAGGTGCAGTCACAACAGGACGCGTGAGGTAGCGGCGCGCCTGGCGCGCGGCTGCCTTCCTTAAAGTTCCGCCGTCTCAGGTCGTTACAGAGGTAACGGTCATGAGGAGCATCGCAGGCGTGAACCCGTTAGCCCGCAAAGCCAAACTCGCGGCCTATCAGCAGGTCGCGATTCAAGGCGGGATAGCCACGGCCGACCCGCACACGTTGGTGCAGATGCTGCTCGACGCCACAGTCGAGCGCATCAGCACGGCACGCAACTGCATCGCGCAGGGTGAGCGGGTGCGCAAGGCGAAACTGCTGCACAGTTGCGTCACGCTGGTAGCCGAGCTGCGCGGCAGTCTCGATCTGATCCGCGGCGGAGCGCTCGCGCAGAATCTTAGCGATCTCTACGAGTACATCAGTCGGCGCCTGTTGCTCGCCAATGCCCAGGATGACGTCGCGGCGCTCAGCGAGTCACTGAGTCTCCTCAATGAGATTCGCGAGGCGTGGATCGCCATCGGTCCACAGGTCCGCGAACAGGCTGCCGGCGTTCCGACTCAGCGCGCGCCTGCGTCGCGCTGACGTCGGCCGGGCGTATAGGGAAGGCTGGCCTCGAGCGTCGTGCCGTGGCCCGCAACGCCGAGCACCCGCAGGGTGCCGCCGAGCTGGGCGAGACGCTCGGAGCTGGCAAGCAGGCCGAAGCACCCCGGTTTGCTGCGATCCTTGTCGCCCATACCGATTCCGTCGTCACTGATACGCAAGCGCACTGCCTGTTCGTGCACCCACACCTGGGCGTCGACCTTTCTGGCGCGCGCATGGCGCATGACATTGATCAGCGCTTCCTGGAACGTCCGATAGAGAGCCAACGAGCGTTTGCGACCGAGATCTGCAGGCGTCGCTGCAGCGGTCATCTCGATGCTGAGCCCCGACTGCGCCGCACATTCATCGGCGAAGCGCTTCATTGCGGCAGCGAGGCCGAGATCCTCCACCCCAGGGGGCTGCAGCTCGAAGACGATGTGGCGCAAGTGCTGCAGGCACTCGTCCGCCAGCTGGCACACGCGACTGAGCTCCGTGCCGGCCGCCCCGGCAGCAGCACGCAACGTTTCGAGTTCCAGTTTGAGGCTGGTGAGATCCTGGCGCAGCGTTCCGTGGAGCTTGCGTGATAGTTCCGTACGCTCTTCCTCGCGCAGATGCTCGAGCCGGTGAGCCAAAGCGCGCACCCGCCCGTGGAAGCCGTCGATCGCGGCGCGCTGCTGCACCTGTTGCGTGATGTCGACGTCCACCGCTATGTAGCCATTGCCTTCGCCGGTCTCATCGCGCAGCGCCGCGCCGCGCGACTGCACCCAGCGGATTTCGCCATCGGGCCGCTGGTAACGGAATTCCAGGCTCAGTGGTTCGCCGCGCATCAGACGCTCCCAACCTTCATTGACGCGCTCGCGGTCATCAGCATGCACCGCGTTCCACCAACCATCCTCCTGTGCCTGATCGATCGACAGGTCGGCCATCTGCAGCCAGTAGGGGTTGGCGTAATCACAAGCACCATCCGCCCCCATCAACAGGATGCCGATGGGCGCCGAATCGGCCAGCTTGCGGAAGCGCTCGGCGGTGGTACGGCCCACCTCGGCGTGCAGAAGCTGGCCCTCTGCTTGCAGCTGCGGACGCAGGTCGGTGAGTGTGGCGACCCGCCGGGTCACCCGGCCGGCGGAATCACGCAGCGAGGCGATACGGATCGCGACGGGGATCAGGGAACCGTCACGATGTAAACGGCAGGTATGAAGAGTGGCGGCGCCTGTGAGATCAGCGGCACTCGCTGCTGCCAACAGCGAGGCGTGCTCGGTAGCCGGATAGAGGCGCAGGAACGATTGACCCTGCAGTTCCTCGGGCGTGCTCCCAAACAGCTGTGCATAGCTGTCGTTGACTGCGAGCAATGTCCCGGTCGCGGCATCTGCCACCGCGATTCCGTGTGCATTGTGCAGAAACGCCTGGGTCCACAACTCGGCGCTCGGGCCGCTCATGATTTCATCAGGTACGGCACCGAGTGTCGCAACGTGTCCGACAGGCACACGTCCGGGCCGCGCCAAGGTGTTGCCATTTGGCGACAGTTTTGCTAGGTTTATTGTTAATTATTCTCATACGCTTGGTTCGCCCGCTATGCAGTTGCATCGTGGCGTTCCCCCTTCACGCGCCGCTGCCAGCGGCTCGCGCGCATATGTGGACACTGACTTGGCCTTGGCGGGTTGTCAATACAACCCACGCGCCCCTTTTGGCTTGATTTGTGCTGCGCTGTGACAACGGCACCTAGGACTTCCTGCACCAAAAGAGAGTGGGCGCTCGCGGCGCACACTGCGTCTAACGTCCGTGAGAGTTCTGCGCCGTCTGCAACAGAGCTTTCAGGCAGGGACTCGAATCCGTGGACCGCCGGGAAGGCGAATCTATATCCGTTGTACGTGACGGCGCGCGACTGATGACACCGCTCAATGAACTGGTCCGTCGGCTCGCGTTGCTGGCGGCGCCGCGCACCTACACCTTGACCGCACGCCTGCTCGATGGCAGGGATGGCAATCGCATCGAAATGCGTGCGGAGAAGGGTTCCGGCGCTGAGCTGCGCGAGTACACCCGGCACGTGAACCTCATGACGTTGGAACGCCACGGAGCTCCCGCCGTCGCAAAGGCATTCGCGCGCGAAGCCGCGGAGGCCTTGGCCGAGAACGCGGCATCCACGCCGCGCAACCGCGAAGCGGCCAACAAGAACTAGTCTCGACGGCACAGCGCGCGCCTCGTCTGCTCGTGCGGTTAGGACGTGCGCACCTGAAAGCGCGGGAGCACGCACCGTGCTGCGTGCTCGTGCAGCTGCCTGTGTCATGTTGAAATCCAACTGCCAGCCTTTCGGAGTGCCGAGGTAACCACGATCGACGCGCGCGGGTCTCGTCCCGCACATACTGTCGACATCGCACTGAAGCCCTCACCTGCCAGTCGGCTGACAGGAGGCGTTGCGCGCTCGGAGGTTTGTTATGCCTGAACCGAGCCAACGATTGGAGACTTCGAGAGTCGGACCACGACAAAGTTTCCGGACGCGGGCCATCACCGACGAGCGGAGGCGATGTGCCGACGGACGGAGAGCGCCGCTCCGCCGGGGTCGGAAAGAAATTTGTATGACGGACCTGTAATGTCCAATGCCGAAGCCCGGCCTGCGAATTCCATGGCCCCGACACAGCGATTGATTCCTGTCCAACAACCCGCACCCGCAGACACGATGCGATTAGACTCGTCGGGGAAGAGTCGCCGCAGCTCCCTGCGCGGCAACGAGCGCCAATCATCACGCCAAGAATTACGGCACGTAGTTGAGCTACAGAATGCAACACGGTGAGGAGCCATGGCTGTTTCCCGCAAGCACGCTGAACTTTTTCTGCCTTCGCGTAAATCTAACGCGCGGCGAGCGCAGTCCGGCGCTGACAACCCGGCGCTGCAGGCAATCTGGGATGTCATCGGCATGATTCCGCGCGGCAAGGTATCGACTTACGGCGCCATCGCCAGTGCTGCCGGCCTGCCCGGTCGGGCGCGACTCACGGGTTACGCACTGCGCATGATGGGACATACGGCCGCACTTCCCTGGCACCGCGTGATGGGCGCAGGCGGGCATATCGTGTTTCCGAAATCCTCGGTACGATTTCGAGAACAGTGCCGGCTACTGCGGGCCGAAGGCGTAGCGGTGCGGGACGGCCGCGTCGCGCGAAGCTTTCTGATGGAGTTCGAATCTCTGGATCATCGATGACGTGCGTTGTCGAGGACGGCTTTTGAAGACCCCGCGAGCAATCGCGCGCGTGATGCAAGGCAGGACTTCGAGTCCTGCAACCCTTGGCCGCTGACGGTTTACCACGCCCAGCGTGGCTGGATCTTTTCCAGGGGACGAGTTTCTACGTTGATCGCTGCAACGCAGCAGGGACAGCAGGCGAACCTGCCAGCAGCCCCCGTGCAGTCGGCGTGGTACGAGCACGCGCATTCAGGGGTGATTCAGCCACGGCGGGGAGCGCGGACCGTCCCCGCGCTCTCAACGAAACCGTCGACCCGCGTTCCTCAGGTACTCGGGAAGCAGAATGTCAGCGGCCAGTTTTGCATCCGGCTGCGCAACACCAGGCCTGAGACTCAGAGGCAGCACACCGGCCCACGCCGGCCATTCCAGGTCTCTGTCATCATCGATCACGGCGCCTCTTCTAATCTTCGCAGACGCCTCATCTAGCGGCAGCCCCAGGACTGATGTCTGCTGGAGCTCACTTTTATTCGGACCGCGCGCATCGTTCCAGCGGCCCGCGAGCAAATGCTCGGCAATGTTGCGCAGCGCCGCAATCTTCTGCCGCGGATCTACGATTGCCCGCGCGACGCCAAATGCAACCACCGATCTATAGTTGATAGAGTGGTTGAACGCCGATCGTGCCAACACCAAACCGTCCGCCAGCGTGACCGTCAGACATGCAGGCACGCCCGAGTGAAGCTCGCGCATCAGTCGACTGGAGGCGGCGCCATGCAGATAAACCGTTCGGTCGTCGCGACCGTAGAGCATGGGAATGACAAACGGTTGTCCGCCGACTGCGAAGCCGACATGTGCCAGAAAGCCTGAATCGAGAATTCCGCTAACGACTTCCCATTCGCGCGAGCCCCGCTCCGGAAGCTGCTTGAGCTCCGTGCGCACCTCTACTTATCCTTATCATTCGCGTCCGTTACGCGAACGTCGTCCGCGATCCAGTTGACCTCCCAAGTCTTGCCGCCATCGTCCGAAATGGCCTGTTCGAAGTGCCCGGAATCCTTGCCGACATCGGACCAGACGTTTCGCACCCAGACGATCCGCCCATCGATCACTTCCTGATCATAGAATTCGCCTACTCCGCCCCGAAATTCACCCACCGTCGGCACCCCGATCACGCCGACTTTGACGTTTGCAAAGTTGAGGCTCCATTGATGCGACTCGGGGTTGTAGAGCCGCAGACTGATCGCTTCGATGTGGCCACCCGGGCCGTCCGCTTCGAGCTCCACCATATTGGCGCGACCGTTCCAGATCGGTATTACGACCGACGTACCCTCATAGTTGACCCAAGCCGTCGATTTATCTTGCTGGTGCCTTAGGACTCGAAGATGCGTCTTCCAAGTCCCGATCTCCCAGTCGAAGTCATGTGAGCCGTCGCGAATTGACGCTGCAGCTTGCGAGCCCGCTGCGAAGGCGCAGTCAGTGGCACTGCGACCCATAACACTCAGACAGCCGGCCACCGCGATCCAGGCCATGGCGTTCAAACTTACTCTCATGGTGTCCTCGGTTTCTGCCGTGTCTTGTCAATATATGGAATGTACCTACCCTATCGACTCGCGGCGTTATCGCCACAAGTCTGCGGGTATCCATCGCGGGCAGCATGGCAGTTCGCGCAGCTTCCGAAAATGACCAATGCCGGTCGCCTGCGGTGATACCACTCGTGACCGCGGCAGCCCACACGATCTAACGCGCCGGTCACGACGCAAGCGCGCCACTGCGCGCCCCGATCTAACGCGGCTCTTGCTCCCTGGTAGGCGCGGGATAACAAAGCCGTGAGGCTTGGTCCCTTGTCCGCTGAGGTTTCCCAACCTCCGATCAACGCGGCTCCGCTGCACCTACTCCTGGCGTTTCTCAAGCTTGTCCACGAGCTCGGACAGCTCGGCCAGATCCATGGCGTCGCCGGTGGTGGCTGCGGTGCGCCGCCCCTCGGAAACAGACGTGGGGGCCGCGCGCACCCAGTCAGTCCGCTGTTCTAGCCAGCGCCCGTAACGGTCAAACGACCACATTCCGTCCTCACCGCTGGACTGGATTACGTTGGCGAGATGGCTGAAGGTACCCGCGCGAATGGTTCCTTTGGCGCTGGTGCTCGCCAACAGCAGTTCGCATCTGGGTACCAGCAAACGGTAACTGCTCAGGAACTCGAGGCGTTGGCACAGCACGCCCACCAGACAATCGGCGATCTGAGCGCGAATGCTGCTCTGAATCTCCGCGGGAAAGGACATGCACATGCGTGTGAGCGCCTCGGAGCAGCTGGCGGAGTGCATCGTTGCCAACACCAGATGACCGGTCTCCGCAGCGTTCAGGGTGAGCCGCATGACCTCCGGAGTGCGCATTTCGCTGATCACCAGCACGTCGGGGTTTTCACGCAGCCCGTCCGTGATGGCTTGCTCGAAACTCGGCGAGTGGGTGGGGATTTCACGCTGCCGGATAAACGAATGCCGGTTCGTGAAGACATACTCAAGGGGACTCTCCAGAGTGATGATGTTGCGAGACTGGGTTCCGTTGATCTCCTCGATGAGCGCCGCGAGAGTCGTCGATTTACCGCTTCCGGTGGGTCCGCAGATGATGACGAGGCCCGTCGCCGGCTCGACGAGGCGCCGCAGGTCCGGATGTAGATTGCAGGACTTGAACCCCCTGATCGATGCTGACAACAACCGCACCGCAAAGGCGATGCCGTGGATGCTTCTGAAAAAGTTGATGCGACAACGCGTACCGGCCACTTCTATCGACACATCGGCCGAACCCCGGCTCAAAAACCCCGCCCAGCCGTCGGCGCCTAGCACCTGTTCCGCCGTTCGCTGCAGATCCGCGGCGGCGGAGATCTCTCCAAGCGGTTGCAGCTTGCCGCGCACTCGCGCCATGAGGGGTCGATTCGCCTCCGCGTGCAAGTCGCTGGCCCCAAGCTCACATGCCTTGCGGATCCATTGCTGAAAGTTCATTGGACCATTCCCCCGCTTACTCGCCTGAATTAGAGAACCCACGCAGGTGGCAAGTTCCATCGCCCGCAAGCGCCTTGCCCGATGGCGCGGCATGGAGATCGCGCCCGTCGCTCTCGCTTTGCATCCTCTGAAAGCATACGGATGGCGTCTCAGACGAGAAACCGGAATCGAGTGGCACGCGTCGCCCGCGAGTGGACCCGATAGCGGCGGCGCCCACATGGATGTTCACGTCTTGCGCAGGTAGCTCACGACGAGACGAGTCACTTCATCGATCAGCACGCTCGCCTTGTCCTCGAGGACATCAGGTCGAGTGATCACGGCCGAGTGCGTCAGCGACTCGACCGCAGCCACGCAGATGAATGAGGCAACATCGAGATCAGGAACGTTTACCTCACCACAATGCGCCTCAAGATAGGCGCGAACGAGTGCGTAAGCCTCGCGGTCGATGGCCTCTATGCTTTCGAGGCGCCCCACTCGTGGCACCTGCTGTACCAGTGCGCGATGCAGCGGCGGATCGACACGATGTGCGTCGATCATGATGCTGACGAGCTCCCGCACTGCCACCTCGACCGGCTGCTGCGCGACTTTGACGAGCGCCTCGCGCACCAACTCCATCATCTCCTCGGTATGGCGGTCGATGACGGCTGCCACGAGCGCTTCCTTATTGGGGAAGTACTGATAGAGCGAGCCAATGCTCACGCCCGCGGTATTTGCAATTTTGTTGGTGCTCGCGGCCTCATAGCCGTCCTTCACCAGAACGCGAGCAGTTGCCTCCAGCAGTGCGGCAACCGTCACGCGTGAGCGCTTCTGCCCCGGGATTTTCCGAGGTCTGGTCCGCATGAAGCTGTCCTCGGCAGCGTATCCGGATACGAGTAGACAAATATGAGCTATCGCTCACATCATTTCCATCTCAAAGAGTCAGCAGCCCTGCCCCTGGAGCACGTAATGACGCATGCCCACCGCGGGTATCTCCCCGCAGCCGGTCTCGATCTTCTTCTGCCCTTCTACGATCCACTGCTCAGACTGTTCGGTGCCGATCGCCTGCGTCAGCGGCTGTTCGATCTGGCGTCAGTGCAAGCGCATCATCGGGTTCTGGATATCGGATGCGGCACCGGAACTTTTGCTGTCGCGCTCAAGCGTTCGCTCCCGCCTCTCTGGCTGGTCGGACTGGACCCGGACCCGAAGGCGATCGCCCGCAGTCGCCGCAAAGCGCAGCGCGCCGGCGTTTCGATCCGCTTCGATCTGGGTTTTGCGGAGCTCCTGCCTTACCCCGATGCTTCGTTCGACCGCGTGTTCTCTTGTCTGATGTTTCACCATCTGCCGCGCGAAGCGAAGCTGAGGACGCTGCAGGAAGTGCGTCGCGTCCTCAAGTGCGGCGGATCGCTGCACTTGTTGGACCTTGAGCGCGCGCCCTCTGCTAGGTCCGGTCTGTTCGCTAGATGGAGTCATTCGAGCGACCAGATGCGGGACAACAGCCGCGAGCAGATCCTGAAATGGCTGCTCGAGGCGGGTCTTGTCCCAATCTTGCAGTCGTCTGACCAATCGATTTTTGGAAAAGTCCTGCATCTGGCCGCGCGCTCCGATGGATAGCGGGGCAAAGTGGCACAGGCGTGAACAGCCGGCCTGGAGCGCGAAATGGTTGTGGCCGAAATTTCGTCGCGGCCCCACGCCTAGCTGACGGGCGCAGGAACGGACGTGAAAGGAGCGACGCCATGACCGTTGAGACGCCCATGAGGGATCCATGCTACTGGGACCGGGAACTGTTCCCGCATACGCCGCTTCGAGCGCTCGCACCTGATCTGTGGGTAGTACAAGGTTCATTCCCCGCCGCGCGTCTGCCCCGCAACATGGTGGTGTATCGTTCCGCGCAGCAGGCGCTGCTTCTGCATTCCGTCGTCGCTCTTGCCGAGCCAGAAATGCGCGAGCTCGAGGCGCTGGGCGAGCTGGCGGTCATGGTCATTCCCCACTGGGACCATTGGGCGCACATCGCCGCATTCAAGAAGCGCTATCCCAGGATCGATGTGGTCTGTCCCAGGGCTTCGATCGACCAGGTCAGCAAGCACATCAGAGTGGAATACAGCTGCGAGGACTACTTTCCACGTCACGGAGTGAAGTACCACCAACCGCCGGGAATTCGTCCATTAGAAGGTGTTCTGGAAGTTCCCGTGGGCGCGGGAAAAGTGGCCTTGCTCATGAATGACCTGATCACCAACGTACCCCACCAGTCGGGATTTTACGGCTTGGTACTGCGATTGACACGATCGAGCGGAAAACCCCGGGTGATCTACTTCGTCAGAAGACAGCTGCGCGTGCAGCGCCAGCCACTGCGGGCTTACATCGCCGCGCTCGCGCAGCGCCGCGACATTGAGATCGTGACCACCTCGCATGGTGAGTGCCTGCTGACGGATGTGGCCAACACCCTGAGCCGCGTTGCACAGGATCTCTAACTGCCGGTGACAGGTGCGCGAACTACGGTGTCGCGGCGCATGCTGATCGACCCGTCACGCGAGCCGCGGTCGGTCGCTACAGTCAGCTGGATGGCCCGCAAATGTCAGGACATCGCCAGGCGACGATATTTCGCCACCCGTCCAGCATCACCCATGGCCTGATAGAGGCGAATGGCGCGCTGCAGTGCGTCGTTACCGTAAAGACTCGACGGCTGCCACCTCTTTAACAGGACTGGCAGGCTCGCGACCAGCAGTGCATCTGCCTCCGCTAGACGTTGCTGTCCGGTCAAACACTCCACTTTGACATTCTCCAACAATGCCATGCGCCACGCGTCATCGGGATAGCGCTTCGCCATGATAGGCCTCGCTGACTCTATGCGCTCCAGGCCTGCGGCGTAACGGTTAGTACGACATTCCAAATCGGCCAGATGAACCAGGATCGGCGCGTGCATGCGATGGTCCGTCGCGATCGCCGCCTGCAGCGCTTTGCGGAACGCGATCTCGGCCGCCGCGTAATCGCCCGATCCCATACGCGCCAAACCAAGATTGGTGAACGCGAAAATTACGTCGCGCTCGGTTTCCTCCTGCTGAGCGAGTTGGATTCTGAGCGCATCCTCGAGCATCGGGATGGCACGTGAGAACTCCCGACGCTCAACGTACAGCAACGCCAGATTATTGAGATCGACTGCTACTTCCGGATGCTCCTTGCCGAGGACGCGCTGGTCGATCGTCAGGGCTCGCTCATAGAAGCCCTCGGCCCGGCGGCCCTCGCCGCGCATATAGGCAACCGCGCCTAAATTGTTCAGCGTCTCTGAGACCATCGGATGGGTCTCTCCCGAGAGCTGGATGCGCGCCGCCAAAGCCTGCTCAAACAGGCGCTCACTCGCGGTCAGCTGATCAGTGTTGAGATCGGCCGTCGCCAGCTGTTCCAGTACCCGGACTTTGAGTTCATTCGGCGGCTGATCCTTCTGCAGCGCCAGCGCGCGGCCGAAAAAAGCGGCTGCCTCGGCCGGTTTGTCGGCGTTGCCGGCCACCTCGCCGCGACCAATGTAAATCCGTGTCTGGAGTGCCCGATCCGGCGGACTGAGCTCGTCCGCCAGCTGCTGCGCCTGCGAGTACAGTGCATCCGCCTGCGCGGCGTGATCGCGCACCTCCTCCAGATTGGCCAGCGAGACAGTGGTCCGGCCGAGCACCGCGGGATCCTGCCCGGGCGTATCGTGCGCGACTTCAAGAAGATGTTGCGCCGGCTTGTACAGGCCGAGACCCGCGTAGACCTCACCGAGAGTCGCTGACAATTCGGCACGTACCAGCGGCTCATCGCGCAGCGAACCGTCAATCTGCTGGACGCCGCGGTCGAGAATGGCACGCGCAGTGACGGTATTGCCCTGCGCCTCGCTCGGATTGGAGACTTGGAAGAGCGACACGAGAAACTCGGCGGTGCGCTCCGCGGTCTGCGACTTACGCACGGCGATTTGCCGCTGTTTGACCGCTTCGGCGCGTGCCACCCATGCCGCAACGGCGAGCGCGGCGAATACCACGCAACCGACGGCTGCCGCCGTTCCCAGCATCAGCAGCCGTCTGACTTGGCGCGCATGGTCGCGCTGCCGCAGGTCGGCGAAACTGACGCCCAGGAGCGGCGCGATAATCTTCAGCTTGGCATTGTGCCGGCCGTCCTTACGCAGGTCCGCGGCCAGAGGCTCGAGCGAGCCCGCACCCTCGGCAGCCGCAAGGAGCGCCGGCGGAAAGCATTCCAGTTCCGGCGGTAGACCGCGTTGGGCGGCGAGCGGCTCGCCGTCAATCGTCAGACACAGGATGTGATCGGTTCTCCCCAGCGTCTTGAAGACTTCGATCTCCCGGTTGACCCAGCGCGAGGCCGCAGCAGACGGTGAACAGACGACAATAAGGTATTCGCTATCTCCTAACGCGTCCCGTAAGGATTGCGACAGGTCCGCCGATCCCGCCAGCTCCTCTCTGTCGAGGAATACGGGCCGCAGTCTGCTGCGCGGATGCGCTCCCAGCGTCGCGCGACTTCGCCGCGGAATCCGATAGGTCTCTATGGCGTGGTGCAGCCATCTAGCGACCGCTTTGTCGTCGTGCTGGTAGCTGATGTAGGCCACGTAACGTCGAGCGGTCATGAGAGTCGCCTGTGGTTCCTGTCGCACGTCTCTGCGTTCGACCATAGAATGTAATCAAATGTCGCGTCAATCCGCGCGGGCGGCAACTTCTAACAACGTCTCAGGGAGTCAAACATGCGAGTTTCGTTATTGCGCGGCTTGATCGCCGCACTCTGCGCGCTCTGTCTCAGTGCGCCTGTTCTGGCCAAACATGTCTCGGTCGACTTCGGCCCGGTATTCGGCTCCGGTGGCGACGGCGATGACTTCGGCACCAATAGCACGGGCGACGGGACTGCATGCACGCCCGGCTCAAGCGGACCAGAGTCGTGCCCGTTGACGCTGGTGAACGATGCGTCGAGCGGCGCCATCGCACTGGGATTCCCGATCGACTTTGGCAGCGGTCCCGTCACCAGTCTGTTCGTGAATGAGAATGGCATCGTCTCGTTCAATGCTCCACTCAGCATCAGCAGCAGTTCATTCAGCAACCTCTCCGGACTCGGACAGCCGGTCATCGCGCCCTATTTCGCTGATCTGACCTCGGTAACGTTCGTCGGCACCGTGTTTGATATGGCGGGCACCAACTTCGGCCAGATCATGTACCAGCGCGGCTCCGCATCCGCGCAGGTTGGAGCTGATGGCAACTTCGATCAGGCCGATGAGGTCCCGGCGTTCTCGGTACTGTGGTATGGGCTCACGGATGCAAATGGCAATCAGATCTTTACGCAACTGATCATTTACTCGCACGCTGCTTCCGCCAGCGGCGACTTCGACATCCGCATCCGCTACGGGCTGAATACGGGTGATCAGTACAACATCAGCGCCGCGCCGACGGCTATCGCCGGCCTGCAACTCGGTAGTAACTCCCTGAACATCGCCAGCCCGCTCCTGGAGAGCACCGACTACTTCTATAGCTTCCGCGGCGGTAAGTTGCTGGGCAGCGCTCCGCCCCCTGTCACGCTGAGCTGCCCGACGACCACTGCGCAGGCAGGCAAGGCCTATTCGTCCGCGCTCACGGCGAGCGGTGGTGTACCGCCTTACACTTTCGCGAGCAGCGGCAGCTTGCCTCCCGGCCTCACGCTGAACAGCAGCAGCGGTGTCCTCAGCGGCACACCGAGCGCTGCCGGCACGTTCAGCTTCACCGGTCAGGTAACCGATTCGACCGGCACGGCGGCAGGCACGGCATCAGCCAGTTGCTCGATTACGGTATCGCCCGCGCCTGCCTCGTTGACGGTGGCACCGATGGCTGTCTCCTTCGGCAGCGTGACGCGGTTCGACCTGGCATTGAAAGTGATCACGCTCACCAACAGCGGCAGCACACCCATATCGCTCTCGCGAATTTCCGTCACGCCGGCGAATGGCACTGACCGAGTGATCTTCACAGCGGCAAGTCTGTGCGGCTCGACACTCGCACCGGGCCGCAGCTGCCTCATTGGCGTGCTGATGTTCGCCGATCAAGTCGGGAATCTTTCTGCACTACTCAATGTTCCCAACAGTGCCGTTGGCAGCCCGCAGGCCGTGCCCTTGAGCGTGGTGGTGACACGTACGCACTGAGCAACGTAGATTAATCTCGCCCGGCGTCGGGTCGTTTGCGTGTAGCGCATCTCGATCCGACGCCGAGCGGCCGCTTGGCCGTTGCTCACTTGCGCCAGCCGCGGTCAGGGGCGGAACTCAGATGGACACGTCGCCTCGCCGAGCGTAGCGTGCTCTGCACGAGTCACAGCGACCCCCTGTGACAGCTATTGCAGCGCGTCAACAGCGCGCGATCCGCCGGGAGGTGTCTTCATGTCACTTCGCCGTTCGCTTTCTCCGATGATTCTGGCTGGCGTGCGCGGTCACCCGCGCGCGAAACAGTTCCTCAAAAGCGTCGACGGCTATCGCGACCTCATCACACATTCGGTCGCGCACGTGCTGCCGCAGATCCTTCAGCCTGATCCGCGCGAAATTTTCATTACACTGACCGCCAACTGCAATCTCCGCTGCAGAGGCTGCCGTTACGGCCGTGATTTCATGGCGGGCTCGCAGCTCTCATGGGCCACAATCCGCGATCTTCTCGACGATGCCAGCAGTCTAGGCATCAAGGCGATCCGCTTCTATGGCGGCGAACCCCTGTTGCATCCGGACATCGTTCGCGCCGTCGAGTACTCGGTTCACCTCGGTTTGAATACCTGGATAACGACCAACGGCATCGTTCTGCGCCAGAAGATCGATGATCTTTTCAGTGTCGGGCTGCGGCACGTGGAGCTGGGCTTCTACGGCGTGGCCGACGAATACGACTCGTACGTACAGCGCAAGAACCAGTATTCGCGGATGCAGCGGGGCGTCGCGTACGTGCGCGATCGGTACGGCATGGCCGTATCACTGGCACTGGGGTGGGTCCTGATGCGTCCCAACTGCACCGTTGACGCCGTAAACCGTACCTGGCAGTTCGCTAAAACCTACGCGGCGCCTTTCGGTGTCTCGCTTATTCACTATTCGCTGCCTTATTTCACCGAGGGACCGGAGCGCGAGCTCCAGTTCACAGTCGATGATCTGCCGCAGATCCAGGCTGTGGTTGCGGAATTGATTCGACTGAAACAAGCGGAGCCTGAGCTGATCCTGCAGACGCTCATCGGACTGCGCTCGATACCGGATTGGCTGATCAAGGGGCCGAACATGAGAGTGCCGTGCGATCGGCGTCGACTCATCTGGATCGGCGCAGACGGCACTGTTCAGCTGTGCTATGTGACGTTCAAGCTGGGAAACCTGAACCAGACGCGCCTGTCCGATCTCCTGTTTACACCAGCTCACGAACAGGCTGCGCGCGCCGCATTTTCCTTGCACTGTCCTAACTGTCACTGCAACTACGATGGACGCGTGCGGATGGATGCCGCGAGCCGCCTCAAATACTCGCATTGATCGTAACGCAACAACGTCGTTGCCGCATTTCCTGAAACGATGACACGGCCGAGCATTTTTATTGTCGGCGCGCCCAAATGTGGCACGACGGCACTGTACAGTTATCTCAAGGCTCATCCGGATGTTTTCATGTCGTCCCTGAAAGAGCCTCAGTTCTTCGGTGAGGATCTTCTCGGTAACCGCCGAAACATCTGCGACTGGGAGTCCTATCTGGCCCTGTTTGCTGCGGCCAAAAGCCAAAGAGCCGGAGAGGCATCGACCGTTTATCTTGGTTCTCCGTCGGCAGCCAGAAGGATTAAAGACTTCACCCCGGCAGCCCAGATCTTGATAATGCTGAGAAATCCGCTCGAAGTGATGCAGGCGGAACACGGCGTGCGGATTCTGGGCGGCAACGAGATGATCGTCGATTTTGAGTCCGCGCTCGCCGCTGATGAGCAAGACGAGCCGTGCGCGACACCGCGCCACCGCCGGCCGTGGGGTATGCGCTATCGCGAGTTAGTCCGCTTCGCCCCTCAGGTGACGAGATATTTCCGCACTTTTGGCAGCGAGCGGGTTCATGTCATCGTCTATGATGATTTCAAGGAGGACACCGCAAAAGCCTACGGCGAGACGCTCGGTTTCCTGGGTCTGCGGGCGGGTTTCGAGCCGCGCCTGAGGCCGGTGAACCGTTATCGTCGGATCAGAAGTATGCCGTTGCACCGGACTTTGTTGGCACCGCCCGACGCGATCCGGGCCGTCAGCCACGCTGTGATGTCGCAACCGATGCGCAGATTCGTGGGCAACTGTATCCGCCGCCTGAACGAGTCCGTGGAACCGCGGCCGCCCCTCGCCGAAGCCGCAAGTCAACAGCTGTTGGCGAAACTCAAGCGGGAAATCGCACCCGATGTGGACGCGCTAAGCCGGCTGCTGAATCGGGACCTGTCGCATTGGTACAGTTGACGCTCGTCTTCAGCCCCCGTCCATGGCGCAGCGTTCCAGCTGGAGCGGTGTTATAGCGCCTCCTGCCAGGCCCGGGCGCGTCGGAGCCCAGCACGTTGGCGGCGGCCAGGAGAACTCCAAGAAATAGATAAGCCATCGTCAGGCCGCTGAACGTGGCAAAGAAGCCCGCCGCGAAGTACCCGATGATCCCTCTTTTAATCCACAGGATCTGAATCGGGCAGTCAGCCACCTGGAGAGGTGCACATCGACGTTTCACCTGAGCGAGTACAGAGCCGAGCAGGCCCAGCCAGAGCAGCAGGCCGGGTAATCCCGTCTCGGCCGCAAGACTAAGATAGGTGTTGTGTGCGTCCCGCAGCCCGAGCCATGGCGCCAGTCGCGCGTTGGCATCGTTGTAGCAGCCGATACCGACTCCCAGGATGGGGTTATTCAAGAAAATGTGCCAGCCAGTCTTGAGGATTTCAATTCGCTGCTGCGTCGAGGCCTCGGCCACCTGCACATAAAATGATGGCTGTCCCCTAGTTGCGGATGGCGGCCCCTGCACCGCAGTGCTGCTGGGCGCAGCGCCCAGCTGGGTCATACTCTTGAGACGATCCCAGGAGGCCGCCGGAACCAGCATGGCCACCACCACCAGGGCCATCAACACCGCGGCCGCGCCTGAGGGCTGTCTTCTCACACGCGTCAGCAGGGGTGGCCCGAAACCCACCAGCAGTCCGAGGAATGCTCCCCGCGATTGCGTGAGCAGAATCATGAGCAGCAACACGGGCACAAACGCGGTCGTTGCCAGCCGTACTCGTCGGTTCTGCGCCTTAACGCTTGCGACTGCCAGCGCCAATCCGAGCATCAGCAGCGTGATCCCCGCAAGCTCGTTAGGATTGCTGTACATCTTGTTCCAGATCGCCCGCCCGAATACGGTGTTACCGCTCACGTAGCCCTGCAACGTGCCGCGCACGGGATAGATCAAGAACGCGAACAGAATAATGAGTATGCAGACGCGCAGCTGCTGTGGGGTGCGCAGAGTGTTCACAACAACGAAGAAGATCACGAGCGCCTTGAGACGCTCGAGAAGTGCCGGCCATGCCGCGTCCGGCACGATGGCAAAGAGTGCCGTGATGGAAGCCCACAAGAGAAAGGCCAGTGCCCAGCGCAGCGGCGGCGGGAATATCAGACCTTCCGGGCGCAGCACGAGCCCCAGCAGCGCCAGATAAATCCCGACTTCAGTGAACAATTCGGGAAAGCGCTGGGTGACGAAGAAAAACGTGAAGGTCGCGAGCCCGTACCACGGCAGCGTACTCGCCGGCGCCGGGGTGCGGCGTCTCGACCTTGGTGGCAGCAATCGCCCGGTTGCGACGTTCACGTGGGCTCCGCACCCTCTCGCCAGAACGCTGCGGATCAGCTTAGCGCGCGCCGCGTCTGCGCCACAGTCTTCTAACGCTTCCGTCTAACAGGATGGTTCGCTCACACAACTCCTGTTTCTGTCTTGCCGTCGAAACCGTCACCGGCTCTAGCACCGAATGCCCGCCGGTGAACTGCCACTAGGGCATTTCTGCGGCGGTGCGATTTGTGAGCGAGCTTCTTATCGAAACTTGGAGCAAGCGTATTGGTGGCGGTTCTCAACCTTCAGCTTGACAGTCCGCCGGGAAGACCTTGACCACTATTTAGACGACTCGAGCGCCCGAACGCAGATGCTGTCCAGGAGCCGAGGCTTTTCTGCGCGGTGCATTCGGCATGTGGTTCGCATCGCCGCGGTCGTGCAGAAGCGACGAGAACCAACAAAACTGAGGCAAGGTCACATATCTTGTGTGGGGCGCCCTAGGACGACATGCGTGGCTCGTTCGCCCGCAACCTGTTCCGTACAGGTATATCCGAGCTTGACGAGATCGATGTCCCCAAAGAAGCGCTCACCCGAGCCGAGCAGCACCGGGGATATCGCCAAATGTAGCTCGTCAACGAGGCCGGCGCGAAGATACTGCTGAACGGTGGCGATACCTCCGACACAAACGTCCATCCCATTCGCGGCAGCCACGGCTCTCTCCAGAGCGGGACGGATTCCATCCGTCACGAAATGAAACGTTGTCCCGCCCTGCATCGGGATCGAATCGCGCGGGTAGTGGGTCAGCACGAACACGGGGGCGCGAAATGGTGGCGTCTCTCCCCACCAGCCGGTCCAAGAGTCGTCGCGCCACGGCCCTCGAACGGGCCCGAACATGTTTCTGCCGAGGATAAAGGCACCGACGTTGCGAAAGCTTCGAGCAAAGAAGTCATCGTCGATACCCGTCGTCGCTTCCTCCGTGCGGTCGATTCCCTGAACCGTCCAGTCCTTAGCTTGCATGCGCTGGAATGTCCGCGTCGCAAAGGCCCATTCGCCCAGCGCCAGGCCGCCGACGCCTTGGGGATTCTCGAGGCTTTGCTGCGGACCGGCACCGAACCCGTCGATGGAAATGGATGCGTTCACTTTAAGCATGGCCACAGCTCCGGCTCCTTGCGTCGATTCGGCGCTCTGCAGGTCCACTCACCCCACCGCTCGCGCAGGGCGTGCGACTCGACGGCGAGGTCAGCTTGCGCGATAGACTCGGTCTCCAAGGGCGATGAATCCGCGGGGTAAGAATACGCCTGTAGCGCAATCGCCCACCGCCGCGCGGGCGCGAAATACCACGCACAAAGGGGACGTCGCCGCCCTACTGCCACCAGCTTTTCTAATGGACTCTCAGACCTTCCGAAAGACGTTTTAGACATTTTATTTACGTGTGATTACCGAGTGGGGCATGATGGAATCGAAGCAGCTGGCCCTATTCCGGATTACCGAACAGTCTAGAACTGGACTAAGCTGACCTCCTGAAGCCCTCCCAAGAGCTCTGGCGCCCACGCAAATGTGCGCCAGCGCACCGATGCTGCGTCGCTGCGGCGCAAAATACTTCCGACTTAAGGAGACCGCCTTGACCCAGGGATGCGATCCGGGCCCACCAGCAGCATCGGTACGATCCAATGCTCAGTCCAGGAATCCGACAGCGCGCGCACGTTCAACGCGCCAGCCTTCCCATTGAGCTCCTTCTTCCGTCGCATCTTTGGGCACGGCCCGCCGGTTTCCCCATGGAATAGTGATGAGATCCTGCGCGCCGAGCTGTTCAGCACCGAGCGCCTTGAGCAACACGCGCAGAGCCTCGCCGCGGCACAACAGGTTACGCAGCGGCCGACACCACGGAAAGCTCTCAGTGTACGGCTGCGGGACAATGAGTCAGTACTACTTGCGGCTTATCGCGACATCGCCGCAGCGACGGGCGAGGGACGGGCGATCACGCCGGCCGCCGAATGGTTACTCGACAACTACCACCTCGTCGAAGAGCAAATCCGCGAAATTCGACAAGACCTGCCGCCGCGCTTTTATCGACTGCTTCCCAAGTTGGGCGGTGGGCCGTTTGATGGCTACCCGCGCGTGCTCGGGGTTGCCTGGGCGTTCGTCGCGCATACCGACAGCCGTTTCGACCCGGGAGCGCTGCGCGCCTTCGTGCGCGCCTATCAGCGCGTTGAACCGCTGACCATAGGCGAGCTCTGGGCGGTTGCGATCACACTGCGCGTGGTTCTGGTGGAGAACCTGCGCCGTGCCGCCGCACGCATTGTCCTCAGTCGCGCCGAGCGCCAGGAAGCGGACTACCTCGCGGATCGAATTCTGGGTGTCAACGGCCATGCGGCCGAGCCCGACGCTTTGGTGCGGCGCGCGGCCGCTGGCACGTCTTTGTCACCGGCATTTGCAGTCCAGCTGGTGCAGCGACTGCGTGATCAGGACCCGACTGTGACGCCGGCCTTGCGTTGGCTGGAGGAACATCTCAGCGCACAAGGAATAACCGCGGACCAGATGGTGCGCGACGAGCATCAGCGACAGAGCGCCTCCAACGTCACGGTGCGCAACATCATCACGAGCATGCGCTTGCTTTCCGATGTCGATTGGCCGGAATTTTTCGAGAGCGTCAGCCTGGTCGACGAGCTGCTGCGCACCGGCAGTAACTTTGCGGCGTTCGATTTTCCGACGCGGGACCTGTATCGGCGCGAGATAGAGCGTCTGGCGCGACGCTCGGGTGCCGCGGAACTCGCGGTCGCGCGTACCGCATTGTCCGCCAGCGAGTCGGCGGCAACCGATGCCGAGAATCGCGACTACCGCCGCCATGATCCCGGTTACTACCTGATTGGAAACGGCCGGCGTGCTCTTGAAGCGCGCATCGGCTATCGACGCAGTCTCTTCAGTTGGCCGCGTCGCCTGGGACTCGCGAGTGGAGTCGGTGACTATTTGACGGGAATCGCCCTGCTGGCGGCAATGACACTGTCGATCCCTTTGCTCATTCTCGCCGGCTGGGGAATTTCTGGCGCGCAATTGGCGCTGCTCGCCTTGCTCGGCATGATTCCGGCGCTCGACGTTGCCATCTCGCTCGTCAATCGCCTCGTCACAGAAGAGTTCGGCGCGAAGATCCTGCCGGGTCTGGCTCTGCGCGACGGTGTTCCGGCGCATCTGCGCACCATGGTGGTGGTTCCGGCTTTGCTCACCACCCAGGTGGCACTCGAGGAGCAGATCGAGCGCCTCGAAACCCACTACCTCGCCTCGCCTGAAGGCGAACTGTACTTTGCGCTGCTCTCGGACTGGGCGGACTCCACCAACGAAAGC
>Ga0210398_10000853_pt1 | contig 33335 bp, 28 predicted proteins | sample IncBWC4OmetaG_FD_161047 | JGI IMG/M metagenome (GOLD analysis project Ga0210398, IMG submission 161047) | Forest soil microbial communities from Barre Woods Harvard Forest LTER site, Petersham, Massachusetts, United States - Inc-BW-C-4-O | ecosystem: Environmental > Terrestrial > Soil >... | reverse complement strand
TGGATTCGAACCATCGAAGGCGTTAGCCGGCGGATTTACAGTCCGCCCTCGTTGGCCACTTGAGTAACCCACCAAAGCGAAGGGAAAACCTCGCGAGTCGCAGCGAGGAGTTCAAGAGATTTTTTGAGCAGTGGTAAAAGTCCGGTTTTTCGGGGTCGTAAATTGCCTGAGTCCGGTGACCTTGGCGCGGGACAAATTGTGCTCCTAAAAGATGACGGTCTTATTCGCGTCCATTCGCGTGAATTCGCGGTTAAAAGAATCTCGGTTCTCTTTTTGGATTCGTCTGGTTTTGGAACCCATTTAACCATATTTTCAGTCCGATGCGCATGAATTCCTGGAAAATCGGCGTGGTTTTCTTCGTCGGCCTTGCTGTCCGCCTATCCGCACTGACCCAGTTTACGAGCGACGAACTGAATGCGCCGCCGTCCGCCGCCCGCCTGGCCGAGATTGAGCACGTCGCCGCCACCTCCGGCTGGAAAGGCCTCGTTCCGGGACTGCGCAGCCTGGCCTTCCATGCCTACGAGAACGACAGTCAGGCTGCCGAAGCCTGGTTCCTCCTGAGCCGCTGGGCCGAGCTTTTTGCGCTGCCGGATGACCAGTTTTTCTCGCAATGGGCCAACGCCATCGGGGCCGCGAAAGTGGGCCATGCCAACATGCCCAGGCAATTTGATGTGCGCCACCGCCCGCTGGGCGACCGCCTTTCGCCGGCGCTGCAGGCCTGGCTTTTGGGCCACACCGATTTCTCCGCCGAGTTTTTCTCGCTGGTTTCGCCCTGCGACCTGCTGACGAATTCATTTGGCATCCTCAATGAATTGCAGGCGCGCTATCCCGAAAAATTTTCCACCTATGCCGAGCTCGCGCTGGCGATCGCCCTGGTTTACGATGTGCCGCCGCCGCCGAGCTGGCCGCATGGGCAGGTCAGTGCCTTGCAACTGCCGCGCACGCTGCCCGATCCCGCCGCGGCCTTTGCCTTTTGGGTGCAGGCCGATGAAACCGGACAAACACTCCAGCCGCTTTCGCGCCTGCCTGCTTCCGAGCTCAAGTTTGTCGTCGATGCGGTTGCGCCCCTGGCCGAGCTCGATTGGGCGCAGCACCACATTTCAACGCCGATTACCGAGCTCCCCACGGTTTACGGCATGGTGCGCTACCGGGTGGATCGCGTGCAGCAGGCCCAATATAACTGGCCGGAGGACCACTACGATTTGCCGACGATTGTGACCAAGGGAGGCATCTGTGTCGACCAGGCTTATTTCGCCTGTGAAGTTGGCAAGGCCAAGGGCGTGCCCACGTTGTTTTTTTCCGGCGCCGGGAACGATGCGTGGCATGCCTGGTTTGGCTATCTCGACCAGAATGGCCACTGGCAGCTCGATGTCGGCCGCTATGCCAACCAGCAGTTTGTCACCGGCGTCGCCATCGATCCACAAACCTGGGGACCCATTTCAGATCATGAACTGAAATTTCTATCCGAGGGTTTCCGCCAGCGGCCATCGTGGCGGCAGGCCTGCGTCAATGCCGATTTTGCTTCTGCTTACTTCACCCTCGGGCAATTTGCGGCCGCGGCCCGCGCGGCCCGGGCGGCGGTAAATTACGAGCCGCGGCACCTGGTGGCGTGGGATATACTGCTCACTGCGCAAAAACGCCTGGGGGCCGGCGCGACGGACCTCGAAGCCACACTGCGCGAGGCCAGGCTTGCCTTCAAAAATTATCCCGACATCGAGGCGGTCTTTATCCGCTTGATCGCTGAGAGCATGCGCGCCCGCGGCGAAACCAGTGCGGCCGACGTCGAAGAGAGCCAGTTTGCGCACAAGGTGGGGCCGGAACGCGTCGATCTGAACATCGAACACGCGGCCGATATCATTAGCCAAAGCATGGCGAAGGATGGCGCGGAGGCGCAGATTCGTACCTACTATTCTGTTCTCAAGGCTTATGGGCATGGTGCGGGCATGGAGTTTTTCAGCCGCATCGTGCAACCCTTTGCCGAGCATATTAAGACCAACTATCCCAAGGACGCTTACAATGCCGTCCGGGCCGCGCAAAGTGCGTTGAGCATCGCTCCCAACAGCCAGCTCGACATGGAAATGCAGGAGCTGCTGACCCGGCTGAAAGCCGGAATCCCAGATTGAATCAGGGATTGCCACGAGAGCAGCGGTGTTATTGCGCAATAACACCGCTGCTCTCGTGGCTAATGGCTTGGTAAATTAAGATGGTGCCGCCACCGCGAGGAAGGCGGCCAGCGCCGGGTCGGGCGCGGGCGCCGGCTTCCAGCCGAGCACCAGCCGGCTCTCCGGCGCGGGCCCGGTGAGGGTTTTGAAAACAACTTCCGGCGGCAGGTGCCGGGCCTCCGACGGGCACATGAAGGTCGCCCCGAGTCCCGCGCGCACCAGGCCGATGCCGTTGGCCCGCGGCCAGACTTCCTCGGCGATGCGCGGCGTTATGCCCGCCTGCGCGAAGGCAGCCAGCATACGGTCATAAAATCCCGGGTTGTGCATGCGCGGAAACAGCACGAAGGGCGTCTGGGCCAGTTCGCGCAGCCGCAGCTGCGCGCGGTGGGCGAGGGGATGGTCGGCAGGCAGGAGCACGCCATTGCGCTCGCGCAGGAGCTGATGCGTGCGCAGGCCGGGCACGACCGCATCGGGATGGAAAAAGCCGCAGGCGATATCGCCCGTGGCCAGCGCGGCGAGCTGGGCCGAGGTCGGCGATTCGTTGAGCGCCAGCCGGATGCCGGGGAAACGGCGATGGAACTTGCGCAGGATGCCCGGCAGCACCGTGGCCATGGCCAGGCCGGTGAAGGCCACGCGCAGGTAGCCGATTTCGCCGCCGGCCAGCGCATGCAGCTCTGCCGGCACCGCCGCCAGCGAGCGCAGGATCGGATCGAGGCGCTCGTTCAACGCCTGCCCGGCCGGGGTGAGCTCCACCCGCCGGCGCGAACGGACAAAAAGCTTCGCACCCAGCCCCGCCTCGAGTTGCGCAATCTGCCGGCTCAGTGCCGGCTGGGCCACGGCCAGCGCCTCGGCCGCCTTGCGGAAATGCAGGGTGCGCGCCACCTCGCGGAAATAGACGAGGTGCCTTAGTTCGAAGGGAAACTGATACTCCCTGGGCATCACAGGACACAAAACAAGTATTTTAACGCAACGCAAGGATTTGCTATCCTCTGTCGGTCGGGCTTTATGCCCTGCCGTTCGAATCAGCCTTTCCGTTTCCCGATTTCCCAATTTTAAACTTCCGCTTTTCCTCTTCCACCCATGCCCAAGTCACTCTTCGAAAAAGTCTGGGACGCCCACGCCGTCCGCTCGCTGTCCAATGGCCAGACGCAATTGCTCGTCGGCACGCACCTCATCCACGAGGTGACCAGCCCGCAGGCCTTCGGCATGCTGCGCGACCTTGGCCTGAAGGTCGCGATGCCGCACCGGACGTTTGCGACCGTCGACCATATCGTGCCGACCGACCAGTTCAGCGAGCCCTTTGCCGATCCGCTGGCCGATGCCATGATCAAGGACCTGCGCAAGAGCTGCCACGACTTTGGCATCACCTTTTTTGACCGCGCGACGGGCAAGCAGGGCATCGTGCACATCGTCGGCCCGGAGCAGGGCATCACCCAGCCCGGCACAACGATCGCTTGCGGCGACTCCCACACGAGCACGCATGGCGCGTTCGGCGCGATCGCCTTCGGCATCGGCACGACGCAAATCCGCGATGTGCTCGCCACGCAGACGATGGCCTTGGGCAAATTGAAAGTCCGCCGCATCAACGTGACCGGCCGGCTGCGTCCGGGCGTGTACGCGAAGGATGTCATCCTGCATATCATCCGCACACTGGGCGTGAACGGCGGCACCGGCTACGCCTACGAATACGGCGGCGAGATCTTCGACCGTTTCTCGATGGAGGAGCGCATGACCGTGTGCAACATGTCCATCGAAGGCGGCGCGCGCGCCGGCTACGTGAATCCCGATGAGACAACGTTTACCTATTTGAAAGGCCGGCCGTATTCGCCGAAGGGCGCCGCGTGGGACGAGGCCGTCGCGCGCTGGAAGGCCGTGGCGAGCGATCCCGGCTGCACCTACGACGATGTCGTCACCATCAACGCTTCGGACATTGCCCCCACCGTCACGTGGGGCATCAATCCGGGGCAGGGCATCTCCATCACCGAGAACATCCCCGATCCGGCGAAAACCAAGGTGGCCGACGAAAAAACGTCCATCGAGGAAGCGCTGGCCTACATGAAGCTCAAGCCGGGTGCGCCGATCAAGGGAACGAAGATCGACGTCGCCTTCCTTGGCTCGTGCACGAACGGACGCTTGAGCGATTTCCAGGAGGTCGCAAAATTTTTGAAAGGCCGGCACGTCGCTGCCGGTGTGAAAGCCATCGCCGTGCCCGGCTCGCAGGGAGTCGGCCTGCTTTGCGCCTCGCTCGGCATCGACAAAGTATTCCGCGACGCCGGCTTCGAATGGCGCGAGGCGGGCTGTTCGATGTGCCTGGCGATGAATCCCGACAAGCTCATCGGCGACCAGCTCTGCGCCAGTTCCTCCAACCGCAACTTCAAGGGCCGCCAGGGCAGCCCGACCGGCCGCACCATCCTCATGAGCCCGCTCATGGTTGCCGCCGCTGCCGTCACCGGCGCGGTCGCCGACGCGCGCGAAGTCTTCGCTGTGACGAACAACTGAATAAACCATGCGGGGTGAGGGCACCCCGCCCACAAAAACAATCGACGGTTAAAAAACTTTTCTCCCATGGCTCTTGCAAAAATAACCCAGGTCACCGGCCGCGGCGTTTTCGTGCCCGGCAACGACATCGACACGGACCGCATCATCCCGGCGCGCTTCATGAAGTGCGTCACGTTCGACGGGCTGGGCGAATTCCTTTTCTTCGACATGCGCAAGAACGCCGATGGCACCGACAAACCGCATCCGCTCAACGAGCCGCGTTTCAAGGGCGCCAATATCCTGCTCAGCGGCACGAATTTTGGCTGTGGCTCGTCGCGCGAGCACGCGCCGCAGGCCATCCAGAAATACGGCATCCGCGCGGTGGTCGCCGAAAGTTTTGCCGAAATCTTTTTCGGTAACTGCACCACGCTCGGCATCCCGTGCCTGGCCGCGAGCCGCGAGGATATAGCGAAGATCGCCGCTGCGATCGAAGCCAATCCGGCCGTCGAGCTCGTCGTCGATGTCGCCGCGCAGGAAATCCGCTTCGGCGGGCAAAAGGTGAAGACGGTCATCCGCGAAGCCGCGCGCGACGCGCTGGTCAACGGCCGCTGGGATCCCATCGGCGAGCTGCTGGAAGGCCGTGCCGCCGTGACCGCCGCCGCCGCGCGCCTGCCGTATTTAGTCGCGTAGGACAGCGACGGAAGTAGTAAGTGACGGTGAGAAGTATCAAGTGACAGGTATCAAGTTCCAAGAAGCTCTTCTTCCTGACACTTGTTACCTGATACTTGTTACTTCCAAAAAATTTATGAACCTTTTCCGCTTGGCAGGCGTCTGATCAAGCCATTCACCTTCAAAGCCATAATGGAAACATTTCAAAGGTTATCTGACGTTTTTAGAGGCGCAGGCCTCCTGATCTACCCGCTCGGGGTCTGTTTCACGGTTGCGCTGTATATCATCTGCGAGCGCGCTTTCGCGCTGCGCCGCCACGCCGTCATGCCGGATGACCTGGTCGATGCCATCGTGGCGGGCAAGCCGGTGCCCGGCGGCCGTCATTCGACGCTGGCCCGCATCGTCGAGTTTGCCGAGAAGCACGCGCATGACGAAGGGGCGGTCAAGGCCTTCGCACGTCTCGAAATCAACCGCATGGAGCGCGGCATCCCGTACCTCGACGTCATTTATGCCGCCGCGCCGCTGCTTGGCCTCACCGGTACGGTCACCGGCCTGCTGCAGGTTTTTTCGCAAATCGCCCCCGACACCGGCCTGCCCGACCCGGTGGCCTTCACCAAAGGCGTGGCGCTGGCACTTTCCGCAACGGTCATCGGCCTTTCCATCGCCATCCCGTCGCTGGTCGGCAGCGGCGTTTTCCAGCGCCGGGTTGAAAACTACGCGGCCCAACTCGACGTGCTGCTGGAGCGCGTGCTCCAGCGTTACCGGCAGTCACCGTCGTCATGATCAGCGGCCTCTACCAGAAACGTCGCAAACGGCCCGAGATGAACCTCGTGCCGCTGATCGACGTGCTCGTCATGCTGATTTTCTTCTCGTTCGTGACGATGCAGTTCAAGTCCGCCGTCACGATGAACATCACGCTGCCGAAATTCACCGGCGCGGGCAAAAATGAATTCAAGGGCAAGGTCGAGATCGCCATCAGCAAGGACGGGGTCATCTCTTTCAACGGCGAAACCATTGCCGACGCCGATCTCCTGCCGCGGCTCAAGCAGGTGCATGACGTGGACCGGGATATCCCTGTCCTGATCAAGGCCGACAAAGCCACCCAGCTCCAGAAAGTCGCCGACGTGATGAACGCCTGTGCCGACGCCCACCTGAATCGATTCAGCCTGCAATCAGGTGACAAGTGACAAGAACAGACACCACCTCCTGTTACTTGAAACCTGACACTTGATACTTGTTACCTGATACCTGTTACTTCTATCAATTTTCACTGCATGAAAATTGTTATCACCGGCGTCACCCGCGGTCTAGGCCGGGCACTGGCCGAATGCTGGATCACCGAGGGCCACACGATCATCGGCTGCAGCCGCAATTCGGGGGAAATCATCAACCTGCGTTTTGCGCACCCGGCGCCGCACAGTTTCGACGCGGTCGATGTCGCCGATGCGACCAAAGTGCAGCTTTGGGCCGAGCGCGTGCTCGGCCCCGAAGTCGTGCCGGATTTTCTCATCAACTGCGCCGCGCTCATGAACGATCCCGCACCGCTCTGGCAGGTGCCGGCCGATAAGTTTTCTCGGTTGATCGACGTCAATGTGAAAGGCGTGGCCAACGTCATCCGCTCCTTTGCGCCGGCGATGATTGCGCGCAAGCAAGGCGTCATCGTGAATTTCAGCTCGGGCTGGGGCCGCTCGACCTCGCCGGAAGTCGCGCCGTATTGCGCGTCGAAGTGGGCCATCGAGGGACTGACGAAAGCGCTGGCGGAGGAATTGCCGGCGGGTATGGCTGCTGTGCCGCTCAATCCCGGCATCATCAATACGGACATGCTGCAACAGTGCTGGGCGGATGGCGCCGCGAGCTATCCCAAAGCCGAGGAGTGGGCGAAGACCGCCGCGCCTTTCATTTTGAAACTCGGGCCGAAGGACAACGGACAGTCCGTCAGTGTGGAACTGACGGAGTGAAGTAACAAGTATCAGGTATCAAGTTCCAAGAGATCCCGATCCATGATCGGCCTGCCTAGTCTTGTTACTTGCCACTTGTTACCTGCTACTTCTATTCCATCGGAATATGCGGCTCGATGTCGGCATCGTAGTTGATGCCGGGCAGGCCGAAGCCGAAGAGTTTCAAGAACTCCGAGCGGTAGCCGGCGATGTCGGTCAGGGCCTCGATATTTTCGGTGGTGACTTGCGGCCAGATCTTGGCGATTTCCGCCTGGATCTCGGGCTTCATTTCCAGGTCGTCGACGCGCACGCGTCCGGTTTCGTCGAAGTCCAGGCCGCGTCCGCCGTACATCTGCGTGGCGAAAAGGCGCTGGATCTGCTCGATGCAACCTTCATGGGTGCCGCGCGCCTTCATGATTTTGTAGAGGATCGAGATATAGAGCGGCACCACGGGAATGGCCGAACTGGCCTGCGTGACGAGCGCCTTGTTGATGGAGATGAAGGCGCGGCCGCGGTTGAGCTTGAGCAGGGAGTCGATGCGTTTTCCCGCACGCTCGAGGTCGTTCTTGGCCAGGCCGATCGTGCCGTTTTTGTAGATGGGCCAGGTGACTTCGGGTCCGATGTAGCTGTAGGCGACGGCGGTGGCGCCGGGCGCGAGAAGTTTCGCGTCGTCGAGCGCGTACATCCACATTTCCCAGTCTTCGCCGCCCATCACGGCCACCGTGTCGGCGACCTCGAACTCGGTCGCGGGTTCGATGGTGATGTTGCTGACGATGCCCTTGTCGGTGTCCACGGTTTTATTGGTGTAGGACGTGCCGATGGGTTTCAGGACGGATTTATGCACGGCGCCGGTTTTCGGGTGGGTGCGGCGCGGGGAGGCGAGCGAGTAAACGACGAGGTCGATCGGCCCCATCTCGCGTTTGATGAGGTCGAGGGCCTGGCGCTTGAGATCGTCGGAGAAGGCATCGCCATTGAGATTGAAAGCCTTGAGGCCGGCCGCGCGGGCCGCGCGGGTGAAAGCGATGGAATTGTACCAGCCGGGCGTGGCCGGACGGTCGGCCTCGGATGGACGCTCGAAGAAAATGCCGAGCGTGGCTGCGCCCGAGCCGAAGGCGGCGGCGATGCGCGAAGCCAGGCCGTAGCCGGTGGATGCGCCGATGACCAATACGTTCTTCGGGCCGTTTTTGAGCGGGCCTTTTTTCTTAACGTAATCGATCGATTCCTGCACATGGGCGGCACAGCCAGCGGGGTGGGCGGTGATGCAGACGAATCCACGAACCTTGGGTTTGATGACCATGGACTCAGCGTTGGCGAGCCGCCGCGGGGCGTCGAGAAAAGTTTTTAAGGGTTACTGGTCATTGGTGCCGATTTAAATGAAGTAACAAGTATCAGGAGTATTTCCGCAGCGCACTTTTCTTGTTACTTGTTACCTGTTGCTTGGCACTTAACAGATCACTCACTCAGCAGCACAATGGGACCTTCCGGCTTGGGCCGGCCGCCCTTGCGTTCGCAGCTGACGGCAAATTTTGCGGCGGTGGCGATGAGCTGGCCGGGATGAAAGGCGAGGCGGGCCGTGCCCGTGTGGGCATCGACGGTGAAGACGCCGCCGCTGACCGGGTCGGGATATTTCGGGTCGATGACCCAGAGTTGGTAATCCTTGTCGGCGGCGAGCGCCGGCAGCTTCTCGACCGTGAGCACGCCTTGCTGCGTGGTTTGATCCCATACGGCGACGGCGCGGGCTTGCGGCGAATTGCCGAGGAGTGAGACGAGCTTGGCGATTTCGAGGCGGGAGATATCTCCGCTGGTTTTGATTTGTTCCTGCAGGTCGGCGAGCTGCCGGCTGGCGAGGATGTGCTGGACCTCAAGCTGGTTTTGCACGCTTTGTATTTCCATCTGCGCCAGCGCGGCTTGCTCGTGCTGTGCGATGGACTCGGACTTTTGCGTGAAATAAAGCTGGGTGAGCCACGCGGAGGTGAGCGCAAGGCACGCCGCGATGGCCCACGGAATCCAGGCCGGCGGCGCAAAGGGCGTGATGCGCCGGTCTTCCGTGCGCGATTTTTCTGCGAGGGATACAAACAGGCGGGATTTCAACCAGTCCGGGGGCGCGGATGCGGGCGCCGCCAGGGAGAGCGTGCTGGCGGCCTCGCGCAGTTCGTGGACGAGGGCGCGCAGCCCGGCGTCCTGTGCGAGCGAGGCTTCGAACGCTGCGAGTTCCGCGCCTTCGAGCAGGTCGAGGGCGTAGAGCGAGGCGAGCTCTTCTGTGCGTTCGTCAATCATGGTGGGGGCGGAGCGCGTCCCGGAGCTTGAGCAACCCGCGGCGAATGCGGGCTTTCACGGTGCCGAGCGGCTGCTGGAGGTTTTCGGCGATTTGTTGCTGCGTGAGTCCGCTGAAAAATGCGAGTTCGACGGCCTGTTTTTGCTCGGCGGGCAGCGCGGCGAGCGCCGAGCGCACGAGCTGGGCTTTTTCCTTGAACACGAGGGCATCGGTCGTGCCGGCCGTTTCATCGTAGCCCAGGTCGGCGGGCACGGAGGCGCCGAGCAGTTCCCCGCGGCGCTGGCGCTGGCGCAGGCGGTCGATGGCGCGATGGCGGGTGAGCGTGACCGCCCACGCGAAGGCGGTGCCGCGCTCGGCGGAGAAGGCCGCGCATTTTTCCCACATGGTGAGGAACACATCGTGCACGATGTCCTCGGTCTCGCGCGCGTCGCCGAGGATGCGCAAAGCGGCGGAATAGAGCGGCCGGCTGAAGCGATCGTAAAGTTCGGAGAAGGCCGCGCGGTCGCCGCGCGCCATGCGTTGCAGCAGGCGGGCATCGATCTCGCTCCGATCCTCGGTGGGTTCGCTCATGCGGGAAAGCCAATGGCCACCAGCCCGGAAAGCGCCGGCGGCAGAGGCCAAGCCGGCAACGGCAGGTGGGCTGGCATGGGTGGCAAACATCTCATGGATGTATACGAGTCAGGGAAACAGGGGGATGCACGCGTCGCTTCAGTCAACTGCAGAAACTTTGCGCGCGGCAAGTGTTTAGCGGTTGGGTCGTGCTTCTTCCTGGATTCATGGCTTCCTTCTTAAGCCACCCTAATTGTTTTTTAAGGAGGAAACCAGGAAGCCGGGAATCGATCATTCGGCTTTAGCGCACGGCGAATCCGATCAGGCCCAGCACGATCAGCCCGGCAAGGCAGCCGAGAATGTATTTTTCCTGTCGGGTGAGTCGGAAGGGCATGCCCTCAGCATAGCAGGGAAATAGGGGCGTTTTCGCCCAAGTACCAAGTGACAGGTAACAAGTGACAAGAGGCTGCACTCATACTCCTGATACTTGAAACTTGATACCTTTTACTTTTAGAGCCCATAGGGCCGGAGCTGGGAAAACACATCGCGAAACAGCGGATCGTCCGCGAAGGCCGCCCAGTCGCAATTGCTCGAGATGCGGACGAAAAACTGCTCGCCTTGGTGGCCGAAACCGTAGTGCCAGGCCAGCCGCAAAAGTTCGCGGGGCGAGTGGGGGTCTTCATAGGCGATCGATCGGCCGTCATACAGATGCCAGAACCAGACGTGTTGGGGATAAACGGCGCCGCTGAAAACGCGGAATTCAGCCGCCGGCAGCACGCGGCCGGCGACCACGAGGTTGAGGCGCGCATCCCTGGTCGGTTCCGACTGCCAGCCCGCGCCCGGCCAGCAGGCGTCGGGCGTGTGGGAAGCCACCAGGCTGACGGGCGCCTGGCCCGCGGACCAGTAGGCGATGTAAATGATGACTTGCTGCGGGCTGCCATCGGGTGCGGATCTTGAATAGATGCGCTGAATCAGGTGATCGGTTTGCAGGGTGTCGGCGAAACGATAAAGATCGTTGGTCGTTTCCACCTTCCACCCGTCGGCCCGGATGGGCACCATCGCGGCGAGATCCGGCACGGGCGCGGCGGGCGGGGTGCGGCGCGTGTTGGCGACGAATAAAATCACGAGGGCGACGGCCAGCGCGAGTCCGGCGGCCAGCCATGGCTGAAGCGCCCGTGGCGTGAGCGCGACGGGTGCGGAGGAGGCCAGGAGTTTGGTTTTTTCGCCGCGGGCCAGCCACCAGGCGAGTCCGCCGAGCAGCAGCGCCGTCACGCCCAGGACGGCATAGCCGGTGGCATCGTGCCAGGTGTGGCTGATGTCCACTCCCTGGTTGGCCAGCAGCGTCAGCGTGAGCGAACGAAAAAAATTCATGACGAGCGCCAGTGGCGCCGCCAGCGCGATGATGACGACGCGCGACCATGGCCGGCGCACGAGGGCCGCGGAGAAAAAGAAACCCGCGAATACACAGGAGATCAGGCTGCGCACGCCGCTGCACGCTTCCTCGACCCCGACCGTGGTGCTGGCCAGCTCGATGAGGTTGCCGTCGCGGATGGCGGCGATCCCAAGCAAATGCAGCGTGGCGAGCACAGAGCTTGTGATCTTGAGTTGCAGGCTGAACGTGAGGCGCATGTAGGTGCCGGGCGGAATGGGCGCGCACAGCAGCCACAGGAAGATTGCCGTGAATGAAATCCAGTTAAACGGCACGAGACGCACCGGCTCGCTCGCGAAGGCCAGCCAGCCGGCCAGCAGAAGCAGCACGAGCGCGAGCGCGAGCATGAAACCCACCAGGGCATGCGACCAGTCGAGCGCGGCGGTGAAGAGGCCGCCAGCCGCGAGCGTGGCCAGCCCGGCGGCGAGCAGCCCCGCCAGCGCGATTGCGGTGGCGCCGCGCGCGGGTAAAAACCGTGCCGGGCCGACGGTGCGGCTTTCATGCAATAGCAGCAGGAAAATCAACGGCATGAAGAGCCCGTGCGACAGCTCCGGGTTGTGGCGCCATTGCGGCCAGAGCAGCAGGCTGAAGGCGGCGACCAGCACCGCCAGCAGGGCGAGATTGATTCGCGCGAGCGGGGAGAGGGACAGGCGCGGGCTGGGTGAAGCCGGTTTCATGGGGTGGCGGCAACCGGTTGGTCAGGGTAATGTTCAAACAAGGCGTAGGTCACGTCGAGGGCAAGCGGCTCGAGCATGACCGGGGGAGATGGGCGGTTGTTCGCGGTCGCGTAGGCGATCTCGAAAGGGGGCGGTTGGAACAGGGGCAGGATGTTTCCGATCCGCTGCTGATTGGATGATCCACGGAAAAAAGCCTCCGCTTGGTCGAGATCACCAAAGGAAGGGAGACCGATCTGCCTGAGTGTGCTGCGGGCGACTTGCAGGTCCGGCCAGTCGCCATTGACGCCGGCGGCGCAGAAGAGGGCGATGGTGGCTTGGTACGTGGCCGTGGTCTGCGGCAGGGGTTCATGCCGGAGCTTTTCGAAAAGCTCGGCGAACAATTCCGGGTTGGGGTGGCGGATAAAATATGCGCAAAGCAGCTCAACCGAGGCCGGGTTGCTGGGGGCGCTGAGGACAAGCTCCACTTCATTGTTCACGAGGCTCGACCAGCCTTTTGCGGCAAAAGTATCGAGGCGCAAGGCGGAGACATCCTGCCTGGGCAGGAGGCTGGCGTGGTTGTTGATGGCGGCCAGGGCTTCATCCGGAAACCCGAGTGCGGTCAGTTCGCTGGCCTGATAGTAGGCGGCGTAAGACATATCCACGCGCAAGTCGTGCAAGGCCGCGTGGGCCTCGTTGGTGCGTCCGGTCTCGATCAGCAGCTCGATTTCCACCAAGTGGCGCAGGCTGGGAGCGAGGGGATAGTCTTGGGCGAGCATAGGGAGCAACGGCCTGGTGTCACCCAGGCGTCGCGTCGCAAAAAACATCGCGTGCATCCACACTTGGGCGTGGGCCGCGTCACGGGTGAGCAAGGTCGGCACAATTCGCGCGATTTCTGGAAAATCGCCACGGGCGAGCAGGCCTCGATACCACTGCTCGGCGATGAGGGCGGATTGCACGGGGTCGTCGTCGAGCAGGTGGGCGTAGACGAAATCCGCCTGCGCCGGCTGGCCCACTTGGAAGAGCTTGGCCAGCATCAGGCCGGCCCGGTAGTCGAGAGGATTGCATTCATAGGCATTCCTGAGGGCGAGCCCGGCCTCCTTCGGCCGGTTGGTGGCGAACGCGCGCCGGGCCTTTTGGAAAAAATATTCGCCACGGGCGATGCGAATCTCCGACCAGGCTGGAGGCCACGCCACCGCCATGAAGCGCACAGGATAACCGATGCCGCGCAAAAAAACGAAGACCACCAGGATCGCCGCCAGGCCGGAAGCCGCGAGCGTCCCGCCATAAAAACCGGCGGCGCGGCCCCAGAATGGGCGCACATCCTTGGTGTTGGCCGAACAACGCAGGCCGTTCGGCGTGGTTACGAGCAGCGGACACACGTACCGGAAATGGGCGGGTTGGTGCCAGTGCAAACAGGCGTCGCAGGTGGTTTCAAGCGCGCGGCCGGAATCGCTTGGATTTTGGCACGGGCAGTGCCCGCCGCGCCAGCGGAAGAGGGTCTTGCGCGCGTTCCAGTAGAATAATCCCCCGAAAAATCGGAAAAAGTCGGCGAGCCAGCCGGGCATGCGAACATAAAATACGGTTGTGGGCTGGAAATCGACGGGATTTTGCTTAGAATCTCTGCAAATGAATATCCTGAGCAACCTTCTCCCCGCACTTGCCGCCTTTGCCGCTCTGGCCGGCGTTGTCCGCGCCAACGTCGAAGTGGGCTCGCCCGCGCCCAACTTCACCCTTACCGACATCAATGGACAGACCCACTCGCTTTCCGACTACAAAGGAAAAGTCGTCGTGCTCGAATGGAACAACCCCGACTGCCCGTTCGTGAAAAAACACTATGACAGCGGCAACATCCCCTCGCTGCAAAAGGCCGCCGCGGCGGGCGGCATCGTCTGGCTGACGATCAACTCCGGCGCGCCCGGTGGTGAAGGCGGCGATTACACGCCGGCTGAATTAAATTCCTGGCTGAAAAAGAACGGCGCCGAGCCCACGGCTTATTTCCACGATGCCGACGGCAAAGTCGGCCACCTTTACGGGGCGAAGACCACGCCCGACATGTATGTGATCAACGCCGACGGTCTCCTCGTTTACAAAGGCGCGATCGACAGCATCCGCTCGGCTGATGCCTCCGACATCGCCAGGGCGACAAATTACGTCAAGGCCGCGCTCGACGCGCTCAAATCCGGCTCGCCCATCGCCAAACCCGTGAGCGAACCCTACGGCTGCTCGGTGAAATATTGAAGACCGGGAGGCAGTAGTTGGTCGTTTGTATTTGGTCGTGTCATTCGTCATTCCCCTTCCTGGATTCTTGGCTTCCTAATTAAAATGATCTTTGTCGGTTGGCCATTGGCCGGCTGTGATTTGCGCGCAGTCGCGCGCTCAGATACTTTTGAAGTCAATAAAACCCCGCTCCACATCCGTGCTCACCAGTTGCACGCGGAGGCGGTCGCCGACTTTGAGTCCGGCCGGGGCGTTGTCCAATTTGCCTTCGACGGGCGGCTGGGAAATGCGAACCCAGGTGCCTTTGCCGGTCGCGCCGGTTACGATGGCGTCAAACGGCTTGCCGATGCTCGTGCTGAGCAGCATGGCCGCGGCGGATTTTCCGACCTGCCGCTCCACTTTCTTGGCGGCGTCTTCCTGTTCGGTGCAATGCTTCGCGAGCGCGGCCAGCTCGTCGTTTGAGTAGGGCGGGGGCTGCCCGGCCATCGCCGCCACCAGCAGCCGCTGGGTGATCACATCGGGGAAACGCCGGTTCGGCGCCGTCGAATGCGAGTAGTCCTTGGCCGCGAGGCCGAAGTGCCCGGCGACATCGCCGCCGGGAAGCTCGAGGACGTATTCCCCGGCGCCCAACAACTTGATCACGCAGAGCGACAGTTCGGGAAACGCCGCCGGATCGGCGGTTTTTGCCGCCAGCAGGAATTTTTCGAGTGCGACCCCGTCGGGATCCTTCGGCAGGGCCGATTTGTGCTCGGCCGCCAGCTCGACGATCCGATCCCAGTGCACGGGCGTGCGCACGACACGCCGGATCGAGGGAAATTTTTTGGCGGCGAGATAACGCGCGGTCACGCCGTTGGCCGCGACCATCAAATCCTCGATCAGGCGCTTGGCCGGGTTGGGCGTGTCTGCCACCAAGTTGGTCAGGATCGAACCGTCAAACACCGGGTGGGTTTGGATCGTTTCGAGCGAGAGCGCGCCGTGGAGATGTCGCAACTCGGCGAGCTGGTCGGCCACGCGATGCTGGAGTTTGAGGTTGTCGGCCAGGCCGGGCACGGCGCCGATGGCCGGCGGCATCGGCGCGCTGCCCTCGAGCCATGCGGCCACGCTGTTGTAGGCGAGCTTCGCGCGATTGCGCACGGTCGCCTCGTAGATGTCCGATGAAGCGAGCGAACCGTCTGCGGCGAAAACCATTTCGATGACGATGGCGAGTCGGTCGGCATTGAAGCCGAGCGAGGTGAGGTCGGTCGAAAGTTTTTCCGGCAGCATCGGGAAAATCTGGGCTGCGGTATAGACGGAGGTGGTGTTTTGCCGCGCATGGGCGTCGAGGGCCGTGCCCGGTTTTACCGCGGCGGACACATCGGCAATTGCCACGAGGAGCTTGGTCGCGCCGTTGGGGAGCGCCTCGGCGACGGAAAGCTGGTCGAGGTCGCGCGAGTCATCGTTGTCGATCGAACACCACAGCAGCTGCCGCAAATCGCGCGTCGCCGGGTTGGCTGCCACCGCCGGTGCGGTAATCGCCTTGAGCTCGGACAATGCCGCGGGCGTGAAATCGGGAGCAAGCCCCCGCGCGAGCATGACGCGATGGGCGATGGCCTGCAGGGTGGAACGAGGGGAGAGGGGCATGGGGCGCATTATGAATGACGAAATCCGAATGGCGAATGACGAATTCAGCATGATCGACTCCTAGCTTCCGGGTTTCCTAATTAAGAAGAGCGGATGGTTTCATTAAGAAGCCATGAATCCAGGAAGGGTGAATGACGAAACTCGAATGGCGAATGACAAAGGACAAACCCTGAACTTTGAACCGGAAGGCAGAACGCAAAGGTCTGGCCGCTAAATACCAACTACAAAATACAAATTACCAGTTCCCAACTAGGTGTAGGTACCTAGTTGGGAATTAATAAATGTTTCACTAGCCGAAATTTGTAATTCGTCTGAGGTAAATTATTTTAAGGCGGCGGGGGATCAAGGGCTTTGTCCTGCCACGATGCGATTACCTGCATTTAATTTTCGATCGCTGGGCCTGACGCTGTTTCTGGCCGGTGTCTATATTGCCACGGCGAGATTGGGGCTGACGCTGGCTTTGCCGCCCGAGGCCAAGGCCACGGCGGTGTGGCCGCCTTCCGGAATCGCCTTTGCCGCCGTCGTGCTGGTGGGCCGTCGCGCGTGGCCCGGCATTTTGCTCGGCGCGTTCCTGGCCAATTTTTGGGATTATTTTTCCGGCACCGATCCACGAATGGTCACTCACTTTGTGGTGTCAGCGGGCATCGCCGTGGGATCCACCGTGCAAGCGTTGCTGGGAGGCTGGTTGGTGCAGCGTTGGATTGGCGGACCGGGAATCCTGGATCGGACGCGCAGCGCGTTTCGATTCATGGGCATCGCGTTGCTGGTGGGCGTGGTCGCATCGACCACCGGCGTGACGACGATGTGCCTGGTACACTTTGCTCCCTGGGCCCACTATGGCTTCAACTGGCGGACGTGGTGGGTTGGAGACACGATTGGAATTCTCGTGGTGACTCCGCTGGTTCTCGTCTGGAGCCGGCGGCCCCGGCTGGCGGGAAAATCGTGGCTCGTGGCCGAGGCCTCGCTCCTTTGGCTGGCGGTGCTGGGTTTGGGGCTTTGCATTTTCGAGCGCTGGGATCTTCGGGGCATCGACACGGGTTACCTTGCTTACCTGACGATTCCTCCGTTGGTCTGGGCGGCCTTCCGCTTTGGCCGGTACGGGGCGACGGCGACGCTGGTATTGATGTCAGGCCTGGCGGTTTTGGGCACCGCCCAAGGGCATGGGCCGTTCGTCCGGCCCACGCTCAACCAATCCCTTATCCTGCTGCAGACGTTCGTGGGGGTTGTGACCGTGATGACCCTCGCCTTGGTGGCGGTTTTGTCCGAGCGCCGGCTGGCAAAAGAGGAGCAGACGCACCTTCTCGGCCAACTTTTGCAGGCGCTGGAAGAGATCAAGACCATCCGCGGCATGATTCCCATTTGTGCCTGGTGCAAAAAAATCCGCACGGACGCCGGCCCCTGGGAGCAGCTCGAATATTACCTCAGCAAACATTTGGACGCCACTTTTACCCACGGAGTCTGCCCGCAATGCGCAAAAAGGATCGTCGCGGAGGAAGACGGCCTCGATGAACATCATCCGTCCTGCTCCGCTGCCAAGGCGACGAAGGACAAGGCGTCCAAGGCCTGACACGAAACGCTGATTTGCCTTCGCCCTGTTCGACCCATTCGACAGGCTCAGGGCGACGGCGGACAAGCCTCTGAACGCTGAAGGCCTGGCACTAACTACAAAATACCAATTACCAACTACGGTTTGGTGCTTACAATAATCGTCTGCCCGGCGAAGGTCACGCGGTCGCCGGCGGTGAGCTTCTTTCCTTTGCGCGTTTCCACGACCTCATTCAGGAGGACTTCTCCGTCGCTGATGGCCCGCTTGGCCGCTCCGCCGCTGTCCGTCAGTCCGCCAAATTTTAGGAACTGGCAAAGTTCAATGGGGGTCGCCGAAACGACAACGGGACGTGGCTCGCTTGGATTGGGCATGGCGTTAAACTAACAGGTATCAAGTATCAGGTTTCAAGTACCAAGGCAGGACATTGGTAGCATGGCAGTGGCATCTCTTCCTTGGCACTTGTTGCCTGTCACCTGATACATACGGTCACGTGTTTGGTTTCAGCAACCGCCGCCTTCGGGTTCGAAAACTTTTGAGAGCGCGCGGCGGTCCTTTTTCGTGGGACGTCCGCGGCCCCGCTCACGGGCGAGCATGTGCTCGAAGGCGGCCTGCTTGGCCCGCTCGTATTCGGACGCGGGGGTGAGATCCGTCATGTAATCGGGCAATAGCTTCGCGCTGACGCGCGAGGGCGGGATCGCAAGGATCTTGAGCGTTCGCGTCATGATGCCGATGCGCACGACGAGAACTTCGCCGGTATGGACATCGCGGCCCGCTTTCGATTCGAGCTCACCGATGCGCACATGACCCGCGCGACAGGCGGCGGTGGCTTGGGGGCGGGTCTTGAAGACCCGCAGGCTCCAAAGGACTTTGTCCAGTCGAGGCTCGTTCATTTCCACGGAATCTTACCGCGGGAATGCGAGAACTCAAGAAAGCCTCCAAGGCATTTTTTTTGCCACGAAAGATCACAAAGAAGAAGCCTTCGAAAATATGTTCTTTCTTTGCGCTCTTTGTGATCCTTTGTGGCTACATACCATGCCTTCTGTCCCACCGCTCGCTCCGCCGTTGGCGCCCCTCCCGGGTCGTCCGGCTGCGGAGGTGGTGATGGAGCGGTTCTCCACCGCCATGACGGACCGGGGCATCCGGATGTACCCGGAACAGGAGGAGGCGATCCTGGAGCTCTTCTCCGGAAATAATGTGATTCTCAATACCCCGACCGGTTCTGGAAAATCGCTCGTTGCCGCGGCTTTCCATTTCAAGGCGCTCTGCGCGGGTGAACGCTCGGTCTACACCTGTCCCATCAAGGCGCTCGTCAACGAAAAGTTCCTCGCCTTGTGCAGGGATTTTGGCCCGGAAAATGTCGGCATGATGACCGGGGACGCGAGCGTCAATCCCCGTGCCCCCGTGCTTTGCTGTACGGCGGAAATTCTCGCCAATATCGCGCTGGCGCGCGGCGAGCACAGCGACCTCCTCGCGGTGATCATGGACGAGTTTCACTACTATTCCGACGCGGAGCGCGGTTACGCCTGGCAAGTGCCGCTCCTCACTCTTTCGCGAGCGCGCTTTCTCTTGATGTCCGCGACCCTCGGAGCGACCGCGTTTTTCGAGAGAGAGCTCCTTCGGCTGACCGGAGCCCCTTGCGTCACGGTCCGAAGCGACCATCGCCCCGTTCCCCTGCAATTCGAGTACTCCGAAACGCCGCTGCAGGAACGCGTGGCTGCGCTCCTTGCGGACAACCGGGCTCCCGTTTACCTCGTCCATTTCACCCAGCGCTCAGCCGCCGAGGCCGCCCAGAGCCTGATGAGCCTCGACGTCTGCACCAAGGAGGAGAAGGCCGCGCTTCAGCAGGAGCTCGAGCGGTTTCGATTCAGCAGCCCTTACGGGAAAGAGATGAAGCGATGGCTGCGCCATGGGATCGGGGTTCATCATGCCGGCCTGCTGCCCAAATACCGCATCCTCGTGGAGACGCTGGCCCAGCGGGGACTGCTCAAGCTTATCTGCGGCACCGACACACTCGGCGTCGGTATCAACGTTCCGATCCGCACGGTGGTCTTTACGCAGCTTTGGAAATACGACGGCGAAAAATCCGCGGTCCTCAGCGTCCGCGACTTCCGCCAGGTGGCGGGCCGCGCCGGACGCAAGGGTTACGACGACCAAGGGTACGTCATCGTTCAGGCGCCAGAGCATGTCATCGCCAACAAGCGGGCCGAAGAGAAGGCGAGCCGGGACGGCCGGCAGAAAAAAATCGTGAAGCAGCGGGCCCCGGAAGGAAGCGTGATCTGGGATATCAAGACTTCCGAGCGACTGCAGACGGCCGCCCCGGAGGAACTCTCATCGCGCTTCACGATTTCGCACGGGATCCTGCTCTTTCTCCTCGGTCGCGAGGCCGACGGGTGCCGGGCCGTGCGCGATCTCATCAACGATTGTCACGAGACCCCGCCGCGCAAACGCGCCTTGAAGCGCCGCGCCTGGCAGCTTTTCCAGGCCTTGGTTGATCGTCGGATTGTCGAGTGGATTCCCCGCGAGCCTTCCGGCCGAAAACTCCGGGTTAATCTGGACCTTCAGGCCGACTTCTCCCTGCACCAGGCCCTTTCCCTCTACCTCATTGACACGTTGCCCCTGCTTGATCGGGCGAGTGCCGACTATCCCTTCGATGTCCTGACGCTCTGCGAGTCGATCGTCGAGGATCCGGATCAAATTCTCCGCCGGCAGGTGGACAAACTCAAAGGGGAAAAAATCGAGGAAATGAAGGCCGCCGGGATACCGTACGAAGAGCGCATGCAGAAATTGGAGGAGGTGGAGCATCCCAAGCCCTTGAGAGAATTCATCTACGACACGTTCAATGCCTTTGTCGCGGCGCATCCCTGGGCCGGACAGGAGACGGTGCGACCCAAGTCCGTGGCCCGGGAAATGTACGAACGTTATCTCTCTTTCGCCGAGTATGTGAGGGCTTACGAACTCCAGCGTACCGAAGGCCTGCTCCTTCGCCATTTGTCCCAGGTCTGGAAAGTGCTCGCCCAAACCGTTCCCGAAAGCGCCAAGACCCCCGAGGTGTTCGAGATGGAGGATTATTTTCGTGAATTGATCCGCGGCGTGGACTCAAGTCTCCTGGAAGAGTGGGAACGCCTGCGCAATCCTGCGTTCGTCGCCAACGAAGGAAATGACAAGCCGGAGCGGCCGAGCACCTTCGATGTCACCCGGGACGCCGCCGCCTTCAAGCGACTCGTTCGGACAGTGATCTTTGCCTTCCTTCAAGACATCGCGATGCGCGAATGGGAAAGCGCGGCTTCCCGGCTCCTGACCGGCGAGGCGAGGATCCTCGGCGAGGGCGAAGCGGCCTCAGAAGAGGGCCGAAAATTGGGCACCGCATTTTCCGCGTATTTCGAAGCCAGGGGCCGCTTCCGCCTGGATCCCGACGGTCGCTCCGCCACGCGAACCTTCTGGTCGGAGAACCAGGACACCGCCGAGTGGACCATCGCCCAGGTCCTGGTCGACCCCGAGGAAAAAAACGACTGGGAAGCCCATTTCACCGTGTCCCTCCCGGATTCAAAAGCCGCCAACCGCCCCGTCCTGCGTTTCTCGGAAGTCGTTCGAATCCATTGAGCCATTTTTTCAACTAGACCCTTTTTCAACCGCTGGTAGCGATATTCAACGACCAATGACGAGTGACAAATGACCAACGAGAAGATAGCTATCACTCATCACCGGCTGGCCAGTCAGCAGATTGCGCCTGTTGCCCGCAAAGGACCGGGCGAGGTGGTCGCATCGCTCGGCGCCATGCAAGCCCAAGACTATCCGGGTGCGCTCTGGGCGATCGGGCTCCGCCTGCCGGAGGCCACGGAGATCGATGTCGCGCAGGCCATCGCCGATCGCACCATTGTCCGTACCTGGCCGATGCGCGGCACATTGCATTTTGTCGCCGCCGCCGATGTGCATTGGATGCTCAAATTTTTGACCCCACGGATTATCGCCGGTGCAGCCCGTCGCCGTCAGGAATTGGAACTCGACGATGCGATTTTTGCCCGTTGCGAAAAGGTGTTCGTCCGGGCCTTGCAAGGCGGCAACCAGGTGGCGCGCGATGAACTGCTGGCCTCGCTCCAACGCGCCCGCATTTCCGTCACCCACCAGCGCGGTTATCACATCTTGTGGAGACTCGCCCAGGAGGGGCTCATCTGTTTCGGCGCGCACCAGGGCAAGCAGCCGACCTTTGCGTTGCTCGATGAGTGGGCGCCCAAAACGCGAAACTTGGAACGCGCGGAAGCCCTGGCTGAGCTGGCCCGACGGTATTTCACCAGTCATGGCCCGGCCACGGTCCACGATTTTGCCTGGTGGTCGGGACTGAAAATATCGGAGGCGAGGGCCGCCATCGAAATGACTGCGGCGCATCTCACGTCGGAGACCATCGACGGAAAAGTTTATTGGATGTTGCCGGACCGGCCGGCCCTGCGCCCGGCTTTGCCCCGTGTGCACCTCCTGCCGGGCTTCGATGAATATATGCTCGGCTACCAGGACCGCAGCGCGGCCCTCGATCCGCAACACGCCCCAAAAATCATTCCCGGCAGCAATGGCGTGTTTATGCCCACCATCGTGATTAACGGCCGCGTGGCGGGCACATGGAAGCGGGTTGTTAAGAAAAAATCGGTCGTCATCACGGCCGCCCCGTTTGCGTCCTTGAAAAAAGCCGAGGTTCGCGCCCTGGCCGCTGCGGCCGAACGCTACGGCCGGTTTTTAAACCTGCCGGTGGAGCTTCCTGAGCAGTAGCGTAGGGGGTGACCGTACTGGTCTTCATCGCTTCAGCGAAGGAGGGTCTCATGCCCGCCTTGTCCGCCGTAGCCTTGGCGAAGGAGGAAGCTTAGCGCGATTTCCGGCTGTCCTTCACTTTTTCGACCTGTCCCTAGAAAAAAATCCCTTACACGAAATGTCCGATGTAATGCGCAGATTGGCACTTGCGGCAAAGGCCTTTAATGCATATTTATGGATTCTAGGTAGAGCTGTCAGATACCCCATACCCCAACCCCGAAAAATGAAAGCCTGCTAGAGCTAAGATCGCTGCCGGCTGAATTTCACCTCAACGAAGGTGCGCGAGCTGACAGATGATCTTTCAGGATATTAAATATAGTTAGGCGAAAACCCTGGCCATTGGCTTTGGCGCTGACTCGATGCGCCGGAATTGTCCTGCAACTAACCCCTCAGGGCATCCTTTCTTAACTTAGTGAAAGATCAATGAATGTTACCCCCATAAACCCATGATAGACGGAATGATAAATAATGAAAACGCTTAGCCATATCCCATGTCTGATAATTACCGCAGCTGCGCTTTTATGTAGCCGAAATACGGCTTACGCAGTCGGTGCGACACTTCCCTTTACAAGTTACGAAGCCGAGGCGGGAACCCTCGGCGGCGGCGCGTCCACGGTCGCGCTGACCTCCCGACCGACGACACAGTACTCGAGCCCGGTGCTCGAGGCATCGGGCCATGCCTATGTGCAGCTCACCGGCACCGGCCAATATGTGGAGTGGACCAATAATACCGGCCAGAACATCACCGCCATCAACCTCAGGTCCAGTATCCCGGATGCCTCCGGCGGTGGAGGAATTACATCGACGATCGACTTGTATGTGAACGGGGTGTTTCGCCAGGCTTTCAATGTCAATTCGCAGCAAAATTATTGTTATGAGGGCAAGAACTACAACGACCAAACGGATAAGAATCCCGCCGACGGGCATCCGCGCGATTTTTGGAACGACACCCACGCCTTCGTCACGGGCGCGGCCATCGCTCCGGGCAGCACGTTCCGGTTCGAAAAGGATTCGGCGAATTCCGCCGCGTTCTATTATATCGACGTGGTTGATGTGGAAAATCCCCCGGCAGCATTGAGCCAGCCGGCCAACTCCCTTTCCATCACCAGCTACGGCGCGCAGGCGAACAACAGCTCGTTCGATAACACGTCTGCCATCAATAATTGTTTCAGCGCGGCGAAAGCGCAGGGGAAAATCGCGTGGATCCCGGCCGGCACGTTTTACTTCAGCGCCATCCATGGCGGGCTCAGTGCCGACGGGATAACGATCGATGGGGCGGGGCCGTGGTATACCACCCTCTATCGGGTCACTCCTGCCAACAACACCATAGGCATAGCTAACATCATAACCGCCACCTCCACCACGCTGCAAAACCTGCACCTGGATTGCAACGGAAACAGCCGGGCGACCAACAACAACGACGGCGCCGTCGATTTCAGCGGATCGAATTGGTTGGTGAACAATGTGTGGATCGAACATGTGACGTCCTCGTTTTGGTGCGCAGGCGACCACGGGGAAGCGGAGAACTGCCGCACCGACAGCAACTGGTCCGATGGCGGCAACTTCAACAACGTGCAAGATTCCCGTGGAATTGGAGAGTTCCTCACCTACACCAACAACTTTGTGCGGGGCGAAGGGGACGACGCCATGGCCATCAACTCGGTCCATGACAACGGGGGCACCATCCTGGCGACAATGAGCAACATCACCTACTCGAATAATACGGTGATGGCCATGTGGGGCGGCAAAGGCATGGGAATTTACGGCGGGAGCAATGTCCTCGTGACGAATAACCTGATTTCCGACTCAGCGAGGTATATCGGCCTGGGCGTGGGAAGATTTGGCGTCGACGGATCTGATCTGACCTCCGGCACGGTGACAGGGAACGTTTTGGTGAACTGCGGGGGCAACGGTTATAACCAAGAGCAGCCCGCTCTCCAAATCGGCAATGGCGGCGATGGGCAAAGTACTGGACTGGTAGAAAACGTCACGGTCTCAGGGAATACCGTGATTGATTCAATCTACAACGGAGTCGGTTTTTCAACGTGCACCAATATCAACTTCAATAACAACATCGTCAACTCACCGGGACTCGACGGAATCGTAATCTCCCCGGCATTCTTTCCCGCGCCCACGGGATCGGCTTCGATCACAGACAATACCGTGACAGGCGTCGCATCCGGGGAAACGGCCTACGCTGACGACTCGAGTGGTTTCACGGCGACGTTAAGTGGCAATACCTGGCAAGGCGGCCCGGGCGCCGAGGCTCCGTACGGCGGCACCGCGGCCGCGATTCCCGGCACGATCCAGGCCGAAAACTATGACATCGGCGGCCAGGGGGCTGCCTACAATGTCACTTCGATCAATGGGACGGATAATGGCTATCGTCCCGACGGCGTTGACTTGGAAGTGACTTCGGATACCGGCGGTGGCGTTGACCTTGGATGGACCAGCGGCGGGCAGTGGTTTAAATATACGGTCAATGTGGCCTCGGCCGGCAATTACACGGTCAGTTTCCGCGTGGCCACTCCGACCACAGTGACGGATGCCTTCCATCTTTCGAATTCTTCAGGCACGGATCTGAGTGGTTTCGTCAACATTCCTGCGACGGGTGGCTATCAAACCTGGGCCACGGTGACGGCCAACGTCACCCTGCCTGCGGGCGAGCAAGTCCTGACCCTCAATCAGGACAATGGCGGTTGGAACATCAACGACATGAGTTTCGCGAGTTCTGGCGGCGCGACCATGACCGAGCAGTGTTCAACCCTGGCGGAGAGCAACACGGCCGGGCTCACTTACTCTCAGATTCCCGGTGGCCCCAATGGCGAGATTGCCTGCAAGCTGTACTCCACAGCCGCGGGACAATTTTTGCAGTATACCGTAACCGGCATTGTCCAGGGCACCAGCTACGATGTCACGATTGGATACCGATCGGATCCCACGCGTGGTCAATGCCAGCTGAGCATCAATGGCAATGCGCAACCGCAGATGGCGACCTTGGATGAGTATCAGGCCACCACCAATTGGAACCAGACCCAAGACTTGGGTACATTTACCGCCGGGGCAGCCGGAACTACCCGCACCTTTACGTTTACCGTATCGGGTAAGAATGCCGCTGCGACCGGTTATACGATGGCGCCCGAGTGGATCGCCCTCACGCCATTGTAATCGGAAGGTCGTTGGTTAAAATCCAACCCCTGTACTCAACTTCAACCCCTCACGACCTTCTGGTCGTGAGGTTTTTTTTCAGTGGATTTTGGCGAGGGCCCAAGCACCGGCGTACTTTTTTTGACCTGTCCCTAAAAAATTGTCCCTAAAAAATCCCCGACCAACCTCGGATCGCACTCTATCGTCTTGATTGGCGCATTCTCGACGTTAGAGTCATGTCCATGGCCGCCCGACCTGACACGCCATCTGACGAAGCTCCGGCCTATGGCCCCGAGCTGGAGGGTTTTTCGTATCCTTGGCCGGTGCTGAATTTCGAGTTCGTCAGCCAGGGCGTTCCGCTGCACATGGCGTATATGGACGTCAAACCCACGACGCCAAACGGACGCGTCGTCATCCTGTTGCACGGAAAGAACTACGTGGCCGCGACCTGGCAGGGCACGATCGCGGTGCTGAGCGATGCGGGTTACCGCGTAATTGCTCCCGACCAAATCGGCTTTGGCAAATCGACCAAACCTGCCCATTACCAATACACCTTCCAACAGCTTGCCGGGAACACCCACGCGCTTCTCGCTTCGCTCGGCATCAGTCGCGTCACCGTCGTCGGGCACTCGACCGGGGGCATGCTCGGGGTGCGCTATGCGCTGATGTATCCTGACCAGGTCGATCGGCTCGCGCTCGTCGATCCGATCGGGCTGGAGGACTGGAAGGCCAAGGGCGTGCCCTGGCAAAGCGTCGATGCATTGTACCAACAGGAACTGCAGACGACCGCTGATCGTATCCGCGAATATGAGCGCACAACCTATTACGCAGGCACGTGGCAGCCGGAATACGAGCGGTGGGTGCAGATGCTGGCTGGATTATACCGTGGTCCGGGACGGGAGCTGGTCGCGTGGAACGCGGCCCTGCTCTCGGACATGATCTGCACGCAGCCGGTGCTTTACGAATTTGGTGACCTGCGAATGCCGGTTCTGCTGGTGATCGGCGACAAGGATACGACTGCCTTCGGCAAAGATGTGGCTCCTCCCGCGGTTCGCGCGACCCTGGGCAATTATCCGAAGCTCGGAAAGGAAGCCGCGAGCCGGATCCCGCACGTGCGCCTGGTCGAATTTCCCGATCTCGGGCACTCGCCGCAAATTCAAGCCCCCGAGGTTTTCCATCGGGCGTTGCTCGACTGGTTGGGTGAAAAGCTGTCTGATAAAACAGGGTAGGGCGCGACCGCCGGGCGCGCCGAAAGAACTTTCACCACGAAGGCTCCTCTTTTTGACCTGTCCCTTTAAAATTCCTCTGTTGAAACCAGGCCATCCTCGAATCCTAACCACACCCTTTTATGAGCCAGCACATCACGATCTCTCCCGCCGAAGCTGCGGATCGCCTGTCTATCCGCGAGCTGGTCGAGGCTTATGCGCACTGCGCCGATCGCCGTGATGCAAAAGGTCAGATGGCGCTTTTCACCGAGGACACCCACTTCGTCGTCTACATGAACGCCAGGGATCCGAAGCCGTCGCAGGAGCTGCACTCGAGAGCGGCGCTCGCGCCCGTCTTCGACGACCTGAACAAATACGCTGCCACCCAGCACTTCGTCGGGCAGAGCACGATCCTCACGCTGACGGCCGACCGAGCCACGGGGGAGGCCTACACTATGGCGCATCACCTCACGATCGAGGATGGAAAGCGGCGACTGATGATCGCTGCGCTCCGCTACGGCGACACGTTCGTGAAAAAGGACGGCACCTGGCTGTTTGCAGAGCGCCTGCTCTACGTCGACTGGCTGGAGGAGCGGGCTCTGTCGTGACAGCGAAGGGCCTGGTCATCGTTGGGGTGACCGGAATGGTCGGCGGAGGACTTTTTGACCTGTCCCTAAAAACACCTTTTCCCGGCCGGCAAGTAGCAAGTGTCAGGTGACAAGGCTACGGCGGACAAGACGCCGAAGTCCGGCCACCAAATACCAACGACGAATTACCAACTGCCAATGACAATGAAAGCGCACTATTTTTCCTTGCTGTTCATGCTGCTGCTGCTGGGTGTCGCTGTCCGCGCGGCGGATCTAAGTGACGCGGTCGATGCCGGCGATTTGGAGAAGGTCAAACTTCTACTCAAGGCAAATCCCGATGCCGCGAATACCCCCAACGAATATGGGCAGCTGCCATTGGAGCGGGCGGCGGGCGCGGGCAATATGGCGATCGTTAAGTTGCTTTTGAGTTACAAGGTCAACGTCGATGCGGCGGATGGCAGCGGGTGGACGGCATTGTTCTTGGCGGCGTCAAACGGCCACGCGGATATGGTGAAGCTGTTGCTGGATAGTCATGCGAACGCCAAAGTGCCGGGTGCCCTGGACCAGGCGGCGTTGGGTGGCCACAAGGATGTCGTCGAGTTGCTCCTGGCCAACAAGGTGGACGTTGATTCCAGGAATGCCCTGAACGGCGACACTCCCTTGATTGACGCAGCCTTGGGAAAGAACGTGGATGTTTTTAAAATACTTCTGGCGGCGCATGCGGATGTCCAGGCCAGGGACCACAACGGGGTGACCGCGCTCCATTATGCGGCCATGTCGGATTCCGTGGAGATGGTGACGCAGCTTCTCGATCACGGGGCCGACGTCAATGTCAAGGCCGGCAATGGCATGACGCCCTTGCACGCGGCCGCCTTTCGCGGGTCACCGGAAGTCGTGGCGCTCCTGCTCGACCACAAGGCGGACGTGAACGCGGCGGACAAAGATGGCCGCACGCCCTTGTACGAAGCCGCGCTCAATGAACGCAAGGAAGTGGCCGCGTTGCTGCTGGACCACGGGGCGAACGTGAATGAGGCGAACGAGGATGGCATTACTCCCTTGGATTTGGCCGCGCAAGGAGGAGACGCGGACGTGACGCGATTATTACTGGATCACAAGGCCGCGGTGAATGCCCTCGACAACGAAGGCAAGACGCCGTTGCACTGGGCCGCGTGGGGCGGACGCCCGGCAACAGCCAAATTATTACTGGAACGGGGTGCCTTGGTAAACGCGGCGGACAGGCAAGGTCGGACCCCTTTGCACTGGGCGGCGTATCAACTCCCGCTTCCAGACGTGGGCAGGCAGGAGGTGGACCGACTCATCGCCGCATCGGCGGCCGGACACACGGCTGTGGTCGGGGTGCTGCTGGCCGCCAATGGCGATCAGAATGCCAGGGATCAATCTGGGAAAACACCTTTGCATCTGGCGGCCGAGGAAGGATTCACGCCGGTGGTCGAGACATTACTGGCCGGCAAAGCCGACCCCAATGCGAAGGACAACGACGGAAAAACACCCCTGCAGCTTGCACTCGAAAAAAATCAGGACGAGACCGTCGCCCGCTTGCGCCAGCATTGAGATCCGCGACTTGAGTTATTTTAACCACGAAGACACCAAGAACACGAAGCTCGATCCGGAGTTTAAAACTTGGGATCTCTAATTGTCCCAAAGAAACCCATCATGGCATGACCCTTTTGGATCGCCATTTATTATTGTGATTTTTGCAATTGATTCAGTATTTCCCGTGCCTGCACAAAATCTGGTCTTATCCGCAAGGCTGCTTCGAGATGGGAGATCGCATCCTGATTTCGACCGGGAATATTCATCAAGAGACGACCTAGATTGTAATGCGCATCGGCGTCATCAGGATTGATGCGTAGCGCCGCTTGATACTCGGCCATCGCATCAGGTGAACGTCCGGGAATTTGTGACAGAGAAACGCCCAAGTTGTAGTGCGCATCGGCGTAATCAGGATCGATGCGCAGCGCTGCTTGATACTCGGCAATCGCATCAGGTAAACGTCCGGGAATCTGCAACAGGGAATTGCCCATGTTATTGTGAGCCGCGGCGTAATCAGGATCGATGCGCAGCGTCGCTCGATACTCGGCCATCGCATCGGGTAAACGTCCGGGAATCTGTGACAGAGACTTGCCCAAGTCGTAGTGCGCATCGGCGTAATCAGGATTGATGCGCAGCGCGGCTTGATACTCGGCCATTGCATCAGGTAAGCGTCCCGGAATTTGCGACAGGGCATTGCCCAGGTTATTGTGAGCCTCGGCGCTATCCGGATTGACGCGCAGCGCCGCTTGATACTCGGCTATCGCATCAGGCAAGCGTCCGGAAATTTGCGACAGGGCATTGCCCAGGTTATTGTGAGCATCGACATAATCAGGATCGATGCGCAGCGCCGCTTGATACTCGGCAATGGCATCACGTTCGCGACCGGCGATGTGCGAAAGAGCGAGTCCATAATTGTAATGTACCCGCTCATTGTCCGGGCATTTTGCTGCGGTATCGCTCAACATGGCTACTTCGCTGCGGTAGTCTTCGTTGCGTCGAACACTAAGCCAGCCCAGTCCTCCCGCCACCGCCGCAAATAGAATCAGGCTGCGTCGTCCCATCAAACGATATAAGCCCAATACGACCAATGCGACCACGGAGGCCAGTGACAAATACATGCGGTGTTCGGCCATGGGCGATAATGCTACGGGAACCACGCTGGATGTCGGGGCGAGAATCAAAAAAAGCCACGCCCCTGCAAATCCAACCACCGGCCAGCGCCATAACGCAATCGCCGTGCCCACCAACAATCCGGCGAGAAGCAGCGCATAGGGTGCGATTTCGATCGCGTGCTGAACAACAATGTTATTCGTGCCATAGTCGAAGACGAGGGGATGCGGCCAAATCGCCAATTTGAGGTATAGCATAACGGATCGGCACGAGGTTAACGCGTAGTTCCACCACTTTACCGTGTGGTCGAACCCAACGCCCCGTTGGGTCAGGCCGGTCATCAACCGGGCCAACAACAACCAGGTCGCCGCCAATCCAAGATAATACCGCCAGCGCTGCCGCCAGGCCTCGCGAAATGAGCCCGCGACAAAAGTTCGATCATAAAGCAGAACCATGACCGGCGCCGTAACGATGACCTCCTTGCTCATCACGCCAAGGAAGCAGCAGCAGATAGAGGCTAGAGACCAGAGGCTAGAAGCCAGAGGCCGGAACACACTATGCTCGCTCTCAACTCTCAGCTCTCGACTCTCAGCTCTGGAATGCCTTTCTCCTCTAGACTCTGGACTCTGGACTCTCGACTTTTCGACCTCCACCCCGCGGACGAAATAATACAGCGTCAGCAGATAGAAGAGTCCCATCAATGACTCGGCGCGTTGCGAAATGTAGGTCACGGCCTCGGTTTGAAGCGGATGCACCACCCAGATAACCGCCACGGCCAGCGCCAGCAGTGTGGCCTGCGGCATTTCAAATCTCAGATTTGAAATTTCAGATTGGGCTGTCGCTGGACTCTCCACTATCTTAGATTTTAAATTTGAAATCTGAAATCCTCGCGTCGCTAGACGCGACGCGAGGGTTCTCCTCACAATACCAAACAGCGTGAGGCCGGCCAGCGTGTGAATGAGCAAATTGAACGCGTGATAGCCCCATACGTCCATGCGGCCCAGGGCATAGTTGAGTGCAAAAGTGAGATTGAGCAGCGGTCGGCCACCCGTGCTTGCGTCCGGCGGGGGCGACAAGGCACTCCAAAAATGTCTTATCGACGGGTTGTCCGCGATCGCTAGCCGGTCATCGAGGATGGACGGCCCGGAAAAACTGTTGTGATACGCCGCTAACGCCGCGAGCACGATGATTCCGCTGGCCAAGAGGGTGCCCCAGCGAGCCAAGAACGTATTTGGCCCGGGAGGCGACAAGGTGCGGCTTGCCGTCGGGGCTTTTGCCCGCGTTGCCGCTTTGGCTCGGCTTTTTTTCGACATCAAGAAATCCCAATCCACCAGCGAAATGACCGCAATAACGTTCGGCAACCCGGGCGCGCCGAGTTGTTTTAACCATGAAGACGCGAAGGGCACGAAGCTCGATCCGAAGTGTTTTCCCGGTTTCTTGGTTTCCTAATTAGAAGGATCGGATAGTTTAATTAAGAAGCCATGAAGCCAGGAAATCAGAAAGCAGGGTTTGACCCCTTTTCAGGGCACATGTCATCTTCGGATCGCCTTATCAGCCACAATGGAAAAAATTATGGTTACTAAAGTTGAGATGCTCAGGACGCGCCAGGAGATGAGCAAAATCTCCATCGAAAAATGCCACGACGGAATAGGGTCGGTTGAGTCCAGCTTGGTGGTGGAGCCAAACGAAAGCGAAGTCGGAATCCAGTTCATGCATGACGACATCCTGCCCCCCGGAGCGACCGTTGGAGAGCATCCCCATGCGAACGAGGAGGAAATCTACTTCATTGTCGAGGGGCATGGCACTCTCATCCTGGATGGCAGGGAATATCCGGTGGCCGCGGGGGATGTCTCGCTCTTGCGGCGGGGCCACTCGCATGGCATAAAAAATTCCATGGACGGTCCGATGCGCATGCTGGTCGTTCAGGTCAAACCACGACACTTGTAGAACCGCACTCGTCACTGCAAGTGGATTGACCCCTTTGACCTGTCCCTAAGAAAACCTCTTTAAAACAATCCCGCTATTCTAGGATCCACCATGCCTAAACTCGTCGTCCGCAGTTTCACCCTATCACTGGACGGCTTCAGTGCCGCCCCCGGGCAGAGCCAAGAGGCCCCCTTCGGCAAGGACGGCCTCCGCCTGATGAACTGGGTCTTTGCCACCAAGCACTTCAACGCGATGTACGGCCGGCCTGGCGGCGTCGAAGGCGTCGACAACGACTTCATGGCGAAGTCGGATGAGAACATCGGTGCGAGCATCATGGGCCGCCACATGTTCGGCCCGCCGCCAGACGCCAAGGACAAGGCCGCGTGGAAGGGTTGGTGGGGCGAGAATCCGTCTTACCACCACCCGGTCTTCGTGCTGACGCACGAGAAGAAAGCCCCCATCCCCATGGAAGGCGGCACCAGCTTCACGTTCGTCAATGACGGCATCGAGTCAGCCTTGAAGCAGGCCTTTGCCATCGCCAACGGCAAGGACGTCCGCCTGGCCGGCGGCGCGGACACGGTGCGTCAGTACTTGAAGGCGGGCCTGATCGACGAGCTGCACCTGGTGCAGGTGCCCCTCTTGCTGGGCCAAGGCGAGCGCATCTTCGAGGGCTTGGGCGGCGTGGAAGATCTTTATGAGTGCGTTGAGTTCACGCCTTCGAAGGCGGTGTCCCATTTACGCATGGTCAAAAAGAAGCCTTAGCGACGCAGGCAGCTTCGATCTCGCTGTGCAGTAAGTCCGCCTGCGCTTCATTCGCGGCCCAGCAAATCGGCGATTCCGACCATTTCCTCCCGGATTTGGCCGCGTCGCAATTTTTTGACCTGTCCCTAAAAATTCCCCGTCGATAGGCGAAGCAGGATGGCTCGTATGACCAACGACCAATGGGGAATAAACCCACGAGGCGGGCAATCTTATCAAACGGACTCACCTCATGTTATTCCCTTCCAACTTTCACGGGCTACATTCAGCTCGATTCAATGACCCACGAGGAAAATGAAAAAAAGAATCCTGATCCTGGGGGGCGGGTTTGGCGGCGTTTACACGGCTGTCCATCTCGAAAAATTGATGACCGCGGCGGAGCGCGCAACCGTTGAAATAATCATCGTCAGCCGGGACAACTACATGGTCTTCCAGCCACTTCTGCCCGAGGTGATTTCCGGGTCCGTGGCGCTCAATCATGTCATCAGTCCGATCCGGCGCCTGGCGCGGACCGCGCAACTTTATACTCGCGAAGTCGAGGCCGTTGATCTGGCCCAAGGTTTGGTCCGGCTGAGCCCGGGGGCCAGGCCGGCTCCTTCGATGATCGCGTACGATCACCTCGTCATCGCGCTCGGCACGCGGCTCGACCACAGTAAAATTCCCGGCATGCACGAGCACGCCAGCCCGTTCAAGTATCTGGGCGACGCGCTCT
>Ga0210398_10000852_pt1 | contig 33418 bp, 29 predicted proteins | sample IncBWC4OmetaG_FD_161047 | JGI IMG/M metagenome (GOLD analysis project Ga0210398, IMG submission 161047) | Forest soil microbial communities from Barre Woods Harvard Forest LTER site, Petersham, Massachusetts, United States - Inc-BW-C-4-O | ecosystem: Environmental > Terrestrial > Soil >... | reverse complement strand
CGCGAGTCGGAGATTGCCCTGGACTTCGCCCGAACAGTCGTCAAGCACGCCGACTGGGCGGACGTCATCGTATGCAAGCAACGCTTTATCCGGACAATGCAGGGCCGCACCACGACCTTCACCACATTCAGCGATGCGCAGTTCGACGAGGCCGCGTTCGAGGCCGGGCTCACAGCGGACCGGATTCCCATGATGGTCGACTGGTATTGGATCCTCAAATTGAAAGCGCGGTTCCTGTCGAACGACTACGCCGCGGCACTGGAGGCCGCCGGCAAGGCGAAGCAGTTGCTCGTGGCTTCGGTCGGCCAGGTTTCAGTGTTGGACTACTTTTATTATGCCGCGCTGACGGTATCGGCGCTTTACGAGACGGCGTCGGCCGATGACCAGCAAGCGTGGCGGGAACTCCTGGAAGCGCATCGGGAACAGCTACGCGAGTGGGCCGAAAACAATCCACCGACTTTTGGCGACAAGCACACGCTGGTATTGGCCGAGATCGCCCGCCTGGAAAAGCGAGACGCCGATGCCTTGCGTCTCTACGAGAAGGCTATCCATTTGGCGCGCGACAACGGCTTCGTTCAGAACGAGGGTTTGGCGCACGAACTGGCGGCGCAGTACTGCCTGACGCGCGACCTCGAAACGGCAGGCTACGCCTATCTACGCTCCGCGCGCAACTGCTATGACCAGTGGGGCGCCCACGGTAAGGTAAAGCAACTCGACGAGCGCTATCCGCGCCTGCGCGAGGAGCAAGCTCCCGCCTCTTCGGCTACGATTGTCCCGCTAGCCCTGCAGCTCGACATCGAGACTGTAGTCAAAGCCTCGCAGGCACTTTCGAGTGAGATGGTCCTTCCCAATCTGATCGAGAAGCTCATGCGAATTGCGATGGAGAATGCAGGGGCCGAGCGCGGTCTCCTGATCCTGGATCGGGACGGTGAGATTCGGATCGAAGCCGAAGCCACGACGGGTCGCGGCAGTGTCGAGGTTGTGGTTCGACGGGCAGCCGTGACGCCGTCCGAACTGCCGCAATCCGCGCTGCATTATGCGATCCGGACGCAGGAGATCGTGCTCCTCGATGATGCCTCGGCCGACACCTTATATTCCAAAGACGAATATGTCGGGCGGAAGCGCTCCAAGTCTGTGTTGTGCCTGCCAATCGTCAAGCAGAAGAAGCTTGTCGGCACACTTTATCTTGAGAACAACCTGACACCGCGCGTCTTCACGCCGGACCGGGTTACCGTACTGCAGTTGCTGGCTTCGCAAGCCGCTATTTCACTGGAGAATGCCACCCTCTATAGCGATCTGCAACTCCAAGTTGCGCTGCTGCAGCGTCTTCCTGTATCCGCCTGGACGCTCGAGCCTGATGGGAAACCGGATTTCGTGAATCAAGTTTGGCTTGAATTCTCTGGTCAGACGCGTGAATTCGTCCGGTCGCGTCCCGAGGCCTGGATGACCGCGGTCCACCCTGAGGATCGGGAGATGGCGGCCAGAAACTTTTGGGAGGGCGTGCGCTCGGGACAGGGCTTTGCGTTCGAAACCCGATCTCTCCGCGCTAAGGATGAGACTTATCGCTGGCATCTGCAGCAAGCCGTGGTCTTGCGCGATGCGGAAGGAAAGGTCCTCAGATTCGTGGGTACTACCACCGACATCGACGACCAGAAGCGTGCTGAAGAGAAGATCCGCCAAAGCGAAAGGAAAGCCAGGCAACTTCTCGATTTGTCGCCGTTGCACATCACCGAATTGGGGCCCGACGGCGCACGCATCTACACGAATCGGGCGTCGCTGGATTATTACGGCATTACTTTGGAGGAATGGCAGGGCGCCGACTTGCAGCAGGTGTTGCATCCTCAGGACGCCGAAATCGTGACAAAAGACCTTCCCGGAAAACTCAAAAGTGGATCGCCGTTTGAATACGAAGCGCGGCTCAAGAGAAAGGACGGACAGCATCGTTGGTTCCACTGCCGCTTGAGCCCGATGTCAGACGAGGAAGGGCGTATCACGCGGTGGTATGCCGCTGGAACCGATATTGATGATCGCAAGCTAGCCGAGCAAAGGCTCTTCGAAGAGAACATTTCGTTGCGCGAGGAAGTCGATAAAACATCGATGTTCGAAGAAATCGTGGGAACTTCCGCGCCTCTCAAAAAGGTGCTCTCCCGAATCTCCAAGGTCGCTCCAACCGACTCCAGCGTTCTGATCACCGGCGAAACCGGCACAGGCAAGGAACTGGTGGCGCGCGCGATTCACCGGCGGTCACAGCGATCCTCACGCCCATTTGTGAGTGTGAACTGTGCCGTGATCCCCCGTGACCTCATCGCATCGGAACTATTTGGCCATGAGAAGGGTGCCTTCACAGGAGCAACTCAGCGTCGCTTAGGCCGCTTTGAACTGGCAGAGAAAGGCACGATCTTCCTCGATGAAGTCGGGGAGTTGCCCGCCGAAACCCAGGTCGCGCTGCTGCGTGTCCTGCAGGAGCGCGAATTTGAGCGCATCGGAGGAACCGATTCCATTAGGACCGATGTGCGGGTGATCGCCGCCACGAACCGTGACTTGGAGTCCGACATCGAATCGGGTAAGTTCCGCAGCGACCTGTTTTACAGGCTAAACGTCTTTCCCGTCGAGCTGCCCCCTTTGCGGAAACGAAGCGAAGACGTCCCACTGCTTATTACATATTTCCTAAATCGCTATGCGCGGAGAGCAGGCAAAAATTTTACTGCGGTCGACAAAAAGAGTCTCGATCTGCTGCAATCGTACGCCTGGCCCGGTAATATTCGGGAATTACAGAACGTTATCGAGCGATCCGTTATTGTCAGTGAGTCGCGGACATTTTCAGTAGATGCGAGCTGGCTTTCCCGCCGGCCTTCTGCCAGTGATGGGGATGTCCGGCCGAGCCTCTTGAAGCGACTCCCTGCTCAGGAGAAAGCTGTCATTGAGGCTGCCTTGAGGGAATGCGGAGGACGCGTGTATGGGCCTTCAGGCGCTGCCGCCAAGCTGGGCATTTCGCGGACCACACTGGAGTCGAAGATCAAGTCCTTGAAGATCAACAAGAATGGCTTCAAGGGGCCAGATCCATTGAAGGACCGCTAGTCAAGCCTCTCTAGTCGCGCCCTTTCCAAGAATGATTGCGCGGCCCTCGTCAATTGACGAGATTCGTCAATTCAGCCTGACTTCAACCCCTTCCATTTCAGTTATTTCCGCTTGGCGTTCAACTTGCTCCTCTTTATTTCAAGGGCGCTGAATGCTGAGAATTCACAGGAAAGCGAATAGGAACGTGGTCTTTGTCCTAAGCGGCCAGCTCAACAAGGAGAATATTGTTGAGCTGGAAAAACTCATCGGAGCAGAAGGAAAAGATCGCCCAATCACTCTTGACCTCCAGGATATGACTTTGACCGGTCAGGACGGCGTCAATTTTCTCGCTCAGTGCGAGGCGGCTGGCATTGCGTTGGTGAATTGCGATCCATACGTGCGCGAGTGGGTCACGAGACAAAGAACCGGAAGCTAAGCGCGAGCTGGTTTCAATCAGAAGAAAACGCGGACCACAGTTCGCATTCATAAAGGAGTACGGCTATGACTACTTCAGTGCAAATCGAGGAGCGAGAGATGACTCAGTGTGCAAAAGCAGAAATGTCGGGGAGACAGACCATGAGTGCAGCGCACGTATTTGGCTATGATTTGGCATCGGCATCCAGGTCGCTCGCGATGCCGATGGTGTTCGTAGTCGACGAGGACGTTGCAGTGCGCGAGTCGCTGGATTTGTTGATTCGCGGTCAGGGCTGGAAGCCTGAAACTTTCGCTTCCGCGCAACAATTTCTGAATCGTCCACGACCTCTTGTTCCCAGCTGCCTCGTGCTCGACGTCTCTATTTCAGGTTTCCATGGCCTTGAGCTTCAAAAGCGGATTGCCATCGAACGCGCCGAAACGCCAATTATCTGCGTTACTAGTCAAGCCGACGTGTCAACGACCGTGCAGGCAATGAAGGCTGGCGCCTTGGAGTTCTTGACCAAACCGTTCGACGATGATGAGCTGCTGAACAGCGTCCGGGAAGCTCTCGAACACAGCCGCGTTATTCTTGCCCACGAGGCTGAGGTGCAAACGCTTCGCGACCGTTATGCGTCGCTTACCCGTCGCGAACGCGAGGTTCTTGCATTGGTGGCCGCCGGTCTCCTAAATAAACAAGTCGGTGGAGAACTCGGTATTAGCGAGATCACAGTCAAGGCGCACCGAGGCCAGGTGATGGTAAAAATGAAAGCCGACTCTCTCGCCGACTTGGTGAGAATGGCCGCAAGACTCGGGCTCCCTCATCCCCACTTGTGTTCAGACCACTATGGCTCGGCAACCAGACACTTCCATCACGATCTGCAAGAATTGAGCCGACGAGATCCTTTGACAAACCTCGGCCGGCAGTAAAGGTCGACACTGCGAAATTGCGCAGATCCACGGGTAACCCAGAATTAGGTTTCGCGTTATGACCTTCACCGTTGCGCTAGAAACTCTGATTTCCAGTTTATTGTTCAGCAACAATTCTCGCACCCAACCCTTTTGCTTAATCACATTTTACCGGAGGGGGGACGTTTTCCGAGGAGAATCAGCAAGTTGCGATGACGCACGAGAGCCGACTTCTCTTCTATATTCACCTTTTGTTCGCGGTTTTTCCGGCATTTTTCTCCGACTATCGCTACACTAGCGTGGCACCCAACCCTTCGCGCGCTCTAAGGCTGGGCCTGAGCGTGGTTGCGAACACTCGGCGTGGCCTTCCGGATAAAGAATTCTTGAAACACGCTGGCGACAGCCGTTTCACCGATCCTGATTAGTGCCGTCGAAACAACTAAGTGCGCCCCACCCCTTCTGCCCGGCGGAGCATAAAGAGATGCAAGGCCACCCGCTGCGAACGCTCCCCCAATGTTCGAGTAATTTGGCTCGACTTTTCCGTTATCGCCCTTGCATATCACGGAACTTCCCAGCGCATGCAGAAGGCGCGACTTCTTACTGCCGCTTCCTTGATAGAAATAACGCGGATCTTGCTTTAGAAGGGATGGCAATACGGCTCCTCCGACGAACGTGCCGCCAAAAACGTCGGCGTAGGACGCCCCATAGCGCTTGGCATATCCCTGCGCCCCCTGCCCATATCCAGGCCACTGATTGCCCGCTTGCTCCACTCCCGCGACCGCGCCAATCGCCAACAGCGTGAATGGATCGACAGACGACTTCCAGGCGAGTCTGAACTTTAGTTTGGGCGTCAGGGGGACTGGATGAGGGTCGTAGGTCACGAAGAAATTTGGGATCATCCCAAAGATGCGCTGCTTCTCTTCCGCTTTGACCTCGTCCTCCGCCTCCTCGGCAGGCGTGACGCCTACGCGCACTTCGGTGACTTGCGTGGCAACGATCAAGACCACGTCTGGAACGGTCAACACTTGCCCCGCCTTCAACGTTTCGTACATCGCCTGCCCAGTCAAACCCTCGGAAGTGAAGGTAAGCTGCAAGAGACCCGGTGCGAGATTTGCGAAAAGGAACAGGCCGTCGTCGTCGGTCTGGGTCTGTAATTCCTGCGCTTGACCTTCGCGCGAAAGCGCCACGCGTGCTGCGCTGATCGCAGTACCCGATTGATCGACGACTTTTCCGCGAATGGTCCCGAGAGAATGCGACTCGCCCTGCTGTGCGTTCGCGGGATCAGCGGCCTGAGTTGACGCGCTAGACGGGCTCGGACCGCTTTGCTCGACAGGCATCTGTTGAGACCACGCAACTGCTGGCAACACGAGCCCTAGAAGCAACAGTCCTATCGCCAACCCTGGCACTAAACTGTCAATTTGGCGATTCCTCGTGCAATCGCCATTCATCGCTTCCACCCTATTTCGTTGGAACCCATCTGACTCGACGACGTCAACCCTTGACGCGCTCCTTTATTCAAAACTGCCGGTCACACCCTGGAAACCATGGCTGGCCTGCTTCGCCAGCCACTTCATCACTCTCGCGATGTCGTAGCAGTACGCAACGTTGTAGCCGAGCGTGGAGAAGCAATTCGGTTCGCAGCCCTTTTTCATTTCGGCCAGTTGTTTCAAGTCAAATTTCTGCTTTTCAACGGTGCCCCAGTCGAATTTTGCGTTGTACATCGGGAAGCAAGGAGCGAGCGAGCCGTCGGTGCGGATGATCAGCCAGTTCTGGCCGGCGCGGCAGCCCCAGTGCTCGCCCGCACCACGCATGAAACCCTTCATATTCTGGAGCCGGGGAATGGAGAGGGTCAAATCCGCTTGGCTTTCCCATGCCTTTGGATTCGCGGACCGGACCACATAAAGGGTCAGACCATATAGAGGATAGTAGCACTTGGTGGCCCGCGTCCGATGATTCTCGACTTTTCCCGCACTTGCACCGAGCAGCTTCAATCGCAAAGCGTTTGATAAAGCCAGTAGCGAAAGAATTGGACGAAGGTATCTGCAATACCTTCGTATTGGTGGCCGTGCCGAACGGGCTTCGTCTAAATCCCTATGAACGGGTCACCGCCTCTAAGAGCGATTAGGAAGTCATATGATGATTCGCATGGCTAAAGTACGAAGAGGGCGGGCTTTGAGCTTCGAGGTCGGCGGGCATTGATTTTGTCCCGGATGTGGTGTCGCAATGAAAGAAGAGCTTCCGGGCAAAGGATCTTGCCCGTAATGTTGAGGTAAGATCGGAAGAAGTCTTATGTTTCGGCTCGTTGAGCTGCATCCGCATTCCTAATCAGGCCATGGTCTGGGCTTAGATTCCAAGTTTTGGGTCACCGCGTTAGTCAGGGCCTATGTTCCGCCCAGGTCGAACCTGTACGGCTATACAGACTCCGCGCGACGCTGCAAGGGCTGTGCTGTGGGAGCGAGTGCGGGTGTGGCTACATCCTCTTTGGCGCTGGCGACTTTGTGGAGCATGAAGTCGACAATTTTTTCTTCCCGGACACAGCCGACCGGTTCGGCATCGTCGAGGCTGCGCACAACCGGTATCCAGGCGATGCCATGCTGAAGCATGGTCCCGGCAGCGACGAAGGGCGAATCCAGGAGAGTGACACAGAGTGGATCCGGCAGCAGAAAGTCAGTCAGCTTGCGCTGGCTCAAGCCGTCGTGCTTGTCGGGCGGAATGAGGGCGATGCGAGCGACAATTTGGTAAAGGTCCCTGCGGTCCAGTTTTCCCCATAGACGGTTGTTTTCATCAAGGATGATGAACTGTCCGGCGCTACTTTCCCGCAGGGACTCGATCGCGTCGCCGAGACTAGTGTCCTTCCGAAGAGGGCTCCCGGGAAGCGGGGCAAGGAAGGAAGCAAGTGGCTCACGATCTAATAAAGGTTTCGCGAAAGGCAGGCGACGCCAAAGTTCGGCTGAGTCGCGGGTTACAGCGTTGGCTAGCAGTTCTCGTAGCGGCGCGAAGGAACCTGCTATTTCTGAAAAGAGCGTGCTGCTGGCTTGACGCAGACGAACGACGGTCCGCGCGCGAATACTGGTTTGATGCGGGCGGTTCTCAAGCAGGGCGGCGTTGCCAAAAAAGTCACCCTTGCCCAGGACGGCCACGACTCTTCCCGGGTCGTTCGGTGCGTCCGAAATCAAGACTTCGGCCTGCCCCTCCTCGATGACGCTGAAGACCTGAGCCGGGTCTCCCTGGTGTTGAATGAAATCGCCTTGGCGATAGTAGGCATGCGTGAACTGTTTCGAGGTGTCGCTGTTCAAAAAGCTGAGATCCCGAGAAAAGAGCAAATCCCAGGTCCAATCCAAAGCGACCTTGAACCGGCGGGACCACGTTGGCAACTTAAATAGATATACACTGCGCCATAGGAACCACGCGAGAAAGCCCGAGATATGCAATCCAAACATTTCCGCCACCGCTTGATAACCGCCGATCGAACAGAGTGCGCCTAGTGCTTTAAAGCTGAATGGCTGCGTGGGCTCACCTTTCCAAACTCGTGTCAAGTTCAGGGCCGCTTGGCGGCCCTGGCGCTCCGCGAACTGGCCGGTGGTCAGCGACGGCTTGTTATCGTAAGCATTGATGATGAGAGCGCAATCGCCGAGGGCCCAGGCGTTGGCGCGGCCTTGGACGCGCATGTCGGGCTGCGTGAGAATACGGCCACGCTCTTTAGGTGCGTCGAGGTACTGAACCAGTGGAGAGGGAGCTGTGCCGATAGTGCAGACGATCGTCCCACCAGCGAGCATTCGACCATCATTCAGTTGTACTCCTTCGTGAGTCGCCGCGACGGCGCGCGTATTCAGTATCAATGTGATGCCAGCTTTCTCCATTCTCTTCTTGGCGAATTTCGCCAGGGTTGGGGCGACTTCGGGCAAGATGTGGTCCTCAGGGTGAACCAGCGATACCACAACATCGTCCTTGTGAAAATTACGGTAAAAGCGCGTGCTGCTGCGAACTAGTTCGTTGATTTCTCCGGCGACTTCAACACCACTGAAGCCCGCTCCTACGATAGTGAAGCTGAGATGCCAGCGTCGGCGCTGGGGATCGCGGGTGGCTTCGGCCTGTTCCATCTGACTGACAATGTGTTGGCGCAGGTCTATCGCATCGCGCATGACCTTGAAGGCGAAGGCATGCTCGGTCATTCCTGGAATGATGCTCAAGTTGCTTTTGGCGCCGCAGGCAATGACCACGTGATCGTAATGCAAGCGATTGAGCACGCCGCTGCCATTTTCGAAAGCTATCTCTGAAGCGGCAAGATCGATTCTCTGGACGCGCTCCGTGCGGCAGCCAACCGTAGGGAGCATCTGCCGGAGAGGAGTAGCGGCTGCGTCGACGTTGATGGATGCCCCGGCCACGTCTGCCAGCAGAGGGTGGAATACCATGTGGTTCTCCGAGTTGAAAAGGAGAATCTCACACTCGGACGGGGACAGCTTCCCGCGCAAGGTCTTGGCGAACTGCACGGCGGCAAATCCGCCTCCGACGATGACCACTCTTGTAGGTGTCACTGCTGGTGTTCTCGGTTGAGCGACATTCGCACGTCTTTTTTTTGATGCTCTCAAGCGTGCCGCGGATGAAGGAAAAATACAGGCTCGGCAGCAAAGCGAGATACTGCGCTTCCGCCAGTCGAGTGCCGGTGAGTCGTGCTAATCCAAGTGCACGACGGTCTACTTCAAGCCATGTCCGGTGCCGAGCTGTCTCGCGCACGAACTGAACTCTAACAACGGCGAATATGCAAATCCATTCCGCCACATCCAGTACAGCAGAACCGCTAGCCGGCGCCCCCGGAGCTACCTCGGCAATACTCTTGGCCAGCGCATCGCCAGACGCTTGTAGCGACGCCTCCAGTCCGGATGGCTACGTGCCGCCGCCTGGGCCGCTTCCACCAGCAAGAATCGCAACAACGAATTCCCTCGCTTGCTGATGTGTCCTAGCCGTTGTTTGCGGGCACGGGACTCCATTCCGGTTAGCGTTGCCAGCTCAACCGGTCGCTGCAAAACCCTCTAATCAGTTGATCCGATAGCACTTCCCGCGGAGGACCGCTTTGCTGTGCCGCGCATCAATTAGACCTGGCCAGGGCGGTTTTCAGTTTGAATCAGCGCGCGTCAACGGCTCTCAGCAATTGAGGCTCCCGTAGGCTCATTTCGGCTAGTGTTGCGTCGACCTCTTGAGACCACCGTGTTTTTGGGCGAAGCGGGATCAGGATCTTCAGTTCACATGACGAAAATGGAGGCATTAAAGAAAATGGTGACAGAGGGCGTACGAATGAGAATTTGAGATCATTGAAATCTGCTCATGGCTGGCTGCCTGTTGTGCACAGTGAGCGAGCATTTCCGCAACATAGGAATAACCCCTCTCGGTGTTAAACATTGCTTCATACAGGTCGCACTCGGGCCAATTCAGCTTAAGGTATCTCTTCACAAACGCGGCGCGGCCCCCGTCAATCGTGTTAACGTCCGTTATCGCCTCTTCTTGAGGCGTTCCAGTTGCGATCAGTCTCTGGATCTTAGACGTGCGTGAAGCATAGAGGAACGCCCGAAACACATCTTTGCGATTTCGAAGAAAATATTGCGAGCCCCGGCCAACAATTATGCATGGGCCGCGAGAAAGTGCTCGATTGACCGCCAACTCGGAGACGGTAGCGATTCGGCGTGCATCAAGCAGTTCCAGCCGATCGGCTGGCGGTAGGACACCCTCGAATGCTCCTCTAAGAAAAGACATAAAGACGCGGTAAACCGCAGGATCAGTTTTCCATTCTCGCCGCTCGACCGCTTGCGGCGTACTGTTGGTTAGCCGCGCGATTTCTTCAGTTAATTCGTGGTCCCACAGCTTCCAACCCAGAATATCGGCCAACTTTGCAGCAATCTCCGAGCCGCCACAACCAAACTCACTTTCAATTGTTATGGCTCGAATCAACATGATAATGCTTAACCGGCCGCAACCTGGCCGCCTGCTCCCGGGTCATTCTTTTTCAAGAAAAATGCGAGAACAAACATCAACGAGCAAAACGCGCCTAGGATCCAAAAAGTGTCCATGTAAGACAGCACGTGTGCTTGTTGATTCACTAAGTCGTAGAACCTCGCAATGGCCTGTTTGCGGGCGTCCGTGGCGCTAAGCCCAGAATGTGCGATTTGAGAGCTCAGCGCATGGAACGCGGAACGAAAAGCAGGGATACCGGGAGCGAGATGGCCGACGAGGATTTGCTGGTGATACTGAGATCGCCGAACGATCAGAGTGGTCGCCAATGAAGTTCCTATACTGCCGCCGATGTTGCGCATGAAGTTGATCATTCCGGAAACGCTGTCGCCTTTCTCTGGAGGAACTCCGATGTAACCTGCCGCGGTGATGGGGACGAAAAGAAATCCGATGCCCACTACTTGCGTGATACGCAGCCACATGGCAAAACGGAAGTTGATGGATAAATCGAGCTCGTGAGCCGAGTAGAATAGGCCGGTAGCGAGGCACAGCCATCCAGCCGCAATCAAGTATCTCGCCTGAATCTTTGAAGTAAGGCGGCCAGTGATGGGCATCATTATTAACAAGACGAGTCCGCCTCCGGACAGAACAAGACCTGCGAGTCCGGCTGTGTAACCCATCAGTGTCTGCAGAAATTCGGGAATCAAAACCAAGGTGCTGAAAAGCAGGAAGCCCATCATGAACATCATCAGGTTGGCCGCCGCGAAGTTAAAGCTCTTGAACATACGGACGTCGATGATCGGATCTTTTCGAAACCATTCCCAGATGACCAGTGTGATTAGGCAAAGCGCCGCGGTTGCCGCCAGGGTGGTGATGAAATGCGAGCCCAACCAATCGTCTTCCTGGCCCTTATCCAAAAGTATCTGCAGCGAACCAACTCCGAGCGCCAACATGGATATTCCGATGTAGTCCACGCGGATACCCCCCCTTTTCAGCCGGCGGAGGAAAGGTGGATCTTCCACCAGTGTGTAGGTTAGATAGAGAGCAAGCAGAACCACTGGCAAGGTAATGAAAAAGATCCAGCGCCAGGAATAGCTGTCGATGATCCAACCTCCGAGCATTGGGCCCACCGTCGGGGCAAGAACCGCAGAAATGCCGTAGAGAGCAAATGCGATGGCGCGCTTCTCGGGAGGAAAGGCATCGTTGAGAATCGCTTGCGCCATGGGTTGCAATCCGCCTCCAGCGAGGCCTTGCACAGCTCGGAAGCCGAGCAATATAGGCAGAGTCGGCGCGAGTCCACAAAGCAAAGAACTCACCGTGAAAACAAAGAGGGAGAGCATGAAATACCGCTTACGGCCGATTATTTCGGCAAGCCATCCGCTCATTGGCAGGATGATGGCGTTTGCTGCGAGATATGACGTGAGTACCCAAGTACTGTCGTCATAACTGGCCCCTAAACCTCCTGCGATGTAGGGCAAAGCAACATTAGCAACAGTGGTATCTAAAATTTCGATAAATGCAGCCATCGAGACCGTGGCGGCAATCGCCCAAGGATTTACTTTGGGACGCCAGACGACCTGCTCCAGAGGCAAGGTCAGCGCTTCGGAGCTCATCGTAAGTACACTTTCGCTTCGACGTTCATGCCGGGGCGAAGCTGATGGTCACGATTTTCCCCGGGTTCTAGAACAATCTTCACCGGCACGCGCTGAACGATTTTTACGTAGTTGCCGGTAGCATTTTCCGGAGGCAGCAGGCTGAAGAGGGGTCCTGTGGCGCCTGCGATGCTATCGACGTGGCCGTCGTAAGTGCGTCCGTTCGAGTCAAGGTGAATCTCCGCCTTCTGGCCCACGCGCATGTGTTTCAGCTGCGTTTCTTTGAAGTTCGCGGTGATCCATACTTGATCCAATGGAACCACCGTGAGCAGTTCTTCGCCGGGGTCGACATTCAAACCGACAACGACTTTCTTATTTACCTCACCGCTGACTGGCGCTGATACCCTGGTGTATCCGAGGTTGAGGTCAGCCTGGTCGAGTTCTGCCCTCTTTTGCCGCACGTCGGCAATGGCTGAAAGCGCGCGGGCACGCGTGGACGCCACGCGTTGTGGTCCGGCCTGAGCGGATTCATCCCGAGCCATCGCTTCGATGAGCCGGCTTCGTGCTTGCGTGACATTTTGTTCAGCACTCGCTTCTTCCGCTTTGGCTGCTGCTACTGAAGCAGTGTCGGTTTGTGCTGCGGCGACGGCGTGGTCGTAAATCTGTTTAGCTACTTCGTCCTTAATCAGCAGAAGGTGATAACGCTGAACGTCGTCCTGGGCTTTTACGTTTTCCGCATCGGCTTCGAGGATGCGTGCCTGCGCGGCAGCAACTTGTTTTTCACTGGCGGCGATCGCGGCCTTGGCGTTTTCGATGTCCGAAGAAGTGAACTTGAGTTGGCTGATGGTGTCCACCGAGCTAATGGGAACATCGATTTTCAGGGCGCGAGCGGAGGCCTCCGCAGTTTCGAGATTTGCCTGCGCTTTCGCGTCAGCGACTTGGTAGTCTTTTGGGTCAATCTCCAGGAGGGTGGCGCCTTCCTGAACATACTCGTTGTCTCCTACGTGCACCGCTTGCACGTAGCCTGAGATCCGTGCGCTCACCGGATAGAGATGAACATCGACTTGCGCATCGTCGGTGGTCTCGAAACCCGAGAAGTAGCGCCACAAAAAGATGCCACCGACAAGAACTACCAACACGACAGCGACAATCACCCAGCGCTTGTGAGAGCGCCGGCTCGGGTGCACGACTGGGGACGGCGTGCTGGGGCTTTCGGTCGCGGTATTGCGCGTTGAGGACGATGAAGTTTCGGGGCTCTTGGCCGTCTCTTGGTCGGGCATCTTATTGTCCTTTCAAATACAGCGCGTAGTTCGATTCCGCGACACCTATTGCTCGCGCCAGAGAGATTTTTGCGGTGTTATAGAGGTAGAGGCTGGCGATATACGCGTCATTAGCATCCGCGAGAGATTCCTGAGCCTGAACGACTTCGATGGTGTCCGTGACTCCCGAGGCGAAGCGATCACGTGATTGCTGCAGGGTCTCGGTAGCGAGCCGGACGGCATTCTTCTCGACCGAAACTTCTTGCGCGGTATCTTGCAAGTCAAGGAAAGCGTCACGAACCTCCTGGTCGATCCCAGCGCGCAGGTCTTCCAGTCGTTGCTTGGCGCTTGCCAGGAGGGAATCTGCGACAACGTTATCTCCGTGAACCCTGCCTCCCTGGAAAATAGGTAATCGGAGCTCCGCGGCGGCGTCCACCGTGCCATGGTTCGACGCAGAATTGGTGCCTATAGATCCGTAATCCGCAACCGCGGACAGTGTGGGGTAACGCTCGGCTGAAGCGGCCTTTTTTTGCAACTCTGCGGACCGCTCTCGCTCAACTTGGCTTTTATAGTCGGCGCGAGAGGCATACGCCTGCTGCAAGGCTTCATCGAGGGTCGAAGTCGTAAGCGGCTGATACACAACCTGCGTGGTTATGTCGAACGTCTGACCTGCCGGAAGTCCAATCGCCCGCGCCAGAACTAACTTCTGTTTAGCCAGACTGTTCCGCGCGACAATCAATTTTTGTTCGCGCGCCTGGAGCTCGACGTCGGACCTCAGTACGTCAACGGCGGCCGCAAGCCCGGCTTTCTTTTGGTCCGTCGTTTGATCGAGGAGAGCTTTCGCGGTGTCGCGCTGAGCTAAAGCGGACTCTACTTGCGACTGGTCGGCAATGACCAGCAAGTAGTTGGACACCACCACAAGAACAATCAGTTCGCGAGCGTTCTTGTAGCTGTATTGGGCCGATTTCACTTGGGCAGCGGAAGACCGTGCCCGCTCGATCGACTCCCAGTTGAAAATCGACTGATCGAGGTATGCACGCGTGTCGAAGACTCCGAAAGGGCCGATGACGGGCGGCTGGCCAGGGACAGTTATGCCGATGTCCGCTTTCAAATCATTTTGGCGAACGCCGAAACTAGTAGCGGTGGTCAGATTTGGGAGCAACGCGCCGAGTGCCCGCCACCGCTCGCCTCGCGCTCCGGAGACGGCGTCCGCCGAGAGAACTCCCGCAAGGTTTTGTCGGAGACCCCGAGCTACGGCGTCTTCCAGGGAAAGCGATAATGCCGTTGAACTGGCCGTGCCAGTGGGAACTCCTCCCAAGTAGGGATTCTGCAACTGAGAATCTGAGGCAGAAGTGTCCTGAGCAACAAAGGCAGCGGCACCGGAGGACACTGTTCGTTGGCTCGCAGCAGTCAATCCAGACTGTCCGTAGAGCGGAACACCTGCGAACAGAGCCAGGCAAAGGGCGATCAGGTTACCGCAAAACGTCCGACGATCGGCAGCCATCATCTTCAAAGCTATGAAATTCACGATGCCCTCACCGTCTGTTAGACACATCCGATAAGATCGGCTGTGATGAGGCGATAACACCAGAAGCTCAAAAAGGAAACAATTGGACGATGGTATTGGCGATACTTTCGTATGACTTAGCTTCCCAGAACCCTTCGTATTCAGTTGGCAAATGCTTCCGTGCGATCGAGCGAAGTAAAGGGGGGCATTTACACCGGAAGCTGCCAGCTCAGACAACCAGGCGCTTTACGGATTTCACCTTTTCGCGCTTTAGCTACTCGCCGGATTTGTGTTTCGCCAGCTACCTATTGCTTTTGCGGATCTGCGATCATTCGGATAGTTGGCAGTTGAAGAGTCGTTGCCGCTCAGAAATGCAACATGTGCATTAGAAGACCCGCAAGGCTCGCGCCGATAAGAGGGCCAACCACAGGAATGCCCGCATAGCCCCAGTCGGAGCCTCCCTTACCTGCAATGGGAAGAACCGCATGAGCGATGCGCGGACCGAGGTCACGCGCCGGATTGATGGCATATCCTGTTGTGCCGCCCAGCGAAAGACCGATAGCCCAGACCAAGCAGCCGACAAGATATGGTCCAAGCCCAGCAGCTGGACCATTCTGCGAGATGGCCTTTGAAAAAATCGTGCCGGCTATGAACACAAGGACAAAAGTGCCAACGATTTCGCTGATGAGGTTCGCGCCGAAACTGCGAATCGCAGGCCCGGTACAAAACACGGCCAGCTTTGCGGAGCTATCCGGCGTTTCTTTCCAGTGGGGCAAATAATGAAGCCATACGAGAACGGCACCAACAAAAGCACCCAACAATTGCGTCGTCACGAGAGGTGCGAGCTTGGAGTAATCTCCGGAGGAGATGGCAAAACCGAGAGTAACAGCTGGATTGAGAAAAGCGTCCTTACTGCCGCACGCGATCGCCGCGAACACCCCTGCCATTACGGCGAAGGCCCAACCGGTGGTAATCACCATCCATCCCGAGTTCTCCGCTTTTGAGCGTTTCAGGAGCACGCCGGCGACCACGCCGTCGCCTAACAGAATCAAGATGAATGTTCCTACTAATTCTCCAAAAAAAGGTGAGATCATATTTCTTCTCCGATGGAAATGTGTGCCTGCCTGGCCTGTTAAGAACTACGCGGTCGCCTTGAGTTCGCGCTCTTCCACCCAACCGAAAGATCGTGTCACGGCTTTTTTCCAATGTGCATACAACTGCTCCCGTGCGTCGCTTTCCATGTGGCATTTCCAGACATGGTCTACGCCCCACTGTTTGCGCAATTCCCCCAAATCCTTGTAGAAACCAACGGCGAGTCCGGCAGCATAGCTGGCGCCGAGCGCTGTGGTTTCCTTGATCAGTGGCCGAATGACGTCGCGATTGAGAATATCTGCCTGGAATTGCATCAGCAGGTCGTCGTCAACCATGCCGCCATCGGTACGGAGGGAGTCTAGCTTCCGGCCGGAATCCAGTTCCATAGCTTCGAGCACTTCACGCGTTTGATAAGCGGTGGCTTCCAGAACCGCGCGTGCCAAGTGCCCTTTATTCGCGTAGCGCGTTAGCCCTGCGATGACTCCACGGGCGTCTGTCTTCCAATATGGCGCGAAAAGCCCCGAGAAGGCCGGCACAAAATACACGCCACCGTTGTCCTTGACCGTCCGGGCCAGTGTTTCAATGTCCGAGCTTTTTTGGATGAGTCCAAGGTTGTCACGCATCCATTGCACCAGCGCTCCCGTGACGGCCACGCTGCCTTCCAGAGCATACTGCGCAGGATTCTGCCCAATTTTGAACGCAACTGTAGTGAGTAGCCCGTACTTGGAGAGAACCGGCTCCGTTCCGGTGTTCATCAGCAAGAAGCAGCCAGTGCCGTACGTGTTCTTTGCCTGCCCGGGCTCAAAACAGGTCTGCCCGAAGAGCGCGGCTTGCTGGTCGCCAAGGATTCCGGCGATGGGGATATCCTTTACTTCTGCCGGCTGTGCCAGTCCATACACTTCGCTGCTCGACGCGATCCGCGGCATCATCGCTTCCGGAATTCCGAACAGCTCAAGCTGCGCCTTGTCCCACTTCAGCGTGGCCAGGTCCATGAGCTGCGTACGGCTGGCGTTGGTCACGTCCGTGACGTGAATGCCGCCGCGTGAGCCGCCGGTAAGTTTCCACACCAGGTAACTGTCGATATTTCCGAAAAGGAGATCTCCTGCCTTGGCTTGCTCTCGGGCTCCCGGTACGTTGTTCAAAATCCACCGGATCTTCAAACCGCTGAAATAGGCGGCCAGCGGCAGGCCGGTGAGTTTGCGAAAGCGATCTGGACCACCGTCGCGAGAAAATTCGGCCACAGCATCTTCTACGCGGGTGTCTTGCCAGACTATGGCGTTGTAAACGGCGACGCCTGTCTTGCGATTCCAGACTATGGTTGTCTCGCGTTGGTTCGTAATCCCGATGGCAGCCACATCCTTCGGTCGAATTCCGCGCTGCTGCATGGCGTCGGTCATCACTTCGTGAGTGCGCCGCCATATTTCCTCCGGGTCGTGTTCCACCCATCCCGGTTTCGGAAAGATCTGCTCATGCTCTTTTTGCGAGACGGACACGATGCGTCCTCCCGAGTCGAAGATGATGAACCGCGTACTGGTCGTTCCTTGATCGATGGCACCTAAATAAGTCGACATGGCTACCTTTCCTTTCTCTTTAAACCGCCGTGGAGCGCGCGGCCGAAGAACCCTCGGATCGTTCCTGTTCCAGGCCGGCGCGCTCCAGGAAATGATTGATTTTGTCCACGTAAGCCTTGATTGCCGCTTTGGTTTCTGTATCCGACCAGTGCAACTCCTTCGCCATCAAAGAACCGACGACCGGAGCTGCGTGAATGGCTTCTCTCCAGGAATAAAACTGGATGCCGAGCCTACGCGCGACAACGTCCTCGATGGTGACGGCAAGTTCCTGGCGTACGGAGTAGATGACCTCGGCCTGAATCGCGGGATTGGTGGGAAGAATAGGTTGCGCGAGATCGCGATTTTCGAGAGTGAGCTGGAGCACGTTCTCTGCAGCCGTGCCGAATTTGGCTGCCAGGTGGTGGGCTGTTTCTTTGGAGATGGGATGCGCAGCCATCAACTTTTCCCAGAGATCGCCGCTGAATCCTTCACCGCCGTAAAGGGCGTGAGCGCGCGTCGGGCTTTCGGTGAGTGGCACGCCGAGCGCTTTCTGAACGGCGTTGATGGTGTCCTCCGCCATGGCGCGATGCGTGGTCCACTTCCCGCCCATGATGCTGATTAAACCGCTGGATGGGTCTACTTCGATGACGTCGTCCCGCGCGATTTTTTTGGTGCTCTGGTTCTCGCCAGCGCTGACCAACGGACGCGCGCCTGCGAAACCGCTGACGATTTGCGAAGGCGATACTGGGTGTTCGAGATATTTGTTGAGCTGGCCAAGCATGAAGGCGATGTCTTCGCGCGAGACGAAAAACTCATCCCCGGGCGACACCTCCTGCTCCGTTGTGCCTACGAGCAGTCGGCCATTCCATGGAACAGCGAATAGGACGCGGCCATCATCTGTTTTGGGGATCAACATAGCGTCTTTGGTAGGGAAAAGATCGAGCGGCAGTAAGATGTGCGAGCCTTTGCTGAGTCGCATGCGTTTCGGCACTGAGGGTGTGGCCATGGTCCGAATGGAGTCGGTGAAAGGACCGGTGGCATTTACGAAGACCTTAGCCTGCACCGAAAATTGCGCACCAGTCCGCTCATCCCTGACCGAAACGCCAGAGAGAAGTCCGACATTGTCTCGGCCAAAATCAACTACACGGGCATAGTTGAGCGCGCTTCCCCCGGCCTGCGAAAAGGTCTCAACCAGGGCAATGTTGTATCGCGCGTCATCGAATTGGCCGTCTGCGTATTCGACGGCCCCAATCAACCCTTCCTGTTTTAATTCCGGCATGCGCTTCAAGGTTTCTTCGCGCGAAAGATATTTGCTCGGCGAGATGCGCCCGGAACCCGCGAGCCAATCGTAGATCTTCAGCCCGATATCGAGATACGCGGCGTCAAGCCAGTGATAGCTGGGTACCAGAAATTCGAGTTGCCGTGTGAGATGCGGTGCGTTGTTCAGCATGCGAACGCGTTCGTGCAGGGCCCGTATTAGCACGTGGTATTCCTTGGGATCCACGCCCTTGATGGCTTCTTCGAGATAGCGCACACCTCCATGAACGATCTTCGTAGCCGCGCTAGAAGTCGCTCCGGCGAAGTCGCCGGCGTCGAGCATCACTGTGCGAAGACCACGAAGCTGGGCGTCGAGCGCACATCCTGCTCCCGTGGCCCCACCGCCTATCACGCAAACATCGAACTTTCTTCCCTCTATATCTTGTAGTTCCTCAGCGCGGTTCTTCATCAGTGCACCTGCATGAATCAAAAGTTAATTTTCGTGCGGAACCCGAAAACGGTTGCGTTAGGAATACGCGAGTTTCCACCGACATCCTCGTAGTATTGAAAGACTGGTTGGACGAGAAAGTACCGCGTCAACTTAGCGGCATAGTTTACTTCGAGCGCCTTTTCCGATCCCAGAGGGGGCATGCCGAAGGGTATGCCAACCGATTGAAACGGATCGCTGATCCTCGTATATACGAATCCAAACGCCACTCCATCTTGCGGTCGGCTCGGGATTGGTCCGTTATAGCGCACGCCGGCGGTGATCTGACTGTTTTCTCTGTTGAGGTCGCCGGGGCTCCAGTCAAATCCAATCGTTGCATCGAGGCCGGTGCTTGAGCCAGCATCCGATCGATACAACGCCTGGTTGGCCATTCCGTAGATCAGGTAATTGCCATTGCTTTGGATTCCGGCGGCATTCGTAAATTTGCCGCCGTTGTACGCTGCCCCGAACTTATAGCTGCCTGGGTAGGTTTTTTGATCTAAGTACGATTTTTGGCCTGCCAAGGCTTCCTCGTCGTGCGTGAAACCTATTTCGTAGACAAACACCGGAATATTTCGGATCTGGAAATTGAATCCTGTAGGATCTTGTTGATACGGATTGCGGTTGCCGGCTAGAACAGCCGACTTGATATAGAGAGTGCGCCAGGGAAAGAGCTGAATCTGGACCGCCGGTGTCGCCGCCGGGTCAAACGATTCGTACGTGGTAGGAAACAGATTGCCGAGCGCATAGTCCAGCGGTTCGATTAGATAAGAGGCCCCGTATTCCTGATTGCCGTAGAAATCGAGTCCGGCAAATTGACCTACGCGGACGAAAAGGCGATTGTGCAACAATGCCTGCTGCAGCCAAAAGGAATCCAAGCGTGTGGTGTGCGCGCTAACCAGCCCACTGGGGTTCGCAAGCGTGCCAATGTCGGCGCCCAGGTTGCCGCCGAATTGCCAGAGGCCAGTCGCGTGAAACGTCAAACCATTCCAGTCGGTTAGTTTTCCGAAATCAATGTCCATGGTTCCGCGAATGCGCCCCCACCCGGCCTGGGTTTGCTCCAGGCCACCAACGGGGTTTGCCTGCAGATCGGAGACATAGAAAAAGTCGAAGGTCACTCCCTTTGACGCTAGCGAGGATCTTTCCCTACCCCAATCGCCGAATAGGTACTGCCTGGGCCGGTCATCTGAGACATCGGATGACGTTTGCGCGGAGATTCTGAATACTGAGCAAAAAAGCGACAGAACCACCAGACAAAATATCCTTTTTATGCCTTTTGCTTGCCTAATATCTGCACAACCAGTTGAAGGGAATTCTTCTTTATTTCTCATCACTGCTACCTCTGTGCTGCTTCCGCGACCATCGCCGTTTTCCTCCCGGACGCGTGTGCTCTTCGCCGGAAGTTTCGGCATCAGGATGGATGATTAAGCCCGTGGTGCCGATGTAAGACAAAGGTATCGTCGACACCTTGGTATCGATCAGTGCAGCGGAAGGATTCGCGCATCCCTCGGAAATTACTTCGTCGTGAATGAAAAGGAGATTTACGAAACCTACCTAATCGCGGTGAGACAAAACTGGAGCGCGCCAAAGCGAGGAAAAAACGAACCAGTTGAGCGCAAAGGGGTCCAGTGATGATTAGCGCCGAAGAAGTAAGAACAGGGGAAAGCCAGAAAAAGAAGGGGAAGTCATGATGCATTCCCCTTCCTTCAACCTTATGTGAAGCAGATATCACGGACTAAGAGGCGGCAACTGCCTTCTCACTGACCAGCTTGAGCAGAGCCACGGCTGCCGAAGTGGACGACGCTGGATTCTGGCCAGTGATGAGCCTGCCGTTAACGATTGAAAACGGCTGCCAGTTGGGGAGTTTTTCAAAGATGGCTCCCAGCCGCTTCAATTCATCCTCCACGAGGAACGGCACGACATGAGTGAGGTGCACCGCTTCTTCCTCGCCGTTGGTGAAGCCGGTTACGCGTTTACCTTTCACCAGCGGCGCGCCGTTGTATGTCACGTGACGAAGCACACCGGGTGAATGGCAGACCAAAGCCACCGGCTTGCCGGAATTGTAGAAGGATTCGATCAGAGCGATGGAATCAGAGCTTTCGGCGAGGTCCCACATGGGGCCGTGCCCGCCGACGTAGAAAATCGTGTCGAAATCTTCCGCTTTCACAGTCGCAAGCTTGACCGTCTCGGAAAGCGCATTCTGCGCGGTTTGGTCTCGCTTGAACCGCGTCATGGCGGACGTCTGATTTTCCGGTAAATCGCTCTTCGAAAGACCGGCGGCTGTCCGCCTTTCGGTGAGGCGAGCGTCAGCTGCACGCCGGCATCCCCGAAAACAAAGTAGGGAGCCGCAAATTCTTCAAGCCAAAAGCCGGTCTTGCGGCCGGTGTTCCCGAGTTGATCGCGCGAGGTGAGCACCATCACGATTTTCATATTCCATCTCCTTCGTTCTTCACTATGCACATCCGATTGAATTGGGCGACATACCTAAATCAGACCGGAAGCACGGAACGCGCACAATTGGACGAAGGTATGGTCGATACCTTGGTATCGGTCAAGACGGCCCGGCGAACTGCTAAGAGCGGAGAGATTTCGACAATGAACCTGGTCACGAATCGCGGTTTGTAGATCTAGCGTGGAATCAGGTCACTCGGTTCGAAGATTGGGGTGATGAGAAGGGCAGTATTGTGTCCAGCAGCAGACCTTCAAGACTTCCCAGGACCGCGCAAACTCTCAAAATATAGAAGATCTGATCGTAGAGTTATGATTCGATTTCGACCGGCAGGTTGGAGCGTGTTGGTTCATGCCGTACTTGGCGCCTCACGGCTAGCACGCAGGGTCGGAAGCTTGGGACATAACGCCATCGCAGTTCCGTGTTTGTTGTCGATGGCGAAGTGTCGGTGTCGAAAGTCGGGTGTCGGGATCTTCGCGACCTCTCTCTGCCTTTCTCATTCGGGCCCCGCGCTCTTTCCCAAATCGCGACCGCATGTCATTAGGCTCTGACCGCTTATGCAAATCGTGCAGCCTTGTGCGGCGAACCGGCGTACGGGAAAGAGCCGAACAGTTTCACGCCGCCAGATACAAAGGTATCGTCGACACCATCGTCCAATTGTTTCGACTCCGAGCTCCTGGCTTAATCGCAACTGTGTATCGCATCCGAATCAATCGGGAAAGCGCAATGCACAATTTCGTTGAGGAGAGCTCACCATGGCCGTCGCAACAGTTTTGCACACTCCCCATTCCTCTACCACGGATGGGAGGAGAGACCTCGATACAAGCGAGACAAGAAAAGTCAGATCGCTGCTCGAGAGACTCGATATGAAACGTGTGTCGATGTTGGAGTGGTACCGAATTTTCCGAGTTCACCAAGAATGGACGATATTCCAGGTCATTCGATTTGCGCTGTGGCTTGCACGCTAGGTCGTGACCATGCTTCCCGGTGAATGATGCCGGACATCACGCGGTTCTGCGGATAAGAACCAAACTGCTCGGTGGCGGAGCCGATTCTTCGTGATAGTGCGAATCTGTTCTCGCAAACACTGTTACCGTGATTCAATTGCAGTCGGCGGTGTACTTGGCCACTCTTTTGGAGGCGAGATGGAAAATATGATTGCTAAGCTACTGGACGATTTTGATCACGGGAGGATGACGCGACGTCAACTCATCAAGAGCCTTGCCGTCGTCGCAGCAGCCGCGTCGGGCACAACACCAGCGTTTGGAAAAAATGCGAAGGGTTTCAAGGCGGTCGCGGTCAACCACATCTCGTACCAGGTTAACAACTATGCGAAGACGCGGGACTTCTACGCGGACTTGTTAGGAATGAGGGTCGTCGGGGATACAGGAACCCAGTGCAACTTGATCCTCATCGACACAAATACGTTTGTGATTCCCCGCAACGCTCCGCAAGGGAGCGCGCCGCCGCGGATCGATCACGTTGCTTACACCATCGAAAATTGGGACAAGAATGCTGTGAAGGCTGAACTGGAGCACCGCGGGCTTAACCCACAACCCGATACCGACAACAGTTTTCACATAAAGGATTCTAACAGGTTCGATCTCCAGATCAGCGGCAAGGACATGAAGCCTGCTTAGGCGGTTGGTTTCTGCGCGGTTGTTACCCCGGCGGTAGGAGAGAGTAAAGGCCTGATCCCACCGGCTGGTCGATTGCATCAAAAAGGTGAATCGACGCCCCTCAACGGACGTCAATGGAAGCTGAAAGGTAATGTAAATCCTATGCGCCAATTACGCGACCTGCTGCAAGAAGCACAGCAAAATGGAGTTGTCATCAGCCACTTTAATATTTCGGACCTCGTCCTATTGAAAGCGGTTTTTGCCGCTGCCCGGGAACTGAACGTGCCCGTCCTGGTCGGTTTGTCAGAAGGCGAGCGTGCGTTTGTGGGAACTCGCCAGATTGCAGCTTTCGTGCGAAGCCTGCGTGAGGAATTCGACTTCCCTATTTTCCTTAACGCCGATCATACGCACTCGCTCGCCAAGGGGATCGAAGCTGCAAAAGCGGGCTTTGACTCGATCGTCTTCGACCTTTCGACCTTGCCGATGGAAGAGAATATTCGTCAGACCAAGCAGGCTGTAGAAGCGTTGAAAGCGATCAATCCTTCCATGCTCGTCGAGGGTGAGATCGGCGACATCGGAAGCGGCTCCGAAATACACGATTCAGCTCCGGACATGTCGAAGGGTCTTTCGACGCCGCAACAAGCGAAGCAGTTTGTAGAAGCCACGCGAGTGGACATCCTGGCTCCAGCGGTGGGGAACATGCACGGCATGCTCAGGAGCATGGTCAAGGGAGAAACGAAGAAGCATCTAGAGATCGAGAGAATAAAAGGAATCAAGCAAGCGGCGGGTGTTTTCTTAACGCTTCACGGCGGCTCAGGAACCGATGACGCCGACCTGCGCAAAGCCATCGCAGCGGGAATCAATATTATTCACATCAATACGGAACTTCGGGTGGCATGGAGACGTGGACTGGAGCAAGGATTAGCCAAGCAGCCAGACGAGGTTGTGCCCTACAAGATTCTGCCGTCAGCCGTGAATTCCGTAAGAGAAGTAGTCAGCTCGCGCTTGAAGTTGTTCAACGGCAGACAAATGGCTCAGGGAGCCTAGCTCCGCAGTCCCCTACACGGAAACAATCACGAACTCGCGCACCAACGATATCGGATCTGAGTAGGAATCCCGAACCCTCTCTCGGTTCAACAATGAAGGGTGCCAACCCGCCTTCGGCTTGGGACCAACTGGAGGACCATTAAGCGTTTCTGACCGCTGTAAACGCGACTTAGTACTCCTGAAAGTGCCTAGCTGCGGACACTCCGTTCCCTACAAGAAGCGCCTGACCCGCCTCAGAATCAATTGCCCCAGGCCTAGGACTGGGGGACTTGTTTGGAAGAGTCGGCAAGAACCAGGAAATATTGAGAGGCGCGAGCCACCACTTTTTCACGGAAGAGAGCGCCACCGCTGCCTTTAATCAAACTGAGGTCAGGGGCGATTTCGTCGGCCCCGTCGATATCCAGGTCGAGGAGCAGCCCTCTGCGCGGAGTTATGAGCGGGATGCCCGATTGACGGGCGAGTTCATCACTCGATTGAGAAGTGGCGATGCCTTCCACGCGTAGATCACCCCGCCGGACGCGATCACCGAGAAGCTCGATGAAACAGTGAGAAGTCGAACCACTCCCTAGTCCGAGCCGCATCCCGCTGCGTACCCAACGCAGGGCGGCCTCTGCAACCGCTCGCTTTTCAGCATCGTGCGAATCTCTCATGGTGTGGTTCCTTGGCGGAAAGGACGGCCAAAGTTAAACCGAATTTGTATGAGAAACGTAGCACACAATCAGACAGCCTCCAGGCCTTTCGGATCTCTTTGCGGGACCTCGACGCCTTGTAACTCCGAGTGCGGGGCTTCTTCCACGTGAGAAATCCGCCCGGTAAGCAATTGTATGGTGAGAATGGCGGCAGGCAGAAGATAGAGGATCGTGATGCAACTCCACATCAAGGCGCCCGCGCATTGCTGGTCTGCAAGGGGGGAAATTGCGAATGCCCTGGGCGTGTTGAGGTAGACCGGGTAGACGACTCGATCGCAAAAGCTGAGATATGCGGAAAGAATGTCGCAAGGTAGCGTGGCAAGAAAAAGGTAGAGGAGGATGAGCCAGCGCGGTTCCTGCGCGACACTCGGCCAGGGCTGAATGACGGGCCACCAAAAAAGAAATCCGGCTGCAAGGAATGAAGAATGCTCGACGACGTGCCAGCCTTCCGATTGCAGCGCAGACGTGAAAACGGATGGGACGTGCCACCCCACTAGCGCGGCGGCGGCGGCGAGCCAGCAAAATGCCGGATTGGAAAGCAAGCGGCCCAGACGTTGCATCGGCGGATAGCGAAACAGCGGAGCGAGAAAGATTTGCATGAAGTGTCGCGGCAAACCGTGAAGCAAAGGCATCAGCGGCGCGCCGAGCAAGATCAAAGCAGGCGCGATGGTCATGAGGAGCAGATGCTGAGCCATGTGCACGGTCAGCAATTGTTCGTCGAAGGCGGCCAGTGGCGAGCCCACTGCCGCCCAAATCAAGAACAGGCCGAGAAGGAAACTGACGGCGCGCCAGGCGGGGACGACGCTTACGCGAGAAAGTCGAAGGTGGATCCAGCCGCGCAAATAGATAAGCGCCTCAAGAATCAGGACAAGGTCAAGCGAAACGGGAAGCGTCCACGGTGCTAGGGCGGTCTGAAAGGAATGGATCATAACCGTTTAGGGCTGCGCCGGAGCGTGCGTCTCGGGAGTTTCCGAGATGGCCACATCGCGCGAGGCGTCACGCGCGGGAGCCTGGTTTGGAGGATGCAGCCTTTCGAGAAATGAGACGAGCGCAGTGGTCTCCGCCGGACTCAAATTTTTGCCGTACGCCGGCATATTGCCGCCGCCTTGAATCACCTGTCGGATGAGTTGGTCCTGCGTGAGCCGCGTGGCAACGCTGTCGAGCGCTGGACCACGCTGGCCTCCCGCATCACCCAGGGAATGACAGTTGCGGCATTGCTTGCCCTGAAAAACAAGCGCGCCTTGCCGCTGAAGGGCCGTTGTGCCGCGAAGGAATCGGTCTGGAACCGGATCGCCGCTCCAGGAGTTCATGTGCGGGCTCCAGGGCGTGTAGCCCGAGAGATGCGTAAGCGTCCCTAAGGATATTGCAAGCAGCAGGATGGTAAGAACCGCGATGGGGCGCCGTCGCCAGCTTTTTTCTCCTTCACCGGACAGGAATGGAAGAAGTAGCAGAAAGGCGATGGCAACGACCGGACCAATGAGCAGTGCAGGTGTTTCCATCGACGGCGGCAGAAGGGAGAGCAGCGCGTAGAGCCACAGAAAAAAGTAATCCGGTCTCGGTGCTGTCTGAATAATCGTTGGGTCCGGACGGCCCGCAGGACCAAATGGGCCGAAGTACACAGCGCAAGCGGCGACGGCCAGGAGGATGAAGGCGGCGAAGAACATATCTTTCCAGACGGCGTAGGGTACGAACGGCTCGCCATCTTTCTTCGTTAATTCGTGGTATTCGGCTTCGTAGGTTGCTTTTTTCACGAGACGGCCCGGCATGGGCCACTCGTTGATTCCTAGCTTGACCACCATCAGGAGATGAAGGCACACAAAACCGATCAGCAACCCTGGAATCACGAAGACGTGCAGGGCGAAAAACCGAGAGAGCGTTGCGCCCGCGATGATGGGGCCACCCAGCATCAGTTTTACGGCGGCCGGTCCGATGATGGCAACGCGGCTCGCGATGGATGCGCCGATTCCCAATCCCCAGTAAGCGTCTTGGTCGAATCGCAGCACTTGCCCGCTGAACGCCATTCCGAGCGTCATGAGCAAGAGAAAAACACCCACGATCCACGTGAGTTCTCGCGGAAACTTGTAAGCGCCGAAGAGGAAGACCTGGACCATGTGGATAAGAACGATGGCCACCATGAAGTTCGAACCCCATCCGTGCAAGGCGCGGATGAACCAGCCGAGAGTCACCTCGTGGTTCAGAGACTGGAGACTGCTCCAAGCTTCACCGCCAGATGGAACATAAATCATGGCGAGGAGAATTCCGGTGACGATCTGCAGGACGAATACGGTAAGCGCGCCGCTGCCGAAGATGTACCACCAGCTCGCCGTGTTGCGCGGCACGCGATGCTCCGCGACTTCGCGAATGGGAGCAGCAAGCTGCAATCGCCGGTCGAACCATTCGCCGATCTGGGAGATCAGGCGCATGGCGGTTTCTTCCCCAGGAGAGCTGCGGTCGGCGATCCCGGCGTGGGCAGCTCACCCGCCTGAATGGTGACCAAGCCGTTTTGCACTTTGTTTGGATACTCGAACAGGCCACGCTCCGGCGGACCGGAGGCGCGCGAGCCGTCGCGGTAATATGCTCCGCCATGGCATGGGCACATGAACAGGCCGGATTGCGGAAACCAGCGGACAGGGCAGCCGAGATGCGCGCAGTTCACCGCAAAAACCTGGAATTGATCGCCTGCAACGCGCCGCACCCAGCAGGCAGTGTCAATTGTTTTGCCGTCGGTGGGCATCGCGTTGGGATTGCGGAAAGTGGCAAGGCGCGTTTCGCCTTCGGGAAATTCGGCCACCGATCCGAGAGTCACCCAAGCGAGATAGGAGTTTCCGGGCCCGCGAGTAATCGAGGAAAGCAAAAATCGCACGATGGGCACCGCAATCGCGGTGGCCACGATGCCGTTAAATAAAATTCCCAGTTTCATCAACAGGCCGCGGCGGGAAAGCGTATTGTCATTCGACATCGTGAAGCTCCTAAGGATGTTGCGTGTGGCTCGAAACTGAATAGGGCTGCCCAGGGTTTTGAGTGCGGTGTGAAACGAGCCAGGCCACGACGTCGGTGATCTCCTGCTCGGACATCGGTTTGCCCGGCACGTTTCCCCGCCAGTCCGGGGCGCTCAATTCAGGACGCCCAGCGATGACTATGGTACGCAGCCCTTGATCGCTAACCAGCGCGAGAAAAGAATCATCGGTGATGGCGCTGCCTTTTGGTCCGCCACGACCGCCCGGGCCGTGGCAGGATTCGCAGTACGTTTTGTAAGCGGCTTCGCCTCGCGATGCGTTGCCCGGGGATTTCGGAGCGTACGAAGGGAGACTGGCTGCGCTAAGGTCACTGCGCCGGCTCCAGCGCGCGCGGATTTGCGTTGTGATCACGTCGATCTGTTTGTCGGTCAGCATTCCACCGGAACTTTCAGCGAAGGCGGGCATGGCGGTTCCGCGCACGCCGCTGGCGATCACTTTGCGGATCGCCGCATCGTCCGCGATAGCCAGATAGACCGGGTCGGCCAGCGCGATGGCCGCGCCTCCGCGACCTCCTGCGCCGTGGCAACCCGAGCAATTTTCGGCGTAAAGGGTCTCAAAATCTGAGACTTCGTTGGGCGCGAGAGTTTCGGAGCCTTGGAGCGGCTGGCCGTCGGGCGTGCCGCAGCCGGAGAGAAGCATTCCCACAAGCGCCGCAGTCGCACACAGATGACGGAAGGGGGTCACGGGCGTTTGTCTCCGTCTTCGCGTGGCGACATCAGGCCAGGAGCTTCGACACCTGCGCGCACTGCGAAGGGCACGTTTTCTCGAGTGCGCACAGGCGCATGACGCATGACCACAAGGCCGGCGACGATCCCGAAGGCAATTTGCGAAGCGACAAACCAGCCCCAGTCGATGTGGCTGCCGAGCACAGGATCGAGAATGCCCATGAGGGAGTAGAGCAGCCCCGACCACAGCACGGGCGCGATCAAGCCGCCAAGAAGAATCGGGCGGCGCGCGAACATGGGTAGCATCGCGCCGTAGAGCAATCCGACTGTCGTGGAGCTGACGAGATGCAAGACCACGGCAATGAAAAAGATGCCAGCGTGAAACGATTGGAATTGCGACGCGGAAGGCACTTCCGACGGCGCATACACAACCGCGGCAAGAAGATTAATAGGATACCAAATGCTTCCAGCTTTCAGCAGCCCGTAGAGACACGCGAGAACAGCCATCGCCGCGCCTCCTGCCAGCCCGCCTTTCACGCCGGCAGTTATCGGATACGTTTCGATGGGAAGCCACGCGCGTACATGATCATGATCAGGAGCCAAGTGGAAGCGTTCGACAATGCGGCGCTCTGTGGTCACTGAGAGATCTTCTGGAACGACTGGGACAACTTCTTCATGTTCCTGCGGGAAAACCTCCCGAAACCAGCCAACGCACCCTCCGATGGCAAGCACTGCACCTAGAACACTCACCGAGGCGCTCGTTAGGAGCCCCGCGAACAAAAGCGTAAATCCAAGAGACAGAACGAGAGGCCAGGCTGTTCGCGCGGGCACTTCGATCTCGCTAGGCGTGCGAAGATTTTGCTCCAGTTGTTCCGTGTGCTGCAGCGTTGCCATCAGTTCCTCTCAACGGCCTAGAACATAAACCACTGTGAAAACAACGATCCACACGGCATCCACAAAATGCCAGTACATCGTGAGCACATCGACGCGTGCTGACTGCTCTGGGCCGACACGGCCCGCCAACCCAAGAAGCAGCGCGATGCCGAGCATGAGCAGACCCACCGTGACGTGAGTGGCGTGCAGACCGACGAGCGAGTAGTAGGTCGTTCCAAAAAGATTCGTGGAGATGGTCAGACCGTGTTCGTAGATCAGCCGGTGCCATTCCTGGCCGGTGCCGAACAAAAAGAGACTGCCAAGAAGAATAGTGAGAAACAATAAACCAAGAAAAACGGCTCGGTTGCCGCGTTCGAGGAATCTCGACGCAAAGTGAATCGTGAGGCTGCTGGACAACAAGCAGATCGTGTAAAAGATGGGCGTCTCGAGCACCTCGCGGGGAGTCGGCCCGGCGAGGCTCTTCCCCACATAAAAGAGATAGGCAACGACGAAAATCGTGAAGATCGATGACTCTGCAATGATCAGGCAGGCCATGGCGACCTTGCCCTTATAGGGAAGGCTCCAAGCTCCGGGCGTCTGAGTGATTGGAGTTGTGATTGCGTTCATTCGTGGCTCCCCTCACTCATAGCGGCTGTCCGGGTCTTCAGGATGTTTGCGATCCCACAGCGGGCGGCGGCTGGCGACCGTCGGAATCGTAGCGAAGTTGTACTCAGGCGGTGGTGAACTCACCGACCATTCGAGCGTCCACGCGTCCCACGGATCGTTCCCTGCCTCGGGTCCCTTGAAGTAGGAGTAAATTAGATTCGTTACGAACACCAGAACCGCGATCCCTTGAATAAATGTGCCGATCGTGACGATCAAGTTCAGCGTATCCCACCCGCGGCCCGGCTCGTAGGTGTAGATACGGCGCGGCATGCCGAGGATGCCGGGAATGTGCATTACGTCAAACGTCATGTGAAACCCGATGAGAAACAACCAGAAATGCAGTTTGCCGAGGAATTCGTTCAGCATCCTTCCGGTGATCTTCGGGTACCAGCAATAAAACGCGGCGAAAAGTGAGAAGAGGATGCCTCCCACAATCACATAGTGGAAGTGCGCGACGACAAAATAGGAACCGCTGAGCTGCCAGTCGAACGGCGAGACGGCCAGCATGATCCCGGTCAGCCCGGCGATCAAGAACTGGAACAGGAATCCGATGCAGAAGAGCATAGGAGTCTTGAAAATGAGCTTCCCGCCCCACATTGTGCCGAGCCAGTTGAAAATCTTTATTCCCGTTGGAACACCCACCACCATCGAGGTGAGCGTGAAGAAAGCGTTCGAATAGGAGCTCATCCCGATGGTGAACATGTGGTGCGCCCAGACGCTCATGCTCACGAACCCGATGCACACCGTGGCGCCGACCATCACCGGATAGCCGAAGATCGGCTTGCGCGAAAACACCGGGATAATTTCGGACATAAAGGCAAAGCAAGGAATAATCAGGATGTACACTTCCGGATGCCCGAAGATCCAGAAGAAATGCATCCATATCGCTGCGGACCCGCCCGCCTGCGTATCGAAGAAGTGCCCGCCCAGATAGCGGTCGACCAGAAGCATGATCTGCGCCGCCGACAACGGCGTGATGGTGATCAGAACCATGCCGGACATCACGAGGTTGAGCCATATAAGCAACGGCATGCGGCCCAGCTTCATGCCCGGGCACCTCATGCAAAGAATTGTGGCAATGATGTTGATGGCGGTGCCGATACTGCCGAAGCCGGAGACGAGCACCGCGATGGTCCAGTAATCAGAACTGTGGCCTGGAGAAAACGCACGCGCTGTCAACGGAGCGTACGCCCACCAGCCCACGTCGGGAGCATTGCCGGCGCCGTAGAGGCCGCTTCCGCCAACAAAACTGAAATAGAGAAGAAACCCTCCGAATGCCGTCAGCCAGAAACTAAATGCATTCAGGCGTGGAAACGCCATGTCTCGCGCGCCGATCATCAACGGAACAAGGTAGTTGGCGAAGCCAAACAGGACTGGCATGGCCACGAAAAAAATCATGGTCGTGCCATGCATGGTGAACAAGCGATTGAAAACCTGCGGCGAAACAAAACCGTTGTGCGGGCGCATTAGTTGAATGCGCATGACGGTCGCTTCGACTCCGCCGATAATAAGGAAAATCAGCGCAAAGACAATGTAAAGAATGCCCAGGCGCTTGTGATCGACGGTGGTCACCCACTCATGCAGGGTCTCGACCCAGGGCTTGCCCGAAGCTTCCGCAGCTCGAATGGCCATCGCGTCTGACGACATTGCGGGTCTCTCAAAGTTTTTAGCCGCTTGCTACTTGAGCGTCTCCAGGTAGCGCACAAGTGCATCCAAGTCGGCGTCCGTCAACTGCATGGCCGGCATCAGTGAACCTGGCTTGATGGCGTCCGGGTTCTGAATCCATAAACGAAGATTTTCCTTCGTATTTTCGGCTGCACCCGCCGCAATGGTGTCGCGGCTCATCAGGTGCGTCAGGTCGGGGCCAAACCGCCCCGTTGCATTTGTGCCGCTGATCGCATGACAGTTCACGCAAGCGGTAGTCTCGAAGACGCGTCCGCCTGCGGCTTCTTTCTCATCCTGAATCGCAGGTTGTTTTTGCGCGTTGACCCATGCCTGAAATGCTCCAGGGGTCTCGACCGAAACCCGCAAAAGCATCTTGGCGTGCTGTGTGCCGCAATATTGCGCGCACTGGCCCAGGAAGAGCCCCGTACGGTGTGGCTCCACCCAAGATTCGTTGATACGATTCGGAATCAAATCGGTCTTGCCCGCAAGCTGGGGAACCCAAAAGCTATGATCCGTATCGGCCGAGAGCAGCTTTAGAAATGTAGGAGTTGGATGAGCTGGATCACTGACGGGAATATGCAGCTCATTCGCCGCGACCACGCCAAGAACTGGTACCGAAACTCCCACCAGAACTGGTGCCCGATAGCTGTGACTTCCACCGCCGCACCAGGCTTGGGAGCATCCTGAATCGCATGAATCACACGAGCCGTCGCCAGAAACAGAACCACCACGATCAGAATAGGGATGACCGTCCAAGCCAGCTCGATCTGAGTACTCCCGTACACTTGAGCAGGCTCGCGCTGCGCATCGCCCTCTTTGTTGCGGAATTTCACGATGGCATAGGTCAGTAGGGTAGCCACCACGAGAAAAATGAGGGCCGTGATAGAAAGAACAAAAAGAGAGAGGTGAAAAATGGATTCAGCCGGCGTCGAGTGCGGCTCGAAAATGCTAGGCACCGGGTTAGCGGTTTGCGGACTGGCGGCGCACAATCCCGCGGCGAGCAGAATCCCGGCGAGGATGACGAGCACCGCTGCGATAGCCATACCGACGCCTGCACAATCTCCCGTGTATTTCGTCGCCATAGCGAAGCTTTGATGCTCTGGCACTATCGAGTGGCTATCGAATTTTCGACGGACACGCAGTTCGTTGCTGCAGGTACATTTCGCGCACCAATAGAGATCCCTTACACTTCGCGCCTATCTTCTTTATCTCGAGGAGCTTCGGCCGGAATCGGGGCATGAGGTTAAGCCACAGGCGCGGCTGCCGTCAGCGGGTTGACGTAGTTCGCAAACGTTGGCGTACCGCAAGTCCGGCCTCCGTTTTCAGGTCGTCCATCTCTCGCCAGGAGGGCGTTCTCGGAGCATTTCCAATCGCCGAGCTGTACGGAGTACGCATCCGACTTCGTGCCAAACCACTCTGAAGAAGCAGGCAGGCCTCGCACCTCTGACCTGCAGAGTCATCAGTTCCCCGCAGCGAGAGTATGCTCCACGCTGCCTGGCAAGCTTCTTCCTTTTTGCAGCTTGCTTAGGGCGCTTGCTCTCTTAAAGCTCCGTTCAAGATACTTCCTCAGATACCTCCGCGCGTGAAATGTGCGCGCCTTAACAGCGCTCACTGTCAAGCCAAGACGCCTAGCGGTCTCGGCGCTGGTCAGGCCCTGCAGCTCA
>Ga0210398_10000850_pt1 | contig 33462 bp, 28 predicted proteins | sample IncBWC4OmetaG_FD_161047 | JGI IMG/M metagenome (GOLD analysis project Ga0210398, IMG submission 161047) | Forest soil microbial communities from Barre Woods Harvard Forest LTER site, Petersham, Massachusetts, United States - Inc-BW-C-4-O | ecosystem: Environmental > Terrestrial > Soil >... | reverse complement strand
TCCTCTGCATCGTCGCCGGCGCGGGTCATGGCGCCGCTCCTCCTCATCGATTGCTCTGCATCGTCGCCGGCGCGGGTCATGGCGGACGTCCCTTTCTCGGCGCTATATCCAGACGTTAAGACGCATGCACCGAAGATGTCAATACCCGTGGTACCGGGTACCGGTGGTTTCGACTACACCTTGATGCGCGCGAATCGGGCACGAAGTCGTAGGTCGTGTGTCCTTGAATACTGATCACCGAACGCGGCTGGGACCGGCGCCAGATACGCACCAAACCCTTCTGGACACCCGGCCGCACCGGCTTGGAATAGCGCTGCACCCTCTAGGCTCTGCGGGCATGGGGACTCGCCACATCCACGTCATCGGCATCGGTGCGGGAGACCCCGAATATGTGACCGTCCAGGCGATTGAGGCACTCAACAAAACCCAGGTTTTCTTCGCGATGGACAAGGGCGAAGCCAAAAGCGACCTGGTTGGGCTGCGCCGGGACATCTGCGCGCGGTTCATCCGGGAGCCCGACTACCGCTTCGTCGAGCTGCCCGATCCGCGGCGCTCAACCGACGCCGATTACCGAGAGGCAGTGTCCGACTGGCACGCGGCGCGCGCCCGGATCTGGGCGACGGCGATCGCCACCGAACTCGGTTCCGACGGCGTGGGTGCCTTCCTGGCTTGGGGGGACCCGTCGCTGTATGACAGCACGCTGCGCATCCTCGATTCCGTCGCCGCGGAGATCGACGTCAGCTACGACGTGATCCCGGGTATCACCGCCATCCAGGCACTGACGGCACGGCATCGCATCCCGCTCAACGACGTCGGCGAACCGGTGTTGATCACCACCGGCCGTCAGCTTCGAGCCCACGGCCTGTCCGGCTCGACGGTCGTCATGCTCGACGGCGAGTGTTCGTTTCGAAGCTGCCCGCCCGAGACCCGGATCTGGTGGGGCGCCTACCTTGGCACCGACGACGAGCTGCTCGTCGCCGGCACGATCGGCGAGGTTGGCGAGCGCATCGCCGCGTTGCGGGCCGATGCCCGTGCAGGTCACGGTTGGATTATGGACACCTATTTGTTGCGATCCGCGGAGTAGGTTCAGCCCATGGGACCCTTTCTCATTCGCGCCGCGTTGACGGGATTCGCACTCTGGGTGGTCACCCTCGTCGTCCATGGGCTCAGCTTCGTCGGCGGCGACACCAGGTTGCAGAGGGCCGGCATCATCTTCGTCGTCGCGGTGATCTTCGGTCTGGTCAACGCGTTCATCAAACCGATCGTGCAGATCCTGTCGATCCCCCTGTACATCCTTACCCTGGGCCTGATCCACATCGTCATCAACGCGCTGATGCTGTGGATCACCGCGCGGATCACCGCTCACACCACCCATTGGGGCCTGGCCATCGACCACTTCTGGTGGACCGCGATCTGGGCCGCGATCGTGTTGTCGATCGTCAGCTGGGTGCTGTCGCTGGTGGTTCGCGACGCGAGGCGCACAGCTCGGCGCTGACCGGCACACTGGATGCATGCCTGAACTGCCCGAAGTCGAAGCGCTGGCCGACCACCTGCGCCGCCACGCCGTCGGCAGGACTATCGGGCGCGTCGACGTCGTCGCGTTGTCGGTGCTTAAAACCTTCGATCCGCCGATCAACGCGCTGTACGGTCTGACCGTTACCGGCGCCGACCGGTGGGGCAAATATCTCGGCCTGCGGGCGGGCGAGTTGATCTTGATTGCGCACCTATCCCGGGCCGGCTGGCTGCGGTGGTCGGACAAGCTCGCCGCCGCGCCGCTGCGACCCGGCAAAGGCCCGATTGCGCTGCGCGTTCATCTGGGCACTCCTGGGGAGGCGCCGGGCTTCGACCTCACCGAGGCGGGCACCCAGAAGCGGCTGGCGGTGTGGCTCGTCGACGACCCGATGCAGGTACCCGGCATCGCCGCGCTCGGGCCCGACGCGCTGCAACTCAGCGTCGACGGCCTGGCCGACGTGCTGGCCGGAAACACCGGGCGGATCAAGTCCGTCATCACCGACCAAAAGGTGATCGCCGGCATCGGCAACGCCTACAGCGACGAGATCCTGCACGTCGCCAAGATTTCGCCGTTCGGCACGGCCGGCAAAATCGCCAACGCGCAGCTGGTCGCATTGCACGATGCGATGGTGTCGGTGCTGACCGACGCCGTGAGCCGGTCGGTCGGTCAGCAGGCCGCCACGCTGAAGGGGGAGAAGCGCTCCGGTTTGCGGGTGCATGCGCGCACCGGCTTGCCGTGTCCGGTATGCGGCGACACCGTGCGGGAAGTGTCATTCGCCGACAAGTCGTTTCAGTACTGCCCGACCTGTCAGACCGGCGGCAAGGTGCTAGCCGACCGGCGCATGTCGCGTCTGCTCAAGTAGCTATGCCGATGGCGGCGACCCGCTGCACGCGGCTCCGCCGCGCTGGCGATCGCCGCTATGCTGCGCGGGTGACTCGGCAGAAGATTCTCATCACCGGCGCGAGTTCCGGCCTCGGCGCCGGGATGGCCGGCGCGTTCGCGGCCAAGGGCCGTGATCTGGCATTGTGCGCCCGTCGCACCGACCGGCTCGACCAGCTCAAAACTGATCTGTCGCAACAGTATCCGGACATCGCCGTGGCCGTTGCCGCGCTGGACGTCAACGACCACGAACAGGTGCCGAAGGTGTTCGCGGAGTTATCCGACACTCTGGGCGGAATCGACCGGCTGATCGTCAACGCCGGTATCGGCAAGGGCGCGCCGCTGGGGTCGGGCAAGCTGTGGGCCAACAAGGCAACCATCGAAACCAACCTGGTGGCTGCTCTGGTTCAGATCGAAACCGCGCTGCAGATGTTCAAGCAGCAGGGCTCCGGGCATCTGGTGCTGATCTCCTCGGTGCTCGGCGCCAAGGGCATACCCGGCGTGAAGGCGGCCTACGCGGCCAGCAAGGCTGGTCTGCGGTCGCTCGGCGAATCGCTGCGTGCCGAATACGCCAGCGGGCCGATCAAGGTGTCGGTGCTCGAACCCGGCTATATCGAGTCGGAGATGACCGCCAAATCGGAAAGCACGATGTTCATGGTGGACAACGAAACTGGCGTCAAGGCGTTGGTCGCCGCCATTGAGCGCGAGCCGGGCAGGGCGGTTGTTCCGTGGTGGCCGTGGGCGCCGATGGTGCAGCTAATGCGGGTGCTGCCGCCACCACTGGCCAAACGCTTCGCCTAACTGGCGCGAGCAGACTCAGCTGACCCGACCTCGTTCGGTGCGGTAATGGCGCACTAGCGTGTCGGTCGAGCTGTCCGACTGTTTGTCCGGCGATGCGTCCTCGGTGATGACCGGCAGCAGCGCCTTGGCCTGCGTCTTGCCCAGCTCGACGCCCCATTGGTCGAACGAGTCGATGCCCCACACCACGCCCTCGGTGAAGACCTGATGCTCGTAAAGAGCGATCAACTGGCCCAGTACCGACGGGGTGAGCCTGGTGGCCAGGATGGACGTGGTCGGTCGGTTACCGGGCATCACCTTGTGCGGCACCACATTGGCCGGCGTGCCCTCGGCGGCGATCTCCTCGGCGGTCTTGCCGAACGCCAGCACCTGGGTCTGCGCGAAGAAGTTGCTCATCAGCAGGTCGTGCATACTGCCAGTGCCGTCGGCGGTGGGCAGGTCGTCGGTCGGCTGGCTGAAACCGATGAAGTCGGCCGGCACCAACCGGGTGCCCTGGTGCAGCAATTGGTAAAAGGCGTGCTGACCGTTGGTTCCCGGTTCGCCCCAATAGATTTCACCGGTGTCGGTGACGACGGGGGTGCCGTCGGCACGGGTCGACTTGCCGTTGGATTCCATCGTCAGCTGCTGCAGATAGGCCGCGAAACGCGCCAGGTCGTTGGAGTACGGCAGCACCGCACGTGACTGTGCACCAAAGAAGTTCGAGTACCACAGCCCGATCAGCCCGAGCAGCACCGGCGCGTTGGCGTCCAGCGGTGCGGTGCGGAAATGCTCGTCGACGAGGTGGAAGCCGGACAGGAAGTCCGCGAAAGCCTCTCGGCCGATCGCGGCCATCACCGAGAGCCCGATCGCCGAATCGACCGAATAGCGTCCGCCGACCCAGTCCCAGAATCCGAACATGTTGTCGGTGTCGATGCCGAACTCGTCGACCAACTTCTTGTTGGTCGAGACGGCAACGAAATGCTTTGCCACCGCGTCGTCGCCGAGCGTGTCGGTCAGCCAGCGCCGGGCCGCGGTCGCGTTGGTCAGCGTTTCCAGCGTGGAGAACGTCTTGGAGGCGACGATGAAAAGCGTCGTGGCCGGGTCTAAGTCGGCCAACGTTGCGACCAGGTCAGCGGGGTCGACATTGGAGACGAACCGCGCCGAGATGCCGGCGTCGGCGTAGTGCCGCAGTGCAAGGTAGACCATCACCGGTCCGAGGTCCGAACCCCCGATCCCGATGTTGACGACCGTGCTGATCCGTTTTCCGGTGGCGCCGGTCCACTCGCCGCTGCGCAGCCGGTCGGTGAAGTCGCCCATCGCGTCGAGCACCGCGTGCACGTCCTCGACCGTGTTCTGGCCGTCGACGATCAGCTTCGCATCCCGTGGCAGCCGCAGCGCGGTGTGCAGCACCGCGCGATTCTCCGAGGTGTTGATGTGTACGCCGGCGAACATCTCGTCGCGGCGTTGCTCGAGGTTGGCGGTCCGGGCCAGATCGGTGAGCAGCTTCAGGGTCTCGCGAGTGATCCGGTGTTTGCTGTAGTCGATGTAGAGGTCACCGACGGTGACGGTGAACTCGCTGCCGCGGTCGGGATCGTCGGCGAAGAACCGGCGTAGGTGCGTGGTTCCGATCTGCTCGTGGTGCTTGCGCAGGGCGCTCCAAGCCGGCGTCGCTGAGATGTCGTGGATCTGTTCAACCGCAGTCATGGTTAGACCCTAGTCAGGTTGACTAGGCCCGGGTTTACGGCCAGGTGAACGGGCTGCTAACCGGCCGGCTCAGTGACCAAGTCGGCCGCGGCCCATTCTGAGCAGCAGCATGGCCAGGTCCTTGCCGTCAGGACCAAGCTGGCTGTAGCGCTCGATGACCTTCATTTCGCGGCTGTGCACCAGCCGGGTGCCGCCAGAGGCCATGCGGGCTTTGCCGATTGCCCTGGACACCTCGTTGCGACGCTCCACCGCGGCCAAGATCTCGGCGTCGAGGCGGTCGATCTCGTGGCGCAGGTCGTCGATATCAGGCAATTGTTCTGTCTCGATTGTCATTGCAGACTCCAGATTCTCGTCGTGTGGGGTGTAGGAGTTGCGGTCTCATCCAGGTTCGGGCCTCACACAAGAGACGAGCCCCGGATCCGGAAGCGGACCGCGGGGCTCTGGGAAGCAGCTAAACCACGGGCACCGCTGGCCGGTACCCGTAGAAAAATCGACGCTGCAAGCTGAGCACGAATTGAGTGTGCCACTTGAGGGCCTGCTAGCGCAAAGGTGTCGCCGAACGGCGGTAAGTTTGACGGGATATGAGTGTGGAGCACGTGACCGAGGCCGGGGCAGATCTTCTCGACGGCTTGAACCCCCAACAGCGTCAAGCGGTGCTGCACGAGGGCTCGCCGCTGCTGATCGTCGCCGGCGCCGGCTCCGGCAAGACGGCCGTACTGACCCGGCGCATCGCATACCTGTTGGCCGCGCGTGACGTCGGGCCCGGTCAGGTTCTGGCCATCACGTTCACCAACAAGGCCGCCGCGGAGATGCGGGAACGCGTGGTGTCGCTGGTCGGTCCGCGCGCCCGCTCGATGTGGGTGTCGACGTTTCACTCGACCTGCGTGCGGATTCTGCGCAACCAGGCGTCGCTGATCGAGGGCCTCAACTCTAACTTCTCCATCTACGACGCCGACGATTCGCGGCGCCTGCTGCAGATGATCGCGAAGGACATGGGCCTTGATGTCAAGCGATACTCGCCGCGGCTGTTGGCCAATGGCATCTCCAACCTGAAAAACGAGCTGATCGACCCGCAGCAGGCGGTGGCCGGCCTCTCCGACGACGACCACGCCGATGAGTTGGCGCGCACGGTGGCCGCCGTCTACTCCGAATACCAGCACCGGTTGCGGACGGCCAACGCGCTCGACTTCGACGACCTCATCGGCGAGACGGTCGCGGTGCTGCAGGCTTTTCCGCAGATCGCCCAGCATTACCGTCGGCGCTTCCGGCACATCCTCGTCGACGAGTATCAGGACACCAACCATGCGCAATACGTGCTGGTGCGTGAGTTGGTCGGCCACGATGCCGGCGACGAGCCGGACGGCGTGCCGCAGGCCGAGCTGTGCGTCGTCGGCGACGCCGACCAGTCGATCTATGCGTTCCGCGGCGCGACGATTCGCAATATCGAAGACTTCGAACGCGACTACCCCAACGCCACCACAATCCTGCTCGAACAGAATTATCGCTCCACGCAGAACATCCTGTCCGCGGCCAACTCGGTGATCTCGCGCAATTCCGGACGGCGGGAAAAGCGATTGTGGACCGATGCCGGCGAGGGCGAGCTGATCGTCGGCTACGTCGCCGACAACGAGCACGACGAGGCACGGTTCGTCGCCGAGGAAACCGACGCGCTGGTCGCCGATGGTGAGCTCACCTACAACGACGTCGCGGTTTTCTATCGCACCAACAACTCGTCGCGGTCGCTGGAAGAGGTGTTCATCCGCGCCGGCATTCCGTATAAAGTCGTTGGGGGCGTTAGGTTTTACGAGCGCAAGGAGATTCGCGACCTCGTTGCATATCTTCGGGTGCTGGACAACCCGGGCGACGCGGTCAGCATGCGGCGCATCCTCAACACGCCGCGCCGCGGTATCGGCGATCGGGCCGAGGCTTGCGTGGCGGTCTACGCCGAGAACACCGGTTCCAGTTTCGCCGACGCGCTCGAGGCCGCCGCCGAAGGCAAGGTGCCGATGCTCAACACCCGGTCGGTCAAGGCGATCGCGGGTTTCGTCGAGATGCTCGAGGATCTGCGCGGCCGCCTCGACGCGCCCCTCGGGGAGTTGGTCGAAGCGGTGCTGGAGCGCACCGGGTATCGCGCGGACTTGGAATCCTCGTCCGACCCGCAAGACCTGGCCCGGCTGGACAACCTCAACGAACTCGTCAGCGTCGCACACGAATTCGCCACCGACCTGGAGAACGCCGCCGCGCTCGACGAGACCGTCGGGGCGCCCGACGACGAAGACGTGCCGGACACTGGTGTGCTGGCGCAATTCCTGGAACGGGTGTCGCTGGTCGCAGACTCCGACGAAATCCCCGAGCACAGCGCGGGTGTGGTCACGCTGATGACGTTGCACACCGCAAAGGGACTGGAATTCCCGGTGGTCTTCGTGACCGGCTGGGAAGACGGCATGTTCCCGCACATGCGGGCATTGGGCGACGCGGCCGAGCTCTCCGAGGAGCGCCGGCTGGCTTACGTCGGGATCACCCGGGCGCGTCAGCGGCTTTATGTCAGCCGGGCCAAAGTGCGGTCGTCGTGGGGACAGCCGATGCTCAACCCCGAGTCGCGGTTCCTGCGGGAAATCCCGCAGGAACTCATCGACTGGCGGCGCCTCGACCCCACCCCGTCGTTCAGTGCGCCGGTCAGCGGCGCTGGACGGTTCGGCTCGCCGCGCCCGTCACCGGCTCGTGCGTCGGCGAGCAAGCGCCCGCTGCTGGTGCTCGCACCAGGTGACCGGGTTAGCCACGACAAGTACGGGCTGGGCAGGGTGGAAGAGGTTTCCGGCGTTGGCGAATCAGCGATGTCGCTGATCGACTTCGGCAGTTCGGGGCGGGTCAAGCTGATGCACAACCACGCCCCGGTCAGCAAGCTTTAGCGCCGCCGGGCGGTCAGTCCAGCAGCCATTGCTTGGTGCGCGGCAGCAGGGTCAGCACCACGCTGGAAACCGGCACCAAGGGCAGGGCGTGCACGATCCAGGCGACGCGGGCGCCGGCGATGAAGACGCCACCATAGGTCAGTAATGCGATTACGGCGCCGACCACGATCAAGTAGCGCCCGAGCGACCGGCGTAGCAGTAGCAGGATCACACCCGAGATCGTCGCGAACGCGAACACCAACGCGAGGAACGCGACCGCGACGCAGAACAGGCGGTCGGATTTCCACCAGCCCGCGATGAGGTCGGTTGCCACCACCGAGGTCGCCCAGCCACTGACGATGCTGACAGCGGAGGCGGCCACCGCCGTCGCGTTGCTGGGTTCACCGGGTAGCGTGCTGCTCCCCATAACTGGGCGCTGGCTCGGCGCAACGTAGCGGGAGGGCGGTGGCTGGCGCGGAATCTGGGTGGTGCGGGCGTCGTCGACGATCTGCGGGAGCGGCGCGGTCGGTGCTCGCCGGATGATGCGCGTTTGGGGAGCGTAGCCAGGGCCCTCGGGCGCCCCGCCGGCGCGCACAGGTCCGCTTGGCGTCTGGGCGGGCGGGTGATCGCCTGGTGTGGGTTGGTTCGGCTCAGTCACCGGTCAACCGGCAAAAGTGCCGACGGACAGGCCACGTTTGGCCAGCCACGGCACCGGGTCCACTCGCTGGGTGCCGCCCAGCAGCACCTCGAAATGCAGATGCGGACCAGTGGAATTGCCACGGTTGCCCATGGTGGCAATTTGGTCGCCCGCCATCACGCGCTGACCCACGCCGACCAACGTGGTGTTGACGTGACCGTAGAGCGTGACCGTTCCGTCCGCGTGGCGGAGTTTGACCCACATGCCGTAGCCGGCGGTCGGGCCCGCGTCGATGACAACCCCGTCGGATACCGCGTGGATCGGGGTGCCGATTGAGTTCGCGAGGTCGATACCGGCGTGCAGCACGCCCCAGCGGTACCCGAAACCCGAGGTGAATATGCCCTTCGTGGGCATAACGAACAGCGGCTGCTGCAGTCGGGCCTCGCGCTGCGCGCGCTCCTGGGCGAACGCCACGCCCTTGGCCAGCTCGGCGTTGTGCACTGCGACGTTCGCGGCGGGCTGGACGGCGACCATCTGCATGCCGCGGGCCGACGTGCTGACGGGCCCGCCGTTCATTGTTGTCGCGTCCGCGGCCAGCACCGTCTCGGCCTTGGAGTGATCAGAAGTCTGGGTGGCGGAGTGCGCGGCGGCGGCGGCGGCACCGGCGGCCATGGCGCCGATCAACACCCGGCCACGTGCCGGACCAGTCAGCTGCTTGCGATGTTGTCCTCGACGCCCGGGCAGATCCGGATCGCTTCGACGGGTGCGCGGTTTCGGCCGGTGCGAGTCGACCCGAGGCAGGACAGTCGTCTCGTCCTCGCTGGGGCCGGCTAGCGGCAGGACAGTGAGATTGTCGGTGTCGTCCAGGTCGTCGAGCTCGGGCGCCCGCAGGACCTGCGCCTCCTTGTCGAACGCGGTGTTATCGCTAAAGTCCAGGTCATCGAGGTTGCCGAACTCATTGAACGGGATGATGTCGGTGACTTCGTTGCGGTCGAGATCCAACCTGCGGTGGCGCGATTGCCGAGCGCCTTCTGGCGCAACAGACGGTGCAAGGCTGGGCTGGGTCAAGCTGATTGTCCCTCGGAGCGTAACCATAACGTTATCTGGACCCTGAGACGTTAACCGTCGACCGCGGGCCATCGCAAGCCAAGCCGGCAATCCGTCGGTTGAATGTGATTTGAATCACTTCAGGGCCTGCGGTGAGATCTGCCACATCCGCGGATACCGACGACGGGACCTCCCAGCCGTGTCGATACAGTTCCCGCAAGCGGGCAACGGAAAACCGGGTTCGCTTACTTATAGGCCGACACATAGAAGTGAGCCATGGACCTTTTCGAGTACCAGGCGAAAGAGCTGTTCGCCAAGCACAACGTCCCGACGACACCCGGCCGTGTCACCGATACCCCCGAAGGCGCCAAGGCGATCGCCGAGGAGATCGGCGCCCCGGTGATGGTGAAAGCCCAGGTCAAGGTAGGCGGCCGCGGCAAGGCCGGCGGCGTCAAATACGCGGCCACGCCCGCAGACGCCTACGAACACGCCAAGAACATCCTCGGCTTGGACATCAAGGGTCATGTCGTCAAGAAGCTTCTGGTCGCCGAGGCCAGCGACATCGCCGAGGAGTACTACATCTCCTTCCTGCTCGACCGGGCCAACCGCACCTACCTGGCGATGTGCTCGGTGGAGGGCGGCATGGAGATCGAGGAGGTTGCGGCGACCAAGCCGGAGCGGCTGGCCAAGGTTCCGGTGGACGCCGTGAAGGGTGTCGATCTCGCGTTCGCCCGTTCGATCGCCGAGCAGGGTCACCTGCCGGCCGAGGTGCTCGACGCCGCGGCGATCACCATCGCCAAGCTGTGGGAGGTCTTCGTCGGCGAGGACGCCACCTTGGTCGAGGTCAACCCACTCGTGCGTACGCCCGACAACCGGATCCTGGCGCTGGACGGCAAGGTGACGCTCGACGGGAACGCCGACTTCCGGCAGCCCGGCCATGCCGAGTTCGAGGACCGCGACGCCACTGACCCGCTGGAGCTCAAGGCCAAGGAGCACGACCTGAACTACGTCAAGCTCGACGGTCAGGTCGGGATCATCGGCAACGGCGCCGGATTGGTGATGTCGACGCTGGACGTGGTGGCCTATGCCGGCGAGAAGCACGGCGGGGTCAAGCCCGCCAACTTTCTCGACATCGGCGGCGGCGCCTCGGCCGAGGTGATGGCGGCCGGGTTGGACGTCATCCTGAACGATAAGCAGGTCAAGAGCGTGTTCGTGAACGTGTTCGGCGGCATCACCTCGTGTGACGCGGTCGCCAACGGAATCGTGACCGCGCTCAACATGCTCGGCGACGAGGCCAACAAGCCGCTCGTGGTGCGGCTGGACGGCAACAACGTCGACGAAGGCCGACGCATCCTGGCCCAAGCCAGCCATCCGCTGGTAGTCCAGGCCGACACGATGGACGCCGGCGCCGACAAAGCCGCCGAGCTGGCGAACAAATAGAAAAGGATCAATGACCCATGTCAATTTTCCTTAACGCAGACTCCAAGGTCATCGTCCAGGGCATTACCGGCGGTGAGGGCACCAAGCACACCGCGCTCATGCTCAAGGCGGGCACCCAGTTGGTGGGCGGTGTCAACGCCCGCAAGGCGGGAACCACCGTTTCGCATGTGGATGCCGCCGGCAAGGACGTCGAGCTTCCGGTATTCGGCACCGTCGCCGAGGCGATGAAGGAAACCGGCGCCAACGTGTCGGTCGTCTTTGTGCCGCCGAAATTCGCCAAGGACGCCATCATCGAAGCCATCGACGCCGAAATCCCGTTGCTAGTGGTCATCACTGAGGGAATTCCGGTGCAGGACAGCGCGTATGCCTGGGCGTACAACGTCGACAAGGGCAAGAAGACGCGCATCATCGGGCCGAACTGTCCCGGCATCATCACGCCAGGCGAGGCGCTGGCAGGCATCACCCCGGCCAACATCAGCGGATCCGGTCCCGTCGGCCTGGTGTCCAAGTCCGGCACGCTGACCTACCAAATGATGTACGAGCTGCGCGATTTCGGATTCTCGACGTCGATCGGTATCGGCGGCGACCCGGTGATCGGCACCACCCACATCGACGCGATCGAGGCGTTCGAGAAGGACCCCGACACCAAGCTCATCGTGATGATCGGTGAGATCGGTGGTGACGCCGAGGAGCGTGCGGCCGACTACATCAAGGCCAACGTGTCCAAGCCGGTCGTCGGCTACGTTGCGGGATTCACTGCGCCGGAAGGCAAGACGATGGGTCATGCCGGCGCCATCGTGTCCGGATCGTCGGGCACCGCCGCCGCGAAGAAAGAGGCCCTGGAAGCGGCCGGGGTCAAGGTCGGCAAGACCCCGTCGGAAACCGCTGCGCTGGCGCGGAACATCCTGCAGAGCCTGTAGGCGCTGGTGAGCCTCAACCCGCGGACTCCCGTCGTCGTTGGTGTCGGGCAGGCCGCGGAGCGCATCGACGACGCGTACTACCAAGGAATGTCGGCCGTCGAACTGGCAGCAGGCGGTGCTCGCGCCGCGCTAGATGACTGTGGCGCCGACGCCGCCAAGGTGGCCGCGTCGATCGACACCATCGCCGGCGTCCGGCAATTCGAGATCTCCGGGCCGGCCAAGGCGGTGCTGGGCAAGTCGAACAACTACCCGCGGTCGGTGGCCAACCGGATCGGCGCGGATCCCGCCCGCGTCATCTTGGAAGTCGTTGGCGGCCAAGGCCCCCAGCACCTGATCACCGAACTGGCCGGCGAGATCGCCGCCGGCCGGTCCGAGGTTGCGATGGTCTTCGGTTCCGACGCGACCTCGACCAATCGCTACTTCGCCGGGTCCGATAATCGGCCGGACTTCTCCGAGGCCGTTGACGGTTCGCTGGAAGACCGCGGCCACGGCCTGGACGGACTTATCAGCCGCTACACGGTCATCCATGGGCTTGTCGATGCGCCCACCCAATACGGGCTGCTGGAGAATGCCCGGCGGGCCAGAACTGGACTCGGGCCCGCCGATTACCTACGGCGGATGGGCGAGCTGTTCGCTCCGTTCACCAAGGTGGCGGCCGAGAACCCGTTCGCCGCCGCGCCGGTCGAACGTAGCGTCGAGGAACTGATCACCGTCACCGAGCGCAACCGGATGATTTCCGAGCCGTATCCTCGGCTGCTGGTCGCTCGTGATCAGGTGAACCAGGGCGCCGCGGCATTGCTGATGTCCGTCGAAGCTGCACGCAAGCTTGGTGTGCCCGAAGACAATTGGGTCTATCTGCGCGGGCATGCCGACCTCGAAGAGCAGAGCCTGCTGGATCGGCCGGATCTCGGCCAGGCCCCGTCGGCGGTGATGGCGGTGCGCGAAGCGCTCTCGGTCGCCGGCGTCGGCATCGACGACATCGACACTTTCGATCTCTACAGCTGCTTTCCGGTGCCGGTCTTCAACATCTGCGACGGTATGGGAATCGCGCCGGACGACCCTCGCGGGCTGACGCTGACCGGTGGCCTGCCGTTCTTCGGCGGCGCCGGCAACAACTATTCAATGCACGGCGTTGCCGAGACGATCGCCAAGTGCCGAAGCGCGCCAGGACAATTCGGTCTCGTCGGCGCCAACGGCGGCATCTTGAGCAAGTACTCGGTCGGGGTCTACTCGACCACAGCTGCCGAGTGGAGACCGGACCGCAGCGCGCAACTGCAGGAGCAGATCGGCCAGGCGCCCGCCGTGGCGGTGACGGAGCAGGCCGACGGCCCGGGCACCGTCGAGACCTACACGGTCCGGCGCGACGGCGGTCGGCCTACCGGGATCGTCATCGGCCGGCTGGACGCCGACGGCAGCCGGTTCCTTGCGACCACCGAAGACGACGAGTTGATCGGGCTGCTCACCGACGGCGACCCGCTGGGACGGTCCGTCGTCGTGCGTTCGTTCGACTACGGAAACCGCTGCGCGCTCGGCTGACTAGACGGCGCTCGTGATCGCAGCCACCAACCCTTGGGTGTCCGCGACGGTCACGGTGAGCGCCGAGTGATCACGCAGGCCGAGCACGCGATGGATTCGCGGCTCGAAGTGGATGCATACGCCTTCAGAGGCGTTGGTGCCGAACGTGAGTCCGTCGTCGACAACCGACAGCCGGGCGCCGACCGCGGTCCACCATCGGAACGGACCGGTGACGTGCGCGCCTTCTACGAGCGACAGCGGCGCGTCGACGTGGAATGGCCCGTAGCGGGCGACCAGACGGCCGTCGTCGGTCACGGTCACACCCTGGGGGCCGGGCCACGCCCGAAACGGCAGCCATATCGGGGCCAGGCGGAGATCGTAGCGATAGGGGAAGTGCCGGCTCATACGGCGGCGGCCAGTTTGCCGGCCAGGCGTTCCACATAGGCCGCGACCTCGTCCGTCGACTTGTCGGGCAGTCCGAACAGCACCTCGGTGACCCCCAATTCGGCCCAGTGCGCCAATTTCTCGGGCACCGGCTTGAAATCCAGCGCCACGATCTGCGGCGCGCCTTCCCGACCGGCGGCTGCCCAGGTGTCCTGCAGCAACTTCACCGGCTCGTCGATGTCGAAATCGCGGGGAGTCGTTATCCAGCCGTCGGCGCTGCGCGCGATCCACTTGAAGTTCTTCTCGTTGCCTGCGGCGCCCACCAGCACCGGGATATGCGGCTGGATCGGCTTGGGCCACGCCCAGCTGGGCCCGAATTTGACGAATTCGCCGTCGTAGGAAGCTTCCTCCTCGGTCCACAACGCCCGCATCGCCTCGATGTACTCACGCAGCATGGTGCGGCGCCGCCCGGGCGGCACGCCGTGGTCGGCGAGTTCATCGGTATTCCAGCCGAACCCGACACCGAGGCTGACTCGCCCACCGGATAGGTGATCGAGGGTCGCGATAGATTTCGCCAACGTGATCGGATCATGCTCAACCGGCAACGCGACCGCGGTGGACAGCCGCACCCGCGAGGTGACCGCGCAGGCCGCGCCGAGGCTGACCCACGGGTCCAGCGTGCGCATGTAGCGGTCGTCCGGCAGCGACGCGTCACCCGTCGTCGGGTGGGCGGCTTGGCGCTTGACCGGAATGTGCGTGTGTTCAGGCACGTAGAAGGTGTGAAAGCCGTGATCGTCGGCGAGGGTGGCAGCTGCCGCCGGGGTGATACCGCGATCGCTGGTGAACAGCACGAGCCCGTAATCCATGCACTGAATTAGAACGTGTTCCAATCTTGCGGGCAAGGGCGGGGCCCCGGCATGGTCTTGAGGTGTGCGCCGCCTACTGCTCAACGTGCGCTAGCGTGGTTGATCGGCACGCGTCGCAAACGCCCGCGCTAGTCGTCACGGCGTTCACAGAGCGGTCTGAGGTAGCGTCGCGAGCAGCGGCCGCCTGGAGGACCAGCGCCGCACGACAGTAGCGCCGCAACAGCACTGGAAGGCACAGGAGAAGCCATGACCTACTCGCCCGGCAGTCCCGGATATCCGCCCGCGCAGTCGCACGGGGGCTACGGGGCCTCCTCCACACCCTCGTTCACGAAATCCGATGACGGTGAAAGCAATCTGAAGGTCTACCTGAGCATCGGGGTACTGGCGCTCGGTTTGGCGAGCTATCTGCTGAGTTACGGCCCGATGATCACCCGCATTCTTCCCAACGGCGACGAACTCGTGGAGAGCGGCAGCACCTTGCCGATCGACCTGGGACTGCTGGCGGCGCTGCTGGCCGGGGTCAGCGTGTTGCCCAAGGCCAAGAACTACGCCGCGGTGGTGGCGGCGGTCGCCGTACTGGGCGCGCTATTGCTGATCGAGGACACGATCGGCGCATCCGGTCGAGGCTGGGCGCTGTGGTTCGCCCTGGGCTCCGGGGTGGTCCAGGCTCTGCTTGCGGTCACCGCCCTGTTGCTCGATGCCGGCGTCATCACCCCGCCGGCACCGCGGCCCAAATACGACCAGTACTACGGGCAGTACGGCGGCTACTACGGTCAGCAGTCTCCCTACCAGCAGCAGTCACCTCAGCAGTCCGGCTACGGGGCCCAATACGGCGGCTACCCGTCGGGGCCGTCGACCGGCGGTTTCAGCGCGGTCGGCCCGCAATCCGGACCCATCCCGGCTCCGCAGTCCGGATCGCAGCAGGGACAACAACAAGGATCGCCCACCCCGCCGACGGGTTTCCCCAGCTTCAGCCCGCCGCCGTCCTCCGGTTCCGGCGGACCGGGTCAGGGCAACTCCGCAAACCACGCCGGTTCCGGCCAGGGTCAGCACTCGTATGGCCAGGGTCAGCAGCCGCAGGCGCCGTCGTCGCCATCGGGCCCGGCACCGTCCTAACCGTGCGCACTCGGGCGCGCCGCGTCGCCAGCGAGGGGACCTAGTCGGTAACGTGCTCGAAGCGTGACGCGGGTGCAGGACAGTCGAGCGGCGGGCGCCCGTCAGGCCCGTGACCTACTGCGGGTTGCCTTCGGCCCCGCGCTGGTGGCGTTGGTGGTCATCGCGGCGGTGACGCTGCTGCAGTTGCTGATCGCCAACAGCGACATGACCGGCGCGTTGGGTGCGATCGCCAGTATGTGGCTGGGCGTGCATCAGGTGCCGATCTCGATCGGCGGTCGCGAACTGGGCGTGATGCCGCTGCTGCCGGTCCTCTTGATGGTGTGGGGCACCGCACGCACCACCGCGCAGGCCACCCCCGCCACGGCTTCCTGGTTCGTCATCCGCTGGATCGTGGCCTCGGCACTGGGCGGACCGCTGCTGATCTCCGCCATCTCGCTGGCGGTCATCCACGACGCGGCATCGGTGATCACCGAACTGCAGACGCCCAGCGCGTTGCGGGCGTTCATGAGTGTGCTGGTCGTCCATGCCATCGGTGCGTCGATCGGTGTCGGCTCTCGAGTCGGCCGCCGGGTTCTGGGGACGTCACTGCTGCCGGATTGGGTGGTCGATTCGTTACGGGCCGCGATGGCCGGCGTGCTGGCGCTACTGGGGCTGTCCGGCATGGTCACGGCAGCCTCGCTGGTGGTGCATTGGGGGACCATGCAGGAGCTGTACGCGATCACCAATTCGATTTTCGGTCAGTTCAGCCTGACCGTGCTGTCGGTGCTCTATGTGCCCAACGTCATCGTGGGCACTGCGGCGATCGCAGTGGGATCCAGCGCTCATCTGGGTTTTGCGACGTTCAGCTCGTTCACCGTCTTCGGCGGCGATATCCCCGCGCTGCCGGTGCTGGCCGCGGCCCCCAACCCGCCGCTGGGGCCGGCCTGGGTTGCGCTGCTCATCATCGGCGCGTCGTCGGGGGTGGCGGTTGGACAGCAGTGCGCGCGCCGGCCGCTGCCGATCCATACGGCGATGGCGAAGTTGTTGGTCGCGGCCTCGGTGGCGGCGCTGACGATGGCGCTACTCGGTTATGCCGCCGGCGGGCAGTTGGGCAACTTCGGCGACGTCGGGACTGACCAGGGCACTTTCGGGTTCGCGGTGTTTCTCTGGTTCGCCGTCGTCGGTGCAATCACCGTCGTGATGGCCGGCGGCGTCAGATACCCGCCGCGGAAGCGTAAACCGGCCCGGGCGGCGCAGCCTCCGGTGGCGCCCGAGCCGATTCCCTCGACCGACCCGGTCGACGAGTCTGACGGCGACGATCCCGGCGTCGTCGTCGAAGCTGACGATTCGTCCGCGACCGAGCAAGCCGCCGAGCCGGCCGCGGATCAGCCGTCTCCGGACGGGTCCGGTTAGGCTCGCCCTGTGCAGCAACCGTTCCGCGTGCCTCCCAGCGCACCGGCACGATTGGTGGTCTTGGCGTCGGGTACCGGTTCGCTGCTGGCCTCGTTGCTGGATGCCGCCGTCGGTGACTATCCGGCCCGGGTGGTCGCGGTCGGCGTGGACCGCGACTGCCGGGCCGTCGAAATCGCCGCAGCGGCCTCGCTACCGACCTTCACGGTGCGGGTGCCCGACCATCCCGACCGCGCTGCCTGGGACGCCGCGCTCACCGAAGCCGCCGCAGCGCATTCACCCGACCTCGTCGTATCGGCTGGCTTCATGAAAATCCTTGGGCAGAAGTTCCTTTCACAATTTTGCGGCCGTATCCTCAACACCCACCCGACGCTGCTGCCGGCGTTTCCCGGTGCGCACGGTGTGGCCGAAGCTCTGGCTTACGGTGTGAAGGTCACCGGCTGCACCGTGCACCTGGTGGACGCGGGCACCGACACCGGCCCGATACTGGCCCAACAACCCATCGCGGTGCTCGACGACGACGACGAAGAGACCCTGCACGAGCGCATCAAGGTCACCGAGCGGCGACTCTTGGTAGATGTGGTGGCCGCGGTGGCGATCGGCGGCATGACCTGGAACGGACGAAAGGCAACGATCGGATGAGCCTAGAAAATGCGGTCGACCGGGAGGATTCCCGGGATTCAGCGAGAAGGCCGATACGTCGCGCACTGATCAGCGTGTACGACAAGACCGGGCTCGTCGAACTCGCCAGCGGGCTGCATGCGGCCGGTGTCGACATCGTCTCAACCGGCTCGACCGCGAAAACCATTGCTGATAAGGGAATCCCGGTAACTCCGGTGGAAGACGTAACGGGTTTTCCGGAGGTGCTCGACGGCCGGGTCAAGACATTGCATCCACATGTGCACGCCGGCTTGTTGGCCGACTTGCGCAAACCCGAGCATGCCGCGGCGCTCGAGCGACTCGGGATCGCGGCGTTCGAGCTGGTAGTGGTCAACCTTTACCCGTTCAGCGAAACGGTGGACTCCGGCGCGAGTGTCGACGAATGCATCGAGCAGATCGACATCGGCGGACCGTCGATGGTGCGGGCGGCCGCGAAGAACCATCCGAGCGTCGCGGTGGTGGTGGACCCGCTCGGCTATGACGGCGTGCTGGCCGCAGTGCAAAGCGGGGGATTCACACTTGCCGAGCGGAAGAGGCTGGCGGCATTGGCTTTTCGGCACACCGCCGAGTACGACGTCGCGGTCGCGGGCTGGATGGGTTCGACGCTGGCTCCCGAGCAGCCGACGATGGCCTTCCCGGAATGGTTCGCGGGCACGTGGCACCGCTCGGCACTGCTGCGCTACGGCGAAAACCCGCACCAAAAGGCGGCGCTGTACACCGATCCCGGCGCCTGGCCCGGCTTGGCGCAGGCCGAGCAGTTGCACGGAAAAGAGATGTCCTACAACAACTTCGCTGACGCCGACGCGGCCTGGCGGGCGGCCTTCGACCACGAACAGACGTGTGTGGCGATCATCAAACACGCCAACCCATGTGGGATCGCGATCTCGTCAGTGTCGGTCGCCGACGCCCACCGCAAGGCCCATGAATGCGATCCGCTGAGCGCATTCGGCGGAGTGATCGCGGCCAACACCGAGGTGAGCGTCGAAATGGCCGAATACGTGAGCACGATTTTCACCGAGGTGATCGTGGCGCCCGCCTATGCGCCGGGCGCCGTCGACGTGCTGGCGGGCAAGAAGAACATCCGGGTGCTGGTGGCATCCGAGCCGCTCGGTGACACCAGCGAGCGGCGGGAGATCAGCGGCGGCCTGTTGATGCAGGAACGCGATCGTATCGATGCGCACGGCGACAATCCGGCGAACTGGACCCTGGTGGCCGGTGCGCCGGCGGCACCGGCCACGCTGGCCGATCTCGCCTTCGCCTGGCGAACCTGTCGGGCGGTGAAGTCCAACGCGATCGTGATCGCCGCCGGTTGCGCCACCATCGGCATCGGCATGGGCCAGGTCAATCGGGTCGACGCGGCGCGGCTGGCGGTGGAGCGCGGTGGCGACCGGGTCCGTGGCGCGGTCGCGGCCTCCGATGCGTTCTTCCCCTTCCCCGACGGCCTGGAGACGCTGGCCGCCGGGGGCGTCACGGCGATCGTGCATCCTGGCGGCTCGGTGCGCGACGACGAGGTGACCGCCGCGGCGGCCAAGGCCGGGGTGACGCTGTACCTGACCGGCGCGCGCCACTTCGCCCACTGACCGTCCAGAAAGCTAAGCGCTGGCCTCGTCGCGGGCGGTCGTCACGTGGCGGATGAACGCGGCAACTTCGTCGACGGCGCGGCGGGCATCCGGGTTCACGTCGAAGCCGAGCTGAAACATATGCATGGCCTTGTGCCACACCTGCACCCACGCCGGCACGCTGTCAACTCGCAGCCGCTCGGCCAGCGCGAAGGTGTCGTTCAGCAGCATCTCGTGGGTGCCGACCTGAAGCAGGAACGGGCCGAGGCCATGCAAGTCCGCCTCCGGCGGCATCAACGGCGGCGGGCGGGTGCCGTTGACGGTGGCGAACACGTCGTAGATGAACTTCACCGTCATGAACGGAAACAGCGCGTCCCGGTGGTCTTTGAGGGCCCGATACTTCAAGCCCATGTCGGCCGAGGTCAGCGGCGAGAGCAGCGCCTGCCCAGCCGGCACCGGCAACCCGGCGTCGCGGACGGCGAGCGCGGTGTCGGCGGCCATCAGACCGCCCGCCGAATCCCCGGCCAGCACGATACGGTCCGCGGCGAACCCGCGGGACAGCACGTAACGGTAGGCGTCTAGCCCGTCGGAGACGGCTTCTTCGATGCTGACCTGGGGCGCCAGCCGGTAGCCGACGTTGAACACCTGCGCCCCGGTCACCGCGGACAACTTGCTGACGAACCGGCGGTGCGAATTCAGCCCGAGGGTCACCAGCGCCGAGCCGTGGAAGTAGACGATCACCCGGTCGGAGTCGCCGACCGCCGGGGCGACCACCCACTCGGCCGTGCAATGCGGCAGCGCGACCGGGGTGACTTCGGTGCCCGGCAGTGCGGGGATCACCCGCAGCGGCTTGTCGATCACATCGAGGCGGGCTCGCTGCATCGCCTCGGGGCGCAAACGGTTCACGACCAGGCCGATGATCGTCAAGGTGGCCAGCACCGGGCGCACGAAGATCGCCGACAACAGGGCGAGCAGGCTGGACTGCCAGCAGGCAGGCCCGAAGTGCGACGTCTCGGGTCGATCGGGCCAGTCGGATGAGTTCACGATACTGAGGGTATCGGGTAGTTGGGCGTCGCCGACTGTGAGCTTGGCATCGGCTCGCGGCGATCGTTGCCTAGGCCACTCGCGCGCCTGAACGACGGCCGACCGTTAAGCAAAGCGTTGCAATTCTGTCGCGGGTCGTCCCGAATCTGTTCCGAACAAGATCGGATCGGAATAGGCTCGAATATTGGGCGCGTCCAGGCGGCGAGTCCTGAGCGATTCGAAAAGTATTCGAGAGGAAGAAATGCGCGCGATAACCAAAAGAACAGCGTCGTTCTCGATCGGAATTGCGGTGTTCGCGTTGGTCGGCGTGGGTTGCCACAAAGAGACCAACTCCAGTCAAGCCTCAAGTTCTGCATCGTCATCCTCGGCGTCCGCAATGACATCATCGGCTGCCGCGGAGCCGTCGACGAGCGCGGCGGCACCGACCTCGACCCAGATCGCCGGGAAAAACGGCACGGAGTACACGGTCGAGGGACCCATTCTGGCGAAGTGGGACACCCTCACCGACGATCAAAAGAAAGAGCTGGGCGCGCCGTACGACAACCAGAAACCCACCTTGGACAACAGTGGTGTCTACCAGCAGTTCGATGATGGCGTCCTGATCTATCGGAATGGGCAGCCCGTCTACTTCGTGTGGGGCAAGATCCGCGACACGTGGAATGACAACCAGGCTTCGCAGGGCAAGTTGGGTTACCCGACCTCGGACGAGGTGAAGGAACCCGACGGCACCTACAAGTCGACATTCGAGCACGGCACCGTCACCTGGAAAGAGGGCGACGAGAAGGCCACCGCCACTTTGAGCTAGTCGGTCCTCGAATTGACCGTAGAAAGGTCGGGCAATCGATTCGGTTGCCCGACCTTCGCGTGTCAGAGGGGTCGTTCGTAGCCGGTCCGACCCGGGGCGGTGTGCGCGGTAGATAAGACGTCACATGACGTCAGGCGGCGGACCGTCGTAGCGTGGAGTGGTGACCGCACCGAACCACTTGCCCCGCACCGTCGGCGAACTGCGTGCCGCCGGTCACCGTGAACGGGGAGTCAAACAGGAAATCCGGGAAAACCTGCTGACCGGGCTGGCCGAGGGTGACGACGTCTGGCCGGGAATCCTGGGCTTCGACGACACCGTGCTACCACAACTGGAGCGGGCGCTGATCGCGGGCCACGACTTTGTGCTACTCGGTGAGCGCGGACAGGGTAAGACCCGGTTGCTACGGGCACTGGTCGGCCTGCTCGACGAGTGGACCCCGGTGATCGGGGGCGCCGAACTCGGCGAGCATCCCTACTCGCCGATCACCCCCGCGTCGATCCGGCGGGCCGCCACGCTCGGCGATGATCTGCCGGTGGAGTGGAAGCACCGCAGCGAGCGCTACACCGAGAAGCTGGCCACCCCCGACACCAGCGTCGCCGACCTGGTGGGCGACATCGACCCGATCAAGGTCGCCGAGGGCCGCAGCCTGGGAGACCCCGAGACGATTGCGTACGGCCTGATCCCGCGGGCGCACCGCGGCGTCGTCGCGGTCAACGAATTGCCCGACCTGGCCGAGCGCATCCAGGTGTCGATGCTCAACGTGATGGAGGAGCGCGACATTCAGGTGCGCGGCTACACCCTGCGGTTGCCGCTGGACGTCTTGGTGGTCGCCAGCGCCAACCCCGAGGACTACACCAACCGCGGTCGCATCATCACCCCGCTCAAAGACCGGTTCGGCGCCGAGATCCGCACGCACTACCCGCTGGAACTCGACGCCGAGGTCGGAGTGATTCTCCAGGAGGCACATCTGAGCGCACAGGTGCCCGACCATCTGATCCAGGTAATCGCCCGGTTCGCGCGCTACCTTCGGGAATCCAACTCGGTCGATCAGCGATCTGGGGTTTCGGCGCGCTTCGCGATCGCGGCGGCCGAGACGGTTGCCGCCGCCGCGCGGCATCGCGGCGCGGTGCTGGGCGAGACCGATCCGGTGGCGCGGGTCGTCGACCTGGGAACCGTTATCGACGTGTTGCGCGGCAAGTTGGAGTTCGAGTCCGGGGAGGAGGGACGCGAGCAGGCCGTCCTGGAACACCTGCTGCGTCGCGCCACCGCCGACACCGCATCCAGAGCGCTCGGTGGCCTCGACGTCGGTCCGCTGGTGGCCGCGGTGGAAGGCGGTTCCGCGGTGACGACGGGTGAACGGGTCTCGGCAAAGGATGTGCTGGCGGCGCTGCCGGAGCTGCCCGTCGTTGAGGCTGTCGCCAAGCGGCTGGGGGCGGAATCCGAGGGTGAACGCGCGGCCGCGCTCGAATTGGCCTTGGAGGCGCTGTATTTGGCCAAGCGCGTGGACAAGGTGTCCGGGGAAGGCGAAACCGTCTATGGCTAGCCGTCACTCGTCGCGGTATTCGGCGTACACCGGCGGGCCCGACCCGCTGGCACCGCCGGTGGACCTACGCGAGGCCCTCGAGCAGATCGGTCAGGACGTGATGGGCGGCACCTCGCCGCGCCGGGCGCTCTCCGAGCTGCTGCGCCGCGGCACCAAGAACATGCCCGGAGCCGATCGGCTTGCCGCCGAGGCTAATCGCCGGCGACGAGAGCTCTTGCAGCGCAACAACTTAGATGGGACTTTGCAAGAGATCAAAAAACTCCTCGATGAGGCGGTGCTGGCTGAGCGCAAGGAACTGGCGCGGGCTCTGGACGACGATGCGCGGTTCGGGGAGCTGCAACTGGACGCGCTCTCGCCGTCGCCGGCCAAAGCCGTGCAGGAGCTTTCCGACTACGACTGGCGCAGCAGCGAGGCGCGGGAAAAATACGAGCAGATCAAGGATTTGCTCGGGCGGGAGATGCTCGATCAGCGCTTTGCCGGCATGAAACAGGCGCTCGAGGGCGCCACCGACGAGGACCGTCAGCGGGTCGGCGAGATGCTCGACGACCTGAACGACCTGTTGGACAAGCACGCTCGCGGCGAGGACACGAGTGCGGACTTTGAAGAATTCATGGACAAGCATGGCGAGTTCTTCCCGGAGAATCCCCGCAATGTCGATGAGCTGCTGGACTCCCTGGCCAAGCGGGCCGCCGCCGCGCAGCGGTTCCGCAACAGCCTGAGTGCGGACCAGCGTGCCGAGTTGGATGCGTTGGCGCAGCAGGCATTCGGTTCACCGGCGCTGATGCAGGCGTTGGGTCGACTCGACGCGCACTTGCAGGCAGCCCGGCCCGGTGAGGACTGGGAGGGGTCGGCGCAGTTCTCCGGCGACAACCCGCTGGGCATGGGTGCGGGTGCCCAGGCGCTGGCCGATATCGGCGAGCTGGAGCAATTGGCCGAGCAGCTGTCGCAGAGTTATCCCGGAGCGACCATGGACGACGTCGACCTCGACGCGTTGGCGCGCCAGCTCGGTGATCAGGCCGCCATCGACGCCAAAACGCTCGCCGAGCTCGAGCGCGCGCTGGTCAATCAAGGGTTCCTGGACCGGAGCTCGGACGGCCAGTGGCGGTTGTCACCGATGGCGATGCGAAGGCTGGGCGAAACGGCGTTGCGTGACGTGGCGCAACAGCTTTCCGGTCGTCGCGGTGAACGCGATCACCGGCGCGCCGGCGCTGCCGGCGAGCTGACCGGCGCCACCCGGCCCTGGCAGTTCGGTGACACCGAGCCGTGGAACGTCACCCGCACGCTGACCAACGCGGTGCTCAGGCAAGCCGGAACCGCAACTCTCGGCGGCCCGAGCTCGGCCATTCACATCACCGTCGACGACGTCGAGGTCTCCGAGACCGAGACTCGCACCCAGGCCGCGGTGGCGCTGCTGGTGGATACCTCGTTCTCGATGGTGATGGAGAACCGCTGGCTGCCGATGAAGCGAACCGCGCTGGCGCTCGACCATTTGGTGCGCACCCGGTTTCGTTCGGATGCGTTGCAGATCATCGCGTTTGGCCGCTACGCGCGGACGATTACCAGCGCGGAGCTGATGGGTTTGGAAGGGGTGTACGAGCAGGGCACCAACCTACATCACGCGCTGGCGTTGGCCGGACGGCATCTGCGTCGGCACCCGAACGCGCAGCCCGTCCTGCTGGTGGTCACCGACGGTGAGCCGACCGCCCACCTCGAGGACTTCGACGGAGACGGCACGTCCGTCTTCTTTGATTACCCGCCGCATCCGAGGACCATCGCGCACACCGTGCGCGGCTTCGACGACATGGCGCGGCTGGGCGCGCAGGTGACCATCTTCCGGTTGGGCAGTGATCCCGGGCTGGCCCGCTTCATCGATCAGGTAGCGCGGCGGGTCGAGGGGCGGGTCGTGGTGCCCGATCTCGACGGGCTGGGCGCAGCGGTGGTGGGCGACTATCTGCGATCGCGGCGCAGACGTCGTTGACTATGGGGTCTTGCGGTTCTTCCGCTTGATGCCGACACCGCCCCACAGCGAGAAACCGCGGATCCGCACGGTCGGCGCGCCCGGCGTGCCCTCGCCCGTGACATGGTGGTCGAATCCGCCCATCACCCCGTGGCCGTGGATCTCGACGTTGACTTCGGGCGGTAGCAAGATTGTTTGCCCGCCCATAATTGAGCACGCGTGGATGTCGACCTCGGTGGAGGTGAAGTCGGCGTAGCGGAGGTCTATCACCCCGCCACCCCACAGCGCGAACGTCGTCAACTTCTTGGGCACGTTCCACCTGCCGCGCCGCTCGAACGCACTCATGATCGCCAGCAGCAGCATCGACGGAGCGGGCTTGCCCGCGCCGCCCCCAGGGGCGCTGACCGACGACCCAATCAGGTCGGACCGCAGGCTATCTAACTCCGCATAGGTCCGCGCCGCGTATGCCCTGGTGAGTCGGTCTTCGTAGTCGCTCATCTGCAGGCGACCCTGAGCGGCGGCGTCGGTGAGCAACTGGGCGACCTGAATGCGATCGGTATCCGCGGCACGCGTCGGCGCGTCCCGCTCATCATGCACGCCCCGCTGCGCCTTCTTGCTCATCACTTACGAGCGTACGTCGAACAGATTTTGCGGCAAGGCAACTTCGCTAAACTGTGTGCCCACCTTGTTGGGGGGCCCAGCGTGGTGGGCGTTTCTGCAGGAACGCGAGCATGCCCTCGTGTGCTTCGTCGGAGACGAACAGTCGCGCCGATTCGGCGCTGAGCCGCTCGGCGTCGCGGTCAAAGCCGTCCAGGATGGCCGCGGTAGTCAGCGCCTTGGACGCGGCCAACCCCTGCGGTGAGGCGCGCCCGATGTCGGCGACGAGCGACGCCACCGCGGCGCCGACGTCATCGGCGGCCATGGTGATCAGCCCGATCGCGGCCGCCGTGGCGGCGTCGAACGTCTCGCCGGTCAGGTAGTAGCGGGCGGCGGCGCGGGCGGACATCTTCGGCAGCAGGGTCAGCGAGATGATCGCCGGCGCGACGCCGATCCGGGCCTCGGTCAACGCGAAGGTGCTGCGCGGCCCGGCGACCGCGATGTCGCCCGCGCCGACCAGGCCCATCCCGCCCGCACGGACGTGGCCGTCGACGGCGACGATCACCGTCAGCGGCGACTCGACGATCGCGCGCAGCAGTGCGGCCATTTCGCGTGCCCGCTCGGCGGCCATCTCGCCCGGATCCGCACCCGTTGCCGCCGAGCCTTCCGACAGGTCGGCCCCTGCGCAGAAGGTGTTCCCGGTGTGGCCGAGCACGACGGCCCGCACCGCGGGATCGGCGGCCGCATCGCGCAGGCCCTGATGAAGCTGGCTGACCAGCGTGGTGGACAGCGCGTTGCGATTGTGCGGCGAGTTCAGCGTCAGCCGCGCGATGTGCCCCTCGACCGCGTACTCGACGAGCCTGTCCATCAGTAGGACCGGGGCAGGCCCAGCGACGTCTGCGCCACAAAATTGAGCACCATCTCCCGGCTCACCGGGGCGATCCGGCCCAGTCGCGCGGAGGCCAGCATGGCGGCGACGCCGTACTCCTTGGTCAGACCGTTGCCGCCCATGGACTGCACGGCCTGGTCGACAGAGCGCGTCGCCGCTTCGGCGGCAGCGTATTTAGCCATGTTGGCGGCCTCGGCCGCACCCATGTCGTCGCCGCTGTCGTAGAGCGTCGCAGCCTTCTGCATCATCAGCTTGGCGAGTTCGACCTCAATGTGACACTGCGCCAACGGATGCGACAGGCCCTGGTGCGCACCGATCGGGGTAGACCACACCTGGCGGGTCTTGACGTAGTCCGCGGCCCGTTCGAGCGCGAACCGTCCCATGCCGACGGCGCTGGCCGCGCCCATGATGCGCTCAGGATTCAGTCCGGCGAAAAGCTGTGCGATGGCGGCATCTTCGGCGCCGACGAGGGCTTCGCCTGGCAGCCGTACGTCATCGAGGAACACCTGGAACTGGCGCTCGGGGCTGATCAGCTCCATCTCGATCGGGGTGTAGCTAAGGCCGGGGGCATCGGTCGGTACGACGAACAGCGCCGGTCGCAGCGAATCGGACTTGGCTCCTGTGTCTTTATGGGCCCGCGCAACCACCAGCACCGCCTGCGCCTGGTCGATGCCGGAGATGTAGACCTTCTGGCCCTTGAGGATCCAGTCCCCGCCGTCACGACGGGCGGTGGTGGTGATTTTGTGCGAGTTGGATCCGGCATCCGGCTCGGTAATCGCGAATGCCATCGTCAGTGAACCGTCAGCGATGCCGGGAATCCAGCGCTGCTTCTGTTCTTCGGTGCCGAACTTGCTGATGATCGTGCCGTTGATGGCGGGTGACACCACCATCAGCAGCAGCGCGCTACCCGCGGCCGCCATCTCCTCCATCACCAGCGACAACTCGTACATCCCGGCCCCGCCACCGCCGTACTCCTCGGGAAGATTCACTCCGAGGAAGCCGAGTTTGCCTGCCTCCTGCCACAATTCGTCGGTATGCTCGTGTGCACGGGCCTTCTTCAGGTAGTACTCGCTGCCGTATTTGGACGCCCACGCGGCTACGGACTTGCGCAGCGCTTGGCGCTCTTCGTTTTCGATGAAGCTGCTGTCGGTCATTGCGGATCTCCTTCTTGAACGCTTTCGGGCGACTCCACCCTTGCCAGAATGGCGCCCACTTCGACTTGCTGGCCTGTGTTGACGTTGAGCTCGACGAGCGCACCGTCGGTCGGGGCGGTGATGGTGTGCTCCATCTTCATCGCTTCCAGCCAGATCAGCGGCTGGCCGGCTGTGACGGCATCGCCGACCGCGGCGCCAAGCCGGATGACGTTGCCGGGCATGGGCGCTACCAGCGAACCCTTTTCTACCGCCGATCCCGGCTCGGGGAAGCGAGGCAGCGCGACCAGGTGCACCGGGCCGCGCGCCGAGTCGACATACATGTCTGGACCGTAGCGCGCGATTGCGAAACTGCACGCCACACCGTCGCCGTCGGCCAACACGACCTCGACCGGCGTCACCGAGACCAGTCGGGTCGGCTCGTCATCAGCCAGCACCAATCCCGTTCTGGTGAAGCGGTATTCGACTCTGTGTTCGCGGTCGGCCTCGTCGCGGTAGGCCTTCACCTGGTATCCCGACGCAAGGTTGCGCCAACCACTGGGAATCGAGCCGAGGACGGTGGCGGTGACGCGATTGTGTGCCGCGTCGGCGAGCGCGGCGGCGATCGCCGACAATCGGATCGTCGCATCATCGGCCAGCGGAGCCGACAGCTCAGCCAGCCCGTGAGTGTCGAAAAAGGCTGTGTCGGTGGCGCCGTCGAGGAATGCCGGATGACGCAGCACATTGACCAGCAGGTCACGATTGGTGCGCAGGCCGTGTAGGTGAGTTCTGGCCAGCGCGTCGGCGAGCACCAGCGCAGCTTGCGGCCGTGTGGGGGCGTACGAGATCACCTTGGCCAGCATCGGGTCGTAGTGAATCGACACCGCGTACCCACCGGCATTGGGGTCGATGCCCGAATCCAACCGAATGCCGGTTCGCCCGCCCAGTGACGAGAACTCGGACCGAACGACCGGCACGTCGAACGTGTGCACCACGCCCGCCTGCGGCTGCCAGCCTCGGGCGGGGTCTTCGGCATACAGCCGGGCCTCAATCGAATGCCCTTGCGCGGTTGGCGGTTCGGCGTCGAGCCGACCGCCGTCGGCCACGGCGAGCTGCAGCTCGACGAGGTCAAGTCCGGTGGTCTCCTCGGTGACCGGATGCTCGACCTGTAGCCGGGTGTTCATTTCGAGGAAGAAGAACCCGCCGGCGTCGTCGGCGAGGAACTCCACCGTCCCGGCGCCGGTGTAGCCGATCGCCGCGGCAGCCAGCCGGGCCGCCTCGAAAAGTTTGGCGCGCATTCCCGGTGTGCGCTCGACCAGGGGGGACGGGGCTTCCTCGATGATCTTCTGGTGGCGGCGCTGGATCGAGCATTCCCGTTCGCCGACGGCCCACACGGTTCCGTGGCTATCGGCGAGCACCTGGACCTCGACGTGGTGGCCGGTGGGCAGGTAGCGCTCACAGAAGACCGTCGGGTCGCCGAATGCAGACTGGGCCTCACGCCGCGCCGCGGCGACTTCACCAGGCAGAGCCGATAATTCGCGTACCACCCGCATCCCGCGACCGCCACCGCCCGCGGAGGCCTTGACCAGCACCGGCAGCTGGCCTTCGGTGACCGTGTCGGGGTCGAGTTCGTCGAGCACCGGCACACCGGCGGCGGCCATCATCTTCTTGGACTCGATCTTGGAGCCCATCGCCCGCACCGCGTCTACCGGCGGTCCAACCCAAATCAGGCCCGCGCTTTGCACCGCCGCCGCGAACTCGGCGTTTTCCGAGAGGAATCCGTAGCCGGGGTGCACCGCGTCGGCGCCGGCCGCGCGGGCCGCGGCGATGATCTTCTCGGCGTTGAGGTAGTCATTGGTCCGCGGCAGCCGCACCCGGGCGTCGGCCTCGACGACGTGCGGGGCTGCGGCGTCAGGATCGGTGTAGACGGCGACGGTTCCCAGTCCGAGACGACGGCAGGTCGCGAACACCCGTCGGGCGATCTCGCCGCGGTTGGCAACCAGAACTCGAGTGATTCCCATCAGCTCACATCCGGAAGACGCCGAAGTTCGACGTCCCTTTGATCGGGCCATTGGCTATGGCGGACAAACACATTCCCAGTACGGTGCGGGTGTCGCGCGGATCGATCACCCCGTCGTCATAGAGCATCCCGGACAACACCATGGGTAGCGACTCGGCCTCGATCTGGCCTTCGACAGCGGCCCGCATCGCCGCGTCGGCTTCCTCGTCGACTTGCTGGCCGCGTGCCTGGGCGGCGGCCCGGCTCACGATCGACAACACCCCGGCCAGCTGGGCGCCGCCCATCACGGCGGCCTTGGCGCTCGGCCAGGCGAACAGGAACCGCGGGTCGTACGCGCGGCCGCACATGCCGTAGTGGCCGGCGCCGTACGACGCGCCGATCAGCAACGACACGTGCGGGACTGTGGAATTGGAGACGGCGTTGATCATCATTGATCCGTGCTTGATCATGCCGCCCTCTTCGTAGTCCTTGCCCACCATGTATCCGGTGGTGTTGTGCAAGAACAACAGTGGCGTGTTGGAGCGGTTGGCCAGCTGGATGAACTGGGTGGCCTTTTGCGACTCCTCGCTGAACAACACCCCGCGCGCGTTGGCCAGAATGCCCAGCGGGTAGCCGTGCAGCCGGGCCCAGCCGGTGACCAGCGACGAGCCGTACAGCGCCTTGAATTCGTCGAACTCGGAGCCGTCGACGATGCGGGCGATTACTTCCCGGGGATCGAACGGGATGCGCAAATCGGATGGCACGATGCCGATCAGCTCCTCGGCGTCGAACAGCGGCTCGACGACCGGTGCGGGTGCGGGTCCCTGTTTGGCCCAGTTCAGCCGCGCGACGATGCGACGCCCGATGCGGATGGCGTCGAGTTCGTCGACGGCGAAGTAGTCGCCCAAACCCGAGATGCGGGAGTGCATTTCGGCGCCGCCCAGCGACTCGTCGTCGGACTCTTCGCCGGTGGCCATCTTCACCAGCGGTGGGCCGGCCAGAAAGACCTTCGAGCGTTCTTTGATCATCACGACGTGGTCGGACATCCCGGGTACGTATGCCCCGCCCGCCGTGGAGTTACCGAACACCAATGCGATGGTGGGAATCCCGGCCGCGGACAGGCGGGTCAGGTCACGGAACATTTGGCCGCCCGGCACGAACACTTGCTTCTGCGTCGGCAGATCCGCGCCGCCGGACTCGACCAGCGAGATCACGGGCAGCCGGTTTTCGAATGCGATCTGGTTGGCCCGCAGAATCTTTCGCAATGTCCATGGATTGCTCGTGCCACCTTTGACCGTCGGGTCATTGGCGACGATCATGCATTCCACCCCGTTGACGGGGCCGATCCCGGTGACCAGGCTGGCGCCTACCTGGAATTCGCTGCCCCAGGCCGCCAGCGGGCACAACTCCAGGAAAGGGGAGTCGGGGTCGACGAGAAGTTCGATGCGTTCGCGGGCGGTCAACTTGCCGCGGGCGTGGTGACGTTCGACGTACTTGGGGCCGCCACCGCCGAGCGCTTTCGCGAGCTGGGCTTCGATTTCGACGAGTCGGGTGCTCGCCGCCGACGCCGCGTCGGAATAGGCGTCGCCCTTCGGGTCGAGCGTGGATCGTAGGGTGGTCATGACTGATACCCGAGCGTCTTGGCGGCCAGCGAGGTGAGGATTTCGGTTGTGCCGCCCCCGATTCCGATGATCCGCATGTCGCGGTACTGGCGTTCGACTTCGGATTCGGACATGTACCCCATGCCACCGAACAGCTGAACGGCTTGGTTGGCCACCCACTCGCCGGCCTCGACGGCGGTGTTCTTGGCGAAACACACCGGGGCGATGAGGTTGGTGTCGCCGACCAGTTGGCGCTCCACCACATTGCGCCCGTAGACGCGAGCGACATCGATGCGACGGGCCATCTCGGCGAGCGTGTTCTGCACGGCCTGCCGGGAGATCAGCGGACGGCCGAACGTCTCCCGGTCGCGGCACCACTGCGCGGTGATGTCCAGGCACCGCTGGGCGCTCGAATACGCCTGCGCAGCAAGGGCAATGCGCTCGGAGACGAAGGCCTGTGCGATCTGGGCGAAGCCGCTGTTCTCCGCGCCGATCAGGTTGGCCGCCGGCACGGCCGCGTCGGTGTAGGACAGCTCCGCCGTGTCCGAGGATCGCCAACCCATCTTGTCCAGCTTGCGGGTGACCTCAAATCCCGGCGTGCCCTTCTCGACCGCCAGCAACGATACCCCGCCCGCGCCGGGTCCACCGGTGCGCACCGCGGTCACGACGTAGTCGGCACGCACCCCGGAGGTGATGTAGGTCTTGGCGCCGTTGACGATGTACTCATCGCCGGCCCGCGTCGCCGTGGTCCGCAAGTGGCCGACATCGGACCCCCCGCCGGGCTCGGTAATCGCCAACGCGCCGATCAGCTCTCCGGCCAACGTCGGGCGGACGAACTTGTCTATCAGCCGCGCGTCGCCGGACGCGATCATGTGCGGCACCGCGATGCCGCAGGTGAACAGCGACGCGAACACGCCGCCGGGAACACCGGCCTCGTGCAGCTCCTCGCAGATGATGACCGCGTCGGCGCCGTCGCCGCCCCCGCCGCCGGCAGCCTCCGGGAAGTTCGCCCCCAGCAATCCGGCCGCGCCCGCGCGCCGGTGCAAGTCGCGCGGCAACTCACCGATCCGCTCCCACTCGTCGACGTGCGGCAAGATCTCCCGCTCGGCGAATGAGCGTGTGGTCTTGCGGAGCTGGTCGCGCTCGGGTGTGTCCCAGATAGTCATGGCAGCAGCCCTTCCGGAATGTCGAGATGGCGGCTACGCAGCCATTCGCCCAGCCCCTTGGCCTGAGGGTCGAATCGCGCCTGGTAGGCAACGCCCTGGCCGAGGAACTCCTCGATGACGAAATTCAGCGCGCGCAGGTTGGGTAGCAGGTGACGGGTGACCGGCAGGTCGGCCGTCTCGGGCAGCAGCTCTTTGAGCGTCTCGACGGTGAGGGTGTTGGCCAGCCAGCGCCACTGCTCCTCGGTGCGCACCCACACTCCGACGTTGGCCGAGCCGCCCTTGTCACCGCTGCGGGCCGCCGCGACCCGGCCCAGCGGCGCCCGGCGGACCGGCGCAGCCGGCAACGGCTCCGGCAGCGGTAGCGGATCAGCCGGGGCGAGCTCGAGAGTATCGGTGGCAGAGGGAATCTCGACGCGGGTGCCATCGGCATGCACTGCGATGTGCGGCACCCGGGCGGCGTCGACGTAGCCGGGGGTAAATACCCCGTACACCTGACCGTCGCCGGGCGGAGCGGTGACCGTGAAGCCCGGATAACTGGCGAGTGCCAATTCCACTGCGGCTGCAGAAAACTGGCGTCCGACGTTCGCAGGGTCGGGGTCGCGGACCACGCAGCGAAGCAGGGCGCTGGCCGCTTCTTCGGTATCGGCGTCGGCGTGGTCGGTGCGGGCCAGGGTCCAGTCCAACTCGGCGGGCTTGACGGTGAGTGCACCCTCCAATTGGCGACGTACCAACTCGGCCTTTTCTTCGATATCCAGGCCGGTCAGCACGAACGTCATCGCGTTGCGGAACCCGCCGATGCTGTTCAGCGAGACCTTCAGCGTCGGCGGCGGCGGTTCGCCGGCCACCCCGCTGATCTTCACCCGATCGGCGCCGTCCGCGGACAGTTCGATGGTGTCCATCCGGGCCGTGACATCCGGATTGGCGTAGCGAGCGCCGCCGACCTCGTAGAGCAGTTGCGCGGTGACGGTGTCAACGCTGACCAACCCGCCGGTGCCCGGGTGCTTGGTGATCACCGACGTGCCGTCGGCGTGGATCTCGGCCAGCGGGAAACCGGCATAGGTCAAATCCGGGACTTCGGTGAAAAACGAGAAGTTGCCGCCGGTGGCTTGGATGCCGCATTCGATCACGTGGCCGGCGACCACGGCGCCGGCCAGTTGCTGATAGTCGGTGCGGTCCCAGCCGAAATGTGCGGCCGCCGGCCCGACGGTCACCGACGCGTCGGTGACCCGGCCGGTGACGACGACGTCGGCGCCGCTGTTGAGGCAGTCGACGATGCCCCAGGCTCCCAGGTAGGCATTGGCTGTCAGCGGCGCGCCCAGCCCCAGTTCCTTGGCGCGTGCCGCCAGGTCGTCACCGTCGACGTGGGCGACCTGGGCCGGCACACCCAGGCGCTGCGCCAGGGCGCGCGCCGCGTCGGCGAGGCCAGCGGGGTTCAGG
>Ga0210398_10000849_pt1 | contig 33464 bp, 35 predicted proteins | sample IncBWC4OmetaG_FD_161047 | JGI IMG/M metagenome (GOLD analysis project Ga0210398, IMG submission 161047) | Forest soil microbial communities from Barre Woods Harvard Forest LTER site, Petersham, Massachusetts, United States - Inc-BW-C-4-O | ecosystem: Environmental > Terrestrial > Soil >... | reverse complement strand
TTTTCGCCTCAGCAGCCTGGGCAGAGTTCAGGAGTGCCGATTGGGTCACTTTCATACTCGTTTAACCATGCGTTGATCGCCTAACACTCGATTAATCGAGCACATCATAAGGCTAGCGGCGATCAAAGAGCAAGCAGAGCCAGGCCTCTAAAATCGATCCTTAAGACAATAATGATCGATTAATCGACTAACACGACTGCGTGCCGAACAGTGGCGTGGGCAGCCTCCGCATCAGCCGTGAGCGTCGCGGGGCGTCAAGCGGTCTGAGGGCGGGTTTCCTCGGCAAACTCGATCAGGCCAAGCACCAGGGAGAGCACCACCGGGCCCGCAATGACGCCGATCGCGCCGAACGCCGGAATCCCGCCGAGCACGCCGATGAACACGGCCAGCGCCGAAATCCTCGCTCGACCGGAAATCAGCATGGGGCGCAACACATTGTCCAGGCCGCCCAGCAGCAATCCCCAGGCCACCATGAAAATGCCGAAGCCCCAGCGGCCGTCGACGAACAGCCAGATCGCGGCCGGTCCCCACACGAACGCCGATCCGCCCACCGGAAGCATGGAGAGCAGGGCCGCCAGCACCCCGAACACCACCGGCGAGGGCAGACCGGCGATCTTGAATCCGATGCCGATCAATATTCCCTGCAGCAGCGCTGTGAGGCTGGTTCCGACGACGATGGCACGCGTCACGCCGCTCAATTGCCGAAAAAGCCGCTCCTTGCGCACTTCATCGAGGGGAATCAAGCGGCGCGCGCGCAGCATCATCGAGTCCCCGTCGCGCAGGAAAAAAAACAGCAGAAACAGCATGATCGCAAACGCGAACAGCGAACCCAAGGCACCCAGAAAGAAGCCGCCGCTCATGCTGGCCGCTGTTCTCAGCACCTCGCGCGTAGCCGAGACCAGCCACGACTGAACTTGCTCGGCGGAAATCCCCGCGTGCCCCTCCAGCCAAACGTTGATCCGGGCGATCCATGGAAATTGCTGCAGATCCGACAGAGTTTTGATATCGAGTTCGGCAGCGGACTTCTGCAGCTTCTGCATTAGGGCGGAAATCTGCGCCACGAACTCGATGGACAGGGCGCTCAACGGCAACAAGATGACGATGGGCGCAAGCAGCGTCAGCGCGCCGGCCGGCAGCCCCCGGCCCGAGAATCGGCGCCGCAAGCGCAGGTTCAGCGGATACAACAGGAACGCCAGAAAGCCCGCCCACACCATGGGCCTTATGAACGGTACGAAAATCAGCGTCAGTGCGTATCCCAATACTGCCGCGACGACGAGCGCGAAGATACGCGGATAGAAGCTCGAGGTCGGCATGCACACATCCTAGCAACCCACGCCCCGGGTCGTCTCCTAAAAAATCCGGGATACGCGTACCATGGAGTGCGGGGGAGAAGGGCAGTGGGAGCGCAATGACGACGATAACTGTCAATAATCGAATGGTAGATGTCGATGCCGAGCCGGATACCCCCTTACTGTGGGTGCTGCGCGATCACCTGGGGATGACGGGCACTAAATTCGGCTGCGGTATGGCGCTGTGCGGCGCATGCACGGTGCACATCGACGGGGCTGCGACGCGCTCCTGCGTGCTCCCCTTAAGTGCTGTGGCGGGCAAGTCCATCACCACCATCGAGGGGCTTTCCGTCGACAGCAGCCACGCCGTGCAAAAGGCCTGGCTCGAAATCGACGTGCCCCAGTGCGGTTATTGCCAATCAGGTCAGATCATGTCCGCCGCCGCCTTGCTCAAAACAAATCCAAAGCCCAACGACGCCGATATCGATGCGGCGATGTCCGGCAATATATGCCGCTGCGGCACCTATCCCCGAATCCGCAAGGCCATACACCGGGCCGCAGAATTGCTGCAACCGAGCACGGCGAAGTGAAGCCGGCTGGGGCCTTAAGCCGCCGCGATTTCTTGAACGCGACGGCCAGAGTCGGCAGCGGCTTGGTCATCGCGCTGACGCTTCCCGGGCGCGCCGCCAAATCGAACTCGGCAGCGGCAGCGCGGACCTCGCTCGATGCGGTACCGGGCGCCGTGGCAGGCGCCGCGCGGCCGGGCAGCCAATTGAACGCCTGGCTCAAAATAGCCCGCGACAATTCCATCACCATCATCGTCGATCGTTCGGAAATGGGCCAAGGGGTCTATACGGCGCTGCCGATGCTGCTGGCCGAGGAACTGAATATCGCTTTCGACGCGATTCACATCGTGGCCGCGCCGGTGGGCGACGCCTACATCAGTCCCGGAAACGGTGGACAGATCACCGGGACCAGCAACAGCGTCCAGGAATCCTGGGAGAAGCTGCGCATGGCGGGCGCGACCGCGCGCACCATGCTTATTGCGGCTGCCGCGAAAGCGTGGCACGTCGATCCGGCAGAGTGTCACGCCAACAACGGCACGGTCGTCAACCAAGGCCGAGTGCTGACCTACGGCCAGCTCGCCGACGCGGCGGCGAAGCTGCCCGTTCCAAAAGACGTCAAGCTAAAACCCAGGAGCGATTTTCAGACCATCGGCAAGCCGCGGTCGCGCATCGACACGCCGGGCAAAGTCAACGGCAGCGCCGAGTTCGGCCTCGACGTGAAGCTGCCCGGAATGCTGTATGCCGCGCTCGCTCAGAGTCCGGTGCTGGGCGGCAAGGTGGTCGCGCTCGATTCCGCAACCGCCGAGAAAATGCCCGGCGTGCGCAAGGTGATGATCACCTCGAGTGGAGTAGTGGTCGTCGCCGACCATTTCTGGCAGGCCCTGAAAGCCCGCAATGCCGTGAGGGTCACCTGGGATTCCGGCCCCAACGACAAGCTCGACAATGCCGCCATTCGCGCGCTGCTGAAGAAAACCGCCGCGGCCGGCGCCGGTCTGTCGGCACGCGCCGATGGCAACGCCGCGAGCGCGCTCAAATCGGCGAAACAGCAGCTGAGCGCCGCCTATTATTTGCCGCTGCTGGCGCACGCCACCATGGAGCCCATGAATTGCACCGCGGACGTCAAACCCGGCGGCTGCGATCTCTACGTGGGCACGCAAGTCCAGCAGGTCTCGCAGACCACGGCGGCCACGGCGGCCGGACTGAAACCGGAGCAGGTGCGGGTGTACACCACCTTGATCGGCGGGGGATTCGGCCGGCGGCTGGATATCGACTTCATTCCCGCGGCGGTGGAAGCATCGAAGGCTGTGGCCGCACCGGTCAAATTGATCTGGACGCGCGAAGACGACATGACCCACGACACCTACCGCCCGCCCGCCTACGAAGAAGTCAGCGGCGGGCTCGATGAGGCCGGAAAACTCGTCGCCTGGAAGCTGCACATCACCAGCCCTTCGATTACCGCGCGCATGTTTCCGCCCGTCAAAGGCGTGGACGATTCGGTGATCGAGGCTGCGGTGAACAATCTTTACGACGTGCCGAACCTCGCGGTGAGTTACTCGCGCCAGGAGATCGGTATCGACGTGGGCTACATGCGCTCCGTAAGCCATTCGCCCAATTGTTTCGTCATCGAAAGCTTCATGGACGAACTCGCGGCGACCGCGGGCAAGGACCCCTTCGATTTTCGCATGCAGCATCTCGGCAAGAAACCGCGTCAACGCCGCGTGCTGCAGATGGCCGCCGAGCGCGCCGGATGGGGCAGGCCTCCGCCGGGGCGCCACTTAGGAATGGCGCTGATGGAGGGCTACACGACTCACCTGGCGCAAGTCGCTGAGATTTCCATCGTCGGCGGCGAGCTCAAGGTGCACAAAATCGTCTGCGTCGTCGACTGCGGGCAGATGGTCAATCCGCGCATCGTCGAATCGCAGATTGAAAGCGGCATCATCTTCGGTCTCACCGCCGCCCTGTGGGGCGACGTCACTCTCGTCGGCGGCCGGGTGCAGCAAACCAACTTCAACAACTACCGGATACTGCGCAACAACGAAGTACCCGAGCTCGACGTGCACCTCGTCGACAGCGACGAGACGCCCGGCGGCATCGGCGAAGCGGCCGTACCCTTGGTTGCGCCCGCAGTCTGCAATGCCATTTACGCCGCGACGGGTAGGCGTCTGCGGGAGCTGCCGATAGGTTTGCAGAAGCTGGTCAAGGTTTAACGGCGCGGACAAGGTGCGCATCACCAAAGTCCCGTCGAGGGCATCGCATATCGCTGCCCTTGATTGACCGACATCTAACAATCGGAGGTGCACGATGCCGAAGGAGATTATCCACACGAATGAAGCCCCGCGTTCGCTTGCGAGCTACAGTCAAGCCGTACGCGCTGCGGGCCTTGTCTTCGTCTCGGGTCAGGGTCCGTTTGATGCAAAGACCGGGGAAGTAGTGGGAGCGACAATCCAAGAACAGACCGCGCAGTGCCTTCGCAATATAGAGGCAATCTTGCGGGAGGCGGGCAGCTCTCTCGAGCAGGCTGTGAGCGCGACGTTTATCCTTGGTGAGGAAGCCGACTTCCCGGGCATGAATGAAGAGTGGGCAAAGTGGTTCCCGAAGAACCCACCTGCCCGGCAAGGCGCCAAACTGCCGATTCGGCCGAAGGGAATGCGAATCTCTGTTGCACTGGTCGCGGTCGCTTGACAGGACCGCGAGTCGACGCCGCCTAGAAATCGCACATGAACACGAAATCTGCCGGCTATTCCGGCACCCCGCTGGTCAAGAAGCTCGGCATTGGAGCAAACGCTTGTGTTTGCGCAAAATACGCGCCTGACACATACATTAAGTTGCTCGAGCCGCTTCCATCCGGAGTTTCCTTCCACGTAAAACCATCGGAATCAACGGATGTGGTTCATGTCTTCGTGGATCGCAAGCGCACGCTATTGAAGGAACTCAGTGCACTGAGGAAGACACTTCGAAGCAGCGCCATTGTATGGGTTTCGTGGCCCAAGAAATCTTCGAAGGTACCAACTGACATCACGGAAGACACAATACGAGAAACTGCATTGCCGCTGGGTTTCGTCGACATAAAGGTCTGCGCAGTCACCGAAGTATGGTCGGGATTGAAATTGGTGGTGCGCAAGGAACTCCGTTGAGAGCGTAGACGATCAATGAATATCAGCCTCTCGCGCGCCTTGTCTCTTCTTGTTGTGGCAGCGGCGTGCGTACGTGCGTGGTGGATCCCCTCCGGGATTTTGATAGTAACGCTCGTTTCCGTCCCAATACTCGCTTTGATTTGGTTCCCCGAGGAGATCGATGACCTTACGTTCGGAGCTTGGTACCAGGGAGCCCAGGTGGACCGCCACACGCCTGGTATCGCCGTCGCGGCGCTAGGGTGGCTTTTCCTGCTTCTATTTGTTTTGTTTCTGTTCCTGGCTCGTTTTCCTAGCAAGTGAGCAAACTATGGATGGTAGGTTGGAAGTCCCGCTCGTCCATTAGAGCGCAGATCTTGTGGCCGCTATGTGCCAAACCATGAGATTCTTTACGTGCCTCCGCCAGCCGAGGACATTGCCAACCGCATAATCGAGCTATGCGACTTTGCGAACGGTTCAAACGAGAATCCTTTCATACATCCCTTGATTAAGGCCATAGCGATCCATTTCATGGTGGGGTGGAGACATCCGTTCGTGGATGGAAATGGGCGCACCGCGCGAGCGCTCTTCTACTGGTCAATGGCAAAAAGTAATTATTGGCTGATTGAATTCACGTCCATCTCTCGCGTAATAAAAAGGGCTCGGGCCCAGTACGCCAGAGCCTACCTGTATACCGAAACGGATGATAACGATCTAACGTATTTCATTGAACATCAGCTCAATGTCATTTGCGAAGCCATTAAAGCGCTTCACACCTACCTTGCGGACCAGACAAAAGAAATCGCCGACACTCGCCGCCTGATCGCTTCCTCTCCGAGGTTGAAAGGTAAGCTAAATCATAGACAACTGGCGGCAATGGATCACCTCATGAAGCACTCGCATGTCGTCTATCGCATCCAGGAGCATCAAAACTCTAATCAGGTAACGTATGAAACCGCGCGGACGGATCTTCTAAATCTCGTCGACTTGGGGCTCCTTGAAAAGCACCGCGAAGGAAAAGCCTTCGTCTTCCACATGCCTCAGAACCCAGATGGGGGACGAAGCTTTTCATGCACAACACCGATGAGGTGCTCCGCCTCCGGACGTTTCCGCGGAAACGTCTGCCGCCCTGAAGTCGGCCGTCGCGGCTACTCCTTGAACAAGAAATAGTGATCGAGTATCAGCGCGGCAAATAGCAGCATCAAGTACGTGATCGAGAACCGGAACGTGCGCATCGGCAACTCGGGCCTTTTGCCCCGCTGCAACGCCAGCACGTAGTAGAGAAACCGGGCGTTGAGCGCAATGGCGACACCCAAGTAGATGAAACCGCTCATGCCGGTGAGATAGGGCAGAAGCGTGGTCAGCACCAGCAAGATGGTGTAGAGCACGATTTGCAGGCGAGTGTAGGGGATGCCGTGAGTCACGGGCAGCATCGGGATGCCGACCTTGGCATAGTCGTCGCGCCGCGCGATGGCGAGCGCCCAGAAATGCGGCGGGGTCCATGTGAATATGATCAGAAACAGCAGCAGCGCGTGCGGGTCGATGGTGTTGGTGACGGCGGCCCAGCCGAGCACCGGCGGTGCGGCGCCGGCGGCGCCGCCGATGACGATGTTCTGCGGCGTGGCGCGCTTCAGCCACATCGTATAAACCATGGCGTAGCCGATCAGCGAGCAGAAAGTCAGCGCCGCCGTGAGCGGGTTGACGAGCAGCCACAGGATCAGCATGGACAGAAGTCCGAGCAGCGCGGCGAACGCGATGGCGGGACGCATCTGCAAATGTCCCGTGGGCAGCGGCCGGCGCCGTGTGCGCGCCATTTGCTCATCGATGCGCCGATCGAGCACGTGATTGAAGGCGGCGGCGGACCCGGAGGCCAATGCAATGCCGACGGTGCCGAATAACAGGGCCGGCAAGGGAACCAGTCCCGGAGACGCTAGCACCATCCCGACAATGGCCGTGAACACGATCAGCAGGCTGACCCTGGGCTTGGTGAGCTCCAGAAAATCCCGCCATCGGCCGAAGCCTAAGAGGGTGATGGGCGGGTTATCGGGAAGAATCGGCACGATGCAAGGGTACCACGCCGATCGCAGGCGCCGGCCAGAGGGCACGCAGCAGCCACACCATGCACACCACCAGAAAAGCGGCGCCGGCATTATGGAGAGTCGCCAGCGGTAAAGGCACGCCCCAGTGCACGGTCGCCACCCCGATGGAAATCTGCAGTGCAACAGCGACCACCAACAGGCGCCCCGCCCGCCGCAGCTTTCGGCTCGCGGCGCTTCGGGCGCTCGTGGCCGCCAAGAGTCCCAGGGCGATCAATATCGAGCCCGCGACCATGGCACCCACGCGGTGCGTGAAATGAATGGCCACGCGCGCGGGATTGGCGAGTACACCGCCCTCGTAGTCGATTCCGAGTCCGCGCCAAAGTACGAACGCGTCCCGATAATCCATCTGCGGCCAGAAGGAATGCTGGCAGGTGGGAAAGTCCGGACAGGCCACCGCAGCGTAATTGGTGCTGGTCCACCCACCGAGGGCGATTTGCAATATCAAGGCCGCGAGGCCGACGAGGGCGTACTTACGCAGCGCCGCCTCGCGCTCCGTCAGCTGCCGCGTCTCCGGATTCAGCGACAGCCAGAATAACAACCCTAAAGTGGTGAGGCCGCCCAAGAGGTGTGCCGTGACGATCAGGGGCTTGAGCAGCAGGGTCACCGTCAGGGCACCCAGTGCGCCCTGCAGACACACGACGATGAACAGCAGCGCGACGGGTATCAGCGGCTGGTCGCGGTCCTTGCGGAATCGCACGGCCCAGGCGAGCAGTACGACGATGACCGCACCTAACGTCGTCGCGAAGTAGCGATGAATCATCTCATGCAGCGCCTTGGCGAAGCCCAAGCCGGACTGCGCTTCGGCGTGGCCGGCATTCGGGTAGACATGCCCATAGCAACCCGGCCAGTCGGGGCACCCCAAGCCGGCGTCCGTGAGGCGCACCCAGGCACCGAGCACGACCACCGCCGCTGCCAGCACTGCCCCTGCCAATGCCAGCCGCCTGAACCAAAGCAAGCGTAGTTGCGGATACATGCGTCAGCCTATGGAGGATAGCCGGAGGAGGCGCTTCATGTCTTCGAGCATGCCCTTAGGCGCAACGTCTGCTCCATAGAACATCATGAGATTGCCGAGAGGGTCGATGAGATAGACGCGCGGCGCCGCGCTGTCCCGCCCCGGCAGCAGCGCGAGCAGGGGCGCTGCAGTGGGGGTTGCGCGAATCGCGATCAAATCCGGATGCTCGTCGTGCAGGAAGCGTGCGTCGCAGCAGCCGTCTTCGGCTACGAGCACGCGCTGCACGCGATTCATGTCGCGATCCAACGCCAACCGAATCTGGCGCGTGTCGTAGAGCCGGCGGCGGCAGCTCTCGGTACAGTCGCCCGTGCCGGCAACCAGCAGAGTCCATTTACCCTTGAGAAAATTCGGGTCGGTGTTCCCCTCGCTCACCAGCGGCAGGGTCAGCGCCGGCAGAGGCCTCACAGGTGTGATGAGCTCGCCGGCATTGACATGCCCGCCCGGATGCCACGTCCCGTGGCCGTAGTACAAATAGAACGCGAGCCCAAGCGGAGCAAAAAATAGCAGCGCCAACCCGATCAGCAGCCGTCGTTGGCGGCGATCGTGAACGGCCCGCTCGGTCATGGCGGCGCACCGGATGCGCGCGCGGCGGTTGAAATTCGGCGCGTATTGGTGACGAAGTAAATCACCGCCAAAGTCAACGCCAGGGCAAACCATTGCACTGCGTAGGCAATGTGGCGCATGGGGGGAAATCCCGGTGCCGTCCAGTGGCGCACGTATCCATCGGGCTCGCCGGGATCGAGCAGCACCAGGTCCGTCGCGGAGGTCCAGGAGGACTCGCCGAGCAGCCGCGCTATTTCCGCTCGGGTGGGAAAGCCCGCGACCACCGGATACGGCGGCTTGAGCTCCGCCTTGGTACCCATTTGAATGCCGGGACTCGGCATGTGATCGGCGCGGCCGCGTACCTGCCGCTCATTGCCGGTGACCGGAATGGCCGGCCGCTCGGCCCGGCTCCCTCCCAAGGGAACCCAGCCGCGGTTGACCAGCACCCAGCCGCCTTCGTCAAGCGCGAACGGCGTAATCACGTAGTAGCCGACACGCTCGCCGTCGAACATGTTGTCGATCAGGATTTGCCGCGTCTGATCGTAGTGACCACCGGCCTGCAGGTGCTGATAACGCCGCAGTGGAGGCGTGGCGAGATCGACGGACAGCGTGGCGTCCGACCCCGAAGCGAACGAATCGAATAGCACGCGTTTCTCCTCCGCGCGCCGCAGTTGCCACCGCCCCAGCGATATCAGGAACGCGATCAGCACGATGGTCAGCAGCGTCGTGAATACGCCCGGCGAGAAGATGCGGGAACCGACTTTGATCGACACGATATACTGGGCGGCCCTTCAACACGGGTTGGCTGTGATGTTCAAATATCTCGTCATTGCGATGCTGGTGCTGATATTGATCAGCCTGGGCAGGGCCCTGTTCTTCCTGACCAGCCGCAAGCCCGAGGACGGCGCCAAGATGGTCAAGGCATTGGCCTGGCGTATCGGCCTGTCAGTGTTCCTGTTCGTGCTGCTGATCGTCGCCTACTACAGCGGCTGGATCGAACCGCAGCGCATCGTGCCCGGCTACAACCAGTAGACGAAGGTAAACAGCCCCAGCCACACCACGTCGACGAAGTGCCAGTACCACGCCACGGCTTCGAACCCAAAATGCCGCTGCGGGGTGAAATGGCCCTTCATCACCCTGAACCAGATCACCGTCAGCATGATGGCCCCCACGGTGACGTGCAGGCCGTGAAATCCGGTCAGCATAAAGAACGTGGAGCCGTAGATGCCGGTGCCGAGCTGTAGTCCGAGTTCGGTGTAGGCCTCGTGATATTCCGTGGCCTGCAGGCCGACGAAGGTGAAGCCCAGCAGGAACGTCATGGCCAGGAATATCTTCAGGCGCGTCCGATGCCCGGTGATCAGCGCATGGTGCGCGATGGTGACCGTGACGCTGCTCGACAGCAGAATCGCGGTATTGACGGCCGGAAGACCGAGTGCCGGGATGGTTTCGAACGTGCCGTTGGCGCGGGGGCCCACTGCGGCCGGACCGTTGGTCGGCCACACCCCACCATAGTCGTTCCACAGCAAGAGTTTGGTGAAGATCTTCACGCCGTCGCCCGAGAGCCAGGGCACGGCGAAATTGCGCGCGTAGAACAGCGCGCCGAAGAAGGCGCCGAAGAACATCACTTCGGAGAAGATGAACCACATCATCCCCAGGCGGAACGAGCGGTCCACCTGCATATTGTAAATGCCGGCCTGATTCTCGCCGATGACGGTGTGGAACCAGAAAATGAACAAGAGCGCGAGCATGACGAAGCCCGGAATCAGGGCATAGGCCGGCAGCCAGTCGTCGAGCGTGGCAATAGCTCCCGACATGATCGTGAAGAGCGTGACGGACCCGAAGATGGGCCACGGGCTGCCGTGAGGGATGTAGTACTTGTCTGCGTCCGCGTGCGCTTGCGCCATGATTTGAAAATCTCTATCTAAACGGTGAGTTGAAACAGTAGTTTAAATCGTTTGGTCAGGGCCGTGTTGCCGACTGCGTCGTGTCGTAGATGGTATAGGCCAATGTCAACTTGTCCACGGTGATCGGTAATGCCGGGTCCACGATGAAACGCACCGGCAGATTGCGCTGCTCACCCGCGGCGAATTTCTGCGGGCTGAAGCAGAAGCACTCGGTCTTGTGGAAGTACCTTGCCGTGCCGGTGGGCGAGATACTGGGCACGGCCTGCGCGACGGAGGCCACATTGGTCAAATTCTTGGCGAGGAACGAGGCGTCATAGAGCTTTCCCGGATGAATCCGCATGGACGCAACTGTCGGCCGGAAATCGAAGCTGCCCACCGACGCAGGCTCGGCGATGAACTCGATGGTCACTTCCCGATTGGGATCGATCGCCTCCACGGCCGTCGATTGGCCGGCCTTGGCCTCCGCATTGCCGATGCCGGCCGCCCTGCACAGCACGTCGTACAAGGGCACCAGCGCCCAGCCGAAGGCGAAGCTGCCGGCGGTCATGATCACGAGCGCCTTGATCAACTTGCCGTGAGCGCGATTCTTTTTCGGGTCGATCGGATCCATCAGTGATGACTGCGATACACCAGCAACGCCATGAAACCAAAGTAAAGCGCCACGGCCACAAGCCCTAAGCCCAGCGCGCCATTGCGCACGCGGCGCCTCAAGGAGGCATCTTTGACCGAGGTTTCGCTTGCGCTCATGGGATCACGGGCGCCGTGGTGAAGCTGTGATACGGCGGCGGCGAGGGCAAGGTCCACTCGAGGCCCGTGGGATGCGTACCCTCCCAAACCTCGGCAGTCGCCTTCTTGCCGCCACGGATGCACTGCACGATGACGACGGCAAACAGGATCTGCGACAGCCCGAAGGCGAACCCGCCGATGGACGACACCATGTTCCAATCGGTGAACTGCACGGCATAGTCGGGTATGCGGCGCGGCATGCCCGCCAATCCCAGGAAATGCTGCGGGAAGAACAGCACATTGACGAAGATCGCCGACAGCCAGAAATGCCACTTGGCCAGCGTCATGTTGTACATGTGGCCGGTCCACTTCGGGATCCAGTAATACACCCCGGCCATGATTCCGAAAATGGCGCCCGGCACCAGCACGTAGTGAAAGTGCGCGACCACGAAGTAGGTCTGGTTGTATTGAAAGTCCGCGGGGACGATGGCGAGCATCAAGCCGGAGAAGCCGCCGATGGAGAACAGGAACAGGAAGGCGATCGCGAACAGCATGGGAGGCTCGAAGCTGAGAGACCCCCGCCACATGGTCGCGGTCCAATTGAACACCTTCACCCCGGTCGGCACCGCGATCAGCATGGTCGCCATCATGTAGAACAACTGCGCCGCGACGGGCATGCCGTCCGCGAACATATGGTGGCCCCACACGATGAAGGACAGGAACGCGATGGACGCGATGGCGTAAATCATCGAGGTTGCGCCGAACAGCGGCTTGCGCGAGAAGGTCGGCAGGATTTCCGAGATGATGCCGAAGGCCGGCAGCACCATGATGTACACCTCGGGATGTCCGAAGAACCAGAAAATATGTTCGAACATCACCGGGTCGCCGCCGCCCGCCGCATTGAAGAAGCTGGTCTTGAAGAAATGATCGGTGAGAAGCATGGTGACCGCGCCCGCGAGCACCGGCATCACCGCGATCAAGAGGTAGGCGGTGATCAGCCAGGACCAGGCGAACAGAGGCATTTTCAGGAGGGTCATGCCGGGGGCGCGCATGTTCATGATGGTCACGATGACGTTGATCGCGCCCATGATGGAAGAGGCGCCCATCATGTGAATCGCGAAGATCAGCATGGGGAAGCTGTCGCCGGTCTGCAAGGACAGGGGCGGGTACAGGGTCCAGCCGCCGGCCGCCATGCCGCCCGGCACGAACAGGGTGGACAGGAGCAGGGTGAATGCGAAGGGCAGAATCCAGAAGCTGAAGTTATTCATTCTCGGCAGCGCCATGTCGGGCGCGCCGATTTGCAGCGGGACCATCCAATTGGCGAGGCCGACGAAGGCCGGCATCACGGCGCCGAAGATCATGATCAGTGCATGATTGGTGGTCATCTGATTGAAGAACACCGGATCGACCAACTGCAGGCCGGGTTGAAACAATTCCGCCCGGATGACCATGGCCATCGCGCCGCCGATGAAGAACATGATCAGGCTGAACACCAGGTACATGGTGCCGATGTCTTTGTGATTGGTCGCGAACAGCCATCGCTTGATGCCGGTCGCCGGCTGATCATGATGGTCATCGTGGTGAGCGGTGTCGCTCGTGTGGGCATGCGCCATAGTGCTGAGGCTCTCTTGTGTTGCGATACTTTAGTTGGCTGCTTTCGACAATACTTGCGCGGTCGCCGGCGGTCCGGCGTCGGGCGCCGGCGCGGCCGGCGTTGCTGCCTGCTTCACGGCCGCCTTCTGCTCCTCCACCCATTTCTTGAAATCATCGGGCGTGCGCACATCCACGACGATGGGCATGAAGCCATGGTCGCGCCCGCAGAGGGCGGCGCACTGGCCCCGATAAATACCTTCCTTGCCGGGATCGACCTTGAACCACAGTTCGTTGACGAAACCCGGAATGGCGGAACGCTTGGCGCCGAAATCGGGAACCCACCAGGCGTGAATCACGTCCATGGAGGTCAGCAGCAGGCGCACCTTGGTACCGCTCGGGATGACCATGGGTTTGTCCACTTCCAGCAGATAATTGGGCACCGTCTTCGGGTCGATGCCCGAACGCAGCTGGCGCGCGAAATTCGAGTCCCGCGCCAGGGTGGAGAAGAAATTGACCCCCTCGCCCGCGTCCATGTACTGGTACTGCCACTTCCACTGATAGCCGGTGACCCGGATCGATAGTTCGGAATTACGCGTGTCTTCCATGAAGAGGATGACTCTCGCGGCGGGAATGGCCATGGCCACGAGGATCACGACTGGAATGATCGTCCAGATGATCTCCACCTTGGTGCTATGCACCAGCGTGGTATCGGCTACCGCGCCCTGAGAATGGCGAAACTTCACCAGGGCATAGATCATTACTCCGAACACCACTACCGCAATGGCGACGCAGACCCAGAAGACTTCCATGTGCAGGGTGTAGATGTCCCGGCTCAACTGGGTGACGCCGATCGGCAGGTTGTAGCCGTTCGAGGTGTTCGCGTGGGCCGCCGACGCCCACCCGAGGGCGGCGAGAATGAGCGCGTAGGCGCAGGCCAGGCCGTTTGGCCGAGAAATGCTGTCGTCGTGGTCGCCTCTGGTAACGCTCATCAAAACGGATCCCCTCAAGTTCTATCGATTTCAAGCGGCGGCGACTCGTTCATCCCGCCTACCAAGTAACGTAAACGCTCCGCCAGGCGACGGCGATCTTCCTCGGTGAGAAAACTGCCCACTTCGCAAGCCAGTCCCCGGCTCTCGATGGTCAGCTTGCTCAGGCCATGGCGCCTCGGCGGACTGCGAAGTCTAACCTTCGCCCAATGCCGCGCAAACTCTTGTTTTTGGGCGCCGTGCCGCGACCGCGTCACCAGGCTGATTTGCGAGTCCGTAATCAGCACCGTCTGTGTGTAACTCCCGCTGCGCATGCTGGCATTAAGGGCAAGCCCTAACAGCAGCATCTCGAGCGCCCAGAACGGCAACACGGGCCAAAAGCCCTGGAACACGAAGAATAAGGCAAAACCCAGAGAAAACAGACAGGTAGACACGAAAAAAAGCACGGCACCTGCAGGTTTCAGCGAACAATTAGGCTGCAGCTCAATGCGCTGTTCCATGCCCGCAAGGATAACTCAGCCGAAGCCCTCCATGCATTGGGCCGAGCGTCTGTCATCGACCCCGCCGGGCCTGCAGTTGCCGCTTGATCTCTTCGAGGGAAACGGTGGATGGATCGGTGTCGCCGCGCCGGACCGGTCCCGCCGGACACCAGGCATGGCCGAAAACCACCTCATAGGTGGCCGGCAACCGGCCATCCTGCCGGAAGACTTCGTAGGACGCCTGCAGCGCCGCGAACCTACGCCGTCCGGTGAGGCCTCGGGGCCTCCCCAAGGTCGCGTTGCGGGCGCCGGTTTCCTTAAGATCCGCGGCGAGCCGCCTGACATCGGGGTAGGTCAGGGTGTAGCGCTCCACATCCAGCACCGGCGAGGAAAATCCCGCACGCACCAGAGCATCGCCGAGGTCGTGCATATCGATGAATTGGTTGACGTGGGTGCCCGAGTCCACCTCCCGCCAAGCGCTGCGCAACTCACGCAGGGTGTCCGGCCCGAAGGTCGTGAAGCAGAGGAGTCCGGAAGGCGCGAGTACTCGGCGGAACTCCGCGAACGCAGGATCCGGATCGCACCACTGCAACATGAGATTGCTGAAAATCAAGTCGACGCTGGCGTCGGCGAGGGGGAGCCGCTCGGCAGCCGCCTGCACGCGGGCAAAGCGGCGCAGCCACGACTGCCGGCGCCCGGCGGCCTGCAACATGCGCCGCGAGAAGTCCAGGGCTACTACCAACGCCGCGGGGTAGCGGCGCTTGAGGGCGCGGGAAGCGTGGCCCGTTGCCGCGCCCGCGTCCAGCACGACCCGGGGCGTCAACGTCGTCAAATCGAGGCGCGCCAAGAGATTCTCGCGCACCTCGGCGTGCAGAACGGCCGCGGCATCGAACGTGGATGCCGCGCGATCGAAGGAGCGCCGCACGCGGGAGGCGTCGAGCGCGTAGGCTGCGATGTCGTCCCGCGCGGCGCCCGGCCCGGATTTATCCGGCGCGTTCACATCGCGCGCAACGCCGGCGGGCCGCCCGCCGCCTCGGCGGCTATTTTCAGCCGCCGGAAGAGCTGCCGATCATGCGCAGTGTCCGGATTGCCCGTGGTCAGGAGCTTCTCGCCGTAGAAGATGGAATTGGCGCCCGCCAGGAAGCACAGCGCCTGCAGCTCATCGCTCATCTCGCCGCGTCCCGCCGACAATCGCACGTGACAGCGCGGCATGAGAATGCGCGCGACGGCGATGGTACGGACGAAATCAAAAGAATCCAACGGCGCTGCATCGGCCAGGGGTGTACCGGGGACTCTCACCAACCGGTTGATGGGAACGCTTTGCGGGTGCTCCGGCAGAGTGGCGAGAATGTGCAGGAGTTCGGCGCGGTCCTGCGGCTCCTCGCCCATGCCGACGATACCGCCGCAGCACACGTTCATCCCGGCGCTGCGTACGGCGTGCAGCGTGTCGAGCCGATCCTGGTAGGTGCGCGTGCCGATGATTTTTTCATAATACCTGGGCGAGGTATCGAGGTTGTGATTGTAATAGTCGAGGCCGGCGTCCTTGAGTTCCTGCGCTTGGTTCGGAGTCACCATCCCCAAGGTCGCGCAGGTCTCGAGCCCTAAGGACTTCACTTCACGGATCATCGCGAGCACCTTGCGCAGATCCTTCTGCTTGGGCGATCGGTAGGCCGCACCCATGCAGAAACGGGTAGCGCCCGAGTCCCTGGCCGAGCGCGCGCGAGAGGTAACTTCCTCGAGCTCGAGGAGTTCCGTTGCCTGCAAACCCGTATCGAAGCGCACGCTCTGCGGGCAGTAGGCGCAATCCTCGGGACAAGCCCCGGTTTTGATGCTCAGCAGGGTGCTGATCTGCACAGTGTTCGGCACAAAAAAGCGCCGATGCACGGTTTGCGCTCTGAACACCAAATCCATGAACGGCAGCGCGAAGAGCTCCTGAACTTCCGCGAGCGTCCAATCGTTGCGTACGGTCATAAATCTCTCGTTTCCTCGTCGCCAAATCGCCGGCGCCAGTATTCGGCGGCTGGCAGCCTTAGTCAACCAAGAAGCCCCCGCGAGGTTGACGAGCGGACGACGCTCAAGCGCCCGCGAATAAATACGCGAGCATGAGCCCTATGAAAACCGCCATCCCGAAATAGTTGTTGTTGAGGAAGGCGCGAAGGCAGGCGTCGCGATCGCGCGCGCGGATCAGCCACAGCTGGTAGATGAAAAAAATCGCGCCGCCCAACAGTCCCAGGTAGTACCAGTAGGTCATGTGCAGCGCGTTGCCGACCAGCGCCAGTGTGGCCAGGGTCATGACCTGAAGCAGGGCGATGATGTGGCGGTCCGAGTCGCCGAACAGAATGGCGGTGGAACGCACGCCGATCTTCAGATCGTCATCGCGGTCCACCATGGCGTACATGGTGTCGTAGACGGTGACCCACAGCACATTCGCGAGCAACAAGAGATACGCGACTCGCGGCACCTGTTCGAGCTGTGCGTCGAATGCCATGGGTATCCCCCAGCCGAAGGTGAGGCCCAGGTACATCTGCGGTACGGCCAGAAAGCGCTTGACGAAGGGATAGCTGATCGCCAGAAACCCGCCGATCGACGCCAGCAGCAACGTCGAGCGGTTCAATTGCAGCGCCAGCACCAGGGCCGTCATGGACAGTACCGCAAACAGCACCAGAGCCTCGAGCGTGGAGATACGCCCGGCCGCCAAGGGCCGATCGCGGGTGCGCGCCACGTGCGGGTCGAAGCTGCGGTCCGCATAGTCGTTGATGGCGCAGCCGGCGGAGCGCATGAGCACGGTCCCAACCACGAAAATCGTAAAAATGCGCGGGTCCGGCCTCCCTCTGCCTGAGATCCACAGCGCCCACAAGGTCGGCCAGAGCAGCAGCCAGATCCCGATCGGGCGATCGAGGCGCATGAGCCGGGCGTAATCCATGAGCCCATCGAGGATTCTCGGCAGTTCGTGGGTGGTCCACGGATGGAACCGCACACGGTAGGCCATCCATCGCCAACGTTCGGCGATCCTCTCGATCAGCTCGACTCCTGAGCGCGGCAGCTGCTGCACGAGAGGGCAGCCTTACACGCGGCCCACGGCCGGCAGGAAGAGCTCGTGCATCAGCAACGGCGCGCCGCGCAGCGACACTCGCGAGCGGCGCCCCCAAAGGCCGGCCGGCTTGATCTCGGCGTCGCGCAGCGCGCGCGCCGTCACGGGTTGCGACACCTGCAGCCAGGCGTACTCGTAGGGGCTGCGCTCCACTCCCGACAAGTCGTTCAAGGTCTCGCCCAACGCGGTGTCGCCGAGTTCCGCGAGCCAGGAATGCGCGCACAGCGTCGAGTCGGGAATCACCGTCTGCGCGAACACCCAAACGTTGCCGCGGTGGGACATCTCCACATCTCTGAAGAGGCCGGCATTGTCCTGGATGCGCAGCGCCGCCCGGTGCGCATCGGTGAGCAAACCGGTCCACTGATCGATGAGCTGCAGCGAGAAATGCTCGCCGCACACGGCCTTCATGCGCAGAGAGACCAGGCCCTTGCCGATCAACCAAGGGCGGGCTTGGTGGTCCATGCTCAGTTGCCCCAGGCGCTCCGCGGGCAGCCATTGAATCGGATCGACGGTGCGGGTTTGTTCCAGAGTCATGGGGCATTCTAACCGACGCGGCCGTATTGCTCCGCATGCCCCACCCAGCGGCGGATGAGCGGGGCCACGTGCAGCGGCCACTCGCGCAGCAAGGACTCCGCGGCGATCTGCACCCGGGGCAGCAAATCGGCGTCGCGTAACAAATCGGCAACACGCATCTGCGCGAGGCCGGTCTGGCGGGTTCCGAGCAGCTCACCCGGCCCGCGCAACTCCAGATCGCGCCGCGCGACCTCGAACCCGTCGTTGGTGTCGCGCATCACGGCCAGCCGCTCTCGCGCCAGCGGCGACAATGGCGCGCGGTACAGCAATAGGCAGGAACTGGCATGCTCGCCGCGGCCCACGCGGCCGCGCAGCTGGTGCAGCTGCGCCAACCCCAGGCGCTCGGCATTCTCGATGACCATGAGCGTGGCGTTCGGCACGTCGACTCCGACCTCGATCACCGTGGTTGCGACCAGGAGCTGAATTTTTCCGTCCTTGAAGCGCCGCATGGCGCTCTCCTTGGCGCGGGGAGGCATGCGCCCATGCACCAGCCCGACGATCAGCTGCGGCAGCGCGGCGGCCAATGCCGCGGCCGTCTCTTCCGCGGCCTGGTACGGCATTTCTTCGGATTCGTCGATCAGCGGACAGACCCAGTAGGCCTGCCGTCCGGCAAGACAGGCGGTTCGAATCCGCTGCACCACCTCGTCGCGGCGCGCATCGTTGAGGACCACGGTCTTCACAGGCGTGCGTCCGGGCGGCAGCTCATCGATCACGGAGACATCGAGGTCGGCATAGGCGGTCATCGCCAGAGTGCGGGGAATGGGGGTGGCGGTCATGATCAATTGATGCGGCTGATGCCCGCCGAACGCTCCCTTCTCGCGCAGGCTCAGGCGCTGATGCACGCCGAAGCGATGCTGCTCATCCACGATGACCAGCGCAAGCGCCGAGAATTCGACGCTCTCCTGAAACAGCGCATGGGTGCCGACGACGATGGGAGCATGCCCCTCGCGAATGCCTTCGAGGGCGGCATCGCGCGCCTTGCCGCTCTGCCGGCCGGTCAGCAGCGCCACGGCGACCCCCAAGGGCTCGAACCAGCGTCGAAAATTCTGCGCATGCTGGTCGGCCAGCAATTCGGTCGGCGCCATCAGCGCCGCTTGCCGGCCGGCTTGCACGGCCTGTGTCGCGGCCAGTGCGGCGACCAAGGTCTTGCCGCATCCGACGTCGCCCTGCACCAGACGCAGCATGGGTTTGTCGATCCGAAGGTCGGACTCGATCTCGGACAGCGCCCGCTGCTGTGCCTTGGTCAGCCGAAACGGCAGCTTTGCCAGCAGGCTCGCCTTCAGGGTTCCATTCGATGCGAGGGACCAGCCGGGATCGCTTTGTATGCGCTGCCGTAACAGCTTGAGCGACAACTGGTGCGCGAGCAGTTCCTCGAAGGCCAGCCGGCGCTGCGCCGGGTGCCGTCCGCTCAGCAACAAATCCACCGGAGCGTCCGCGGGCGGACGGTGCACGTACAGCAGCGCTTCGCGCAAGCTGGGCAAGTGCGAGTCGGCCAGAATGGCGGTGGGCAGCCAATCCTCGATGTCGCCTACACCCGTCGCATCGAGCGCCAAGCCCACCAGCATGCGCAAGCGTCCCTGGGTTACGCCCTCGGTCAGCGGGTAAATCGGCGTCAGATGATCCGGAGGCGCCGCGGCGGCATGGGGATCAATCCGCCGATATTCCGGGTGCACGATTTCCAGTCCCATGGGACCGCGCCTTGCCTCGCCGAAGCAGCGAATGCGCACGCCGCGCGTGAGGCCGTTTTGCTGCTGGGCCGTGAAGTAGAAAAAGCGCAGCGTCAGAAATCCGGAACCGTCCGCGATCCGGCACAGCATCTGCCGCCGCCCGCGAAACACCACCTCGGTGAGCTGAACCTCACCCTCCACCGCGGCGCGCTGACCGGCGCGCAGCTCGCCCAAGGGAACCACCCGAGTCCGGTCCTCGTAGCGCAGCGGCAATAAAAAGAGGAGATCCTCAGTGGTTTCGACCCCCAGAGCGCGCAGCCTTTGGCTAAGCGCCTCGCCGACGCCGCGCAGCACCGTGACCGGCTTCGCTGCGGTCACGTCGCCCGCTCTAGAGAGCGACAATGCACTCCACTTCGACCTGCGCTCCGCGCGGCAGCGAAGCCACGCCGACGGCGGCGCGCGCAGGATAGGGTTCGCGAAAATATTCGGCCATGATCTTGTTGACCAATCCGAAGTGCGACAGGTCGGTCAGGAACACCGTCGCCTTGACCACGTCGTCCAAGCTTGCACCGGCCGCCAGCACGATGGCCTTCAAGTTGTCGAATACCCGGCGTGTCTGCGCTTCGATATCGCCTTTCACCAATTCCTTGGTCGCGGGATCGAGCGGAATTTGGCCGGACACCCAGATGGTGTTGCCCACGCGCACGGCCTGCGAATAAGTTCCGATGGCGGCCGGCGCGTCGGCCGTCGAGATGATCTGTTTGCTCATTAGTTTCAAGCCAAGGTGTAGTTTCAAGCCAATGTGCGAAAGACGCGTTGCACGTCCGGCATGCGCCTGATGGTTTTGATGACCTGCGCCAGGTGTTTGCGGTCGCGCACCTGGAGCTGAAATTTGAGGGAGGAGCTGCTCACGTCGCGTTCTTCCAGAGATACCTGATCGATGTTGGTTTCGGTTCCCGCGATGCTGGAGGCCACGGCCGCCAGCACGCCCACCCGGTTGTTGATTTCAAGCTGGATCTCGCAGCTGAACAAGCGGCCTTCCGTCGCCTCCCAAGCCACCGACAGCCATTTCTCCGGTTGCTTGCGGTACTCGGCGAGGTTACCGCAATTCTGGCGGTGAATCATCACGCCGCGCCCGGCGCTCAAGTAAGCCATGATGGGATCGTTCGGGATGGGGAAGCAGCAGCGCGCGTAGGTGACCAAGAGCCCCTCGGTGCCCGCGATCATCAAGGGGCCGCCGTGATTCCCGGTGTGCTCGCCGCCGTCGTGCGAGGGTTGCAAGCGGCGCGCGACCAAGGGTGCGAGACGCTCGCCCAGGCCGATCTTCTCGTACAGCTCGTCGGCGTCCTTCAGATTCAGCTCCTTGGCCACGGCGGCCACGTCCGCCGCCGGAACCTTCTTCAAATTGAGCGAAAATTCTTCGAGCGCTAGTCCGAGCAGACGCCGGCCGAGCTCCAAGGCCTCGCCGCGCTTGAGATTCTTGAGGTAGGCCCTGACCGCCGCGCGCGCCTTCGCCGTCACCAAGAAGCTCGACCAGGAAGGATTCGGCGTCGCGCCCTTGGCGGTGATGATCTCCACGGTCTGCCCATTGCGCAACGGGGTGCGCAACGGGACCAGGCGCCGATCGACCTTGGCCGCGACGCAGCGGTTGCCGACGTCGGTGTGGATGGCGTAGGCGAAATCGACCGCGGTGGCGCCGCTCGGCAGGCGCAGGATCTTTCCCTTCGGGGTGAACACGTACACCTTGTCCGGGAACAAATCGACCTTGACGCTCTCCAGGAATTCTTCGGAGCTGCCGCCTTCCTGAATCTGCACCAGGCTCGCCAGCCACTCGCGCGCCCGGTCGTGCTCGATGCCGCCGAAGGTGTCTCCGCCGGATTTGTACTTCCAATGCGCTGCGATTCCGGATTCCGCCACGCGATGCATTTGCTCCGAGCGAATCTGAACTTCGATGGGCACGCCGTTGGGTCCGAACAAGGTCGTGTGCAGCGATTGGTAGCCGTTGACCCGCGGGATGGCGATGTAATCCTTGAAGCGCCCCGGCATGGGCTTGTAGACGCCGTGCACCAGCCCCAGGGTGCGGTAGCAGGTGTCGGCGCTGTCGACGATGATGCGGAAGCCGTACACGTCGACCATCTCGTTGAGCGAGATTTTCTTGTTCTGCATCTTCTTGTAGATGCTGTACAAATGCTTCTCGCGGCCTTCCACGGCTCCGGTCACTTGCGCCTTCTTGAGCGTGGCTTTGAAGGTCTCGGCGATCTTGCCGATGAATTCCTTCTGATTGCCGCGCGCCCGCTTCAATTCCCGCTCGAGCACTTTGTAGCGGTAGGGGTACAGGGCGCGGAAGCCCAGGTCTTCGAGCTCGAGCTTCACCGCATAGAGCCCCAGGCGCTCGGCGATCGGCGCGTAGATCTCCAGGGTTTCGCGCGCGCTGCGGCGGCGCTTGACCGGCGGCATCACTCCCAGGGTGCGCATGTTGTGCATGCGGTCGGCGAGCTTGACCATGATCACGCGGATATCGCGCACCATCGCCAGCAGCATCTTGCGGAAGCTCTCGGCCTGAGCCTCCTGGCGATTCTTGAACTGAATCTGGTCCAGCTTGCTCACGCCGTCGACCAGCTCGGCCACGACCTGGCCGAAGATCGACGCTATCTCGGCCTTGGCGGTCGGCGTGTCTTCGATGACGTCGTGCAGGATGGCCGCGACCAGGGTGTCGGCGTCCAGGCGCAGGTCGGCGAGAATATCGGCCACCGCCACCGGGTGAGTGATGTAGGGTTCGCCCGAGACGCGCTTCTGCCCGCGGTGCTTCTCGGCGCCGAATTCATAGGCTTCGCGCACCCGCTCCACCTGGGCGGGCGACAAGTAGGCTTCGAGCTTGTCTAAGAGCTGACTGATCCCGGTGGATCGTCTTCCACCGGGTAAGAAACCAAGTATGGAAGACGCATAGTCCATCGGCCGGCAGCTCTTGTCTGGCCGGTCTTAACTAGTCCCCTAGGCCGAGCTGCGGCGCACGGAAGTCCGAGGGCATGTCGAGCTCGCTCACCGGCGCTTGAACCGGCTCTTCGGGCTCTTCCAACATCTCGAGCGTAATGTTTCCGGCGGCAATCTCGCGCAGCGCGACCACGGTCGGTTTATCGTTCTCCCATTCCACGGTGGCTTCCGCACCGTTTGCCAGGCGGCGGGCGCGCTTCGCGGCCAACAGCACCAGATTGAACAGGTTGGGTTCGTTTTGCAGACAGTCTTCGACAGTGATACGCGCCATACTAAGGTTCCGTTAAAGGGATTCTAAGGATAGCAGATACCCCCTTAATCGGCCTAATTCCACAGCGCGACTAAGGCTTCCCCGCAGTCCCGACCGCCAGCAATTCCGCCGCCAGACGCACCACTTCGGGGCGATTTGCGATCAAGCGGCCGCCTCGATCCTTTGTAATGTCCAGCAGATCGCCAAGCGCCTGCTCGAAGCGGTCGTTGATGACGACGTGGTCGAACTCGGTCCAATGCCCGATATCTTCTGCCGCGTCCCGCAGCCGCCGCTCGATCACGGCCTCGGAATCGGTGCTGCGGTCCTTGAGCCGCTGCTCGAGCGCGCCGCGCGACGGCGGGAGAATGAAGATGCTGCGCGCCTCCGGCAGCCGTGCGCGCACCTGCCGCGCGCCCTGCCAGTCGATCTCCAGCAGCAGTTGCTCGCCGTTGCCCAAGGATTCCTGGACGGACCGCAGACCCGTCCCATAGCAGTTGTCGAACACCCGCGCATGCTCGAGAAACTCATCGTGGGCGACCATCTCGTCGAAGCGTTCCATGGACACGAAATGGTAGTCGCGCCCGGGGATCTCCTTGGGTCGCGGCTTGCGCGTGGTATAGGACACGGAGAAGCGAATTCGCGGCTCGCGCTCCATCAACGCCTTGACCAGGCTGGTCTTGCCCGCGCCGGACGGTGCGGAAACGACATAAAGTCGGCCGCGCTCCATCAGCTGCTACCGACGCGTTGCACTCGCTCGCGCGACGTGCATTTATCATATTGATTTATCACAATGTTCCTAATGCAGATCGGCCATCAGCTACAAATAGCCGAGCACCTGCCTGGAGCTGGCGGTTTCGCGACGCCAGTCCGTGTATCGTGTTGGCGTGATGATGCAGGATAACCGCCCGGCGGCTAATCGGCCACATTGTGGTTCATGGTTTCGCCACGATACTGCGCCGGTATTCTTGGGTTGGGTGCGCGCCATATCAGGGAGGGATTCGACGTGATTTTACCGAAAGGTTTGCGCTGCTGCGTCGCTGCCGCGATTCTTGCATTGTCGGGCTGCGTTGCATCGACGGTGCTCGTGAAGAATAACCAAGTTTCCGCGGATGTCAGCGCCAAGGGGTTCAAGAGTTACACGGAAGTGCTGTTTATTCCGCCGAAGGAGGATCCTCGGGACGTCGTGCCTCGCGCGGTCTCTGAGTTACAAGCCCTCGGATACAAGGTGACGGTGGTCGACCCCCTGAAGGGCTTGGAGATCTCCCAAGGCACGGGGTTTCTGATCGGGTCCGACGGCTACGTCCTGACCTGTGCCCACGTCTTGGGCGATAAAAAAGAAGCCACCATCACGCTGGACGGCACTCGACTGCACGCTGATGTCATCGGATCCGATGCCAAGGCTGATCTTGCGCTCCTGAAGCTAAGAGACAAGCTTCCCGAGTCGGCCACCGTGCTCACTTTCAGGGATCGGACGCACGCCTACAGCATGGGTGAGGATGTTTTTACGATCGGCTATCCACTCAGTCGACTACTCGGGAACAGCGCCCGCATGACCAAAGGGCTGCTGAGTGCCACGACCGGCTTGCGGGACGATCCGAATCAAATACAAGTCTCCGCCGAGATTCAGCCTGGCAACAGCGGCGGTCCTTTGCTCGATCATGACGGCCATATCCTTGGCGTCGTCCAACAAACAATGAATCCCTGGCGGGTGGCGCAAGCGACCGGGGGCGCTCTCCCGCAAAACATCAACTTTGCGATCAAGAATGATCCGATACTCGACTTCCTAAAACTGGCCAACCCGGATATGTCCGCAAAACTTCGCTTCGACCAAGCGAGCAGCTTGGAGAAGGCTGTTCATGCGGTTGCCAAAGTGCAAGCCGGGATCGTCGATGACACCAATAACGGCGATAAAATGGTCGTGCGGCTCTTTTATGCCGGCAGGTGGGATATGTGGTATCGGTTCACCAAATTTGTGGTCGCCGCCTTCGACTATGACAGCGGGGAGCCGCTGTTTGCCGCAGGCCAAGGTCACGACAACATGATCAGCAATGAAGATGTCGTCATCAAAGATACCTTTGCCGAGTTCCGAAAGGCCGTCGCTGCGAAGTGATAGGTTAAGTGGACCTTACTCCACGTTTTGCACTTGCTCGCGCATCTGCTCGATCAGCACCTTCATATCGACCGCCGCGCGAGTGGTTTCGATGTCCTGAGACTTCGAGGAGAGGGTGTTGGCTTCGCGGTTCAGTTCCTGCATCAGAAAATCCAGGCGCCGCCCGGCAGGCTCCTGGTCGTCGAAGGTCTTGCGGACTTCCGCCACGTGACCGCGCAGCCGGTCGATCTCCTCGTCGACGTCCAGCCGCTGGGCCAATATCGCGAGTTCCTGCTCGAGCCTATCGTGGTCCAGGTCGGCGACCAGTTGCGCGACGCGCTCCAGCAGCCTCGCGCGCATGCGCGCCCGCACCTCCGGCAGCCGATCGGCGACCCGAGCGGCGAATTCGACCAGTCCGCCGCAGCGCTGCTCCAGGGCGTCGCGCAGGCGGCCTCCCTCGCTGTCGCGAAAGCGCGCAAGTTCCGCCAGTGCCTCGGCGAGCAGCGCTTGGGCGGCGGCGACCATGGGCGCGTGATCGCGAGTAGCGTCCCGGATCACTCCGGGCCAGCGCAAGAGATCGAGGGCATTGATGCGCGCCGCAGGGCCGGCTTGCGCGGCGATCGCCTTCGCCCGCTCGTTCAGGGAGGCGAGCAATTCGGCGTCGACCTCGAGCGCGCCGGCGACGACGGCAGGGCGAAAATGCAGGGAGCATTCGACCTTGCCGCGGCGGGCGGAGGCGGCCACACTTTGGCGGAATTCCGCCTCTCCGACCCGGAACTCCTCGGGCAGGCGAAAGCTCATTTCCAGAAAGCGGTGGTTGACCGTCTTCAGTTCCCAGGCCAATAACCCCTGTGGGAACTGGCGCTCGCGTCGCGCAAAGCCGGTCATGCTACGAATCATAGGGGTCTGCGCTAGAATCGGCCATAATCCTTGAGTTGAAGTTTATCAGAAGCCTAGGAGCTGTCATTGCAGATCGAGACCGCGGATGTCAGCCTCATCGGCCACCGCGAGGAAAATCAGGACCGAGTTGCAGTGGCGGCCGCCGATAACGCGGTGCTGTTGGTCGTGATCGACGGCATGGGCGGTCACGCGGAAGGCGCGCGCGCCGCGGAGACTGCTTTGGCGACGCTGCTGGAAGCTTTCTGGCAAACGCCGCATCCCATCTTCGATCCCCTCGGATTCCTGCATTTGTCGCTGGGCCGCGCGCACGAGGAAGTCGTGAAGCTCGGCGTGGGCCTGAGCGTCGAGGCGCGCCCGCGCGCAACCTGCGCACTGTGCCTGGTGCAGGACTCCGCCGCCTATTGGGCGCATGTCGGCGACAGCCGCGTCTATCAATTGCGCCAGGCGCAGGTTCTGGAGCGCACACGCGATCACAGCCACGTCGAAGTGCTGCTGCGCGAGGGTCTGATCACCGAGGCGGAAGTGCACGGCCATCCCATGCGCAATTATGTCGAGTGCTGTCTCGGCGGCGATGCGGCCCTGCCCGAGATGACCATATCGACGCGCCGCAAGCTCAAAGCGGGCGATGTGCTGCTGCTCTGTACCGACGGCATGTGGGCTAATTTGAGAGATCAGGATTTCGTGCGCTTCGCGCAGACTGCCGCCAAACCCCTGCGCGAATCCCTGACCGATCTCGGTACGCAGGCCGTGGAGGCTTCCGCACCCTACAGCGACAATACCAGTGCGGCGGCGCTGCGCTGGCGGGCAGCGTGAGTATCCGGCCGAGCGGCCGGGCAGCCGACGAGTTGCGCGAAGTGATCTTCGAACGCGGCTTCACCAAGCACGCGGAAGGCTCGGTGTTGGTGGGATTCGGAGCGACCCGAGTGCTGTGCACCGCCAGCATCGAAGACAGCGTACCGGCATTTCTGCGCGGCCAGGGTCAGGGCTGGGTGACCGCCGAGTACGGCATGCTGCCAAGGGCGACGCATACGCGCTCGGCGCGCGAGGCGGCCCGCGGCAAACAATCGGGCCGCACCCAGGAGATTCAGCGGCTCATCGGCCGGGCACTGCGGGCGGTCGTCGATCTCAAGGCCCTGGGCGAACGCACCGTGACCATCGACTGCGATGTGCTGCAGGCGGACGGCGGTACCCGGACGGCGGCCATCACCGGCGGCTTCGTGGCGCTGGCGGATGCCGTCGACACCCTCCTCAAGAGGCGGGCCATCAGCTCGAATCCGCTGCACGGGCAGGTGGCCGCCGTGTCTGTCGGTATTTACCGAGGCACGCCGATGCTCGACTTGGATTACGCCGAGGACTCCAGTGCGGAGACCGACATGAACGTGGTCATGAACTCGGGCGGCGCCTTCGTCGAGGTGCAGGGCACCGCCGAAGGACATGCGTTTCGCCGCCACGAACTCGACCAACTGTTGGACCTCGCGGCCACAGGCATTGCCCGCCTGCATGCCGCGCAGCTCGCCGCCCGTGCCGCATAAGTCCCTGGTCGTCGCCACCAGCAATCCGGGCAAGCTGCAAGAATTTCGCGCCCTACTGGCCGGTCTGCCCTTCCATCTCTGCAGCCTCGGTGAATTGGGCATCGCCCCGCCCGAGGAGTCCGGCGCGAGCTTTCTCGAAAACGCCCTGTTGAAGGCGAGGCATGCCGCCGCGGCAGGAAACGCCGCGGCAATCGCGGACGACTCCGGGCTCGAAGTCGACGCCCTGGGCGGCGCCCCGGGGATTTATTCCGCCCGATACGCGGGGCCGAACGCCGACGATGCCCTCAACAACGCGAAACTCCTGAATGCTCTTCAGGGCGTACCCCGTGAGCGGCGCCGAGCGCGCTATCGTTGCGCCTTGGTATTCGTGGACGGTCCCGGGGACCCGGCGCCGTTGATCGCCGAGGGCGTGTGGGAGGGGCTCATCCTCGAATCGCCGCAAGGCTCCGGCGGCTTCGGCTACGACCCCTACTTCTGGCTTCCGGATCTTGAGCTGACCGCGGCGCAGCTCGATGCGGCGGACAAGAATCGGCGCAGTCACCGCGGAATCGCGTTGCGCTCCTTGGCCAAGCAATTGGCGGCGGGCGAGAAATTAGCGGCGCACGAGCCGGGGCGCGAGCAACCGGGACTCGAGGTGCGGCCGGCCGGCCGCGCGGTGCCACATTGAGCCAGCCGGCGCTCTCCTTGTACGTGCACATGCCCTGGTGCGTGCGCAAGTGCCCGTACTGCGACTTCAACTCGCATCAGCTGAAGTCGGCCACCCCCGACGGCTCGTACATCGATGCGCTGATCCGCGATTTCGATATGGAGTTGCCGCGGGCGGAGGGCCGCCGCATCGGCACGGTATTCTTCGGCGGCGGCACCCCAAGCCTGTTCCAGCCCGAGGACTTCAGCCGTCTGCTGCACGCGCTGCGGCAGCGAATGGCGTTCGCCGACGATGTCGAGATCACGCTGGAAGCCAATCCCGGGACCATCGAGCGCGGCCGATTCAGCGGCTACCGGGACGCCGGAATCAATCGAGTGTCCTTGGGGGCGCAGACGTTCGCACCGCGCGCGCTCGAGCTCCTGGGCCGCATTCACTCGGCGGAGGATACACACCTCGCGGTCGATGAATTGCGCGCGGCCAAGCTCGACAACTTCAATCTGGACTTGATGTACGCCCTCCCGGAGCAAACCCTGGAAGAAGCCGTCCAGGATGTGCGAATCGCCTGCGCGCTGGCACCGGCGCATATCTCTTATTACCAGCTCACGCTCGAGCCCGGGACCGTCTTTCATGCCCGGCCGCCGAAACTGCCGGATGAGGAGGCCGCTTGGGCGATTCAAACCGCGGGTCAGGCGCTCCTGGCCGACGCCGGGTATGTGCAGTACGAGGTATCGGCGTACGCGCAGCCTGGGAGGCGCTGTCGGCACAATTTGAATTACTGGCTATTCGGCGACTACCTGGGGCTGGGCGCCGGCGCGCATGGAAAACTCAGCCTGGAACTCCCGCAGCGTATTTTGCGCACTGTCAAACCGAAGCAGCCGCGCGAGTATCAGGATCAGGTTCGCCGCTTAGATGTAGGCGAGGGAGGTGTCGGGGCCGGAGTGGCCATCGGCGAGAGTTCGTTCATTGCCCCGGCCGATCTGCCATTCGAGTTCATGCTGAACGCCCTGCGGCTCAATGAAGGCTTCTCCGTCGGCGACTATCGGCGGCGAACCGGACTCGAAATGAACTCAGTGGCGCCCCGGCTGGCCGATGCGGAAGAGCGCGGTCTTCTGGAAAGCCGGGAGGACGGCTGGCGACCGACGGAACTGGGGCGCCGCTTCCTAAATGATCTGCAGGCGAGTTTTCTCGCCTAAGCTTATGCACACGGGGGCACGGGCCTCGCACAAAGGGGTACCTACAGCACATTGCACTCAACGTAGTTCAGGTGCATGCTGTAATTCGTTGATTTTAAAATAAAAAGCTACTTGTCTATTTTTTGACCAAGTTAACAATTACTCGAAATTCCGCCGTCTGAATCGGGAGACCGACGACTCATCCACAGACTTATCCACAGTTATTGTGGACAAGCGTGCAAGAGGTTGTCGCACAAGCATTTATGTCCGAGATATTGTGGCAACGGACCCCATCGGATATATTGATCGGCCCGGTTGCAAGAGCAGCCTTAGGGGGAAATCAAGGCGTGGCGATGCGCAACGGACTGCTCGTCGATTCTGCCGCTACCGACACTCGAGGTTCCCATGAAAGCCGGCATTCATCCAGAATACAAATTGATCAACGTCACCTGCACCTGCGGCAACACGTTCGAGACTCGCTCGACCATCGGCCAGGATTTGCAGGTGGAAGTCTGCTCCAACTGCCACCCGTTCTATACCGGCAAGCAGAAAATCGTGGATACCGGCGGCCGCGTCGATAAATTCCGCAAGAAGTATGCGGTAGCTGCCAAAGCTTAAGAGTCGCGGGTTTATCTTCGTCGATCATGCGCGCTCGAGGCTCACCGCCTTGAGCGCAGCGTTTGCGCGCACGTCATCAAATCAAAAGTGCTCCCTTGATTCCGATGTACGGCCGTGCAAGGCTGCGCAACACTGAAACGTACCCAAACACCCCGTCGGAAAGGCGCATGAGCACGAAATACGAACTCAAGAATCTGGCGACCGGCAAGACGAGCGCCTTGAACGCCGTCTCGGGAACGATCGGACCCGAAGCCCTGGATATTTCCAACCTGGTCAAGGAGCAAGGCATATTCACCTTCGATCCGGGGTTCATGGCGACGGCAAGCACCGAAAGTAAGATCACCTACATCGACGGCGACGCCGGCACGCTGTTGTACCGTGGTTATCCCGTGGAGCAACTCGCGGAGAAATCGTGCTTTCTCGAGGTCGCGAATCTGCTGATCAACGGCACTTTGCCGACCAAGTCGGAACTGAACGCTTTCCAGAATTCGATCACCCGGCACACCATGGTGAACGAGCAGTTGCTGCGGTTTTTCCAGGGTTTCCATCACGACGCGCATCCCATGGCCATGGTGTCCGCCGTGGTTGCATCGATGGCCGCGTTCTATCAGGACTCCACCGACATCGAGGATCCGCGGCAGCGCGAGATCTTCTCGCACCGGATCATTGCGAAGCTGCCGACCATCGCCGCCGCGGCCTACAAGCACACGCTCGGTCAGCCGTTCATCTACCCGCGCAACGATCTGCGCTACTGCGCCAACATGCTGAACATGTTCTTCGCAGTTCCCTGCGAGCCGTATGCCATCGACCCGGTCGCGGCCGAGGCGTTGGATTTGTTGTTCATCCTGCACGCGGATCACGAACAAAACGCCAGCACGTCGACGGTGCGCCTCGCGGGCAGCACCGGCGCGAACCCCTATGCCGCCATATCCGCCGGCGTGTCCGCTCTGTGGGGACCGGCGCACGGCGGCGCCAACGAAGCCGTGCTCGACATGCTGGACGGCATCGGTACGGTCGCCAACATCGACAAATTCCTGGCGCGGGTCAAGGATAAGAGCGATCACGTGCGGCTGATGGGATTCGGGCACCGTGTGTACAAGAACTTCGATCCGCGCGCCAAAATCATCCGCAGCATGTGCTACCGGGTTCTGGAGAAGCTCGGCAAGACCGATAATCCCCTGTTCGAGCTGTCGCTGAAATTGGAGGAAATCGCCCTCAAGGACGATTACTTCGTGTCGCGTAAGCTGTATCCGAACGTGGACTTCTACTCCGGCATCATCTACAGCGCGCTCGGCATTCCCCGCTCCATGTTCACGGTGATGTTCGCGATCGCGCGCACCGCCGGTTGGGTGGCGCAGTGGCAGGAAATGGTGTCCGATCCGCATATGAGAATCGGCCGGCCGCGGCAACTCTATACCGGACCCACCCAGCGAGATTACCTGTCCATAGATAAGCGCTGATCCATGGCGCTGCCCGCCTGTGCGACTATTGGCGTATTGGCGTTGCTGCTGGGCGGCGCCGCGGATGTCGCCCTGGGAGATGTCTGCCCGAATGCGCCTGAGCCCGTCGCCCTCGGCAGTGCGCAGTGGAACGGCTGGGGCCACGGTACCGACAATACAAGATACCAGCCCGAACCCGCGATTCGCGCGAGCGACGTGCCGAAACTCGCGCTCAAATGGGCCTTCGGCTATTCGAGCGGCACCGAATTCGGCCAGCCCACCGTCGTCGACGGACGCCTGTTCGTCACCAGTTCCACGGGACGCATCTACTCACTCGATGCCAAAACGGGCTGCACCTATTGGACCTATGACGCGGCGGCGGGCAGCCGGGCCGCGGTCATCATTGGCGAACTGGCGCGCGCAAGAGTTGCGGCGCTGCCGCGGCGTTTGAAGCGGACGCTGGCGCATCTCGATGTCATCAAGGCGCCGAGCGCCGCGTTCTTCGGCGACGATAGCGGAACGGTGTATGCACTGGACGCCCAGAAGGGAACTCTGCTGTGGAAGACCCAGGTGGAAACCCACCCGATGGCGCGCATCGTCGGCGCACCGACTCTGAACAACGACCGTCTGTATGTGGCTGTGTCCTCCACCGAGGACGCAGCAGCGGCCGATCCGGGTTACGGCTGCTGCACCTTTCGCGGCAGCGTGGCCGCGCTCGACATCGCCGGCGGCAGATTGGTGTGGAAGAGCTATACCGTGCTCGAGGCGCCGGTGCCGACCCGCAAGAACGGCGCCGGGGTGCAGGAATTCGGTCCGGCGGGGGCCGGCATTTCCTCGTCGCCGACCCTCGATACCCCGCGCAATGTGTTGTACGTCGCGACCGGCGGCTCGCCCACGGGCATCGAGCAGTCGCTCACGGACGCCGTCGTGGCGTTCAATCTGGACGACGGCAAGCTGCGCTGGGTCAAGCAGCTGAGCCGAACCGATGCCGGACCTTTCGGCAGCGGCTTTTCGAGCTCCCCGGTATTGCGGACACTGGCCACCGGCAATCAAGTACTCCTGGCGGGACAGAATTCGGGCGTCGTCTACGGCCTCGATCCCGATCATGGCGGCGATACCCTGTGGCAGACGAAGATCGGCGACGGCGGCGCGGGTGCCGCCGGCCTGGCCGGGGGCGGCGCATTCGGGGTCACGAGCGCGGTCGGGCCGCCCGGGGTCGAGGGCAGCGCCGGCGGGGTTGCCTGGGGCAGCGCCGCGGATCACCGCAATCTCTATGTCGCGACCACCGGCGGGCTGGTGCAGCCGCCGAACGCCTCGGGCAGTTTCACGGCGCTCGATTTGAAGACCGGCGCCGCCCGCTGGCACACGCCTTCGCCGCAGCCGGCGTGCGCGGGCAATCGCAACTGCTCGCATGGGCAATCGCAGGCGGTTACGGTCATGCCGGGGAGTGCGTTCTCCGGATCGATGGACGGTCATTTGCGCGCCTACTCGACCATCGACGGCAAGATCCTGTGGGATTACGACACGGCCAAGGATTTTCAAACCCGCAACGGCGTCAAGGCGAGCGGCGGCCCCTTGGACCATGGCGGCGCGACGATCGTGAACGGCGTCGTCTACGTCAATTCCGGCAACACTCTGCTCGCTTTCTCGGTCGACGGTAAATAGGGACACAAGTGAACATGAAAGGACGATACCTGCTCGGATTCTTATTGCTTTGCGGTTTTGCATCGGCCGCCGTGGCTGCGCCCGCCGACACGGCGCCGTCGATCGAGAATTCCGTGGTGAAGGTCTTTGCGACCATGCGCTATCCGGATCCGTTCAAACCATGGACCAAACAGGCGCCCACCGAGATCACCGCGTCGGGCGTGGTGATCGAAGGCAAGCGCATTCTGACCAATGCCCATGTGGTTCTGTACGCGAGCCAGGTGCAGGTGCAGGCGAATGCCCAGGGCGACAAGCTGCCGGCCACGGTGGTGGCCGTTGCGCCCGGTATCGACCTGGCGGTATTGCAGCTCGACGATGCGTCGTTCTTCGATACGCATCCGCCGGTGGCGCGCGCCGGCAAGCTGCCGCAGATCAAGGACGCGGTGTTGGCGTACGGATTTCCGACCGGCGGCAATTCCCTGTCCATCACCAAGGGCATCGTCTCGCGCATCGAGTTCGTGGCTTACAACTATCCGGTGTCCGGC